>Ga0209164_1000057_pt1 | contig 341964 bp, 303 predicted proteins | sample MTBNYHSulfiMetaG_FD_187458 | JGI IMG/M metagenome (GOLD analysis project Ga0209164, IMG submission 187458) | Enrichment culture microbial communities from rom New York Harbor, USA that are MTBE-degrading - MTBE-NYH (New York Harbor Sulfidogenic)... | ecosystem: Environmental > Aquatic > Marine... | reverse complement strand
TGACGGCGGTGCTGGTGTAGACTTCCGCTTTTATTACAGCGTCATCCTTCCCATCGCGACATTTTCGGGGCTCAATCCCTTCAACCTCTCGGCTTACGGCCTACCTGCTCGCTGTCCTACGCTTAAAACTGTATGTTGCCATACAGCCTCCAAGGACTCGCTACCCGGTAGCTGGCCAGCTTTCCGGAGCGGGATTCGCACCCGCTTGACTACACGACCTTGCCCGGCCGCACGATAAATCCGTCCCGGTATTTGTTGTTAATTTTCAGTCACAATTGCTTTCTGGTGACGCTGCAGCAAGAAGGAGCCGCTATTTAACCATTCTCAATATATAACTCGTATCACATGTCCCCCCGGGATTCTACCCTCACAGACAACAAACCAACCGGTTGGGAGATGCACATTCCTATCATGATTCGTTTGTGGATCATGAATGAACCACAACATGGTTTGCGGGTCATAATGTATAAAAAATGAGCCACAAAGCGATTTGTGGCTCACCGATGATCCTAAAAAACAGTCTTTCCTTCGGCAATATTCAACAATTCCCATAAGGCATAAATAGCCGGCCGGCGACCGCTTGCCTCCCGCATAACTTTCAATATGCTGTTATCACGCAATATGGCGATAATTCTCTTGGCTGTTGGCGAAGGGATATTCTTACTGTTTGAAAAATCAGTCGCCGCAAAAATCGGCCGGGAAAACAGGAAATCCAGCGCATGAATGGCGTATTGCGAATGGGTCAGGGCAACAAGCTGGGCTTTCTTATCTTCATATAATTTCAGGATGTCGGATGCCTTTGCCTGGTTATCGATTGCCTGTGCCGTAACAGCCCGAAGGAAGAAAGCACACCAATCCGTCCAGTTGTCATCTCTGGAGATAGCGAGCAACCTCTCGTAATATTCATCACGATTCGACTCGAAATAGGCACTGATATAAAACATAGGACTCTCAATGAGCCCGTGCTTGTACATAAAAAGAGGCACGCACATACGCCCGAGTCGACCGTTGCCGTCAAGAAAGGGGTGCAGCGCCTCAAACTCTGCATGAAGGAGTGCCAATTGGACCAGTCGGTCAGGAGCATCTTCATGAACGTACCGTTCCCATGTATCAACGCCTCTTTGCAGTTGATCCGCACTGATCGGCACAAATCGAGCTTCCTCTATGCTGCAACCCGCCGGACCGATCCAGTTGGGGATTTTACGGTACTCGCCGGGAGATTTTCCATGGCCCCGGACTCCGGTCATTAAAATCCGGTGTGCTTCTTTGATGATACGCTGGCACAACGGCAACTCCTTAAGGAGTTCAATGGAGCGCCGCATGGCGTGCCGATAGTTCAGGACCTCGTTGATATCCGCCTTCCGTTCAGGAGTAATATCCTTGGTGTCGCCTTCCGCCTCATATTCCAGGACCTCACCCATGGTGGCCTGGGTTCCTTCGATTCGGGAAGAAAGCACAGCTTCCTGGGTAGTCAAGGGCGAGAGCAGAATGGCGGAATTAGGGACAGCGGCAAGCGTGCCGTCATATCGCGCCAGGGCGGCACTGGCTGGGCCGATGAGTGGAATGAGCTTCTCCCACAGAATCTTTGCGGGAGGAAGTTTGCCATAATGATACGTTACAGGTTGATTCATTGTCTTTACCCGACGACTGCTTTATTTAACCATGAAATTCCCTGACTTCGGACACAGGTTGCCACGACAGCAGAGAATGGTTCAGTTTGCGAAACCATATTGCGCAGATCTATTAGAATTTCCTCAACCTGGGCCTGTTTCGTTGCGCTTCTTCTGTCCTGAAGTTCCTTCATTAGATTCAAAACACGGTTAATCTTTCTGTTGCACTGCTCCCAAAGAGCTTTCCGAGCACTGAGCAGGTCACCATAATTGAGATTCAGAACCTTGATAGTTACTTCTGCCCTTTCCTTATTCCAGGCCCCGTCCGGATCAGCGGGCGAATGACCCCTTCATCGTCAAAACTCAGGAGTGCATGGCAGGCCAATGCATTGGTAAAATTAATCGAGCCATAGGGAAAATTGTCGGGAAGCTTCACAGATGGCGCAAAGAATTCTACTGTCGCCACACTGGTCGATCAGTTTCCATTTGCCGGTCAAGATCAGTTCGTTTTCCCCTTTTTTGCAGGCCTCACAGACCCAGATCTCCTCGGCGGTTTTACCCGATATTTGGTATTTGTATTTGATCATTTCTGTCAAAAGTCCGTCTATTGAAGGATTTCCCAATGTCCGCCCTTGGCTGGGCCGACCCGTCGGAGTCGGCCTTCTTCGCGCAATTTTGCGATCTGCTTTTCCACTGCTCGCGGACTCAAACCCAATCGGTCGGCTACCTCACGTGCGGAAAGCTCAGGAAAGTCCTTTAAAAGCCTGAGGATTTTCTCCGAACTTTTCTCCGAACTTTTCTCCGAACCAATTTCTTCCACCGCACCTTCCCACTCCTTTCGGTGCACCGTGGCAGTGAACAGGCACCCATCCCGATCATCGGTAAAATCGATCTGCGGCCATTCATCCAGAGCGCGTTTAATTCCTGAGCCGAGGCCATGATAAGGCAGCAGACCCTTGGCAACATACGAAACCAGAATGGGGTTGCGGATATTGGAGTTACCGGCAAGTATCTTCTCCACAGTCAGGTTGTTTGGCAGGTGGCCGGGACTGATGATCTCGATGCGGTTGTCGAAGATAAACAGGCGGATCGGTGCGCTCACCAGGTAATCCCGGTGCACCAGGGCGTTAACCAGCAGCTCCTCAAAAACCGCCTCTGGTATTTCCGGCAGCCCCGGTGCATTCACGCCCCGTCCGGCCTGCACCTTATGCAGATTGCGCATGACAAAGGCCAGGGCATCGTCGAATATTTTTCGTAGCGGACCGGCGAAATCCTCCGTGTCCACATAGTCGCTGACATGGATCTTGTTGCCGGGATAGCGGATTGCCTTCACCACAAACTGCGGCTTGATCCACTCCGGTCGCTCGGCAAACAGGAGCACCCCGGCCAAATTCAGCATCCCTGAATCGGTGGCCAGATTCATATTCTGTAGCAGCCGGGCCAGCTCTTCCGGGGAATCAGGATACTCCTGCTTGTAAACATCACGCAGGAAATCGCGGAAGCGTAGCTTATCCAACTTGTCAATCCCTGCCTTTGTGGGTAGTTCGTCGGCATGAAACTGGTCGGTAAGTTGAAACAGCCGACGCAGCTCCTCCTTGGAGTTCACCCGCCGCTTGTCAGCACCGGTCTTCAGCCAGATTACACCGTTCTTGTGATGCCGGGCGTCCATGCCCGGCCCCCCTCCGGGGCGACCTTCGGTCGTCCAAATCGGCTGTCCTGCCGATTGGTCGAAATAAGGCTTGTCGATCCCCTTGGGCACGGTCAGCACAATGACGATACGCTTATTTTCAAGAACCACATTCTCTGTCTGTACCGTCAGGGGACTGCGCACCAAGTAACTTGCCGCATTGCTGATGAGTTGGTTAATCCGGCTCACGTCCTTTCTGGTCAGCCCCGGAACGGAACCGTCATCGGCCACGCCGATGAACAGCGTACCACCCTCGGAATTGGCAAAGGCCGCCATCTCAGAGGCAAGCGCTTCCGCATTGCGAACATCGGCCTTGAATTGGCGGGAGCTGTCTTCGTCAGCGGCTATCTGTTTATGAAGGTTAGCGATGGAAATCATGATTTCATTTTCTGAGATTTTCGTCACAGTTGCAGGATGATGAAGCCCACCCCCGGCACATGAAAAATACATCCGTTCCGGGTTTCTGGGAGTTTCCGGAGTTTCCACCCGATGCGCTCATGACGAGTGGCTGATTATCTGACCGTTATTTCAGCAACATTTTGCGAAAATTCTGGATCCATTATCGCCATCTGGCGGCGAATATTAGATCGCAGTTCAATGGCCGGCTTCAAACAGAACTCATGGAACTCATCTGTAGTAGCTGAATTAATATCCGGGAATAGAAGCTTTAGGTAGCCGCAAGCAAGTCGTTGTATTGCCCGGGTATCTCTCAAATCCCCGTCTGCAATCGTATGGTCTTTTACGAAAGCCATATGGTCCTGGCGCGACCGCAAGGAATACAACACTTCGCCAAAATAGTCGGCGCGAAGGGCGAAAGATTGGCAGATGGAAGAAGATTCGATCCTTGGCAACTCCCAGCCAGGGAGCAACCCATGGAACCTGTCGAGGAGCGCTGTCGCGCCATGCCCCTTGAGCCATCCGGGTAATTCTTGGAAAAAATTGACATGCTTCGGCAGTCCATCTTCAATGGGAATGTTTCCAAGAATTACAAACCCGGCATCGGCGGAGCCATGAAAACCCATGACACGAAATTCGCCGGACTCCAGATAGCCCTTCAGCGCGCCGACTATCTCTTCTTCGTCTTTAAGCCGGATAGTTTGTATCTCATCAAGAACAATGGCATCATATCGTGAAATAATGCCGGTTTGCTGCTTGTTCATATCATAAAACAACTGAGGACGAGTTACAACACCGCCGCTGATAAGCCAGGCGTGCCTTGAAAGTTGACTGAAGATATAGGATTTACCTGTTCCCTTCGGCGCGAGTTCCATAATATTAACTCGTGGTTCGACAAGAGGTATCAATCGAGTCAACAAGAGCATTTTTTGTCGAAGTGTATATTTCTCCTCAGCATAACCCATGCATCTTGTCAGAAGAACCTGCCATTCATCTAAGGTGAACTCCTTTCGGCTCGCTAAATAATACTCAAGGTCTATGCTAGCGGCTTGCATGGGCTTGAAAGCCGTCATGACAACTTCAAAAAGGTCCTCTTTGCCCTTTTGGGGCATCCACATGAGCGTTGCGCTCCCCCATACATTGCCATACAGCAAGAGGGGGTTTTCATCCACGATGGTTTCAAGCACGCGACCGGTAATGTCAAGAGATGGTATCCGTAATTGCAAATCGCCTCTCGATGGATGCACCTTCACACTAAAAGCATCTAAAATTTTTAGTTGATTTCCAGATCTCAGTTCATACATCAATGACTCTTTCTGCTTCTTGTCCGGCAAATAGCGAGCAATAAAATTTCTGATTCCATCGCCATCAACCCCGCCTTCGTTGGTGCGGTAACGGCTCACCAACCAATCAAACACAAACGCAGGGATCATCCTGCCCGAAAGGCCGACGCTCGCTGCAATGCCTTTATGCACGCAAACATCAGGAAAAAATGTTTCAATTTTTGTGTCTAGATTTTGTTTTTCCATTTCAGAACTCAAAATCATCATCAAATTCATTCATCATAGCGCCCTTGGTTTCGATCTTTAGCCCGAAAGAGATTTTTTCTTTACCAAACCGATGCCTCATTGTGAGTACCCCTTGCAATTCAATCGTGGCTTCATTGATAGAAGTAGCATCGAAAGATGCATCGAGACTGTTAACTTGATTCGGCTTAATTCGTAAGGGCAACGGGGTGGATACTTCAATTCCATTCAGGGAAATATCTGTTATGGATAATGGATAATTGTTGGGGTTGGAGAACGCGACCTTTAACCTGTTGTCTTTGCGTCTTCGGAATATTTCCCCTTCAACGGCAACAGTCGGTGCGATGGCTGGCTCAGGCTTTTGGAAGGAGAACATGAACCAGGGCACAGCAACTTCTTGTGGAGTACAACCGCCATGAGTAGCGCCTTTTGGCCTTTTATCAAAGCATCCATATCCCAACGGGATGGCCATTTCTTCATGAAGCCCGAAAAGGCCAGGTTTCAAGCGCCAGATGGATTTTTCATCTGCTTGTTTTAAGGTATCGGGCTGTTCAATAACGGTGCTACGGGCTTTTCCTCTCTTTGAATTTTGAACTTCCATCGTGCTAATATTCTGAGGTAATTCCGTAAAGCCATGATCGCTGCAGACACAGATACAAAGGTTTGCGCCGTGTTGCTCTTTGACCACTCGTGTGACCTCGATGATTGCCGCGGCCTGTTTCCTGATGTGGGCAGTGTATTTTTCACGACGCGCATAAGGGGTCAATGACGTATGGAGATATTCCCGATCAAGCTGGTTATCCAAATAGAGGTACACCCTGGCGAAATTCTGTGCCAGCCCATAAAGCGTGGTGTCTTGATCGGTCGCCGAGACCACTTCTGTCTCGGCGAGGCCGAATGAATCCTGCAGCAGTTTACGGTAAAAAGCAGCGTCCGGCCGCTCCGGCGGCAACTGGGAATTCATCCAGCCACAGACCAAGGTAGGTTTTGCGATGAAGGTTTCTGTCGGTAGGAAAGCAAGGCAGGGCGTAATCTCATTTTCCGGGTAGGCTCCGGCCTGCTCCAGAAGAGGAAGTAGTACATCCTGTCCGCTCAGATAATCCAGACCGTCAAACACATAAAGCAGGATGGGGCCATCATCCAGCCGTGACTTTAATTCACCGAGTTGGCGGTACGCCATTCCCTTTCCATCGATCAAAAGATTTGCATAGTTCCTCTTTAACCAATTTTCAAACTGCTCGACAAACGGTTCGGTTTTCTCCGTCAGTTTGAGCGTGGCACAGGAGTCATAATAGGGAAGATACTCATCCCGGAGCCATTCTTGGGCAATTTCAATTGAAACGGTGTCCGGTAGAGAGGAAGGCTCTTTGGCAGGCAACAACTTTCGCGCCAAAGAAACGGCCTCTGGAAAGCCATTGAGTTGAGAAATTTTTTGATAAACGTCCTGTTCAAGAGAAATACCCTGGCGCAAGAGAGAATGCAATTTTGCAACAAGGAATACCCTCTCAGGTTCCAACCGGCCAGAAATAAAAGACAAAGCCTGAAATGGTGCCCTCCCCCACTCATCATCGAGGAAGGCCTTCAGAAAAACGGCGACACCCTCCGGCAGCGCAATTTCAAGGCCGGGAAACGACCGGTAGCGCTCCGGCAGCAAATGAAGCGCATTCCATTCAGCAACGTGCTGGAACCAGCTCGCAACTGTGTTTGGAGGGTATTGGCGAAGCATTTGCTCCCAGGCCAAAACTCTGGATCGTTGAAACGGCGCCTGGCCGAGCCAACGGAAAAATTCCGCCCTTTCGGCATCACTCATGCCCCATGCACCCAATCGCTCCCTCAGCAGTTGGCGAGTCAAGGGGTGAAGCTTATTCTCTTCATGGATTGCAAGCCACCGGAGGATATCCGGCAAGGCCGCATCCTCTACCGGCTCTTCAGTCTGCCAGTAAGGACCAAGCAGAATGCGGCGCAGCCACGACTCAGCGGACTCGTGTGAGAAGATTTCCTCTTGCGCTGCCTTTTCGAGTAACTTCAGTTCGACGACCCATGCAGGATGATTTTTGAAAAGACGTTTAATATCGGAACGATTAAGGCGCTTCTGAAGCTCAGCTACAGGATCAAGATGGATTAAGGGAAAGGAAAATCTCCTTGCCGGTGCATCAAACCAATGAAAAATAGCCGGATTTCTTACAACAATACAGCCAGAGTGCTGGTTTGCCGGGCTTTTCAGCATTTCATAGGCTTCCTCGTACTGTCGCTCATCCTCAACGAGATAGTCACCCGCCTGAAGTGGATAAAGCCCGAACTGATCGCAGATAATTTTTCTCATCAGGAAGCCGTTTTGAAAAAATGCTTTCTAAGAAAACGATACAAGATCACCGTTTTCTCTTTTTCATCAAGACTTCTACCGATTTGTTCCACAGTGGTATTGAGCATGTTTTCCAATGCCTGCCCGTTGGGGCTTAACTCTTCCACCACCTCAAAAATTCGCTTTTTGTTTTCTCCATCAGGAAAAGCAATGGTCAAGCCGACATGATTGGGCCGGATAGGATCTGGATCAGATCCTGGTTTTGCGAAAGGCGCAAAAGGAGGCTCAAAGCTTTCAATATATTTTTTTGCGGAATCAAGCTTGGCGCTGAATTTGACTACCATATCATCCGCCCAGGAAGTGACAGACAGGCCGGTGAGTTTTTCGGCCAGGCGTATGAGTACATTTTCGTCGATTGCGTCCTCCTCGCGGCAGCAATCGGCAAGTACGGCAGGGTCTCCATGATGCATGAAGTTTTTTGTTTCCTCCGGCAAGGCGTCAAACCATTTTTGCACGCAATCGACCGCTGTTGAGCCATTGTGGCTTTCAAAATTTCTTAAGCACTCCTCGATCACCTTTTCACGTAATTTCCCTGGAGCTTCCTCGAATTCGAGTTTGATTTCGGCAAAACGTTTTTCAACGGCGTTTTGTTTGACTTTTTCTTTGACCTCGAAAACATGCACAAAGGCATCCCGCAGAAGAATTTTCTGCGTATCCGGCTCTAACTCGGCAAGCGGTTTAAAGATAAAGTCTCTGACTACATCAGCCTCATCGGAAATCGTTGTGGTCGATTGGGCATGCTTGGCAAGGCCCCGCCACCATAGGCCAACAGCCTTCCCAACTTTTTTCACGCGCTCAAGGGCTGGATCAGAGGACGCGAGCGTTACGCCGAATACCTTGGCCATCCCAGCGATAAGCGCATTCATGTTGGAAGTGACATTGATATACTCCAACTTGTATTTATCAGGCGCGGCAAAGACCTTCTCCAGGGTGTCGCTTTCGATGGCCGTGATCATTTCCACTTGATTTGCAGAACGCTGGAACTCAAAGGAGATATTTCCGAGGGCCAACTCATGATGGGCGACAGCGGCGAAAAAGATGGGCATGACCCGACACTTCAATCCATAAGGAGGTTTCCGCAGCTGGGTCACCAGTTTTTTTACCTCCATCGGCCGTTGCCGTGCCTTTTCGATAAAATCGCTGATAACCGCCCAAATTTGGTGCGCTCCAACATGTTCATTCTGGCCGGGCTGCCCAATGACAATGTCTCCGGCCTGGCCCTTTCGCAGCAAGCCATTGCTCTTTAAAAGCAGGTTAATGATATGCTGCGGCCTTGTAGCTGTTTCTTTCCATAGAGTTTCTGCTGCATCATTACCCGACAGCTTTAGTGCAATATCACGGCAATTTGGTTTATAGCCCCAATTGCCAGTAATATCGTCTTGTGCGAGTATTTGATCACCTATATGAGGACAAAAGGGAAAAGTATCCCGCATTATGGTTGTCGCCAGTTTTTTCAATTGTCGGCTGTTCTGCACCTCATGCGCCTGCCCCTTCCAAAAGTATTCAAGCGCCTGTTTCTCAGGGGTAACAATATCGCTGATGGCATCGGTTAGAACAGTATTATTATCGTTTGCATGCACTTGCCACAGTTCATGGAGTTCTCCACCTTCTGCGTAAAGACTGGCTTCGTTTGTTTTCAAATATGACAGCGTTTGATGCTCTAAGAGCAGTCTGGCGATCTTGGTTGGCTGTTTAGGAATGGCAAGAACGACCTGTTGATACTGTTTCTCAGCCAGAGTCGTCTCGGCTATTTTTCTCGCTTCCTCAATCTCGCTGGAAGTTTCGCAAAGAAGCACTAACAGGAGGCCATCGACAAAATTTCCATCACCGAGATTTTTGGTTAGTTTATCGAGAGATTCCCGTACCTGATACATGCTGACCGGTTCCACCGTCACTTGCCGGTATACGCCGAAGTCATCGCCGTACCCGGTCGCTTCAACCGAACCGGCCACCGGCAAAATAGGCCACAGAGACTTGAGGTAAGGGATAGGCTTTTGTCCAAGCTTTTCCGGCGTCTTTTCAATAATCTTCCGGACTTTTTCCATTAGGCTTTCTGTTGAACTGCTCACCGCCGGCCGATATGAGCCGTCAGACTGCAAACGCATTAGAATATGGTTTTCGTTTTTCAGGTCGGAGTGGTGCGCCAGTTCAGCCAAATAGCGTTCCCTGTCCCCACTCGCGATATCGAGCGAATACAGAAGAACATCCTCCGTCACCTTGAACCGAGCGGGATTGAACACCCGGAAAATCAACACGGCTTTCAGTGCCCGCAGGCCGAAATCGTCATCCGGCCCGAGTCGGACTTTAAGCTTTTCAAAATCCATGAAAATGGATTGTGTTCGTTCCTGGGCTTTGATATCTCGGGCAAAATAATCCCACAGCATGTCGACAGTGAACATGGGAGGGGATGGCGCAGAACGGTCCAGCAAGGCTTTCTCCAGGAACCGCCTGAAGCTTCCGGGCTCGTCCTCGCAAAGGCAGGTAAAAAGGGTTCTGTTGTTCTGCGCGACCTTTTCCGAGACCGCCGGCAAGCTATACACCGCCATAGGATGAAGAGGATAGGCACCCATCACCACGGTCGCCTTCAACTCCTCACGGGTGAATCCTGTGAAGTAGTTAAGGCGAGCTGTTTCCTGCACCAGGGTATCAAAATAGTCGGCAAATGATATTGTCAGATCCTGCCAGCCTGGGGTCTTTTCGTCCGCAACAATGACCCCGTCGATCAATTGGAAGGTCTCCACATCGGTGCTCTTAAGGATATAATGTTTAAAGCGGCCTTCAATTTTGCGCAGATCGTCCTCCAAGTTCTGATGGCTAAAGGTTGACGCGTTCCGGGAAATGTCATGATATTCCTTCAATGACCGGTGGCAGAACAGATAGAAATGGAGTTGAAGCTTGTTCTCTGCACTGGCGTTGCAGCATTCCGCGAATTCCTGAAGGGCGAGCCCTTCCTTACCCGTCGGGTCCTTGACAACTTCCTCCATCTTATGGCCAAACTCATCCCACAACACCACGATGCCGCTATAGCCATGGTTCTTTCGTAGTTCTCTGTTCACATCTTCGTAAAAGGTTGCCGGGTCGATCCTAGTCGTATATTCAAACTGTGCACCTCGACATACCGCAGGGTAAACCTCCCGAAACAGATCAAAGGCATCTTTTTGATATTCGCGCAGCCTAGCTTTCAGTTCATCAATGGTCTTGCTCCGCTCAGCGACTTTTTGTTTCAGAATCTCGAAACCGTCTGGATGTTTTTTCTCAAACTCTTCAATACGCTTGATGGCGCTGTCAAAAGCGGTTGGCGGCAAAATGTTTTCAAGATTGGACTCCGCCAACGCGCGGCGCAGCCCCATCATCAGGCTGTCCCCGATATGCCCCTCGTTACCGTAAAGATTAACCGCCAGGTAGGGCCTACGGTCGGATTGGCGGTGCAGTCGTAAAACCTCCCTCGTATCCGGGTCCAGCTTTTCCAAAACCACTTGCAGTTCTGGAGTCTCCAGTGGGCGCAAAAAAAGGTTGAGCAAGACGAGGCCCAAGTGACTTTTTCCAGTACCGTAGGTGCCCATGACGATTCTTGAGCGCAGGTCCGGGGTGGTCGGGTGCAATTTTTTGGCAAAATCAAGAATAATCTCCCGTGCCACCTCTGTGGGGATATAGCCCGCCACTTTGACCAAGTTGTCCCGTTCTTTCCGTAGATTGACCGCTGCCTTAAAGCCGGGGGATATCCGAATAAACTCTTTGAGTTTTTTAGCCATTTGTCACTCCGCTTTCATGGGGTCCAGATGACTCCCCGGTTGTTTTCGCTGATATCGTTGAGCTCCGCCAAGTCCTCCCGGCAATAGAGCAACAGCACGACACCATATGCCGTCTCCATGCGCAACATGTAACGCAAAAAATCGTATCGCTCATCTTCAGGCCACTTGCTGTAAAACGGTTCCAGGCTGGTTACAAAGAGAGACTGGGTAGTACTACCTTCTCTGATCTCTTCCTGGATTTTCCGCCAGGTGAAAAACGATTCAAGCTCCCCTTGGTATCGTACGGCGAAATCGACTCGCTCCGCGCCGGTCACTCCAACAATCTCTGCGATCAATTCCTCGGGGAAACGATCCTGCCGGGCGGGAGTGACCAGCATCACCCGGTAGCGGCTGTTGATGCATCGGTGCCATTTGTCGAGAAAGGTATCAAGGAGTCTCATCGTTGGCTCACTTCGTGAACAGGGTGTCCTGTGTCGGTTTCTTTTCCAGTTCTCGGGCTTCGGCAATGCCGGCTACCAGCGCATCCAACGGCGCATCGCCGTCCAACTCACGGTAGTGGGCGCTCACCAGCGCCAATGGTGAAACATTCATGATCGAGACCGAGTTGAGCCCGGCAGTGTGGCTTATCCATGCTACCTGCTTTTCATACCGATCGCCTATCTCGACAAGCAACTTGTCAAGACCATGCCGGTCCAGCCTAAGAATCCTGCCGACTCCCCAGGGATCCATAAGCTTCTCAAGATATACGGACTGCCGTTTGTGTTGCCGCGCCCAGTCGAGCAGGGCATAAGCAGCAATGGCAGGAGGTGGTTCACGATAACCAGCGGGCTGCCGGTGATAGCCACCGTTTTCGTGCGCGGTGAAAAATCCAAAATCCTTACCCAGGCGGGTGCCGTCAAAGACCTGTTTGAATGGGGAAAATATGAGCTTATCAAAAGTGCTGTCGGTCATCGGTTTTTCGTGATCCTGGTCCCACCAATCGCGCAGGTGTTTTTCCAGTATGCCCCGGTCAAATGAATCCTGAGAAAATCCATTGAAATAGACCGCGTAAAACCAGGCCGGACTGTTTTGCCGGGCCATATTATAGTGAAGTGCCCACCAAATGCCGTCATCATCCATGTCCGGATCGTGCCTGCCAATGAGACGGCCAAGGGGAGTGAGCGAAAACTGCTGTTTCTTTTTGTGGAGAATACCGGCCGTCTCGGCCCAGACCCTTGCCGCCCCCACCTTCAACTTGCCGATACGCAGGACGGTTTGCGCCTTTTCCACCGCGCTTGGTAAAAACAAATCAGGATGTTCTGAAATTTTCTTAATGATCAAACGAAACCAGGTTTCCTCGAAACCGAACTTAAACTCAGCCATTTATTCTGTTCCATTATAATGCAGAGATTTTACCGCAGGGCACTTATGCGATACACAATCTAGGCAACTTGCACATCTATCATTGTCTATTAAATAAGTGCCAGATGCATTTAAAGCCTTTTGAGGACACTTCGCCTCACATGAACCACAATAAATGCATGCTTGCAACTTCCGTAATTGTTTTTCAAGTCGTTGTTGAAAAAGACGAACATTTTTTTTTAAAAGATAATTGACGCGAATTGCTCTATCTTCAAATCCGACTTCCACGCTGGCCAGCATTTCCTTAGTATCTTTTTGGTGAATCAAGAACGTTTCTGAATACCCATTACATTTGACCTGTGTTTGTGGTCCAAATGGTCGTAAAAAATGTTTTACGTTCCTGATTTCCCCGCTCAATAGCTGATAAAAAAAAGCGCTATCCGAAATAATGCATGGTGCGGATTCTATCGCAGCCTTATAATGGTCCAAGCCACGCCCACCAGCCCTAGTGCGCCAACCTCCAGAAATAAAAGCGTCAGGATTAGGGTGTTCCATACGTCGTGCTTGATTTTGCAAAAAAAGTTGCCACCGGGAATAGTGTTGGGGATAGTGATTCTGAATCATGCGTATTGACCAATCGCTATTAAAGGGGCAATGAAGGCACCCTACCCTTCGAAATCCTTTTTGATACGCATTATTGAAATTAATCCCGTGATAAAGTAGATAAATCCAGATTTGAGTATCTGACCAATCTATTATGGGCCTTGCTAAAATTTCTCGCGCAATTTTATGTTGGTTTGAAATTCTGGGATATTGCGCTCGTCTGGAGGACTCTGCTTTTCGAATTCCATCAAAGGTCAATACACCCTGAAGAGGACTCATGCCGTCAATAAGTTTAGCTAGAGGATTAGTTTTATGTGTTGAGCAGCACCAGCGCAGGATACGGCTGGGCGGACCGATCGACTCTGCGGTTTTATAGAAATCCAGGGTCGACCGGCTGGAGATAAAAGGCGTCAACGGGTGTTCTTTTTGGAAGATCTGGAGGTATTTATAGGTGTCCGGCAGCTCGATGGTGGTGTCGGCAAAAATATGCAGGATATCACTGCGGCCCAAGGCATTCATCACCAGATGTGAAATGACGGTCGAATCCTTGCCGCCGGAAAAAGAGACGAGAATCGGGCGGCCGCTGAACCGTTTAACCGTTTCCCGAATAAAACTTTCAGCCTCATATTGTAGTCGTTCGATATACGCCCGGTTCGCCTCGCGCAACAGTTTCAGAGCCTCTTTGTGGGTTCTTTTCGAGAGGGGATGAGGTGACTTCATCTTGGTTATGGCAACATCCGCTGATGTGGCCGATAGTTTGAAAAAGGCTTTTCCCTGTGAATGATAGTTGTAATTAGCCGGGGTCACCCAGAGTTCGAGCTCACGCAGCGATGCATGCAGTTCCTCGGCAACATTATTTCGCAAATAATTTATTTCCGGACGAAAAACAGGCACCAGGGTTGCCGCCGAGATATTGCGCCCTTCGGCACCGCAAGCGCCGCACAGCTCGCCGAGCAAGGGAACCTGGCAGGAATCGCACCAGTAGGTTCTTGGGGTTGCCGGTTTGCTCATAGCGAAATTTTGCCCCGACTTTTCTTTTTTATAGTGATGGAAAGTGTGCTTTCGCTCGAGAGATTCATTATTTCTTCTTCAGAGTCATCAGATAAACAGGGGGCTGCTTCTCCTGTTCTGGTATCCGGCCCTATGGTGGTCTTTGAATAGTTCGATGATGGCGGAGTTATCGTGGCAAAATATTCATCGATCCCTTTTAAGAGAATGATCAACAGCAGACTGTGAACCGCGGGATTTGCCAGTAACTCTACAAGGACCTCATGGAGATAAAGGCTCGAATATTTTGTGTGCCAGAAATTAGAGTTCAAAAAACTCTTTAATGGTTCTTTGCTGGCTTTGTTCTTTATCTCACCGGCATCCAGCTCGCCTATTCTGCGCACCAGAACATTTTCAGCCTCCACCAGTTCGCCTTTCTTTTGTCGGCCAAGATAAAAATTGAAAAACCTCTCTTTCAGGGTCGGCAGATAAAAGGCGCCATTTTCATCCATGCCGCGGGTAAAGACAAGGGCGAGTACAAGTTTATATGAGCAATTATTGTTGGTGGTGATAAATCGCGCAAGGTTCACCAAGGCGTCGGGCAACAGTTCGATCAAACCAGACACTGACCGCTTCCGCCATCTCTCCGGCCGGTCATAAAAGCCCTCGCCAATGCTGACAAAACGACTGGCCCAGGTATGCAAAGCCGCCGAGATGTTCTGTTCGGAGTATTCTCCGACAAGGTGCTTGATAATCTCACTCCGCCGCATTGGCAGGTCATGAGCATCCAACAGATCTTCGATAGCAGTGGAAACGGAACGATAGCCGCCAACACCCCATGCCTTCAGGCCATAGGTGCCGCGCTGTACAATTTCAACGGTGTCATAGCGCATCATCGCGGCATGCACATTGTGGTCGGAAATTTCCCGGTGCTTTATGTTCTCTTTTCTAATGGCAGCGCCAATTTCGCTGTAATGCATGGGCTTACCATGGTTTTCGAGGACATGAACGATAAGGTCCTCCAACCGTTCTCCATGGCGTATTAGCCAACGATCAGAGGGGAAAACTACATCATCATGAAAAATAAATTTACTGTTGGCTGCTGATACAATTTGTTTGATAAACGCCTTATGAAACTTTTGAATTGAATTCCTATCACAATGGTCCTTGCAATATGTAAGTATTTTGTTCCCAACAACCTCAAAATGATATGAATCATGCTCGCTCAAGTCGAGATGAGATAGTAGCTCCAGCGGGTGATGACAGGAAAGGCATGGAGTATCCACACTAAGCTGATCGGTTGCTGAGGCGAAAGTCTTTCCCGTCTGCCATATAGATAATAATTGTCCCAATGCAGATGGATTCGGAGTATGAGTCCATTCGAATCGACTTCGTAGCGCACCAGCTAATTCCCCCAAACTGATAATTCCACCACCACCTATTATGATCTGCTCGATAATCTCCCAGAAATCAGACAAAAGATCACGATGGGCTTTTACCACCAGGAGTGAATTTCCTCTTTTAAGAATCTGTCGTACCCTCTCCCTCGTTATGCAAAATTGGCTTCCCAGTTGTTCTAGTGTTGGCATGGTGCTAGGGAAATTTAACCTGATGCATACTATTTCTTGATCCCTTTTGGTCTTCAGGCAATGCTGGACAAAACTCACAACTAAATTTTTATAACTGGAATAATCAATGGCATGCTGTCTTCCACTATCCGGTTGAGTGTCAGCTGAGGCCTGTGTGATATCCCCACTTAAAATAAACGAACGAATGGTATTTTGAACTTCTTTCAGGCATTTACGCCCGAAATTCTTCTGGGTGAGGATATTGCCGGAAGGAAAAACCATTACCTCGCCGATCGTTGCCAGGCCGAGCCGTTTCAATATTTTGAAAGTCCTCACTGAAAAAACAAAATCAGCCAAGCGGGAACCACCTTTAAATCCTGGATGCAGATTATTCGCGGCAAAATTGGTAAGCTGCTTGGAACTGAAAATCGGCAAAAACAGAAGATTTTCTTCTGATGGAGGAAGCTTCAGAAAATCTTCGGCTTGCCATGGCCGATTTTGGATTTTTTGTTCAAGAGTAGTCGTCTTACACCTCTCGGCGATGATGTTCTCACGAAATTCGGCAAGCTCCATGATGGTTTTTCGCCCACAATTCCTAAAATCACCAAGTGAGTTCACATTACACGACAAGAACTCATCACATGAGGAAAAATTATTCAGAAGAACATTAACGGCCCGCACCGACAAAGCTCCTGTTGATAATAATTCTTGCCAGTTTGGCAGATTATTCTTCGGTGCATTCTGGGCGTCGTCCGTTTTTTTCTTATTCCCTCCAATAAATTCGGCACCATTTTCTCGACAGTCAGCGAAAAAGTTTATGGGGGGGTAGGCAGAAGTGTACTTTGATGCTGAAAATATCTTTATATTGATTTTCCCGGGAGGATTTTCCGTTTCTGTAAAAGAAATGCTTTTTTCATCCTTGATAGAGGCCGGCTTCCCCTGTTTTATGATTTTTTTCTTTTTCCGAAATTTCATGCCACTCAATTGTTCACTCTTGTATTGGCGACCCAGGATGAATTATACTCTTACCGATTTCCACTCAGTCCAAAACATCAATATATTATTTGACCCTGGACAAATAGTGTCCTAGATTCCAGCATTGGTGATTTTTTTCACCGACTCTGTTTTTACGGTATTCAGTAGACCGTCCCTTCGCTCATATCCATATCAATCCCTGTCAGCCGTCGATCAGCCCTTCGTCTTCACATTCGGGGCAGAACCAGTGAATCTGCTCATCAATCGCAAACTGAATTTTCAAAATACCCCTGCACGGCTTTCCTTTTTGGCCTCAGCCAGCATTTCAGCGCTTCTCCCGTGCGCAGACCACGATCACATGAGGTTATCCAGGTTATAATCTCCGTCAGCCTTTTCACTTTCAACCGCAACTGCAGCGGCCGGCCCATCCTGCTGTTCGTTCAACCAATGTCTGATGTCAATCACCCACATACACGGCTCCAAAACCAAAGTCACCAGTAGTTGCTGTCTGGTCATTTCGCATGAGAGTGCTCTAAGTAAACGAACTTCCGGGGGTGATCTTCCGGGGCGACCCTCCCGCCGATAGCCTCAAAAAATCCTTTCCCGGTTTCCGGCGAATCACGGTGACAAAGCCGTCGGTATATACCTTTATAACCCCTTCTTTATCATTCCAACACCTCCCAATGCCCACGCGTACCACCCATTCGTTTCAGTACTCCTTTTCCCTTAAGGATATCCAGTTGTTTTTGTACTGCCGATTCATTGATTCCCATCGTGCTTGCGATAGCCCGGTAACTGATTTTCCTGCGCGCTTAATGAGTCCGAGTATTTTTCTTTGTCGCTCCGTCAGTTCGATTGCACCACCTATTGCACCACCTATTGTAAGTTGGGTCAACCTTGGTGGTCAGAATCGCCTTGGTCATGGGAGGTCCTTCTCAACAGACAGACATATTCTGAATACATTCCCCTCCTCATCATGAAAGGCGGCAAACCCCTCGGCCAGGCCGCCGGGGCCGGCAAAAAAATCGATCACCGGGACTCTATCATGAAGATGGTGTTTCATATTTTTTTATTAACCACGGAATACACGGAAAACACAGAAAATTTTACGTTCATGTCTCACCTTCCGGATCATCCACGGATTGCGCTGATTTTCGTGGCCCTCCGCCGCATGTTTGCTTATTTTGCCTGCACTGGGCAGCACCCGGCGTTCGTTGAAGCGCAGGAAATCATCGAGTTTTCGCTCCCAGTCCTTCTTGCGGGCGGAGAGAACCAACTCCCGGATATCGGTCAACAGCGACTTCATTGTTTTTAAAGGTGGAATGACGTTCCCTGAGACAACCTTGTCAATCCTTCATTATTACTTCCCAGTGCCCCCCCTTGGCCGGTCCGATTCGTCTCAGCACCCCTTTATCCTTCAACCGGGAAATAATTTTTTCTACCCCTGTCGTGCTCAAACCTACGACCGTGGCAAGTGAAGTGATGCTCGCTTTTCTGTTTTCCACAAGATGCAAAAGCACGGCTCTTTCATTTTCACCCAATTTTTCACCCAACTTTTCACCCAACCTGTTCTCCGCCACATTCCCATGATCCTCCCGCTCCATCGCCAGGGCCTCCTGATCCTTGGGAAAAACCGTCCGGATGAATCGAGATGAAAAGATGTATGCGTCACGGGAATAAGCCTTGAGAATCCGGGGCATGCCGGAGCCGAGGTATTCCACCATGTCCAGGTCCTTGAACACCCGCATCAACGTCTTGTTGCGTGGTATGGAATACCCGGCAAAGAAGTCCTCCCGTTCTTCCCCAGGGTGAATATAACCCGCGGAGGTCATTTCCAGACGGTCGGCGAATATTTCGAATTTGGGTACCAATTCGGTGGTGTAATCGTTGTGGATAATGGTATTGATGACTGCCTCGCGTAGGGCGACCCGGTTCCAGAGGTTGCGGTTTATCCGTTCTCTCGGCGTTATTTTGGTGATGGTTCGATTTTCAATGCCTTCAAGCCTGTCCAGCACCTGCTTGCAGGTCTTGACGAGACAGCAGAAGCCGTAATCCTTGCTTTCCACCAGATCCACCCGATCGGTTCCAGCATATTTGGCCACCTGCACCGAATTACCGTTTTGATCCGCCAGCAGATAAGCAGCAAAGTTGTAAGCCCCCTGTTCGGTAAGCAGTTCGAGGTTGGCAGCGAACTTGTCGCCCAAGGATAGCCCGGCTTCCTGATAGTAAATTTTGAGTTGTTCAAAACTGAGATCCTGGCGGGGGGAACGGATACGGGCGATGGAGTTGCGTGTACGACGGGCGAAAAGTTCTTCGATCATGCGTACCGGCATGGGATCGCTTGCACTGCCGATACGAATAAAGCAGCCCTTTTCGGACATTCCGTACTTTTTGAGGTAATAGGGCTTTTCAGAACCACTGGCCACGATAATCTTGACGATGCCCTTTCCATCGTGGCTTTCATGGATGACATCGAACAGGCCAAGACAAGATGGCTGGATATTGTTTTTCAGCCGGTCTTTTACTTTGAGTTGTACCTCATCGGCATCTTCCAGGCCGATGATTTTTCCTGCTTTGTCGATACCCAGATAAATAACGCCACCTTCCGCACTGTTCAGGAAGGCGATGACTTCTTTTTCAAGCGAATCGGACAACTCTCGCTTATTTTCAATACGGTTGGACTCAGTCATGGCCGGAATCCTCTTTTTTTCCACAAATCATGGAAAGATGCGGCATATTGAAATGTAATCGTTCTCCCTGATCGTGACATCCGTGCCCCTTTAGTCATCCCTCAGCACCCTCTGCAGAACGACTGCCTCAAAGCTATCCGCATCACCCGTCTCAGCAGCTTGAAATTCACCATCGTAATACATGTTTTCAGGCACATGCTTCAATTCGGCAATTTCCGGGTGGTAGAAATTTTCATAACCGTTTTCATACCCGCTGACCAATACCGGTAAATTCTGTGGCAGGGCCTGCAAGACATCAATCAACTGAGCAACGGTGAAATGGAAGACTTCCTTTTCCATTCCCCCGAATTCGGTGGAATTAGAATCGATCCGCCCGATTTTTCTTCTTTCACCCATCTATTTTCACCTTCGTCAGTTTCTCCAGTTTGCCAAGCATCTCCACTGCTCCGATATCCATCTTCGAGAAGGCGAACCACTTTTTCCCAAGGTCCTTCAAAGAGGCGCCAAAGTGGTAGATCATGGAATCATCAATTATCAAAAACCGGTCGTGTGAATTCCCGAATTCATTTACTGTCACGGGCGGGTATTGTTCATTGAATTTCTTGATATCCAGCTTCAGCCGTTTTGAAACGGTTTTGGTGACGATGGTGAGTAACACCCCTTTTCGTCGTTTTAAAAAAAGGGTCAGGACGGTATCGTCGATATAGTTGTCGATCAGCACAATTGACCTCCCGGCGGATCGGATCAAATCGGCAACGAACGAATAAGCGTCAAACACCTGCCCGTCAAAGAAGATCCCCTGTTTGGCGCGGATCTCTTTGCTTTCAATGGCATCAAATATCTGCTCGAATTTTTTATCGCCCTCCAACTGCTTACGTTCCACCCTGTCAAGGCGCTGAAAAACCTCGGCATTCGTCGCAATAAATTTCCGCATTGCAACAAATGCCTCCATTATTCGTATACTCACCTGAACAGCGGTTTCGCTCCGCAATACCGCCGACAACATGGCGACTCCCTGTTCTGTGAAAGCATTAGGTAAACTTGTAGAATGTTTTAAGTTTTCGAACCGGTCGCAATTTGCGACCAGTTCACTTTTCTCATCTTGGCTAAGCTGAAACCTGAATTGTTCAGGAAATCGCTCAATGTTACGTTTTACCTGCTCATTCAGTCGTTTGGTCGGGACTTGATATAACTCAGAGAGGTCTCGATCAAGCATTACCTGAAAACCACGTATGGTGAAGATTCGATTTTCAATCGCTTTTGTGTCTATAATCAGTTCGTTATTTTTCATATCCATACTGTCTTATCAGTTTCAATATCGTCGAGTTCGATGAATGCTGAAATGCGTCAAATATCCTGATTCAAAATCTGTTTTCCCTTTCCCGTCAGCCGGTATTTTGCTTGCTGCTTGTTGGCTTATCCGGGATGGTCATTTCAATGAATCCTGCATCAAGAAAAGGCCTGAGTACCTGGTTCCTGAACTTGGTGCGGTCAGAGCGCCCTTCAATTTCCATCAAGTCGGCAATCGCCTGTTCTTCCAGACAGTTATGGAGTATTTGGACCTGATGCCGACTTGGTGCCGACTTCCGGGGTGATCTTCCCGCCGACAGTCTCAAAAGCCTTCCCTGCTTTCCGGCAAATCACGGTGACAAAGCCGCCGGGGCCGGCAAAAAGATCGATCACCGGGATTCTATCATGAAGATGGTGTTTCATGTTTTTTTATTAACCACGGAATACACGGAAAACACGGAAAATTTTTCTCTCTACATTCTTTTTATTCCGTGTCCTTCCGTGCCTTCCGTGGTTCATTTATCCTGATTCAAAATCTGTTTTCCCGTCTCCGTCAGCCGATATTTCTGTTTGCTGCTGGTTGGCTTATCCGGGATAGTCATTTCTATTAATCCGGCATCAAGCAAAGGCCTGAGTACCTGGTTCCTGAACTTGGTCCTGTTTGCACGACCGATTAAGCTCATCAATTCACCGATGGCCTTTTCGGAAGCGCAATTTCTTAGGATTTCAACTTGGTCCCGACTTAGTCCCAACCTGGTCCCGACTTGTTCGGCAACCTTCCCGCCAACGGCTTCGAACGCCTTCCCCGGCTTTCGTCGAATAATTGAAACAAAACCGCCGGGGCCGGCGAAAAGATCGATCACCGGGATTCTATCATGAAGATGGTGTTTCATGTTTTTTTTAACCACGGAATACACGGAAAACACGGAAAATTTTTCTCTCTACATTCTTTTTATTCCGTGTCCTTCCGTGCCTTCCGTGGTTCATTTATCCTGATTCAAAATCTGTTTTCCCATCTCCGTCAGCCCTCCGGGGTGATCTTCCCGCCGACAGCCTCAAATGCCTTCCCCACGGCTTTCCACCGCAAACAGCCGCCGCGGCAGAGCTATTTCATTTTCGAGGGCAGTTTGATCGTCTCGCCGGCCACCATGAAGACGCCCTTGCCGCGATGATGGATGGTGCGCGGGTCGTCCACGGCGGGATTGGTCCAGGCCTTGACCACCTCAAGGACAAAGAGGTTGTAGGCGGCGAGCATCTGCCGGTCAACGACCTGGCATTCCAGATTGGCGTAACACTCGTCGATGAGCGGGGCCTGGACACAGGAGGCCGGGGCCTGGGTAAGGCCGAAGTGCTGGAACTTATCGATCTTGCGGCCGGAGGTGTTGCCGCAGCCCACCACCTTTTCCGCCAGCTCCACGGTGGGGATGTTGAGCACGCATTCCCCGGTCTGATCAAGGATTTCGAAGGTGAAGTTGTTGCCGCTGATCACGCAGCCCAGCACCGGCGGCTCAAAATCCAGCATGGTGTGCCACGACATGGCCATGATGTTGGCCCGCCCCTGGCGTGCGGTGCTGACCAGTACCACCGGACCCGGCTCAAGCAGACCATAGACCTTGGCCAGAGGAAACGATTTTTTCGCCATCTCCTTACCTCCGTTGCAAAAGTTTTCAGCAGCTGTTCCGGGCAAAACGGCATGGCCGCGGGCCGTGACGCTTACCTGCCCTTTTTAAACAGGGCGTCCAGTTTCTTCTTCACCTCGTCGACGGCGTGCGGGGCGGCGGCCTGACCATCCGCCGGCCGGAAATACTCGCAGAAATTGGCCTTCTCCTTATCAAGCACCAGCTCGGCGTTTGACTCCCGGCAGTCGTTTTCCGCGCCGGTATCGTAAAACAGGCAGTTCAGGCAGATGTGCAGATCAGCGCCGCAATGGGGGCATTCATCACGAAAAAGTATCTTTCCGGCCGTATCCACGATTTTATTACAGGTGGCGCATCGCATAATATTGTTACTCCCTCTTGCTGGCGTTCATTTAAGCTGTTGCAGGCCGATGAATGGATTCCCGCTTTCGCGGGAATGACGTTGGAATCGACATTCAAATGCCGTCACCCCCGCGAAAGCGGGGGACCAGCTCTGTTAAATGAACGGTATTGCCTCTTGCTGGCGTTCATCAAATTGTCCGGCCGGCATTGCCGCCTGCCGTTTTCAGCTTTTCAATTTGTCCCAGTACACCCCCGGTGACGAGCCGGGGATCTCAACGGCATTGACCGTTCTGGCATAAAAGTCCACATTGCCCACTCCGCCGATAACGGCATAGGCATAGCCGTCTGCCGCCATGGTATGCAGGCAGCGCAGCAGCAGGGCGGTGCCGATGTCTTTGTCCCGGAAATTTTCCTCAACCCCGACCGGCCCGAAAAAATTCTTCATGGTGGTGTCATAGCAGGCAAAGCCGGCAAGGCTGCCATCCGCTGTGGCAATAAAACAGGAAATGGGGTTATTGGCAAAGGCGACGTCGCATTCCCCGGCCCACCCTTTGCCGAAGTGGGTCCACACCCAGTCAACGACCTGAAATTTTTCATAGGCCATGGCCTTGCGGATCGTGATGCCGCCATCGGCCAATCCTGCCAGCAACGGCCGGTCATCCGGCAGTTCATAAAGTTTAACGATCAGATCAGGCATCACTCAGCTCCATGGTCCGGCGAGCCGGGTGGGCGGCTCGGCAATGGACAGGAAACCGGCCAGCCGTACCCTGTCCTGGTTGAGAAAGGAAATGAGCGGCATGAGGCCCCTCTCCAGCATCATCTCCGCCGCCCGCTGGGTCAACACCACCTCGGCGCATGGCTTGGTGCGTGATTCACCGTCTTGTTGATAAACGTGCAGGGGCAGATTGGCGATTTCGTCAATGATTCCCGGCTCCATTTGCCACCCCCGGCGGCTGAATGACTGGCCGAGGAGCAGGGCGCAGGCCAGACAGGGATTGCCCCACAGATACTTTTCATGAACGCTCTCCTCCCCCAGCTCATCAAACGCCATGGAGTCAAGCGGCTCGGTGTCCGCCCCAAAAGGCAGCCGCAGCAGAAGACGGGGCAGCACAAGCCCCACGAAACGGGCCTCGGGCAGGCGGCGCAGCAGCTGCCAGGCCTCCTCCGCCGCCGGTTCCACCTCGGGCTGCCAGTCATCGGGATCAGGGGTCTGGTGCAGGGACCGGCGGCAGAGCATCCGGTCGCCCGCGGCGGCAATAAACGGCGCCCCGGCCGCCGCGGCAAGCTGGGCCATGCGGGCGAGCAGGCCGATATCCGCCAGGGTCTTTTCCAGGCTGTAGCATCCTGCCACCATTGCCCACGGCACCCCGCCCGGGGTCTGCACCGTCTCCTCCACCAGCAGGCGGTAAATGGCACTTTTACGCAGATCACCAACGGCAGCAAGATCAGCGGCAAGCTCCTCCCGGCCCATGTCGAGCAGGTAGACGCCGAGCCCGTCATCGGTTTCCAGCCGGGAAATCAGAAAGGCAAGCCCCCGCCAGGCCGCCTCCATCTTCTGAAATCGCGGGTGGATGAGGATCTGCCGCATCAGCTCACCACTCGCCCTGTCCACCGCGGCAATCATTTCCTGCTGCCGGGGATGGTCCCTGGCCACAAGGTGCGGTCTGACAATCTCCCGCACCAAGCGGTCCAGCTCTGAGCCGGGCCGTTGGGACACCGGCCGGGATGAGGGTTGCCGGGTCTGGTCAATGATCTGATCCAGGAGCCCGCCCGCCTCCACGGGCGGTGGCGGCTGCGGCGCCTCCGCCATCTCTTTTGCGGGAGGCTCCTGCCGCAGCTCATCGGCCAAGGCGGCCAGCGCCGCGGGATCATCCAGACCTTCCCGCATGTCCCGCAGTTCCCTGAAAATATCGAGACGCTGATAGATACTGTCCGGATGGAAATCTTCCATGGCGGCAAAACGGATGGTGACCGGCCCACTGTTTTTACCGGCCAGGGGCAGCACGATCTCCACCTTCATGCTGTTCAGCACGGCATCGATGCTGTCCCGGTCAACCGGCACCGGCCGCAGCCTGGCGGCGTTCCCCGCCCCCCGGCCTGTCCTGCCGCTGAAGTCACCCATCAGCAGAATGCGGAAAGGTGTTTCAGGCAGCGGCTTTCCCTGCCGCTTTTCCATATCGCCGACAATGGCAAAATCATACTCGCTGATGGTGATGGGATCAGGCATGGCAAAACTCCCTTTATCACGTTAATGCTGCACAAAAAGTCGATTTCATTTTACCTGAAGGAAACAATCGTATATTTTCATTAAAATAGCGTATTTACTTCCATCTGTCATGTCAATTGGCAGAAAAAACTCAATGCAGTGGGTGAACGATTCACCCCGTTTGCTGCGGCTCGGCGCAGGAGCGAGCCTTGCTCGCGACAACCAGCAGTCACGCAATGCCGAGGGTCGGGGGCAAGGCCCCCCTCCTGCAACACCAGAGCGCGGCAAAGCTTCTTCCAGGGAGGATTATGATGATGACAGCCCAAAACAGCGCCCCCATGTTCGCCTTTGCCGACCCGGACGATTATCAGCGCCTACGGGATCTGCTGGGTAAGGCCGGCTTTCTTGATGAAAGCGTCCTTGATGCCATCGGCATCAGCGACCTTCCCTCCCTGGAAAACGATCATCCCCTGCTGCTTGACCGGACCGCCGGCGGCTCGGCTCTGCACACCCTGATCCGCCTCTTGCTCATGGAAATGCCGGTGGAGGCGGACACCTTTGCCAGGGCCATCCGGCCCATGACGGTCGACTCCTGGCAGCAGGCCGGGCTTGTCCGTTGCCACGGCAGCAAGGTGGCCGCCGCGGTAAAATTATTGCCTTTCCGCAACCTGGTACTGGCCTTTGATCTGCCCGCCCTGCTGCAGACTCCGCTGCGCAGCCAGTATGTCATGGGCATCGGCGGCAGCACCATCACCTTAAGTCAGCTCACCGTCCGCAGGCCCTCCCGCCATACCCTTGATCTGGGCTGCGGCTGCGGAGTCCATGCCTTTCTTGCCGCCCCGCACAGCAGCCGGGTGGCGGCGGTGGACCTCACCCCCCGGGCGGTGCGGCTTGCCGCCTTCAATGCCCGGCTGAACGATATCAGCAATGTTGACTGTCTGGAGGGGGACTTTTTCGGGCCGGTGGCGGAGCGGAAATTTGATCTCATCATCAGCAACCCGCCCTTTGTCATCTCACCTGAATGTCGTTTCATTTACCGGGACGGCGGTATGGAGTCCGACTCGGTCAGCCGCCGGATCGCCCGGGAGGCGCCCGTCTTTCTGGAGGAGGGCGGCTTCTGCCAGATCCTCTGCAACTGGGCGGAGATAGGCGGCAGCGACTGGCAGCAGCAGCTGGCCCAGTGGTTTGTCGGTACGGGCTGCGATGTCTGGGTGATGCGCTCGGAATCGCTCTCCCCTGCCGCCTATGCCTCCAAATGGATCCGCCATACCGAATTCGGCGACGAGGAAACGGGGTTCTCCCAGCGCTTCCATCAATGGCTGGAATACTATGAACGGCTGGGCATCACCTCATTCGGCGCGGGGCTCATCACCATGCGCCGGCGGACGGACGGGGCAAACTGGCTCCGAGCCGATGAAAGCCCGGACAGGATGATCGGCCCCTGCGGCGAGTATATTACCAGGAGTTTTGCCCTGCGGGATTTTCTTGAGAGGGTGCAGGAGGACCCGGCGCTGCTCGCCTGCCGGCTGAAGTATTCGCCCGATCTGCGGCTGGAGCAGCAGTTTGGCCCATCGGAGCAGGGCTGGAAGGTGACCGGGTCTTCCATCCATTTGGCAAAAGGGCTGGCCTTCCGGGGCAATTCCGACACCTTCATGGCCAATCTGATGATCCACTGCGACGGCAGGAAAACCCTGCAGGAACTGCTGCCGGACATGGCGGCGGCGCTTCAGGCGGAGCCTGCCCGGCTCGCCCCGCTGGTCTGCCGGCTCATCCGCAAACTTGTCGAGCAGGGCTTTCTGCTGCCCGCAGGGCAATGGAATGGGAGCTGAAAAAGACAACGTCTTCGCCGTCTCAACTGCATGAACTATCGGGTCAACACATGCAACAGAGAAAGGCCGATGCCCACAGCGGCAAAAATAAAACCCATACGCAGCCAGGCGGTGCGGGAGATGGTTTTCCTGCCCCGCTCCTTGAGATAGTCCCGCCAGGCCAGGCCGAAAAAGACCACCGCCAGACCGGCAAAGGCGACTCCAACCAGCAGGGTGATATTCATCGGCTATTGCACCCCCAGCAGTTTCCGCTGCCGGAAACCCGGCGCCCGCACCTCAAACAACGGGTTTCCCGGCTGCAGCAGGGCAAGCTCAATGGCGGCGGCGGCCCGCTGCCGCTGCAAGCCGTTGCGCAGGACCTGCTGCAGGTGTTCCCGGCTGATCGGTTTCCCCGCCAGATACCTGGCGCCGTTTCGGAACTCTCCCTGATGGGCATCCCACCAGCGGGCAATGAGTTCGGGAGCGGGCCAGGGAAGATCCTCGTCCGGGTCCATGGCCACGTCCTCGTCCTCCGGCTCTTCCGTGGGACCTGCCGCGAAGCCCTCCGGCCATTGGCCCTCAAGACTCGCATGAGCCAGATCAACGCCGGTGATCATGGCAAAGGCCTCGCCCGCCGGCCGGGCCAGTTCCGGGACCGCCATCAGCGGCACCAGCCAGGGGATGGCGGCGGGATCACCCAGGGCCCCGGCGCCGGTCACGGCCGGCCGCTGTTGCTTCTTTTGGCCGACCAGGCTGCGCAGCCAGTCATGGGCCTCGGCAGGAGCCATGCCGCGCACCGCCATGGCGCAGGCCTGCCCGCTCTGTTCGCTGTCACTTTCGGCAATAGCCTGCAGCACCGGCACGGCCCCTTCCCCGCCCAAGAGCATTGTCGACCAGGCGGCATGAAAACGCAGGTCAAGGTTGTCCGCCGAGAGATTACCGGCAACATGGAAGAGCAGATCAGTCCGCCCCAGCTCGCCCGCAGTCCTCACGGCGCGGCACCTGAGCAAGAGATCGTCACTTACCAGGCTGGCGGCCAGCGGCTGACCGGGGTCCTGGCGGTGAGCAGCCGCCGCGGCAAGGCCGAGACGGCTGGCCGCGGGCGCGCCTAATTCCAGCAGGCCCTGCGCATATCGGCTGGCCTGCCGCCATTCCAGCCAGCCCAGGGCGGAAATGATGCCCCGGGAAAGTTCATTGTTCTTACCGGCCGCCGCAAAAATATGCTCGATCCGCTCCTCAATGCCGCTCTCCAAGGCAAGCACGGCAGCGGTAAAGACCTCACCCGCCTCTTCCAGGGCCAGGGTTTCCAAGCAGATCTGCCAGCCCGGCTCGCCTGCGATGCGCAGGCCGTCGAGATGGGCCTCCACCCGCCCATCCAGGGCAGCCAGATCGCGGAGATCGTAATGGGGCTGGCGTACGGCGGCGTCCCGCTGCAGCCAGAGGAAGGCAGCCTCTTCGCTATGCTGCATGATGATATTATCTATGATTTTCTGATCGCTTGTCATGAAGTGGTGTAAGAAGACTCCGTGCAATCAACGCAAAGAAAAAAGCTGTTGCCTGTAAAATGGAGAGGAGGCACTATGGCTCGACATCCTCAAGGAACGGATTAGACTGATAGTCTACTCTGCTCAGGAAGTCCTTAATGAATGACTCACTCTGAAAAGCATCAAGGTCAACGGAGGGATCAAGTATTTCACGAGGTACCGGAGGCCCATCCGGATTTTCCCTGTCTCGGGGAAAATACTTTATAAGTCTTTGCAGGACCTTTTCCTGCCATTCCAGAAAAAGGGACTTATCAGACAGAACGAGCAATGCCATTTGAGCGGCAAATGCACCATCAGCTTCCGTTGAATCAAATTCTGATTTATTCCACGTATTCACGATGGTGAGCAATGCGAGATCTATTGCGCCCCGCACAGGACCTTTCCACTCGGATTCTTCCAACCCTTCCAGCTGAACATCTTCGTTGCCCATTACCAAAACCCAGCAGGATTCAAGAAAATCATACGGGGTTTGATCGAATGATAGTTTTATGAATCGATAGACAACCCATTCAGCACATCCGATTGAAAAGGCGGTAATCCCCCGATTGGAAACTTTACTCAGCGCATGCATTGTGCCTTCATCTTGTGGTTGTATCTTTTCATAGGGGTCCCAGTCACTCCACTCATGGAGTATAACTTCTTGTGAAATGAGGCCTATCGGAATATATTCAGGCGGAATGAGTGACATGGTATCGCTCCAATCAAAACTTTATCTTTTATTCACATTCATCAAATTCTGCTGGTGCACAGATCTTTATCTTAAACCCTTTATTCTTTAGCGCGCAATTCATGAGGGCTTGACACGAACAACATACGGGTTTCCCTTTTATTTTTAAATAAAGAGTCCCTTTAGGCTTGCCGCCAGTCAGCTTAAATACATCTTCTATGATCTTCGCCTCCGCGTGGCCACGTTTATTGCGGCCACTCTTTGGATACTTGAAGTTCCCTCCGCCCTCTCCGCAAGGAACTTTAGATCTTTCTTTTCTCTTGACCCCCTGCGCGAAACCCATTTCCTTATACTTGTTACCTCTTGTCTGATGGATATTTGAGCCCAGCATCAATCGTCTTCCATCCTGCTGCACAAAACAGCCGCCGGCATTCACGCGAGGCTTTTTCTGGGCTGAATCAGGCAAGTTGTCCTCACTCTTTTTCGCCTGTCCCTCTGCCGCACGACATTCAGGAACACTTGCCCCAGCCACCGGTTGCTGTGCAATCCCCCCCAGACACGCCGTGTTCTGATGATTCATCATCATCTTATCACTGAGTCGGCAGGCATTCTTGCCGTCCAGCTTGACGTCAAATGAATAGAGCAGCCATGTGGCCTCTTTCATATTGGTGCTGGACTTCACTCCACCTGCGGTTCCCGGCTCATCCCCCATGCAGCGGCTGAACTCGGACCCCTTAATTGCCGCGGAATTGCCGCCATCGACCTTGACGGTTTTCGTTCCCTTGACCAGATCGCTGGACATGGAAACAATGACAGGATAAGGAATGGGAACCGGACCGCCTGGAGAAGGTGTTTTGCACACATCGGGAACGGTTGATTTGGCTATCCCCATACTCCCCTTGTGCACCAGGGAATTTGATGCACCATTCACATGGATGGTAACCCCCATCAGCCTCCCTCCCCCTCTTTGATTTCAGCATAAACAATGGCAGCACTTCGTTCGCCCCCTTCCGAGCTGGTCCAGAGGAGGGCATGAGGACCTTTAGCGTAGCCTTTTTCCGCTGCGGCAATGACTGAATTGATAAAAAGCGGCCCCGAAGCCGCCCCCACATCCCCCCAGCAGTCTGCCGGAGCCAGGTAATCGGAGGGATCGGCAAACCGTTCGGACAGCCTGGCCAGCATGAAGCCGAACTCATCCGCCCGATAGGCCTCCCCATTCTGGTCGCAGATGGTATAATCGATCCGCACGTCTCCAGGCAGTTTCTGCAGGCAGTTTTTTACCGCAAGGGTGAGCCCCCTGCCGATGCACACTGTTTCCGTCTTGATCCTGTTTTCTTCAACGGCAGTCGCTACTGCCAGCAACTGCGCCCTGACAGGCAGCCGATACTTTTTCGCGGTATCCACGGAACAGAGGAGACAGAATGAGGCGGCCTCTCCGGGAATAAATCCCCAGGCATTGGCAGGAACGTGCAGTTGATCATTTTCTTCGAGCCAGTCCAGGGTAGCCGGCTCGACATAGCTGTCAACCCCGCCAACCAGGCAGAACTCACAGGTGTGGTTCAGAATTTTCCGGCTTCCTTCTTCCAGGGCCATCAGTCCCGCTGAGTGGCCTTTGGCAATAAAGGCGATCTCGTTGATCTCATAAGTCTCCGTGCTGAGTTTTCTCACCTCACCAGAAAGTTTGACCTGTAAATCCTTGGGAGCCCCCGGCCGATCTTCCGGCAGACCAATCTGCGCCTCCACCTGGAAAACAGATTTAGCGAATCCCGTTAATGGACTGAGGGCCTCCTGCATGGCCGGCAATGCCAAATGGATAGAGCGATCCGCCCCCATGATTGTTGTTTCCAGTGACGGAACCATGGCCAGCACATACGGCTCTCCCTGCCGGTCGGTCATATGGGGATGCTCATCAAAATTGGCGATGCCGGCGCGGGCTGCCGCCGCAGTGGCAGGGGCAGTGAGGCCGATTGCCGTTACAGCGCCGGTACCAACGATGCACACGGAATTCTGCATGGATATCATCGGTTCATTCTGCACAGCAGGGCACGGATATCCCACTGTCCGTGATGGTTGTTTTTTCGAGTTGCAAGACCTTGAAGTGGCATGGCAACCTGGTATGCCACACCATGATCAGCCGGGGATGGTCAGGCTCAATAATCACCGTGTGCAGATCAGCGGCATGGGTGACGGTTTCCTCGGCAAATCGGGTTGCAAAATGCAGGGCGACGGTGGGCAGCTGAAACTTGAGAAAACCCTGCGGGGTAAGGTTCTGCAGCCCCACCCATTCCCCGCCCTGCAGGTATCCCGCCATCTGCTGGTCCGGTGGCGCACACAGGTAATAGCGCTCGTCGAAATCGTCAGGAAGAAGCGGCAGCCGTTCCTCTTCCCATTTTTTGTCATAGGTCCCGGCGAATTGCAGGCGAGGCTGCCAATGCCCTGCAACCGGTCCGAAGCCGGCGGGACAGGGTCTCTGCTCCCATGAGGAAATGAGAGCATTGGGATACTCAACATTGGGCAGTCTCTCTCCCTCCAGATGTTTCTCTTCAACCGCAAACCCTGTTCCGACAGGGTTTCTGGGCTCCCATGCCTGTTTGCTTGGGTCAGCGGATTTCCGGTCCCATCCGCCGAAGGCGCGTTCGAAAACAAGGGGCATTTTGGCAAAGGGGAGCGGGCTGGTCATCCCCATTCCGAATGCACTCTTTTCCCAGAAGCGATCGCCGTAAACCCGCAGTTTCTTGATAACATTCCCGACCTGCATGGCAACATCAAGCTGGGTAACGTATTTACCGTCGGGCGCGTAAGCATGACCATGCAGAATGACATCCGTACAGGGCTTTGTATGGTGAAGATCGGATTCGTAAAGCAGGCTGGACTGGCCCGGTTCGCCGGAATATCTGGGGGCCATGCAGACCTCATTTTGTTCTTTGGCGATTTCCATTGCCCCGTCCGGGAAAATGTTGAAAGTCCCCCGCACGGCAACCAGCCAGATCTCTGCGCCGTTCTTATCACGGACCCAGCATCTTTCCGCCGCAAAGGGGGTATTATTTTCTATTGCCCACATATTAAGGAGATTTACACGTTTAGTTAATCTGCACCGAGCCGCCCTTGATACGGTTGACCCCGGTGGAACGGTTCAGCACGTACGCCCCCCGGATAATGACCTTGCCGGCCCGGGTCAGCGTAATGCTGGCCTTGCCGCAGCGCAGCACAATCTCCTCCTCTGCTGCAAAGGCGATCTTTTTGCCGTCAATGCGCAGCTCGGGAAGCTCGTCGGACGTCAACGAGATTTCTTCCTGCCGCGGCTCACTGAGGCGCGCCTGAAGGAGGTCGACAATCACCGGGCAGGCCGGGTCGTTTTTCTCAAAGGCCAGCAGCACATCAGCCCCTTCAGCCGCAGCCCGGCGCAGCACCTCCGGGTCCAGCGAGCCGGCAAAACGGGCGGCCAGCGGCCCCAGGGTGTTGCCGCTGAAGTCCACCAGGGGCCGGCCGTCTTCAATAGCCGTCACCCAGCCGGTGCGCACCCCGTCCATCTGCCTGGAAAAATCGACATGGTGAATATTTTCCGCGTTCACACGTTTCATCATCAGTTCTCCACTATCTTGCTGCCCTTGACGATAATATTGCCCGAGCCTTTTATCGTTATCTTCTTGCCCTGAATCAGGATATCGCCGCTTTTTTTCATGTTGATCACGGCTTTGCCGGTCTTGATGGTGATCTCGTCATCCGCTTCGATGAGGATCTTCTTGGCGCTGTGGCTGGAATTTTTGGCAACCTTCACCGACATGTCCCTGCCGACCAACACGGATTTCGAGGCGCCGACCTCCACCGCCTTGGCGGCCCCCACCGTTTCATTCATGGCCGCCCCCACGGTCACCTGATAAGCGGCGCCGATGGTCAGCTCCTTGGCCACGCCGATGGTCTCGGCGCAGTTGATGGCGATGGTTTCGGTCTGATTGCTGCCGACCGTCAGGGTCATGTTGGCGCCGATGGCTTCCGTGTGGTTGGCACCCACGGTCATGGTCTTGTTGGCGCCGATCATCTCGGTATGATCAACCCCCACCGCGATGGTCTTGTTCTTGCCGATGGTCTCGCTCTGGTCGACCCCCACCGTCTTGGTGCGGTTGTTGCCCACGGACAGGGATTCGTCCACCCCCACCGACTGGCTTTTGTTATTTTCAATGACGATATTCCAGTCCTTCTGGCCGTGCAGGAAAATTTCCTCCCCGCCTTTCCTGTCCTCGAAACGGAACTCGTTGGAACCGCCGCCGCCCTTGGAGGAATCGGACTTGATGGTGCTTTTGGTCTTATCAGCGGGAAGCTTGTAAGGCGGCATGTTGCTGCCGTGATAGACCCGGCCGGTGATGATCGGCCGGTCCGGGTCACCTTCCACGAAGTCGACGATCACCTCGTGGCCGATGCGGGGTATCCACATGGCGCCCCAGCCGGCGCCGGCCCAGAGCTGACTGACCCGGATCCAGCAGGAGCTGTTCTCGTCCCTTTCCCCTTCCCGGTCCCAGTGGAACTGCACCTTGACCCGGCCATATTCATCGGTGTAGATCTCCTCCCCGGACGGGCCGACGACAATCGCGGTCTGCACCCCTTCCACCACGGGTTTCACGGTAAGACGCAACGGCCGGAAGGGGACATCATGGGGAATGCAGTCAAAGGTATTGGTATAGGCCTGCATGCCGGTCTGCATGCCGGCGGTGGAGCCCTGGTAGGAACCCTGCTGCTTGACTTCATGAACGATCCTGGTAAGGAGGAACTCCTTGCGGTTCATCTCATCACGGAAATAATCCTGCAGACGGAAACGGTAACCGCTGGTAAAGGAACGGCACCGGCTGCCGCCCCTGATGGTGGTGATCTGCGCTTCCTCCTCCTCCATGCGGATGTTGGCCAGCCGGTCGCCGGTGTTGCGCATGGAATACTCGCCGGGAAAGTCATAAATCTCCCTTTCTCCGGGGCCAAGCTGCAGCCGGGAATTGACCGAAACCTCCAGGTCCGTGCCGGGGGTCTTGAAATTGAAGTCCCGCAGACAGTATTTGCCGGCCCGTATTTCCTTCATCACCTCAAGATGCGTCAGCACATCCTCCTGTTCAAGACCGCTGCCGGTTATCTCATATCTGGCTTCTTCCTGGAGCGGACAGGGTTTGTTTTCCACCGGAGAATCAGCCAGCACCAGCACATGCTTACCCCTCTCGTGCTCAAAAAAGTAATGGATGCCCTCCTCCTCCATCAGCCGGGCAATGAAATTGAAATCGGTTTCCCGATACTGGACGGCATATTCCCTGGGTTCATAGCTGCCGTGCAGGCGCAGGCTGTAGTCGGAAAAACCCTGGTCACTGAAGACCTGTTCGATGATGTCCGGGACATTCTTGTTCTGGAAGATCCGCGAGTCGGCGGTCCGGGTGAGCAGCCAGAACCACGGCACCATGGTGGCGTTATAGGAGGAGAAGCGGGTATCGGTGCCGCTCTCACCGCCGCCCCGGCCATGGGAAAAGCGGCTGATAATGCCGTTGATAGAGCGCTGGCTGCCGTCGGCAAGGAAGATGGAGACCGTGACATTCTCACCGACAATGTCGGCAAAACTGATGTTGTGGTCTTCCGATAAGAGTTCCAGCTCAAAACTGAAAAGAGTGGAGATGCCCTCCACGCCGCGCAGACCGGCAAGCAGCAATACATCCGCTCCGAGGGGTGATTCAATGGCGACGAGCCGGTTTTCCTGGGTGTAAAAAGAACTGCCTTTAGACATGGGCCCTCCGTTTGTTTATAGAGAGGAGAGACGGAAATGGACAGCTATCTGACAATAGCAGTATAACGAAGTCTGGCCGGAAATACATTTTTTTGTTTAAAAACTTCCGGCATACAGCAGCATGAGAGAATGGCCGTGGTAGGTGACGTCGTCATTGTCCAGCCAGCCCTTTTCATCATCCAGATGAAAAAAACGGAACATCAGCTCCAGGCTGCCGAAGGCATTCACCTGCCGTTTGACGCTGAGACCGGCTGAATATTTCTTTCTGCTCCCCACATAGAGAAGGGATGATTCATCATACCGGTTGTCGTCGACATAAAGCAGCTGGACAAAGGGGGCGATACTGTCCTTGTCGCTGAAGGAGTAACGGCAGAGAAGATCAGCCGCGTATTCATCCCCATAGCCTTCCCTGCTCTCTGTTTTCAAGCCGCTGCCTGCGCGGCGGAACTCGCTTTTCCCCCGGAAGGTCCCTTTGACATTAACGCGGGTTTCCCAGTTTTCCGTCAGATAACGTGTTTCCGCGCCCAGCAGAAAAAAATCCGATTCCCGGTAGAAATCATCGTCATCTAGGGTGTCCCCGGTAAATGACCCGTAATCGCCGTACAGCCTCAGCAGGCCATCCTCGGCCAGGTAATAACGGACCTCGGCGGTGATATAGGCGATATCCCCCGGATCATAGTTGCGGTATTGGCCGCTGTAATCGTATTCTCCCCTCCACAGAAAACCCGCGCCGAGCCCGGCGCCCCAGGCTGACCACTCCCTGGTCATGCTGACATTGGGATTAACATTGAATCCCTCACCGTGATCAACAATGGAAACCAGGTCCGGGTCCCTGATAATAAGCAGGTCGTCGTCGGCAAGGTCTGTTTCACCGGTGGGGCAGTTCAGGTCAAGGCCGAAAAGGAAGTTGACCGGCAGTTTGTCGACCACCAGATAGGAGAGGTTCACCTTTGTATCAATCACCGAGGAGAGGCTCGGGTTGCCGAGTCCGCTGATGTCGCTTTCCGTTCGCGTGAAGGCGGTTATCACCCTGGCGGAGAAATCATCCATTTCGGCGCCGAGCTCCACCGGCACGAATACCTGATTGCCATCCGTGTCATTATTGCCTTTCCACCAGTCGTACTGCAGACCGCCCGCAAAGGTGATTTCGCCTGCGCCGACACCGGCGGCGTTTGCCCAGAGAGCCAGGGGAACCAGCAGTGTTGGCCATTTTTTCATCATCATTTCTCGCTTAAGAAGTATGTCAATCCTCATTTGCGCCAGGCAGCAGCAATCACAACAGCGGCAGGGTGAACCGTCTTCAGCCTTGCGGAACTACTCACCCAATGGGAACGGGTCGATACAATTCGGGATGCCATCCTCATCCGCGTCAGCAGTATTTTCCACCGAATCCGCAATACCGCAGCCGCAGATGCCGGGGAGTATCTTCAGGGGATCGGCCGGGCAGCTGTCATTGCAGTCCAGGGTGCCATCACCATCAGTGTCCGCATCGGCCACCCCGCAGCCGCAGATGCCGGGCAGTATCTTCAGAGGATCGGCCGGGCAGCTGTCATTGCAGTCCAGGGTGCCATCACCATCAGTGTCCGCATCGGCCACCCCGCAACCGCAGACCCCGGGAGCTGATTTCAACGGGTCGGCCGGACAGCTGTCATCGCAGTCCATGGCGCCGTCCCCATCTGCGTCCACGTCAGGCACCCCGCAACCGCAGACGCCGGGATCCGTCTTCAACGGGTCGGCCGGGCAGCTGTCATTGCAATCGATGGTGCCGTCCCGGTCGGCATCGGTATCGGCCACCCCGCAGCCGCAGACTCCCGGTTCGGTTTTCAGCGGGTCGTCCGGGCAGAGATCCGGATTGATCAGCCGTTCTCTTTCGACGATCTCATCCGGCGTCCGCAAGCGTTTGACCGGATAGACCGGGGTCAGGCTGTCGGTGAAGGAAGCCCGTTCCCGCAGCTCCTTGAGAAATGATTTGCCCTGCCAGCGGTTCCCCCTTTTCCGGCCGACAAGCCCGAGATCAACGAGTTCCTGCAGGGCGTCAGCCGCCTGGGTCAGCCCGGGATCGTCCGCAAGGGCCTTCTTGTAATACTCTGCCGCCTTGCCATACTCGCCAAGGTCGCTGTAATCAATGGCCTGAAAAAAGGCCAGCAGTGCCCGGTAATTCGTGGAAAGAGGTTTTTGCAGCGCTGCTTTTTTCTCCGGAGACAATTTAATCCCCAAGGTATCGGTAATGGCAAAAAGCAGCTCTTTTTCCATCCGGAAGAGTTCTTCGACCATGCCTTTGGAACCAAACCGGCTCATCACCGATTCACGGGGCACATCAAGCAGGTCGGAGGCAACGGCAAGAGAAAGCGACGAATCCTGGCCGAATTCCCCGCCCACCAGATGCCGGGCCCTGACAAACCGGCCGATGCGGGCCGCACTCGCCTTATCAACCAGTCCGGAGGTGCCGAAGCCGATCTCTTCGACCAGGGCCTGCAGCCGCACCCGCTCCAGCACCTGCAGCTCTTTGATCTGGGCCAGATCAGTGATCAGCATCACCGTGAGCCCTTTCCGCCAGGGATCGAATTCGCTGCGGCCCGTCAGATTCTGGAAATAGAGGACCGCCAGGGTGTTGTCACGAATGTCGGAGCCGAGGGATTTCTCCCGGACAATGGCGTCCCTGGCCCAGTTTCTGAGGTCTTCCGTCACTACCTGGCCGGCCCGGGTTGCCATGGGACAGAAGAGGGAAATGAAGAGGAGGGAAAAAATAACGGCAAACAGTTTTTTGTGCATAAGGCACTCTTCTCGTCAATTGTGGATTCATGCTGATCATTCAGGGGCCGTTACGATATAACCATGACCTTGCCAACCATTTCCGGCCAGAACCTCAGCCGGTCACCCGCAGGATGTTCCAGTCATTTTTTACAACGGCTTATCGGGAAAGCCGGACGCTGTCCACCTGTCTGGCAAAACCGGGGTCAAGTTCAATGGTTTTTTGAAACCAGGATTCCGCCTCCTGCCGGTCGCCCCGGTCAAGGGCTTCCAGGCCCCTGGAAAAGGCCAGGGCGGCATTCATGGTATTGGCCGAGGCCGAGGCCTGGGTGGAGGCCAGTCGCTCCTGAAAGGCGCCGGCAATCCTGCCGGCCAATTGCTTCTCCAGTTGCAGAAACTGGTCCGAGGTGCCGCTTATGGATTCAGCCAGCATCGTCTCACTGGTTTCGACATTCACCAGCCTGGCATCAATGCGCACCTCTTCGCCGAGCACGACAAACGAACCGAAGACAATGGACCTGGCCCCCAGCAGTCTGCCGATGCGCAGGGCGGTGGCCTGGTCCACATAGCCGCTCTGGCTCAGGTCGATTTCCTGCAGCAGCTCCTTGATTTTGTTTCGTTCAATAATCCGCAGGCGGGTGGCGGCGTTGCGCAGGTCGGTTATCAGCATGGCAGCCAGCCCCCCGGTCAGGGGCTCATACTCGGCATGCCGGGTTACCGCGTTGTTTTCAAAAGGGAAAATGGCAAGAGGGGTCGGCAGTTCAGCGGGTGGGGCCTGTACAGTCTGTTCGGGAGCGGGCTGCTGCACCTGTACTTCAGCACAACCGCTGAGAAAGGAAATAACGGCCAGCAGACAGAAAATACAGATAAGCGGGACCTTATGCATGTGAATGCCCATTAGATAAAAAATTGCCTCAGCGTTGCCGCTGAAAGTGCCCGTGCGGAGGATGCAGCAAATCAGCTGAAACCATATTTTATAAACGATTACTATAAGTAATGGGAGCTTTTTGAAATGTCAACAATGAAATGGCAGGGACCCGCTTTTCCGCATTGAGGCTGAAAGAAGAAATCATGACAGCAGGCTGTCAGGGGCAATTGCCAAGGTTGCCTTCAGTCTTTCCCCGCACTGACGCCCTCCACCGGATGGAGAATCTCCACCAGTTTGCCGAGGCTGGTAAACAGGCCCGTGGTGGGCCGGTCGAACTGATCGGCGACCACCACATGGATCCGATTATCACGCACCGCCGGGATCTGCGGCCACTTGAGCCAGCCTGCCTTGAGCTGCTCTTCGCTGTAGCCGCCGGACATGGAGGTGACGATCACCACCTCGGGCTGCATGAGCAGAACATCCTCCCAGGAGTAGCGAGGATAAGGGGTGCTGCCGGCAGCCAGATTGGTGCCCCCGGCCCGGGTGATGAGCTTGTGGATGAAGGTGTTGGTGCCTGCGGACACAAGGGATGCCGCATCGATCTGAAAAAAAACCCGGGGGCTTCGGCCACCAAACCGTGCCACCCGCGCCTCCACCTCCTGCAGCTGTTTCTGCATCGCTGCGACCTGCTCGGCGGCCGGGGCTTCGGCATGGACCACCACGCCAAGCCGGGTGACGGCATCCATGATCCCCTCCAGACTGCGCGGGTCAAAGGTATAGACCGGAATACCCAGGGCTTCGAGCCTGTCAAGAATAGACTGCGGGTTGCCGTCCCGATAAGCCAGGCAGAGGTCCGGCCGGAGGGATACGATGCGTTCAAGATCAAGGTGCACGTAGGAGCCCACCCTTGGCAGCCTGGCCGCTGCCGGCGGATCATTGCTGTACTGGGTCACGGCAATGATGCGTTCTCCCCGGCCAAGCTCAAAGACCATCTCGGTCAGGCTGGGCATGAGGGAGATGATACGCCTCGGCTCATCAGGGACCTGAACGGTGCGGCCGGTCTGGTCGATCAGCGCGGCGCCATGGCTTAAGACCGGGAAAAGCCAGGCGATGAGGCCAAAGAGAAAAAATACCCCTTTTCTTTTCATGCCGATCTCTCCCCCGCGGGCCGGCCGCCGGTCCGGCAGAACTCGACAAAATGGGCGGCGGCCCCGGGATTTCCCCCCAGATGGAGATGCAGGTAGCCGGCCAGGGTATTATTGCAGCAATAGCCTTCCAGCCGGCCGTCATCAAGTTGATAAGCCCTCTCAACCCGGTCGGGCATGTCCTCTGCCTGCGAATAATGGAATTCATGCCCGAAAAGGGTGGCCCCCGCCGGCCACAGGGTCTTTTTCGCCACCGTGGCCTGACGGTAACCAAGCCGCACCAGACGTTTTTTCATCTGCGCCTGCACCGGAAAAATGCCGGCCATGGGATACTCTTCACCCTCTGCCGTAAGCAGCGACTCACAGAGATACATGAAGCCGCCGCACTCGCCATAGATGGGCAGGCCCGCCGCTGCCCGGCTGCGGATCATCTCCCGCAGGGCACGGTTGTCGGCCAGGGCTGCGGCGTACAGCTCAGGGTAGCCGCCGCCCAGGTAAATACCGTCCAGATCCGGCGGCAGCCTTGCATCGGCCAGGGGACTGAAGAAAACCAGCTCCGCCCCGGCCCCCCGCAGCAGGTCAAAATTGTCCTCATAGTAAAAACAGAAGGCCGCATCCCTGGCCACCCCGATCCGCACCAGGGAAGCGCCACGAATCTCCGCCCGCGGTCCGGGGGGTGGCGGCAGCGGTCCGGCCAGGGCCTGCAGCCGGTCAAGATCGATGCCGGCGCCGACAATTTCGGCCAGCACCCCGAGCCGCTCCGGTGAAAGCACCCCGTCATGCCCCATGTGCAGACCGAGATGGCGGCCGGGCACCACAAATGCGTCATGGCGGGGGATAGCGCCCAGCACCGCCGGCCGGCAATGGTCCTCAACGCTCTGCCTCAACAGGCGGTAATGGCCATCGCTCCCCACCCGGTTGAAAATGACCCCGCTCACCTTGACCCGGGGATCAAAGGTGGCAAAGCCATGCACCAGGGCGGCAACACTCTCGGCGCAGGCAGCCCCATCCACCACCAGCACCACCGGCAGATTGAGTGCCCGGGCCAGGGCCGCGGTGCTGGCCTCACCCCCGTCAAAGAGGCCCATCACTCCCTCGACAATGACGAAGTCCGCATCACCGTGCCGGGCAAAGCTGTCCCGCACAAAGGACGCGCCGCACATCCGCAGATCCAGGTTGCGCGACACCCGGCCGCTCACCAGACGGTGCAGGCCGGGATCGATAAAATCAGGGCCGCATTTGAAATACTGCACCGATTGCCCGCGCCCCCTCAGTGCCGCGCCAAGTCCCAGGCTCACCAGGGTCTTGCCGCTGCCGCTGCCTGGAGCCGCCAGTATCAGGCCGCGGCCGTTTTTTTCTGACATGATTTTCTCCTCCTATGGCCCTGCCGGACTCTTTTCCGCGGCGCAGACCCCGTTGATCAGCGCCTCAAAGGCAATGGCCAGCACCGGCGGCAGATCACCGGCCGCAAAACGGTGCCGCCAGTCATCGTCCGTCGTTTGCCCGATGGAGCGGCTGACCGTTCTCCCCCAGGCGCCAAAGGCGCGCAAATCGGTGAGCAGCCCGGCCTGCTCCGCATCGCTTGCCGCCAGGGCTGCGGCCATGAAACCGGCATAGTGCGAATCAATCAGCAGCTTCTCCACCTCGGCGATGATTGCCGTCCTGCTCAGGTCGCATTCCTCCATCTCCTCCGGCAGCAGCCGCCACAGGCTGATCTGCCGCTCGGCCAGCCGGGCAAAGATGGTGCGCTCCCGAGTGATGCCGTTCTGTCTGGCCACCGCCTCCAGCACCCCCTCATACACCGCCCGGGCGATGAGTTCCCCCATCTTGGCATGGCCGCCGGCATTATCAATGGCAGTCCCCTCGCCCTGCACCACCAGGATGTTGTCCGTGCCGGTGCCGGTGGCGGGCAGGTTGGGAGAGTAACTGCTGCGGATGTCCAGATCAGTGAGGGCCGCGGTCTTCCCTTCGGTGGCGCTGATCATGGCCCGGGTCATGGCCCGGGGCGAGAGCCGCATGTTGGTCAGCAGCAGGACGTTGATGGTGCCTGGCTCATAAAAATTGCCGGTATCGCGCCCCATGCGCACCGCGTTGGAGGTGACCCCGGCGGTGACCAGGGCAAACACCGTCATCTCCTTGAAATCCTGCCTGCTGACGGAGAGGTTGTTCATGTCCGCGCCGGTGAACAGCAGACTGGTTTCCTCCGGCGTCCGGCCCAGCACCGCGCAGGTCCGGCGGCGCATGGCCTCCACCCCTTCATCATGGCCCAGGCCCCAGGCCGGGGCCGGGTAATAGTGATTGCCCACTGCGGCAACTGCTGACCGCGGTCCTTCCAGGGTGGAGAGAATGGCCTGGGGGGACTTGAAATCAACCAGCAGGGTGCGGTTGGTGAAATCGCGGATGCTGCTCTCCACCACCCGGGCCCGGCGCACGTAAGGCAGCTCCACGGCCACGGTTTTTTCGGCAAGCAGCTGATCGGGTTGCACCTGTTTTGCGACGTCCGAGAACTCCTCGCTGTAGATACGGGCGGCCAGCCAGGCGACAAAGTTGCCGACATTGACCCCGCCCCGGCAGGTGAAATCGCAGGGAAAGGAAAAGAACCGGTCGTGCTGCAGGGCGCTCACCTCTTTTACCCCGGCTGCCTCTAAAATTTCCGGTTTGTTGTTGCCGCAGCCGTAGACGACCTGCGGGTCAAACCGCTGCCACTCTTCCGGGCTGATGGCAATGATCTTGCCGTTTCTGCCGAAAGCGGGCGGGATGGCGCCGGCAGCCCGGATGAAATCGTTCTGAAAGGAATCATCCCCCGGCACCATCAGACTTTCGCTGCCCATGAGCCGCACGGCCCGCTGCCTTTTTTCGGCCGGGATGCCGACTACTTTACGGGCGATGAGGTCAAGCAGCCCGCGATTTTCCGCCACAATGCCGCGGGCCGCCTCTTCACGTCCGAAAATCCTGCCCAGCAGTTCGATGCGTGTCATGGCGCTGTCGATGTCCGTGACGTTTAAGGTCAGCAGCCGGCATTTACCCTGAAAATGGTCCCGCACCGCACCATGCAGATCAGCCGCAAAGATGAGATCCGGCCCCAGCGCCTCAATCTCCTCGATGCCGGGGGCAAAAAAGCCGCCCACCACCTTTTTTTGCGCAGCCGCGGCCGGGGTAACCGTGTGCTGGGTGATGCCCACCAGCGCGTCATCGGCGCCAAGGGCAAAGAGTATCTCGCTGATCTCGGGCACCAGGCAGACCACCCGCCGGGGCCGCTGGTCGATGACATATTTCTTTCCCTGGCTGTCCGTGCCGCTCACCGGCCAGGCCAGCAGATTTTCCGCCCGTGCCAGACAAGAAAACGACAAAACCAGCAGGCAGCAGACCAGCTTGTGTACTTGCAGATTCTTCATCATATATCTCTCTTCTTGCGCAATGGCTCCCTGGCAGGGTGCCTGTTTTTCCTACTTTTAAAAGGTCACCCTGACCCCGGCATAGGCCGACAGCCCCGGGGTGGCAAAACTCCAGGCCTCCTCATACTCCTCATCAAAGAGGTTGTCGATCCGGCCATAGAGCTGCACTTTTTGGGTCAGGTCATAGCTCGCCGCCAGATTGACCACGGTATAGGCGTCCAGGGTTTCCACGGCATTGCCGTTGCTATCCATGGCAAAACCACTCTCGTCACGCTCGCCGACCCAGGCCAGATCCAGGTTGAAACGGGCACTGGCGTAACGGTACTGCGCCCCGGCCCCCGCCTTGTGCATGGGCCGACGGGCCAGCCGCCTGTCATCCTGATCCTTGGTGTCCGTATAGGTATAGTTCGCCTGCAGGGAAAGGTTTTCGCTGGCCCGCCACTGCACAAAGGTTTCCACCCCCTCTGTTTTGGTGTCACCCTCGGCCTGCTGATACTGGGAGGTCAGAAAGTCGTAGGCGATCCTGTCCTCAAAGGTGAGGGCAAACCAGGTGATGCCGCAGAGGACCTTGCCGCCGGCCAGTTCCTGCTCGAATCCCGCGTCCCAGCCCCTGCTCTCTTCAGGACCGAGGTTGACATTGCCGTAGGCTGAGTAGAGCTCGTAAAGCGATGGCGCCCGGAAGCCCGTTCCGTAACTGGCCTTGAACAGGGTGCCGAAGCCGGTAAGATAGGAGGGCGCAACCCGGTAGGTGGTTTTGCCGCCGAAACGGTCATGGTCGTCGTAACGCAGACCCGCGACCAGCTCCAGATTATTAAACAGGCTAAGCTGCTCCTGGGCCCAGACACTGCCGGTTTCCGCGTCCTGTTCGCCGATGCCGGAGGAGCGGCTTTCCATCTCCTCTTCATAAAAGGAGGCGCCGAGGGTGAGATCGTTGGTCTGGCTCACGGCAAAGGCGCCCTGCCAGCCCCCCTCCCGGGTCTTGCCGAGATAGTCATAGGACTCGACACCGTCGTTGTCATGGTTCAGACGGTCATGGCGGGTGAACTGGCAGTAGAGGTTGGAGTCGAGCCAGCTGTCCCGGAAACTGTTTGTGGCCTCTATCCGGCCAAGATACTGTTCCGTCTCGGTATGGCGTTTCTTGCTGCCGAAGGGCTCGGCCACATAGGGCCAGGCGGAAAAACGATCGCCGGCGTAGCCGTTGGCAAAATCGTCCTCATCAAGCTCCGAATCCATGTAACGCATGATGGCGGCCAGCGCAAAATCCGGGGTCAGCTCATAGCCGACCCGCCCGGAAACCGTGCTGTTTTTCCAGCCGTCCTCTTCGGCGGTGTTGCCGGCATGGGGAATGCGGTTATTGTCATCATTGGCGATGGAAAAGCCGTCCGTGTCGATATGGGAGACATTGAGCGAATAGTCGAGGCGCTCAAGGCTGCCGCTGCTGCCCGCATAGACCTTCCAGGTATCAAAAGAGCCGCCTTCGATCCCGACGCTGCTTTGCGGCGCGCCCTTGCCCTTTTTGGTGATGATATTGACCACCCCGGCACCGGCATTGCTGCCGTAGAGCACGCTCAGCGGGCCCCGCACGATCTCGATGCGCTCGATATTGTCCGTGGTCAGGTTGGCAAGGTTGGCGCTCCTGTTGGCCGACGAGGGGTCATTAAACATGATGCCGTCCACCAGGATCAGGGTGTTCTTGGCATCCGCCCCGCGCAGAAAGATACTGGTATTGGTTCCCGGACCGCCGTTGGCGGAGACGTCAAGGCCGGGGGTCCCCTTGAGAACCTCCTCCACCGTGGTCTGCTGTTTGGCGGCGATCTCCTCCCGGGTGATCACGGTGACCGACGTCCCGCCGACCTTGCCTGCTGCGGCATCGGTGCGGGTGGCGGTCACCACCACCTCGTCGAGCACGGCCGCGGCTTCCCCTGCCCCTGCCGCACCGCAATCGATCATTGCCAGCAGGAGTGCTGCTGAGATACTTTTTTTCATTGCATCCTCCTCGGACCCGGCCAACAACGCAGAGCTGCCGGCAACACATCCCAAGGGGTGATGCGGGTTATTGCCTTTATTGCCACGGGTATCCTCCTTAAAGATTTTAAGGCCCGGGCTCAATCCCCGCGAAGGCGGGCAAAAAAAATCCCCGGACCGATATAGAAATCGATCCGGGGATATCCCAATTTCATCCGCGCAAGATCATACGACACAACCGCTTGTCCACGGCGGCTATGCAACCAGACTCCCAAGGCAGGTCTTCTGACTTCCGGTTCATTCTCACTCCGCGCCTTCCCATCAAAATAACAGTGGCATACTGCGGAGTTCGTCCCCGGTTACAGCGGCGGGCCCGTCCCGGATTTGCACCGGGTTCCCTTTTAAGCTCGATTTAACAGCGAGCACCTGAGATCTGTGCTGAAATAAAAAAATAGCCGGGGAAAGTCAAGGGATTTTTCCACCCAAAGGAAATATCAGGGTCTTCAGGTTGACAGGCAGCTGGCACCGGGCTGCTCATGCCGCCCTGCGGAAACAATTAAGGCATGATCCCGTCCCCAGGATCATGCCCTTCCCGCTCAAGCCTGCAATCAGTTGTTATCCTGCTTGCTCAGCCTGAGCAATCTATCCGGCAGCCATTACGCTCTCAGGCAGTCGTATGTTCCATCGGAGCCCAGGAGCAGTTCCACCGCCGCTGCATGGCCTTCCATGGGAAAACTTCATAGAAGGCGCTCAATCCGACCAGTGCATAGATTATCAGGCTTACCCACGGCACCGCAGCAAACATGGCATCAATGAAGTTATAGCCGAATACGCCGACCAGGCCCCAATTGAGCCCGCCGATTACCAGCAGCACGCCAACGACTATGTCAAGGCTGCGCATAAGACCAAGCTCCCTCAGAATCATTAACCTCACCTCCTCATACAGGGTTTCATCCCTAAATAGAAATTTAAGGACATATCAACCGGGTGTCAAGGGGGGCGAAACCTGGGTGGGCAAGGCATAACAAACCGGTTTTAAAAGATTTTTTTGACTGCCAAACCATGCGACATGGTTGAGGTGACCAGGGACGAACCGAAAGTTGATTGAAAATCGAATTTCTTGACTTTTGTCAGGGTGGGTGTTAAAAAAACCGATTCTCATTTTTGCAACAACAACCCGCAGATTAAGGAGTTAGTCATGGAAAGAACATTTGCCATAATCAAACCGGACGCCTTTGCCGCCGGCAACGCCGGTAAAATTCTCGCCCGCATCTACGCCGAAGGCTTCAAGGTCGTCGGTCTCAAGAAACTGTACCTGAGCAAGGTCGAAGCCGAAGGGTTCTACCATGTGCACAAGGCCCGGCCGTTTTTCGGTGAACTGACCGAATTCATGAGCAGCGGCCCCTGCATCGTCATGGTGCTGGAAGCTGCCGACGCCATCAAAAAATGGCGCGACCTGATGGGCGCCACCAATCCGGCCCAGGCCGACCCCGGCACCCTGCGCAAGGAGTTCGGCTCGTCCATCGGCGAGAACGCCACCCATGGTTCCGACGCCCCGGAAACCGCCGCCTTTGAAATCCCGTACTTTTTCTCCGGTCTGGAGCTGCTGTAATTGATTGCCGGCCCTTTTGCGCCTTCTCAGGGACTCAGCAATGTTGATATACCGTTTATAAAGCCTCGAAACGTCCGGCATTCCGGTAGATCCTGGATCAAGTCCAGGAGGAATCCAGTCCATCAGCTGGATGCCAGTTAAAAACATGCCGGCATGACGGCAAAGATAAACGGTACTTTTATAACTTCGAAGTCCCTTAAGATAGAGAGGGTGTGCGGAAATCGCTTTACCGGGTTGGGGCAGTCACAACAAACAGCGGCTGCCCCTGCCTGCCGGACCTGCAAACACCCTTCCAATTTTCATGCTTGCCTGAATGAATAAGCAAGGATCTCCCCGAAATCAGCAGCATCTTGCCAACATTTTATTATTTTGTCAGCCGGTTCAGCAGGATGTCTTCAACGTTCTGCCTTGCGTCAAGAACTGATAAGACAAACACCGTGTTGTCTGTGATTCTGTACATCAGGCGCCATGGATCTATGATCAACTCACGGTAGTGAGTTATGCCTTGATCCTGCAATTCCGGCACAATCCGCCCCCGTTGGGGTGACAGGTAAAGACTTGCTGACTTGCTTTTTATGCTTTTTACTGTTTTTTCCGCGGCAGCCGGGCTGTCACGGGCGATATATTCGATAATGCCGAGCAAGTCGGCATATGCTGTCTCCGACCAGATTACGGTGTAGCTGCGGCTCATTTCTTCTGCAGCATCTTTTCCATATTTTCGAAGACGTCATCCTGGGTCATTGTTTTGCCGTTTCGGATGTCTGTTTCGCCCTGGGAAAGGAGTTTTAATATGCCGATGGCATTGCGCATGTTTTCATAGCTTTGCGGGTCTTGGAGCACTGCCCTGGGTTCGCCGTTCTGGGTAATGATAACCGGACGATGTGTGTCGTTTATCTGTTTGAGCAGATCAGCAGCGCGTGATTTGAGATAGGTTACAGGCTTAATGTCGTTTGTGATATCCATAGTCAACCTCCGGTCTTTTTAGGGTACCAAATTAGGACCGAAAGTCAAGTTTCGCATATGGCGGGATTTATTTTTATGCTGCGTGAAGGCCCCCTCTTTTTTGAATTAAAAGTCAACGGCAGACTTGCCCCCTTCCGGACTCCTTCCGACTGTCCGACTGGATCAGAGCATGCGAAAACAGCAGAAAGAAGAGGCAACTTGCTGTTTTTGTCAAAATTATCTTCCTCATTTCAGGTTAGCCGAAACCATAAAAGAAGAAAAAAAACGGCAAGAAATCCTAAGGATATTTTGATCATTGTTTTATCAATGCTATCCAAATCCCGCACCACAGCCTTTAAAACCCCATGTTTTATGGTTTTTCTAATCTGGATAACCGACAAGCTTCCAACTGAGGCAAAAAGGAAAAACAAGATAATGTAGTCAAAAAATTTCTGATGATTCAATTTGCTTGTCTCTTTTAGGGTCAGGAGGGGTCACCCATTAAAAGGCCCTCAAAGTCTGCTTTTGGCTTTTAATTAGTCTTTTTTTGGATTAGAAGTCAACGGCAGACCCCTTCTGCCGCTTTGACGAGCCACCAGCTGTTGCGCGGCACAGCCGTTGACGATCCGCCGGATGCGCCAACTCATCACCGCTTCATCAGCGCGAACACACCCCAGCCCAGGTATTCACGCGTGTAAGCGGCGTAGCGCTCGGGTTCCGAGGTCAGTTTGGCTCGAACATCTTTCGCGAACTCGTCGCCGGGATTGGCTTCAAGCCATCGGCGCATGGTGAGCCATTTGGCCGCCTCGTATCTGTCCCAGCCGTCTTGGTCAGCCAGAACCATTTCAACGACGTCGTAGCCAAGGTGGCCGAAAGACGCGAGAAGTTCTGGAAGCATGAGAAAGTCGGAGATTGAGTTGGCAAGACACCCCTTGGCAACATCTTCCGTCGGCGGTAACTGCCGCCAGTAGGGCTCGCCGATGAGGATGATCCCTCCGGTGCGCAGGCTCCGCGCCAGAAGCTCGATAGTGCCGACGACTCCACCGGCGATCCACGTGGCACCGACACAGGCTGCCACACTGGCCTTCTCGTCAGAGACATAGCCGGCAGCATCGCCATGGATGAACTTGACTTGACCGGCGACGCCGAGTTCTACAGCACGGAGTTTCGCTTGCTCGGTGAACAACTGGCTCATGTCGATGCCGGTGCCGATGACGCCGTGATCGCGTGCCCAGGTGCACAGCATCTCCCCCGAACCGCTGCCGAGGTCGAGCACTCGGGCCCCCGATTCCAGACGCAGCGCCGCGCCGAGAGTGGCAAGTTTTTCGGGTGTGATCGGGTTGTGGATGCGGTGAGCACTTTCAGTGATGTTGAATATTCGTGGGATGTCCATGTGGAAAATTTCCTTACGGGTGTGAATAGATTCGGTCAGGGCATAACCAAGTGTAGACTCCCGAAGAGACGTCGAGTTTTATGCCTCTTCGGGAGCATAAAAAAATTTACGCTCGCATTTAAAACACAGAATACCGTCTTATCTTGATTTTTCCATCTTTTTAGCCTGATAACAAATTTTTTTCTGCAGTGTTTTGCCCTTAAGCAACATTTATTTGCTTGCCCCTTTGCATCCCACCCCATCAGACTTGTCTGCCCAAAGTGTCGCCACCCTGCGTCAGTGCTGACTTTTCACCACCATGACATCTCGATTGAAGTTGAAAAAATACGGCAATTGCGATATTGGTAATGACAGGAGAGAGAAGAGCCACCCCATCACATCTTAATCAGGATACCGGCAAACAGCTTGCCCCCCGGTCCCGCAGGTGTGGTCCAATCACGGCTCCCAGGAAGCGCAAATCCTCAAAACAACCGGACAGTCCGATCGCCACGGCCGCGGCCGGACTGCCCGTTTTGCAGAATGTAAGCCGTTATTCAAAAATAACTGTAACAGCGAAATACTGTAAACGGCATAAGGGGCCGTAACAAAATGGTTAGATATGTAATGGTTATCTTTAACGGCCCCTAAATGATAAGTATCTCACCCTATTGACAGGAGAAAATTATGAAGAAAAACGTTTTCCTTCTCAGTCTGTTCCTGTTCGTCTTTGCCTGGATGGGCAGCAGTTTCGCCCAGGACGACCTCAAGGTGCAGACACCCCGGCACAAATCCAAACTGAACTTTCTCACCTTGAACGAAAACAAGGTGCTGGTCTCGGTGTTAAACGAAGAAAACGAGGCCATCCTCGGTCTGCAGAAGGAGGATTTCCACATCACCAGGGGGCCCAAGACCGCCCAGATCATCTCCGTGGAGGACGTGGCGGAACAAAGGGACCAGGGCCTCAATATCGTCCTGGTGGTGGACAACTCCTATTCCATGAAGATGCGCAAGGCCATCGGTCCGGTACTCGGCGCCATGGATGAATTTCTCTCCCTGGTGCGGCCCATCGATGATGTCCATGTCATCACCTTTACCGATCCGGGCAGCCCGCAGGCCGGCAAACCCAGGGTGTCCTCCAGGATTACCCAGTCAGGGGATTCGGCCCTGCTCAGCCTGTCGCTGAAGGAAAGCTACGCCGACCCCACCGACGGCACCTACCTGTATGAAGCCATGCAGGAAGGGCTGAAAATCATCCGCAGCATGCCGGAAAAGAGCCAGAAGTTCATGGTGATCTTTTCCGACGGGGAAGACATCAACAGCATCATCAAACCCGTGGATCTGCAGCTGGCATCCGCCGGGCTCAAGAATTTCACCGCCTTTGCCGTGGACTACATGGACAAACCAGGCCTGGACCCGTTTCTGCAGTCCTTTGCCGAGGGCACCGGCGGCTCGATCCGCAAGGCCAAATCAGCCAGCGATTTTCTCCCCATCTTCAAACAGTTCTCCACCACCATCTTTCACCGTTATGCGGTGACCTTCCGTTTCCTCAATCCGCCCACCGGCGCCCTGACCAGTGAGCCGGCAACAGTCAACATCGAAGAGATCACCATCGTGGACAGCTCGCCGTTCCTCAACTATGTCTATTTTGACACCGGCAGCAGCGAAATTTCCCAACGCTACGTCACCTTCAGCCAGCCCGGGGAGACAGAAGGGTTTGCCATAGAAAAGCTGAAGGATACCATGGAGAAGTACCATCACATCCTGAACGTCATCGGCAGGCGCCTGGTGGATAACCCGGAGGCCGGGATAACCATTGTGGGCTGCAATTCCAATACAGGCGAGGAAAAAGGCCGGCTGGACCTGTCCCGCAGCAGGGCCGACAAGGTATTTGCCTATTTACGCTATGTGTGGGGCATTGATCCCTCGCGCATGGAGGTCAAGGCCCAGAATCTCCCCAGCGTGCCGAGCACCAGCCGGGTGCCGGAGGGGGTCGTGGAAAACCAGCGGGTAGAGATCTACTCCGACCATCCCGCCATCCTTGACACCATCAACAGCACCTATCTGCAGGAAGAATGCGACACCAGTGAAATCCGCATCGTTCCGGCAATTGAGGCCCAGACCGTTATCGAGAAATGGCAGCTCAGGCTGCTTGGCCGCGGCAAGGAGCTGCTGACCAGGGAGGGCACGGGCAATCTCCCTCAGGCCTTTGTCTTTAACATGGAATCCCTCGGCGGCGTGCACAATGTTGCCCTGCTGGAGCAGATCTCCGCCGAGATCGAAGGCCAGGACAATGAAGGCAATGTCTTCACCATTTTGACTTCCGCCCCCACCAAAATCAACTTCATCAGGCGCGAGGAACGCATCGCCCAGAAGCTGGAATCCAAGGTCATCGAGAAATACGGCCTGATCCTCTTTGAATTCGACCGCTCGGATCTGAAAGACCGCAACCAGGTCATCGTCAACCGGGTCATTACCAGAATGGCCCAGCTGCAGTCGGCCGCCATGGATATCGCCGGTCATACGGATATCATCGGCAAGGAGGATTACAACATCAAACTGTCCGAACGGAGGGCCAGCGCCGTCTACGGGGCCATGCTCGAAACCGGCATCGCCGTGGGCTCGCAGATCACTTACGCGGGCGACGGCCCCAATAATCCGCCCTATGACAACAACATACCCGAGGGCAGAGCGCTGAACAGGACCGTCATCATCACCGTCATGTATACGGAAAACGGACAGTAACCCGTGACTGCCGGGAGGCATTGCCCGGCAGCCATGACCGAAAAACCTGCCGCCCCGCCAAGGCCGGCGGCAGGTTTTCTCCCCGCTGTCCCCCCTGCCTATGAAGGAATCGGAAATCATCGACAAGCTCCGTCGCGAGATCAAACGATTGCGAACGGTCATCTCGGCAACCTCGCCGGATCTGCAAAGCCTGCTCAAGACCCGCGGCCTTACGATCTACAAAAGCCAACCGCCCCAGGACCTGCTGCTGCCTGACGTCCCCCATATCGACAGCTTCTACAGCAGGCTCCTGCATTACTCCTTCAGAATCTTCCTGCGGGATGTCATCAAGCACCAGCAGCAGTTCTCGGTCAGCCAGGTGACCCGCTACACCTCCCCTGCCGTGGCTGAGCAGTATGTTGCCTACATGAAGGAGATCGGCCTGCTTGACCAGCCGGACAATCATACCTTCCGGCTGGTCAGGAGGCCGATCCGCAGCTTCGGCGCCACCCTGGAATGGCTGCTGGCGGAAATCTTCAAAAGGGAGCTGGGAGTGGAAGCGGTATGGGGGGTGAAATTCCGCGGGCAGGGGGTTGGCGGCGATTACGACATCCTGGCCAAGATCAACTGTTCGCTGCTCTACATGGAGATCAAATCAAGTCCGCCCAAACAGATGCTGGCCAACCACATCGCCGCCTTTCTCGACCGCATCAATGATCTGCACCCGACTATTTCCATCTTTTTCATGGACACCGAGCTGCGCATGAAAGATAAAATCGTCCCCATGTTCGAGGAAGAGCTCTCGCGCCGAAACACGCAGCCGCCGGAGATAAGAAGGATGGAAAACGAGCTGTTTGCCGTGGGCAATACCATGTTCATCATGAATTCCTCCGGCACCATCCGGGGCAATATTGAAAAAATCCTCATTGAATTTTTCAACCCGGACAGGCAAAACCCGTAAATGGGCTATGGGGGACAGCAGGGGCGCTTCACGAACCGCCCCTGCGATGATGGTAAATTCAAAATACTCCAGACACTTCAGCTTGGCAGACACCATGCAGAAAATCTTCTTACCCGTCATCATTCCCGCTGTGCTGCTGGCCGGGCTGCCGCTGGTTGGCATCCTGGCGGCCGGAAAAAACGTCAGCCGCTACTGCGAATTCCCGCCGCTCACCCGCTATGTGGCCCATGCCCCCTTCTCCTGGCCGCTGTTTGTGGCCTTTGTCCTGCTGGTCGCGATGGTTGCCGGGGTGTTCCTGGTGCAGATGAGCAGAGGGGGAGCCGGGCAGGCGAACACAACGACCACCGCCAGCCCTGCCCTGCCGTGGTGGGCATGGCTGGGCCTCTTGCTGCTTACCACCGGCTGGGTGCTGGCCTGGAACAGGTTCCCCTGGTTTGCCGCCCTGCAGCCCCATACCTTTCTTCCCCTCTGGCTCGGGTTCATCCTGGTGGTCAACGGGCTTACCACAATGCGCACCGGCACCTGCCTGCTCACCTGCCGCCCCGCTTACTTTCTCGCCCTGTTTCCGCTCAGCGCCCTGTTCTGGTGGTTCTTTGAATATCTCAACAGGTTTGTCCAGAACTGGTATTATGTGGGGATTGAGGATTTCAGCCCCCTGGCTTACATCATCCATGCCTCGCTGTGTTTTGCCACGGTGCTGCCGGCAGTGCTCAGCACTGAAGAGCTGCTTGCCTCATTTCCCAGGCTTAGCGGGCCGCTTGCCGCATCATGGCCGGTCCCCTGCCGGGGCGGCAGGTATCCGGCCCTGGCCGTCTTCGCCTTAAGCGCCTTGGGGCTGGCCGGTATCGGCCTGAGGCCCGATTATCTCTTCCCCCTGCTCTGGCTCTCTCCCCTGCTGCTGGTCGTCACCCTGCAGAAGATGACCGGCCGGGTCACCATTCTTGCCCCTCTTTGCCGGGGTGACTGGCGGCCGCTGTGGCTGCCCGCCCTGGCTGCCCTGTGCTGCGGTTTTTGCTGGGAACTGTGGAATTTCAAAAGCTGCGCCCACTGGGAGTACTCCATCCCCTTTGTCCAGAAATTTCACATCTTTGCCATGCCGGTGGCAGGCTATCTGGGTTATCTGCCCTTCGGCCTGGAGTGCAAGGCGGTTGGTGCGCTGCTGGCTGAGTACCTGGAGGGGGAAATGGCTGATGAGCTGATAAGCTGTTAAGCAACAGCAAAAAACAAACAATCCGCGTCAACTCATCAACTCTATAGCTCATCAGCTTAACAACTCATCAACTTATCAGCTCATCAGCTTATCAACTCATCAGCTTATCAGCTCAATTCTGTTGTTCCCGGAATACCCTCAGCTCCTGCTCCATGTCCTCCAGCGCAGCCTTGCGACCCTGCCAGAAGATCTCCGGCTCCAACAGTTCCTTATCATCGCGGGTCGTGAACAGGCTTTGCTCAAGGGCCGTATCTTCCAAGGGGAAAACAGCCTTGTACCTGCTGTCCACATAGGCGATCCGCGACCAGTCGCTCACCACGGCGTACTCCCGTTGCGGCTGCGCCATGAGATTATAGCCGAGGGAATAGTTTGCGGCCGGACTTGCCACCCCGAGCAAGGGCAACAGAGTCGGGACAATGTCCTGATGGGAGGTCAGCCAGTTGATTTCCCGGTAATCCGTACCGGGCACCCGGATAATGAGCGGGACCCGGGTCTGCTGCTCGGTAAACGCGGAATTGTGGCCCCAGTTGCCATTTTCCAGAAGCTCCTCGCCATGGTCGCCGGTGATGATGACAATGGTCGAATCGAGCAGCTTTTCCTCCCGCAGAAAAGCGAAGACCCGGGCAAGCTGACTGTCAAGATGATGGCAGGCATTGGCGTAACGGTTGCGAATCAGACCGATATCTTCGTCCAGCGACATGGTGGCATAGTTGAAGTTCTCAAGATAGGGCTTCCTGATGGCGTCCTCCGGCGGGAAATAGTAGCGGGCATGGGGTGACTCGAAAAACATGAAAGTCATGAATGGCCGGGCCGGATCCCGCTGCCTGATAAAGGAGAGCATGTCGGTCACATTTTTTCTGTCGCTCTGCCAGCCGGACCCTTCATCCGCTTCGTGCAGCGCCTCGCCCGGCACCCTGGCAAAAATCGTCTGGTCAAATTCCGGATAGGAAAACTTGGCACTGGTATACATGCTGAGCTGATAGTCCTGCTGCTGCAGCACATCCATGATCACCGGACTGCGCCGCTCCTCAAGGAAATGGAACCAGTAGGCGCCGTGGATGCCGTAAAACATGGTGAACATGCCCATGCGGGTGCCGTTGCCGCCGCTGTAATGCTCCCTGAAGAAACTGGCCTGCCGGGCAAAGGCCCAGGTCGCCGGCATGATTTCCGGGTCCAGCATGTCCCAGCGCCAGGATTCCGCCACCAGCCAGACGATGTTCAACGGTTTTTCCGGCCGCTGCATGGCAAGCGCGGCCAAGGGATAAACGAGGCGGCCGCCTTGCGGTTCAATGCTGATGTCCGGATTCTGCCGCACCGGATAGCCGAGACGTTTGGCCAGACTCCTGAAGGTGAGGGGTTGATAAAGAGGAAAGGCCCGCGCGGCGTCAAGAACCGGCTCGCGGTTCTGCAGGTTGCTCAGGCCGTAAATGACGCTCTGGGTCAGCGCCATGCCGATGATTGCCGCAACAAAAAATTTCCTGCCCGGCAGCGCAAACCGCAGCGGCAGATGCCGGCCGGCAGGCCCGCGTCGCAACCAGCCCCGGTGGATGAGGGCCATGAGCAGCATCTGCAGCAGCACAAAACCGGTTGAGATGACGCCGTAGGTGGCATTGGCCGTCACCGTCCCCCCCATTGAACCGAGCCCCCCCGGGGTGGTAATCAGATTCCAGACAAAGCCGTTGATGTGAAAGCCCAGAATCCGGTAAATCAGCTGATCGGCAAAGAGCAGGATGGTCGTTGCCGAGGTGGTCAACACGGCAACGGTGCAGACGAGCCCCCAGCTCCAGCGGTGCACCTGCCTTTTTCTCTGTTCCCAGCCGACGAGCAACCGATGGACGAGGATGGTCAGAACAGCGGCAGGCAGCAGATAGATCGCGCCATAGCTGAGATAGGTGAGGAAGGTGAAGAAAACTGTCCACGGATCGGCAAACGGGATTTCCCTGAGATAATTCCGGCACAGCAGCAACACCACAATAAAAGTACAGAAAAAATAAATATGCAGGATCGTCGAACGTGCACGAAATTCCATCCCTGACTCCGTTGGCCTTTTTCTTCCAGATCAGACAAAATTACCCTTGGCCGTTATGCGCTGTTCATCCTGCCGAGAACCATGCCCACTCCGGCATCGGGTGTTTCAAGTTGGACCCCGGCTGCTGTGGGGGTATGAAGCAATAATCCGTTGTAGAAAAATAACTTGTTCATTCTGAAAACCAGAACGGCATAAGGAGCCGTAAAAAAACGGTCAGAATTGACCAAATCATTTCTTAATGATCTTTAAATATATGGTCAGATTCTTTTTTTTTCAACCCCTTTGCAGAGAAAGAATTGCTGGCTGCCGGGAGTTTATTTCGCTGCCCGCGCCACGGCTTCGCTGCTTCCAGTCAAACCGAGGAGCCGGTATCGCCGAACTGCAGGGTGGAGGGTGAGCATCCTGCATCTCCTGCCATAATCTGCTGAATAAATATCACTTCCACCTGGTGATCGAAAACATCCGCAGCCACCTCTCTGCATGATCTGCCACATCCGCTGATTACGGGTAAAGCTGCTGGGCAGGACCAAGGAGAACGGCATCGTGGCTGATCGTTTTCGATTTTCTGCCCCAGAGGAGCCCTGTCCGCCGCCGGCCACTCACCTCGATGTTTGCCTGCCAGTAGAACGCCCACTGATTGGCCACCGGGTTTCTGACCCCGCAAACGACCGCGGCCACCATAGGTTTGTAATCTCCTACCAGCTCGGGGTTCAACTCCTTGACCCGATGCCACCATTTCTTTGTCCTGTATTGGCCCTTGCCCAGTGCCCAATTATGCTGATTGAACTTTGTCACATAATCGGTCTTTTTCAGAACAGCTCTGGCACCCCCTCCTGCCGACAGGAAGCTGGCATTGATCGCGCCTTGCGCAGTAATGGTGGCCAGCCTGTCGCACTCCTTCAATGCCTCGATTTTGTCCTCTCCATCGAGGTCGCTGACATTGCGTATTTTCTTCATGGAGTCGAGCGCATTGTTATATCTCGTACCAGCATTACCATGCGATACGAGAGGAGCGTTGGCCGGACCTTCAACCACCACCGTACAGCCCGTGAGGGTGGAGGTAAAGAAATAATCGGCTCCATTACCGAGTTGCATGGAAACGGCGTTATCCGGTCTGTAGGGCAGGAAATAGCAATCAACGGCATCGGCAGTATTATGCGGATGGATGGAAATATTCGCCGTGTTTTGGGCAAATGCCGATATCTTAAAGCCGCATAGCAGCGCGTTCAGGCGAAAATGATTCTGCTGCGGGGTGGCCGCCTTGTCAAAGGCGGCATTTTTTATGGCTCCCACAGCCATTTCCGTCACAAGTGCAGGATATGTTGAAAGAAAAGATCTTGGATCACTGGTAAACTTAGTAAGAAGTGACATGGTGCTTTCTCCTGAACGGATTGTCAGTTGTAAGACGTCAGAACCATTTCTCCGCTCCTCAATTTTTTATTCGTGGCATTAGAGCCTCTTGCAAAGTGAACATCTACTCCGATCGGCTAAAAATAACCTGTGCGGCGTCCTCCTTGTGAAATCGTCCTGGGCGTAGCACTGCTACGCTTACGGGCGATTTCACAACTTATCCTTGCACAGAATATTTTTCTCTCGATCTCGCTACGACGTTCATTTTGCAAAAGGCTCATTAAGTTCTCAATTATAGAGAAAATCAAAAAAAAACAAAGTGGTATATATGAACCATCAAATGAGGTAACTCATACCACCTGCGCATTTTCATGAATACCGGGGGCCCCGGTATATACCGGGCAACAGTCAGAGGCATAACAACAGTTACAGGGTACGCTGTGGAAGCAGCCGACCCTAAAAGAGACTCTTGTTTGCACAGATCTTGAAAAGCTCCCGCTGGGACGGCCAGGCCGGGGCTGCCCGGAAGAACGTAAGGGCATCGGTCGCCCGCGCAAAATTCCTGTACTTCTGCTCAAAACTGTCAAACTTGTAGCATCCGGCGGCATTGCGAGGGGACTCGTAGTATACCAGCATGAGATGATTATAGTGGTGCTTTTCTGCTGCGGCCAAGGCCTCTTTGATGTTCGTAATGCCTGAATGATTCGGAAAGCCTGGCCTGTTCGGCATCAGTGTCTCGTAGAAACCGATCTGGTAGTCTACTTTGTTGTTAAGTGAAAGGGCAAGTGCTACCTCCAGGAGAGAATGATGCGCACCAGCCACGATTGTGGCCAACGGCAATAAATGGAAAATCGGATCAAGGGCATTCATGAAGTCGTGCTTGATCGCCTTACTGAAGCGGGAGATGAAGAAAATATTATCTGTGGTCGTACCGGAAATGTCCGCTGCCGGAACAGTACCAAAGACCCGGTCGATCTTTCCTACGGTACTTGTATCCTGCAGTTGAAAGCCGGCTTGTCCTCCCTGCTGGTAGATCAGAAAACGATGTACATTTGTAATATTTGCCTGTTCAATCTGTTTTTCACACCATGAGGAAGCCTGCGGCCGCTTACTTATCGGTTTCAGTCCGACATCAACTTCTCCTTTAGGTGCAAACTGAGCACCCTCGCGGTGCCGCCCCCATTTCTGCCCTGCTGTTCCCTTGTTCCATACATCTGCACCGCCTTTGCGAAGACCGGATTTCTCATCATCCAGCGCTTTGTATGAAGCGAATCCCTTGCCCGCCGCTTTCTCCACAGATGTTCCATAGAGCCTTACGATATCAGAGCAGTATTGCGCATCCAGAGTCCCTAAGCCTCCTATGATTGCTTGCAGGTCATCCTGTTTGCTGACCTGCAACACCTGGGATCGGCGGATTTTTTTATCATGGGATTGATCGCGTGGCAACATGACGAGGCGGTTCGTCAGAACCTGCATATTCGGACGGCCTCTCTCTTCAGCGATCGCCTCGTTCACAGAACTCTCATCCATTCCCAGCATTTCTTCCACAGCCTTACCAGCCATTGCCCGGAGAGGATTTATTAAGGATGGGGCAGTGTTGAATGTTTCAAGAAGATCCCATGCCAGCATGACCTCAAGCTGTTGTTTCTCTTCAATCCACTTCTTTACCGTTGCCTTGTTATCTACGAGTTTTGGCATAAGATCGCCCCCTTGAAGAAATAGAATCAGGCTTGACTGTTGTGCCTTCTGGCCAGCTTTCCCTTATTTGCTGTTCAGCCGGTGAGCTGTTAAAGTTATGAAGTTGCTAAATCATTACACTGGTAGGCAACATCAAAAAAATCTCTCCCCGCATCAACTCAACAGCATATCAGCTTATCAGCTCATCAGCTGATGGCATAAACAAACCCTTCATCCCCCACCGTCACCTTCACCTCACTGATCTGCTCGCCGGTTGCCATGCGGGAAAGCAGCTCCCGACTCATCTCGGGCAGCAGGGTATGGGACATAATATGGTCGATGTTGCGCGCCCCGCTGTCCACCTCGGTGCAGCGGCCGGCAATGGCCTCCACCACGTCGTCGCCATAGATGAAGCGGGTGTTGCGGTTTTCCAGCATCCGCTTGCCGACCTTGTTGAGCTTGAGGCGCACGATCTTGCGCAGGTTGTCATCGGTGATGGGATAATAGGGAATAACCTTGAGCCGCCCCAGGAAGGCCGGCTTGAAATGCTGCTGCAGCTCGGGCCGCAGGGTTTCGGCCAGGGCCTCGGCCCCCGGCTTGGTCTCGTCATCGGCGCAGACCTTCATGATGGTAACGGTGCCCAGGTTTGAGGTGAGGATGATCAGAGTGTTCTTGAAATCAATGCGGCGGCCCTCACCGTCCTCCAGGGTGCCCTTGTCAAAGACCTGATAAAAGAGCTCCATGACATCATTGTGGGCCTTTTCCACCTCATCGAGCAGCACCACGCTGTACGGCCGCCGCCGCACCGCCTCGGTCAGCACCCCGCCCTCGCCGTAGCCCACATAGCCGGGAGGCGAACCCTTCAGGCTGGAAACGGTATGGGCCTCCTGGTACTCGGACATGTTGATGGTGATGACGTTCTCCTCGCCGCCGTAAAGCAGATCGGCCAGGGCCAGGGCGGTTTCCGTCTTGCCCACCCCGCTGGGACCCACCAGCATGAAGACCCCGGTGGGTTTGGAGGGATCTTCGATACCGGCATGGGCGGTCTGGATGGTCTGGGCAATGGCCGCAAGGCCGTGATCCTGACCGATGACCCGCTCAGCCAGCAGTTTATCGAGATTCATTACCGTGGTGATCTCATCGGCCTGCATCCTGCCGGTGGGAATGCCGGTCCAGCCGGAGATGACCTCGGAGATGGTATTGGCGTCCACCTCGATCTGCACCAGCCCCTCATCACCCTGGACAACGGCAAGTTCCGCTTCCATTTTCCCCAGTTCTTCCCTCTTGCCAGCCAGCACGGGGTCAGTGGGATTCTTTTCATAAAGATCCAGCATCTCCTGCCGGGTGGCGACAATGCCCCCGGCCACCTCCATCTCCGCCTGCCATTTTTTGGTAAGCCCGGCCAGCAGTTTTTCGGTGGCCTCCCTGTCGGCGGCAAGTTCCGCCAGACGCTGGCTGTGGTCCTGACCCATCAGCACCTCTTTTTCCAGAATCTTTGTCTCCCGCGCAATCTGGCCGATGCGCCGGCTTGCCTCCTCCACCGCGGCAGGACTGGTTGTGAGGCCGATGGCCACCCTGGCGCAGGCCGTATCCAGCACGCTGACCGACTTGTCCGGCAACTGGCGGCCGGAGATGTAGCGATGGGAAAGACGGACCGATTCCCGCAGGGCCTCATCGGTGATCATCACCTTATGATGTTTCTCGACAAAAGGGGCAATGGCCCGCATCATCATCATCGCCTTGTCCTCATCCGGCTCCTCGATCTTGACCACCTGGAAACGCCGGGCCAAAGCCGCGTCCTTCTCAAAATATTTCTTGTATTCCGCCCAGGTGGTGGCGGCGATGGTGCGCAGCTCGCCGCGGGCCAGGGCCGGTTTCAGGAGATTTGCCGCATCACCGGCGCCGGCCGAGCCGCCGGCGCCGATCAGGGTGTGGGCCTCGTCGATGAACAGGATGATCGGCACCGGTGATGCCTTGACCTCGTTGATAACCTGTTTGAGCCGTTCCTCAAACTCGCCCTTGATGCCGGCGCCTGCCTGCAGCAAGCCCAGGTCAAGGGTGTGAATGGCCACGCCGCGGAGCGGCGGCGGCACGTCGCCCTCGGCGATGCGCAGGGCAAAGCCCTCGACCACCGCGGTCTTGCCCACCCCGGCCTCACCGGTGAGAATCGGGTTGTTCTGCCGCCGCCTGATGAGGATATCCACCATCTGGCGGATCTCCACATCCCGGCCCAGCACCGGATCGATCTCCCCCTTTTTCGCCTTGTCGGTCAGGTTGATCGTATACTGGGCCAGGGCCTGTCCCTTGCCCGCCGCCGCGCCTGCGGCCCCGGCCACTGCCGGACGCGCGCCGGCAGTGGCGACCGCCTCGCTCTCCTCCACCGAGCCTGCGGTCAGATCAACAAAGGACTGCCGCAGGGTCTCCAGCGAAATTTTTTTGAACAGCGATGAACTGGCCGTAATCCCCCTGGCCGCCTCATCATTGGCCAGCAGGGCGAGGATGATGTGGCCTGAGCGGATGGCTTCTGCACCGAAATCCACCGAGGCCACCAGCCACGCCTCCTGGATCATCTGCGGGATGCGGGGGGAGAGAGAGGGCGTGCGGGAGTTGCCCCGTTTGAACTCCTCGATGGTCCTGGTCAGATCACCCAGCAGATGGGATTCATTGATCTCGAAATACCTCAATATCTTCTGCAGATCCGTATCGTTGATATCAAGGAGCTTGATGAAGAAATGTTCCAGTTCCACGTCATAATGGGTATGGGACAGGCAGAGCCCCGCGGCTGACTCCAGGCTCTTGCGGCAGGTGGTGTTCAGTTTCCCGATCAATGATTTGAGATTTGCGATGGCCATAAAAAAAACTCCGTTTTTTTTAGCTGTTAAGCTGTTTAGCTGATGAGCTGTTAAGCAACTGCAAAAAAACTCAAAAGCGCATTATTTCCTCATCGATTTGACTAAAGAGTTGAGCATCTTGTTTATTTCCTCTGCGAACGATGTGAGTTCCGTCGGTTCAAACGCTTAAACGTTTGAACGTTTGAACGTTTACTCATTAACTTCATTCCGCAAAGGTGATGTACGGGTCCTCCTGATGGACATGCCCCGGACTCTTGCTCCAGGTGGACCAGCCGAGCCGGGGCGCGCAGGGACTCTCCGCCCCCAGGATGCAGGGCGGCACCTCTTCGCGCCGCAGCAGGATGCGGACCTCGAATTCATATTCAATGCCCACCATGTAGCGCACCAGCGAAAAAATGGGCCGCAGCAGATCACCGGTGGGCAGAAAACGGAGGAACTCCTGCAGGTGCATGGGACCCAGGCTGACGCGGAACTTGGTCTGGCAATCCCAGATAAAGCTGCCGCATACCGTGTCCATCCCCAGTCGGGCATTGGCTGCACCGATACTGGTCTGGTCATCCGGCGAAAGGGGGATCATTCTTTCGATGAACTGATCAACTTTCACCGTGGTGCCGGCGTAGTAAGAAACTGCCGATTCAATGGAGACGGCGGCGGGAATCCCCCGTGATAACAGGCCGCTGTAAAATGACAGGGACTCCTCGGGCAGACCGATCCGTCCCCGCAGTCCCCTGGTGCCCAGTCCGGACAGGCTCAGCAGATAGCCGGACAGCTTGTCTTTTGCCCCCGGCAGATAGGTTACCGGGAACTGGTGTTTTTTCCAGGCCAGATAAAAGAGGGAAATGAGCCGGTGGTGGAAAATGTCGAGAAAGGCGGTGAAGCTGAAATCCTTGCTGCGCCAGCGCTCAATGGCCAGCTCATTGTACCAGTGCGGCAGCATGCCGGAAGGGCCGATAAGGCCCATGAAGGCGACATCCATGGACACAGGTTCGTTACCCTGGCCGAAAGAGAGCCCGGCAATGTCACTCGGCGCAAATTCCAGCCCCGGTCTGACACGGAAACGCACCGCTTCCCGGCCTGGGTCCAGGGTCTGGCCCAGGGGCTTGCTGTCCGGGGACAGTTTCTCCAGCAGGTCCACTGCCTTAAAAAAGGAAAAGGTATAAAATTCCTCAAAAAGACTTTCCGCTAGAGGAGAATTCGGTTGCCGCTTCTCGGAGCCCATTCCTTCAACACCTCTTTATTCTGAATGGTCCGTGCCACCATCTGACTAAAGGAATTGACCGAAACATACTGGCCCAGAAACCTTTCCAGCACACTGGCAAAGAGGAAGATGCCCGTACCGACGTATTTGTCTTCATCGAATTCAATGACCACCTGCACTCCCCGTCCCATGGACCTTCCCAGCCGCTTGGTGAGGTAACGGGAGGACAGACGGATGATGCCGTTAATCTGCTGTCTGGTGGCAGGGGAGTTGTCAAAATCATAGAGCCTGAGGATTTCCCGCAGCGCCTCTTCGCCCCCTTGGACAAGTGAGAGATAATTAAGCGACAGATGGGAGATCAGTCGCCAGTGCAGCGCCCCGCCCAGAGAGGGCCGGCGGGAAGGGGTCGGTTTCATGATGCCGACCACCCTGGCCAGCGGCGCGGCGATCTCCAGATCAAAATCTCCGTCAGGGGCGCCGAACGGCAGCCGGGCAGGCAAGTCCCTGTTGGTGCAGGTGGCATGAATGGTCAGGATTTCCACCCCCGGATCTGCCGGTAGAAAATCGAGATTGGTGAAGGAGAGATAGACATCGGTACCGTTGTCACCTTTTCTTTCCGACTGGCGGCGCTGAATGTGCCAGAAGGCCTGTCGGCTGTTTTCGTCGTCCTCCCGCAGATGGTGCCGCATGGAGTAAAACGGCCGGTATTCGAACAGCTCCCCGGCCTTGGTCCCCAGGGAGGCGGTGACCCGGTCAATACTGTATACCTCCATGGCCTCCTGGCGCCGGATATCGGGTATCACCTGGTATTCGGTCTTGCGCTGCTCAACCCGGACCGGTTCGGTGATCTTGGCAAAAAGGTTGACCGCCGGCGCGGCATTGAGACAGAAGGTCTCCCTGTTGAGGACCAGGTTGGACTTGGCGGTTCTGTTCAGATAGATCCAGATGTCCAGGGTGTCATCGATCTTGGCATCCTTTAACCTGTCCAGCCCCAGCAGGTCGAAGAAAAGAAACTTCTCGGCAAAGGCAAAATACTCGAACAGCAGACGATAGCCGGGAAAGGACCTCTTGGAAAACGGCAGAACACCCTCATCATCTTCAAAGCCCACCGGGCCGATGGCTGACGCTCCCAGGGAGATACTGCGTGCTGCTCCATGGCTGCCGGCCGGTTCACATTCCACATGGCAGACATTATTGAACAGCAGCTCGTAGAGGTTGAAGACATGCTCGTGCTGGCCATGCAGAAAGAAACGCAGATTCTGCCAGGCCAAAGTGGAAAACGGGATCTTGTTATTGGTCCGGAGCTGAAGATGAATGGCCTGCTGGGCACCTTTCTTCAGCACCTTGGGATCCTTGAAGCCGGCGGAAACCACCTCCACCGGCCAGATGTTCACCGGCTGACAGGTCCTGAACTGGCAGGGGGTGCCGTTGACCGGCCTGGAATAGAGTTTTGTGCCCCGCTCGATGAGATAGCCCGCTTCGGTGATATTCTGCATGATCGGTTCAAAGCGGACGATGGTCAGCGATGGAATCGGATTGTTGTAATGGGGGTAGATGATGTTGAATAACGATTCCGTAATCTCAGGGAAATCATCATCGATTTTTTTGTGGATACGGCCGCTGATAAAGGCAAAGGCCTCCAGCAGTCTTTCCGTGTGGGGATCCGACGACTTATCGTGTTCCAGGAGAAGCCTGCCGGCAATCTTGGGATACTTGCGGGCAAACTCCGCCCCCATCTGCCTGACATAGCTCAGTTCCCGTTCGTAATAGCTCAGCAGTGCATCATCCATGGCTGTTCATCAGGAGACCGGAGGCAGGAGACAGGAGACAGAATAGGCTGTTTCCTCACACCCAGGGCGGTTCCCGAACCGCCCCTACTCACTCCTAACTCCTAACTCCTCACTCCTTACTTTTCACTTTTCACTTTTCACTTTTCACTACTTCAAGATGGAATATCTGCTTCTGTTCAAATCAAAACTGGTGTCAAAAACCACCTGTTCGGATATGGGGTCCACCACCAGCACCCCGGTAATTCTGAACTGAAGGTTTCTGCCCGTGGCCCCCGGAGAATCAATATGCACGGCAACATTTTTCAACCGCGGTTCAAACCGGGCGATGGTCTTTTCAATCTCCAGGCGGAGCTGCGACCTCACCGCGATGTGGGCCGGGTTCCTGCTGGTAAAATCAGGCAGCCCATAGACAAACAGGGAGGTGTTCACCTCCTGGTACGCAGCAGGCGGGGTAATAATGTTTCTCCGGCTATTGAGGAGATTTTCCAGGTCCCTGGCCAGCTCGTCCTTGATCTGCCCAACGGAGAAGAGCTGCTGAACAGGCTCATGGGTTACAGCGGGATTCTCATCCATGAGCCTGTCCAGAATTGACGCCTGAGCGCTCTGCCGGTGCTTCATCACCATGACAGAAAAAATTAGAACGGCTTATTGGCTTCAAGGTCCCAACCGGCGGGGACATTGCCACCACCGGCTCCGTCAGCCCGTTTCTGTTTGATATAGTTTAATTTAATTTTTCCGTAGTTAAAGGTAACGGATTCGGTCGGTTCTCCACCACCACCGCCGCCAACGCTTACCGAACTGATAACGACATTATTGAGGATATATTCCATATAGGTCAGCTTGTCCCCGCCGGCACGGCAGAGTTCGAGTTTCACCTCCTTGATATGGTCCCCCTTGGCGCATGATTTAAACAACATCGGGGTAGCGCTGTCCAGCAACTTCACAATGCTCAGGTCCTGAAGATCGACACGCTGGGTCGTTCCGCCGCCGGACGAACTTGCTGAGGCGGATGCCATCTGGGAAGCACCCCAGTTGTAGGAAAGAACCTCTATCCACCCCTTGTGTTTATCATCAGTACTTTCACCATCAATCCCTTCGATTTTCAAAAAATTATCAGCCGGCATAATTTTTTCTCCTTTTTTTAGTTTTTTTCAGTCTCATAGCTCATGGCTTAATAGCTCATGGCTCATTGCTTATCAGCTTAACAACTTAACAGCGCAACAGCTTATCCCTTGGCCGGCGGCGGCAGCTCGGCAACCAGGCGCAGGGAAACGGACAGCTCATCAAGCTGGAAGTGCGGCTTGAGAAAACTCACCGCCCGGTAAACCCCGGGCTTGCCCGGAACCTCGCTGACATCGATGCGGGCCTCCCGCAGGGGATACTTGGCCTTCATCTCCTGGCTGGCATTATCATCCAGCAGGACATAATTGTTGATCCAGCGGTTCAAAAAATCCTCGGCATTCTTGCGGGTCATGAAGCTGCCGATCTTGTCGCGCATCATGGACTTGAGGTAATGGGCAAACCGTGACACGGCAAGAATGTACTGAATCTGCGAGGACAGCCTGGCATTGGCGTTGGCCGCATCCGTATCATAAACTTTCGGCCTGTTGACCGACTGGGTGCTGAAAAAAGCGGCATAATCGGTGCCCTTGCAGTGCAGCAGGGGGACAAAGCCCAGATCGGCAAGCTCTTTTTCCCGCCGGTCGGTGATGGCGATTTCAGTGGGGCACTTGAGGGCCACATCACCCTCGTCCGTCTTGAAGGTATGCACGGGCAGCCCCTGCACCAGGCCGCCGCCCTCCACACCCCGGATGGCTGCGCACCAGTGATACTTGGCAAAGGCCTCGGTCAGCCGAGTGCCCAGGGCATAGGCGGCATTGCCCCACAGATACTTCTTGTGATCGGTGCCGTCCACCTGCTCCTCGAAATCAAAGGCCTCCACCGGTACATTGGCCTTGCCGTAGGGCAGGCGCATGAGAATATGGGGCATGGCCAGGGCCACATAACGGGAATCCTCGGATTCCCTGAACGACTTCCATTTGGCGTACTCAACGCTCTGAAAAATCTTGGCCATGTCCCGTGGTTCGCCCAGCTCGGTAAAGCTTTCAAAATTAAACAGCTGCGGTGCTGCCGCGGAAAGGAAAGGCGCATGGGCGGCGGCCGCCACCTGGGAGATTTTTTCGAGCAGGGCAAGGTCCTGGGGATGGTTGCTGAACTCATAATCTCCGATCATGGCGCCATAGGCTGAGCCGCCGAACATGCCGAACTCTTCCTCATAGATCTTCTTGAACAGGGCGGACTGGTCAAACTCCGAGGCCTTTTCCATGTCCTTGAGAAGGTCCTTCTTGGACACGTTCATCACCCTGAGTTTCAACTTTTCCCCGGTTTCCGACTGGGAAACCAGATATGCCAGCCCGCGCCAGGAGCCCTCCAGTTTCTGGAAATCCTCATGATGCATGACCTCGTTGAGCTGGGCGGAAATCAGCTTGTCAATCTCGCTGATTCTGGTATTGATCATGGCCTCCGTATTCTTGGAAACCGTTATCGTCCCCTCCATGATCTGGGAGACAAACTCGCCAATAACGTCTTTGGCCCACGGTTTCTGGCTTTCCTCCCGGGCAAGGCGCCCATCCTCGATTATCTGATCCAGGAGGCTTTTTTCTTCCTGCACCGCCGTGGCCTGAGCGGCCTCCGGCTGTACCTGCTGTTCATTTCCGGCCATCTTTGCTACCTCCTTTACGCTTTATCCTTTTCATCTTCCTTTTTGTCCACCCCGGCCTCTTTGCCCAGTTTCTGCAGGGAATCGCTGTTGGCAATAACGTCCTGCAGCAGTTCGTCGAGCTTGTCGTTGCCGTCCAGTTTATTAAGCAGTTCGGAAAGCCTGCGCCGCGCCTCCACCAGCTTGCGCACCGGGGTGATCTGCTCGGCAACCCGTTCCGGATGGAAATCATCCATGGACTTGAAACGGAGTTCAACCGCTATCTTGGAATCGTCGTTGGTGAGCTTGTTGTCGACCTTATAGGCCAGACGTGGTTTCATGCCTTCCATGACATTGTTGAAATTGTCACGGTCGATCTCGATGAATTTTCTTTCCTTCAGCTTGGGCAAAGGCTTGTCCGGCTTGCCCGACAGGTCGGCCAACACGCCGACCACAAACGGTATTTCCTTCATCTCTATGGCATCCCCCACCTCCACGTCGTAGGTGATCTGGACCCGCGGGGCTCGTACCCTGTCCAGGGTATGCTGCAGACTTTCTTTTGCCATGTTACTCCTCCTTTTTCATTTTCCACATGATCCAGGGTCATGCAAAACCACATGCATCCCTTTGTCTTCAAATATTGCTGATTTCCCCGACAGGACGTCAATCAAGGGAATATTCCATAGCCTTTGTAACATCCAGGGTGCAGAGCCTGGTCAGCAGCTCCCTGGCCCGGTAGCGATCATCATCCGATGCTCCCTCGGCAGTGAGACACATGTACAGAGTCTCAAGCACCTCGGCTATCCAGATGGGCGACTCCCAGCGTTCAAGCTGCAGCTCGCCGATGAGAGCATGGAGCCCTTCGGCGATGGGTCTGGCCAGGTCAGGCCGCTCGGCCTTCAGGCAGAGCCGGGCCATGAGCAGACGAAAATTTGTTTTTTCCCTGACGGACTGGGCGCTGCAGGAGGCGCCGAGCAGATGCTCCAGGGCCTGCTTGATGCCGCCGGACCCGAGCTTGGCCAGGGCGTCCTGCCACACCGCCTCCTCAATGCCGGTTGAACCGAGCAGGCGATTGACGCGGAACTGCCCCGGGACCGGCACCGCGGCGTCCACCCGGCCCACCGCAGCCGGAGCGGGTTCCGCCAGCCCGGCTTCCCGGAGGGGGACATCCCGGCCAGGAGAGACTTCCGTCTCTTCAGCCGCCTGGGGAACCACATCTGCAACTTCTGGTTCCGCATCAGGTTCCTTTTCCCTTTTTTCCTTGAGGATTCTGGCAACCAGCTGCTCGCAGTCGGCAAGTGAGGCTTTCAACTCCGCCAGCCGCGGCGCCTCCCGGCCGAACTTCTCATCAACAACCCGGTCAAGCTCGGCAAAGAGGGCAAGACAGGCACTGACATCCCCGGCCAGGGCAACATAGAAGGCCTTGGAGGAGGAGGCAACAGCGCCGTCAAACTCCTCTGCCGTCAATTTCCCTTCAGCGATCAGTTCCTGGCGCTGTCGTTTTTTATCGTCGTCAACATCGCCATACTGATTAAGGGTGTCCTTTTCCGAACCCACCTGGCGGGATTCCTGCCACCTCATCCATGAATAACCGGGGCTGACCACGCTGTCCGTGAGCGGGATCTGTTTGATCGGCAGCCAGAGCTTGTCATTGATAAACTCCAGCGGACCGATGCGGTATTCCAGATCATTATCCTCTATCTCGGGATACAGATGCTCCCAGAAATCCTGCAGGAAGGAGGTGATGATGGCCAGTCCCGTTTTTACGCCGGTAAACCCTTCGGTGTAAGTCAGGGCCTCGAGCAGCCAGGCGGCAATCTGCAGATCTTTGGTCTTTTCAGTCAGCGCCTGCACGGCAAGCGCCAGCACCCTGTCCCAGTCCGAGGTCTTGATTTCATGCTGCCAGTCACCCCTGGCAAGCAAATCGTCCGCCCTTCTCGCCTCCTGGATCTCGTCATAAACAGGATTGTAACGGAGATATGCTCCAGCCGGGTTGTCGCCGGGCAGCGGGGCCACTATCGCTTCAATATCAATGGTTCTCTTCATCGTCAGTCGTCATTTTCGGAAAGTTGAAGGTAACATCACGCATCTCCAGCAGGGCCATATCCTGCTCGCCCACCGCGTAGACGTGCTGCCCCATTCCTCTGGCCAGTGCGCCTCCCAGGGAAATCCAGTCAGTCATCCGTCCCAGTTTGATCCGCTCATCCTCATGGCGGAAGGAGCCGGGGTAAAGCGCCGGCAGATAACAGTTCATGGCATAGCCCTCCCAGGTGGTGACATGGGCCGATACCCAGAGCAGATCCAGCAGGGTTTTGGGCGGGGCAATGGCAAGTTCCCGCAGGGATTCAATGGGCACCCACAGATACTGGTCATGGGCGATCACCTCAAGAAACGGCGCAAGCAGGGTGTCAGTGTCGCAGAACCCGGAAAAGGGGGCGCCGTTGACCACCCCGGAGATGTCCGGCCTTGCCGCTTCAATCCGTCTGAACAGCTCCGTTGCCTCATCCGCCTTCTTTTCAGCCAGCTTCGCCCTAGCCGCGGAGTAAAGGTCAAGATAGGCCGGCGGCTCGGTCAGCAAGGAGGCGATACCCCTCCCTTCCATTACGGCAAGCCGTTCCTTTTCCGCCCGGATCAGGTTCCGGTAGTCGAGCACCCCTGCCTCCCGGCTGACGTCCTGGGCGGCTATGGCCTCCAGATGGCGGTCAGCCTTGTCCCACTCGCCGCAGTAGCAGAGCACCTGAAACAGCAGGGTGCGGGCCGCCGTATCACCCGGCCTGTCACGCACCGCGGCTACGAGCTGCTGCCGGGCCTCGGCAAGTTTGCCGGATTTGATCAGTTCCTTTGCATTCACAAAAAAGGTGTCCTTATGATTTTATTACGTTTTATTCTGGCTCCTGACTTCTGTATTCTTTTTCTTGTATCACCTGTAAATCTCCCATTTCAATGAAAAAGATCATATATTTGTCAGTGGCTGCCACATCCGCGCAAAATCACCGATACTCAGCGGCCGGGTAAAGAGGGCAAAAGCAGGCTGCTCAAGCGCTCCGCCGACAAATAAGGTGTTGGGCACCACCCTGATTTTTTCTTTGAGCACATGGTGCAGCTGGATGATCAGGGCTAACGGGTCGCAACGGTCCGCACACTGCAGGGGCAGAAACAGGGCATCCTGTTCACCGTTGAAAGCTGCAGGCAGATCGCCGGGCAACAGCCCGGCAAGCAGCTCATCCCTTTTTTGGTGCATGTCCTGCCAGCGAGCCTGGGGCGGACGGAGCATGTGCAGATCCTCCTTGAGCCGGTCAAAAACCTGGTAATTCTTGGTGGCCATCTGTTCCATCTGGTTCCACAGCCCTTCACAGGCCAGGGGCAGCAGCTCCCAGTTTTCCTCCCAGCTGTCCAGCAATCCCGACCCCATGACCAGCAGCGGATAGGGGCGGCCCATGAAATCACAGCTGTTTCGCATCACGCCGCAGACCAGGGTTTCTCTGCTGCCTGTTTTGGCCCAGAACCGCCACGAACAGTTGGCAACAAGCATCTCGCGGCTGGCGGCACACTGTTCGGTGCCGCGCCGTATCCACTGGGCAAAGGCCTCTGCCATCGGGTTTTTGTCGCCGATGGCAAAATAATCCTTGGCCACCGGATGCTTGCCGGAAAGATGCCATTGCCAGTTACCTGCGGATCTGCCTAATCCCAGCATTGCGCCACTCGTGAGGGCACCTGCCCGGGCGCTGCCTGCTGCAGCTGGAGAATGGGGCCGTGGCCGGCAAACTGATAGTTGACCTTGATATATTTTATCCCCAGGCGCTGCAATTCTTCTTTCTGCTCGGGAAAGTCAGCGGCATAAAAGGACTTCTGGCCGGTTTTGAAGTCCGCAAGGAAGCTGACAAAGGCCCGGCTGCCTTTGTAGATTTTCGTCAGCACCATATTGCTCACCTCAATTTCAAAGACAACGTCCCCGCATGTTTCCGGCGACCACTGGAAGCTTTTCATTACCGGAAACTGGAAGTTGTCCAGTTTGACGCTGCCGCTGGCGCATTGCAGCTCAACATGGGTTGCATGGGGTTTGATCAGGGCGTCCTGGTTGACATCGGTGGGCAGACCCTTGATGGACACATCATAACTGGACTGCACCGTTCTTTTGGCGCTCACCCCCTTGGTAAGAAAGGTAAAGAAGCCCGGATCAAAGGCAATCTGGCCATCCAGGGCCCGCAGCGCATAGTAGCCCTTGGCGGGGTTTCTGCTGATAAAGGGCGCGGCCGGTCCTTTGACGAACTGCAGGGCATAGCCGTCCTGGTCCAGCAGCAGCTGCATCACCTTCTGCTGGTCGCTGATGCCCTGCACCTCAACCAGCACATCCTTTTCCCAGCGATCCTGCAGGTAACAGGCAGCCTCGGTCCGCTCAAAATCCCACAAAAAATCAACGGAACCGGAGACCAGCGCCCAGAAGACCTCCTCATCCTTTTTGCCGGAAGTCATATAAGTTTTCATGCCGGCAATCGCCTGCCGGGCTGAGGCCATGGGGTTCTTTTCATCCTTGAATACGGCTGCCGCCGCATCGTAGGCGGCCTTGCGCGGCGACAGGGTGGGCATCGCCTCCTGCAGGGATTTCTGGTACTCCATGAGGGCCCTGGCTGCCTGCAGCTGGTTTTCGGCATTCACCACCTGTCCTCCGCTGTCGAGCTTCTGCCCGACCTTGTCGAGCAGGGTCATGGATTTTTCCCCGGCCTTGGCCAGCAGCGAGCCCCCGCCTCCTTCGGCTTTGCCCAGCACCGCAGCCTGGGTGACCAGATTGCGGAACGCGGCCGTCAAGGTGATCCAGGCGGGAACAGCCTTGCCATCATCAGCAACAGCCGTGCACTCATCGGCCATCTTGTCAAGCAGGGTGAAATAGGGACCGGTGAACGAGGTGATCTTCTGGGCCACGGGCAGCCATTCCTCATAGCCGGCCAGCCGTTTTGCCCCATGGCTGAAGCCGGCGGCAAAGGCCCGCCACTCCTCCAGGTAGCCCTGGCGGTACCTTTCGGCAAATTCCATTTTCTGGCGGGCGATCAGCGACGGCCCCGGCTCCGGCAGGGCGGCCTCGATCTCCTGCAGAAAGGCGTTAATCATCTCCTTGCCCTTGCGGCTGAAAGCCGGGGCAACCCTGGCATCATCCTGCACATTCCTGCTGCCGCCCCAGAAGTCGGCAAGGGTCACCTGGACAAGATCCTCCTGTTCGTTGGCCCAGGGAATGAGCCAGTCCAGCCTGCCGCCCTTGGCGGCCAGGGCATGTTTCAGCCAGTTCTGCAGATCAATCATCTCCTGGTTGATCTGGCTGTCATCCTGGTTCCAGTACAGATAATGGAGATAGACGCTGCCCATCTTCTTTCTGACCTCCGGGATCAGCTCCTGCTGTTCCTGGGAGAGGAGAATGAGGAAAGGTACCTGGGGCATGTCGGCCAGTGCATCAAGCTCCCTGGTCTGCAGCCGCTTTTTCAAAAGATTGATGCGGCGGACCAGGTGGCTGATATGACGGTTGAGCAATTGATCCGGGGTGGCGAGGTCAAAGCCCGCCATCCTGTCCGCCATCCTCTTGTCAAGCGGCAGGAGAAAGTTCTTTTTAAACTGCTGGCTGAATTTTTCCTTCAGCTGCCTTTCCACATCAATGCTGTGGGTGAGCCCGAAGCGCGGCATCCACCAGTTCCTGTTGCGCTCCTCAATGCGCAGGATGGCCTGCTGATACTGCTCAAGATTGACCACATCCATCAGCACATCTCCCTGCATGAGGGGGCCGGACTGCTGCAGGAACTCCTTGGGCACCTCCCGCATGGTCTGCAGATTCTTGACAAAGGAAAAGCTCATCAAACCGCAGAGGGCGATGATCAGGGCCACCCAGGAGGTAAGTCCCAGATTGCGGCTCAGCCGCTGCCACTCCATGGAACGCCGGGTGGGGGCAAAAATGCCCCGGTCCATGGGCAGTATCCTGGCAAAAAAATCATGGAGGAAGAGCCCTTTGTTGGTGCCGGGCAGCACCTCCTTTTCCCCCAGCAGCCCCAGCTTCTGGAGAAAATGGGAGTACGGGGTGCCTTCCTGCCTGCCGCTGGTGAAGAAAAGACCTCTGAGGATCGGCGTTTCCTGATAGGGATTTTCCTGGAAGGCCTTGGCCATGAAGCTGCCCAGACCTCCTCGTAATCTCTCGAATTCACTTGGGAAAAGAATAAGGGCCGGGTCCACCTGCCTGGACTTGGTGTCATGCAGCACCCGGAGAAGGAGATTGCCGACCCGCTCGCTGATGGTGTCAACCGCATTGGCCCAGAAGGCCGGCGTCACCTTCATGTGCTGGGGATTGACCACCCCCATGGCCTGATCCACCACCTTTTCCGGCAGCTTGTCGCAGAAATGGGTCATGCCCTTTATCAGGTCGCATTTGGTCACCATGACATAGACCGGAAATTTGCTGCCGATGGCCAGCATGATCTCATCAATGCGGGAACGGATCTGCAGACCTTCCCGTTCAAGCTCCTCCGCGCTTGCCTCCAGCAGCTTGTTGGCGGATACGGTGACGATCAGGCCGTTTAGCGGCTCCTTTTTCCTGAACTTGGCCAGCAGGGTCAGAAAGCTGTGCCACTCGTCCTTGTCGCGGCTCTCATGCACCGGGATGGCATAACGGCCGGCGGTATCGATAATGATCGCCTGCTCAAAGAACCACCAGTCGCAGTTCCTGGTCCCGGAGATGCCGGACACCTGGGCCGCATCGGCAAAGGGCGAAGAGAGCCGGGCGCTTTTGATGGCAGTGGTCTTGCCGGAACCGCTCTCGCCGATCACCAGATACCAGGGCAGGACATAGAGGGGATTGCCGAATTTGCGCAGATGGGAGCTCTTCAGGGTGTCGATGGCCTCCTTCCAGCGGGCCTGGAGGAGTTGCGATTCATCCCGTTCCTTGGCCGCCATGGCCTTCAGCTTCAGATCATCCTGGGAGATGATCTGGTCCACGAACTGCTGCTCCCGGCGGCGGCGCAGAATCTTGCGGACCAGAATAACACCGATGGCCGCGCCGAACAGCAGCAGGAGAAAGAAGAAGCCGGTCCACCAGGGCCAGTCAAGGATGAGGACCAGCCCTGCCACCAGCAGAATGACCAGGCACAGGCCGGTGATAACCAGTAGGGATTTTATCAGTATACGCCAGAATTGTTTCATCAGGGCACCGCTTGCAGGAAGTTCTCGCCGATATTATTCAAGATGAACGTGTAGATGAAAAACAGCACGCCAAACAGCACAAGAGGTGAGACAAACACCGCGATGGCCGCCGGGGTGAACATGCTCTGCCGGGATGAGGTGGCGGGACCGGCGCTTTCCGCCGGATACGCCTCGGGAAAAAGTTCGGTCCGATCCAGGGCCGGCAGGCCAACCGAGCTGCCCAGCAGGTATTTGAGATTGGATGTTTTGAGCTGGTCAAGCAGCAGATCGTCACCTTCCTGGTGATACCTGCCCTTGAAACCCATGGCCAGGCAGAGATAGTAAATTTCCCTGGCGCCCCGCTGCTGCTGGTCAAGCCGGTTCAGACGTTCAAAAAACTCCTCACCGGCATCGGTGGTCTGGTAATACCTGCGCTGCAGGAGTTCCTTCTGCCATTGGGCCCGGCCCTGCCATGCCGAGTTGAGCATGGACTCATCGATCCAGGCGCAGATGGCAAAGCGCGCCTCGTTGTATTCCTCGGCGCTGATCTCCCCCTGGCGGACCATCGAGTCACTTTCCGACAGCAGCCGCTGCACATCGGTCTGCACCTGGCCAAAGGAGAGACTGTTCTGGATGTCACTTTTTAAAAAATAGGCCACATAGGCCACCAGTTCGGCAAAGCAATCCCGTAAACGCATGGTCACGACCTCCCCACCACCATCAGTTCCGCCTTGAAATCATCCGGCGCGTTGTCCCAGTATAATGCCATATTGTTGCCTTTCACCACATTGCCCCATTGATCGCCATGATGATTGATCTGGAAATAGAGGCAATGCGCCCGCCGGGGCAACTCCTGGGGCGGGATGGCCAGATGCTCCAGCGCCACGCCGGGAAGCGCCCTGGCGATCAAGAGCGGCAGCGACTCCCTTGAGCCGAGTTTGGCAAGACCCAGCAGGGCGTCAAGCACCTGCTGCGGCTCTGCCTCAGTCTCAACAACCAGGTAATAACGGTTGCCTTCGGTGAAATGAGCCGGCAGCAGATCGCCGATGTAATAGGTCCCGTCAAAAACCAGCCTGATGATGTAGTCGGGACCGGCGGTGATCTCATCAAGCAGCCGGGAAATGAGGGACTGGGCGGCCAGGAAGCAGCGGCCCAGGTCATCATGGCTGTAAGCGCCGAGCAGGGCCTGGCCGTCGTCCAGTTCTCCCAGCACATTGACCGTGCCGGAGAATGAGGAGAGCTCGCCGATCAGCTGGCGCAGCAGGCCGAAGGCCAGCCAGGGATGGGTACAGGCCGGTTCGGTGAGATGAAACAGCAGCGGCACGTACCTGTTCACTGTGCGCAGGGCCAGCATGAAGACCATGTCCCGGGCGCCGAAGTCGCTGGTGTGGATACCGCGCTGGGCCTTGTACTCATTGAGCTGCCGGCTGCGGCTGCCGATCTGGTCCCGGATGTTTTTGACGATCTGAATGAGGACCTCGGAACCTTGAATGGTAAGGGCGGGCGGCACAAAACCAGGGGCAAAGCGGATCACCTCGCCGTCTCTTTCCAACTGGGCCAGAGGGAGCAGCAGGTAATCACCGACCATTTCCTTTTCGCTGTCCCAGAAAAGCTTCAGCACCAGCGAGAGCTTTTTAACCTGGCCGGGCGGACCGCTTTCATACAGGTCGCCGATCTGTTCCGGCTCAGCCAGGGTCACATAGCGTGTTGCTACTTCGCCAAGCTTGTCAAGACCTGCCAGTTCGGTCACATTGTTGCCGGCCTCGTCAAGTTTTTTCAAACCAAGATAAACGGTAAAGCGCTTGTCCTCCTCGACCCAGGCGTTTTTGAAGGATCGCTTTGCCAGCACGGCATTGCCGGGGAAGACCGCGTAGGTTCCATCCGGAAAGACAAACTCCCCTTTCAGGACGTCAAAGGAAAGGTTTTCCAACGCCCCCCGGGAGGCCTCCATGGCCGCGACCCCCCAGAAGTAAGGATTAAGAAATTTGCGGAACGGTTTGTGCAAATCCTGGATAAAAAGGTCATGCTGCTGAAAATGATGGGGCTGGAGAAAAAGCCCCTGGTGCCAGAAGATCGATCTGTTAATATCCACCATAGTCCCCTTCAATGTATCGGCTGTTGTAACCGGAAAGCGGCATCAGTCTGCACATCGGCCAGGCTGTTTTATTTGCCGGCAAGACTGGTAATCTGAGTTGGCCCCAGTTCAAGCTCCACATTGAGGATGCCCGGTTCCAGCACACGGGACGCGCCGGGCGCTTCAGGTGTTTTTTCCACAATGGGAATCTCAAAAAGCCGGACCACATCTTCTTTTCTGATATTGTAATAGCCGGCGCCGACGGCCACATACTTGGTGCCCTCGGCCCGGTCCAGGGTATAGGTGAGCTTTTGATCGGGCTGGACAATGAAACGTTTGGCATGGGTGACGCTCGGATCAAACTGGTTACAGGCGAGCAGCTGGTAGATGCCGTTGATGTCTCCGGTCAGCCGGTAGAAGGCGTTGGGATCGCTGAGCTGATAGACACAGATCAGCAGGGTATGGGGACTGGATTGATAAAGATTCAGCTGCGGATCGGAATTAATCTGAATGTTGACGGCATCCTTGCTGTAGGAATACTGCGGCGGCGCAGGGGGTGGCGGGGGTGGCGGCGGCACCTTGGCGCAGGATGCCAGAAAAAAAAGACAGCAGATTCCCCAGAATAACTTGCAATAATTTTTCATTTACTCCCTCTTCAGATAAAGCTTTTGGCAGTTTTTTTCAAATTCCTTCATAAATGCTTCCAGGAGCAACCCGGATCTGTGCCAGTTCTGCAGGGTCTTATACTTATCCTGATAGCAGTCAAACTGATGCGCCTTGCGCAGCGGCCCGAATTTCAGGCCGTTTTCATTCTCTTCAGCAATACGCTCGGGATCCAACTCATTTAGAATTTCACCGATCTTGGTCTGGGCGGCCTCCTTATATGCCCGCAGGGCCATGGCAAAAAACTGACCGATCTGATCAAGATATTTCTCAAGGGAGGCGATCCCTTTTTTTTCATCAATGCAGGAACTGATAACCACCCGTATTGTTTCCTCGCCGGAGGAACTGCCCATCAGGGTGGCGTTGATGCCGCCGATCAGCTTGTTGACCGAATCAAAAACGGTATTCAAGGCGGCCGCCAGGTGCTTGATCATCTCCTCCGTTGACAGATCTCTCTCCAGTATCTCTTTGCCGAGAAGCATTGTCAACAGGTTGTTGAATGCCTGGGAATTGAGTCCGGACGGGGGGGCCGGCAGCTGCTCCTGCTGAGGGACATGACCGAAACCTGCAAGGCACTTTGCAAGGAAATCCAGCCGCTCAACCGGGCTGTATGCGGCCAGGGCATGAATGAGAAGTTCCTCGATCCGCCTGGCGGCATTTATCGGGTCAGCCTGATGGATCCGCCGGATTTCATCAGTCAGTTGCTCCAGCTGAGCGCTACTTGTCATCCTTTTTCATTTTCCTCAGCGCTGCAAGTTGTTTCGGATTGATCATGACCGTTTCAGAAAGCCCGGCCTCTGCAGCATCAGGCAGCTGCGGTTTCGCGGGGGCCGGTTTCCCTCCGCCCAGCTCAGCAGCCGCAGCCTGACCTTTGCGGCCGCCGAGAAGCGAGGCAATGGCATCGGCACCCATGATCACTGTCTTTTCAAGTCCAACATCCTCATCAGTTCCGGTCTTGGCCGGTTTTTCTTCAGCCGGCTGCCCGTCTGCGACCGCCCCTGTCCTGATGGTCGGCGGTCCCTCATCGGCCGCAACATCGGCTGGCGGAGCGCTGACGGACGGGGCATCTTTCTGCATGAACGCGGCAAGCTGGTCCGCACTCATGAGAACCGTTTTTTCCAGCTCATCTTCCTCCGGCAGCTCCGCCACCAGCTCATTGGCGCCCACGGGCTCCTCCGGCACCCCTCCCACTGCAGGCCCGGCCGGCAAGTCCGCCGACCACTTCTGCCTGATGTCGAGCAGGATGCGGCAGATGGCAGCATCGCTGTCTTCCGCCGGCATGGCCATAACCGGTACGGCCTCAACAGCAAACAGGGTCTCCTTCACTTCCCCGGCCAGGCTTTTCAGTCTGGCGATAAAGGCGGCCGCGGAAAAAGCCGGCACCGGCTGGCAGGACTGCCGCAGCAGAGACCAGCCCAGCTGCAGGGCCTGCTGCCAGAGGGCAAGCCATGCTGCGGGCAGCTGTTCAGCCGCAGGCTGCCAGAAGATGTTGCCGGGGGTAAACACGGGGAAGGAACCAACTGCGGCGAGGAAATCCGGTTGTTCCTCAGCCTGGTGCCGCTCATAAAAAATCACCAGAGATTGACTGATGTCCCGCGCGGTCTGTCCGTTGTTTGCCAGCATAACATTAAACCACAGCAGGGACAGTGAATGGATGCCAAGGGATTCCGGCACCTTCAGGAAAGAGGAATCCTGAGGCGGCGCCAGGCCGATGGCCAGCGGCATGGCCTGGAAATTCCAGAAATGGGGCAGTGGTCCCTCATAATCGGCAAAGTCGACCCAGAACTGATCGATGGTCAGCCGCAAATCCGCATGCTGCAGCTGCTGCAGGGCCGGGAAACATGCCCTGCCGATCTGGGCAAACAAGGCAAGTTTCAGATAGAGCACCTCCAGGAAACGTCGCGCGTCCTGAAAAAACAAGGAGATCCTGCCAGTCTCCCGGCCGCCCAGGGCTTTGACACAGGCAGCCCGGCCCGGCTGGCCGGCAAGCTCAAGCCGAGCGGCCAGCTCCGCCCATGGCGCTCCGCCAATCAGCGAGAGAAAATCACCGGCATGAAGCTGCCGGGCAGGCGTCACAATCATTCTGAACGGGTAAAAGGCAAAGGGAATAATCCTGGCCGCCGCCTCTTTGCCCGCGCCGTAACACTCCCCGCTCTGCCGGCAGTCCCGGCAGGGAAAATCTGCTGTCGCATTATTATTTTCAACGAGTTGGGCAAATTCCTCGATCAGGGCCCGGTGGTTCTTGACCGGAGCACCGGCGGTGTCAGGGGCAGCAAAGGCGTAAAAATCCGAGACCCCCTTGCCGGCCTGGCAGGCGGGGCAGAAAAGAAAACGTTGCAGGCTCGCGGAATAGGCTGGCAGCCCGGCTGCCAGCAGCACCTTGTCCCGGGTGCAGAGCTCCAACAGACTGCCGCAGCGGGGACAGGGAGGATGAAAAAAACGCTGCCGGCGCACGCAATAAAAAAGGGACTTCCACAGTGGCAGCCCGGTGCTGCCGTCAGCCGGGGAAAGCAAACTGACAACAATGCGTGGTCCACCCTCAGCAACCGCAACTTCCCCAGCCTGCCGCCACAGCGCATCGATATCCTGATTGCTGAAGGGCACCTGTTTTTCTGAAAATGTGTACCGGTCGTTCTGTATCAGAAGCAAGACATCCTTGACCGTCTGCTGTGAACCGGTGGTGAAAGCGGCGGGAACAAGGCGGGCAAGGGGGGAAGAGGCATCAAGAAAAGGAAAATGCGGCGGCGCAGCGGACACGGATGAATCCGTGCCCGCTGCGGAAACCTTCAGATAAACCTTGGAGGATTCCGGATCAAGCCAGGGGAGCAGGGATTCGGTTGCCAAAATTTGATCCACGCAGACATCCTTTATGGTGAACGGGAATTCATGCAAATGCATCTGTTCATTACTAAAATCACTTTAGGGAATATTTCTTTTAATTTCAACTTCTTTTAATAGAAACTTTCCCAAGGGCAGCCCGGCAAATCTTATTTGCATTTGTCCCGATATGCATATCTGAACAGATTTCCCGCCATTGCCATCACAAAATAATGATTTTGCCTTTTCTTTTTGTTATATCATATACTGCATGCAGCAACCTTCCTCAGGCTGCACCTTGAGACTGCCGAAATCTGTTCCGTTGCCAGCACTTCATTTCACAGGGGAATCCATACTTCACCACTTTACCAAGGAGTTAAAAATGAAAAAAACAGTATCATTACTCGCCGCTTCCTGTGCTCTCGTGTTTTTCGCGTTACCGGTCCAGGCCGAAGAGGCCTCGGTGGACCTCGGCCGCACACTCTTCAATGATGCGGGGCTGGGCGCCTCAAAAAATGACAAAACCTGCAATTCCTGCCATGAGAACGGCAAAGGTCTGGAAAAGGCCGGGGCCAAAGCCGATCTGGCGGTCATGATCAACAAATGTATCAAGGGGCCCCTGCAGGGTGAAGGCATCACCGAAGATACTGTTGCCATGCAGTCCCTCAAACTGTACATTCAATCGTTGGCAAAATAGCTGGTCCCCCCATGACACGGCTGTAAAATGTAACATTTTTTGCAGCCGTATTTTTTTTGATTTTTCAGGAGACAGACATGCCCCAGATGCTTATCTATGAGAAAATTGTTGTACTCGACATCAAAAAACACAAAAATACCAGAATAGCTCCGGTGACTGATTTTTCCTTTGCCGCCTCGGCCAATTCCATACCCATTGCCGGGGTGGAATTCATTGAGGCGGCCAAGGAATATCCCATTGCCTTTATCAAAAACAGCCAGGGTGAATACCTCCCCACCATCATTTCAGGGCTGCAGGACAATCAGAACCTCTATGTCTCGAAGGAAGGCAAGTGGAACGCCTACTATATCCCCGCTTACATTCGGCGCTATCCCTTCGTGCCGTCAACCACCAATGAGGCGGGCAAACTGAACATCTGCATCGATGCAGCATACAAGGGAATTGATGCGGAAAACGGCGCCCCCATCTTCAATGAAGACGGAACTCCGGCGCCGATGCTTGAAAAAGCGGTACAGCTGATCCAGGATTATCACGTGCAGATGCAGCACACCAATTCCTTTACCTCACGGCTGGCGGAAAGCGGCGTACTGCAGGAAATGAAGGCCGAATTCGGCACCAGGGACGGCAGCCGGAAATTCAGATTGAGCGGACTCTTTGTGGTGAACGAGGAAAAGCTGTTCGCCCTTGATGATGCCAGGGTTATCGATTTTTTCAGAAAAGGCGAATTTGCCTGGATTTACAGCCATCTGACCTCGCTGTCCAACTTCACGCGGATGCTGGACAAATTCTTTACCCAGCCAAAATAGCAGGCACGCTGAGCAAGAAGGATGCAGCCTTGCTCTTCTGTCGTCAGCTGTACAGGATCTCCATTTTCCAGCGATGCAGGATGCCGGTATCCTGAGCGGCCAGGTCAATGACCTTTAGCATCCAGTCTCCATGCAGCGCAGAGCCGATCAGCTGGCGCAGAGCGTCGTCAGTGCGGGTGCTGTAGGTTTTTTTTATGTCATGGCGGCTGGAGCCTGACCGGTCGTGCAGCACCATTGCCCGGCCGGATGGATCAGTGAGAATGAGCTGCAGATCGCCTATCCATGTATGGGAGATGGCAACGGTTACATCAACATGCAGAACAGTGCCGGTCTCATCAACATGGATGCTGCTGGCAACTCCCTGGGGGCTGTTGTCCGGAATCGGCAGCTCAGGCCCAACCTCCATGGCAACGCTTTGCTGCTCAAGCTTTTCCACTGCCATGGTCAAGCCCCAGCCGGCCAGGGTCCCCTGATCAAGCCGGGCATGATCGGCAACGATCAGCTGCCATTCCCCCTGCACCATATCACCGACAAATTTCATCAGATCAGGGGTGTTGTCAAGCCGGTACTCCTCAATGATGTCATCCTCCTCCCCACCCTTGCGGTCGTGGAGCACGACCTCTTCGCCGCCGGGCGACACCAGCCGCACCCGCAGGTCGTTGATATAGGAATGATGAATCATGACCACCACCGTCAATTCCCTGAGCAGCCCCTGCTCCTCAATATAAATGGCGCTGCTCACCCCCTGGGGCTTGTTGTCCGGAATGGCAAGCGACGGGCTGATTTCCTTGTCGATCACGGCGAACCGGGCTGCCGGTTCGCCTACCCCGACCGCGGCCCAGGCATTCTTGATGGCGGCATATTCCCTGCCCTTATCGCCGTATAACTGGCGGCAGGCATTCAGGGCCGCAAAACGCGCCTGCTCGAAGGTCCAGCGGCTTAAGGTTGAGCTGCGCATATACTCGGTCAGCCCGAGATAATAAATCTGCTCCGCCTTTTCTCTGCCTATGCCCTCCACCGTGATGCCGTGGTGGGTGCCGCCGGCAACGGTCAGATAGGCCGCCTTGCCGGGAATGCCGCAGTTGTAATGGAGCCAGCCCATATCATTTTTTTCCGCATCAGGCAGCTCATCATGCCGCAGATGCATGAAAGAGTCCATATGGTCCGGCAGGCCGGAGCGGGAGGGATCCGCCAGATCACGCAGGGCATCGCCGCTGCGATACGGGGTATAGACACCCTCCCCCATCAGCCAGTCCACGATCTCCCCTTCATTGGCTATCATCACCCCGAAAAAATCGGCGAATGCCTCATCCAGGGCGCCGGACTCCTCGGCATAGACAAACCGGGCCGTACAGGAGGTGATCGCATGGGTGAATTCATGGCCGACGATGTCCAGGGCATAGGCCAGCGGCAGCCACTGCCTGCCGTCGCCGTCACCGTAGACCATCTGCCGGCGGTAGCTGTTCCAGTAGGCGTTGTTGTAGGACTGGCCGAAATGAACCGTGGCCACCAGGGGAGAGCCCTGGTTGTCATAACTGTCGCGGCCGAAGGTTTTCCGGTAATAGTCATAGACCTCTTTGGCGTTGTCATGGGCCGCCTGCACCACCTCATCGGTGGAGGTCAGCTCATCCTGGATGACAAGGGTGCCCGGCAGGGTCTGCTGATTTTTTGCCGTGTAGGTCTTGCGTTGCATGACGGCCCTGCTTTCGGAGAAGCGGTACAGCATCCTGCCGTCATGGGCATCAATAAAATAATACCGGGCGCCATGCTCATTGTGGACCATTATTTCCACCTGCCAGGCCAGGTGCACTTTCCTGCCGGTATGCCGGTAGAGACAGAGGCTGCATTTATGCTTCTCCCCCTGCTCTTCTCCGATATCGGCCATGGCGGCATGCACGGCATTGACCTCGCTGAAGCGCGGCTGAAAATCAACATCCGCCACAGCCAAACGGTTGTCCTTGTAGGCGATCACCACCCCGTCACTGTTGATATGCACCTGCACGGAACCCTCATGCACCGGCACATCCCGGATGAACTGGGCCAGGCAGACATGCGCATGTCCCTGTCTGTCACGTTCAATGGATGACACCTCAAGCTGCTCGGGTACACCCGCTGCCAGGTCAAAAAGTTCCCGGTTGCCTGAAATAAAAGCACGGGCTATGGTTTCAGGGTCATCCCCTGAGGGAGCAGAGAGCCGTCCCATGATGAATTTGGCTATTTTGCCATTGTCACTCCAGAAAATTCTGTTATCCCCATGACCGGCCAGAAGCCGCCCAGATGCTTCTTCCTGTTTTTTCGTTAATTGCATCATGAGACCCCCCTCGTATTATTTCATCCGATCATCGTTTCCGCTGCGTCACGAACCGATCCCGCCATCACGGCTTTTTATCAACAAAAAGCCGTATCGACCGCAGCACCAGCCTTTCAGAAAAACCCGCAACAAATGCCGTGAGCAGCAGGAAATAATTTGTTTTTTCCAGTTTATCAATAATCTCTTTATTAAACAGCTGCCCACCGATGCCTGATTTGACAATCATGACGATGAGCAGAGCTGACGCCATACCCATGAGAATGCGCAGCAAGGTGACCCGGATGGTGTTGGCCATCTCCGGCACTCTGGTTGATCTGGTGGTGCTTGGCGCAGAAAGAACAGCACTCACCGTGCCGCCGAGCAGACCGAAAAACATAACGGCAATAAACATCCAATTATCCGTCAAGGCAAGTTCCGCGGTGGAGGAAAAGACGCTTTTTATTTGACTGAAATAGCGAGTGACGAAACCGATTTCCGCCAGCAGAACCAAGGCCAGAATCATGATGTGGGTCCGCAGCAGCCCGTCTTTATAAGCCTGGTTCATGTAATGCTCGTCAATGATCAGGGCGGCCTGATAAACATCGTCCGCGGTGATGGCGGCCCCGCTCTCCACCTGCCCGAGCAGATCACCCACTGATTCTTTGCGCCAGCCGGTCAATTTTTCCGATTCATTGAGCATGACAATGGCTTTTGATCGAAGCTGGGCCTGATCCATGGAAAATACCTCCATACGCTGGGCGGCGAACAGGTACTTCCAGCCCTTATCGATATCACCCTGGCGGTCAAGGGCCAGCCTGGCCTGGTGCAGCGCCGACCTGGCCTCTGCAATGCAGGGGGTGCAGCAGGTCTGCCGGGCACGAAAGACATTCTCCCGGCAATCGAGTTCCATGGCATAGGAACCAATGGTTGCCGACAGTCTCTGCCTGCGATGCATGGAGCTAATTCTGGTAAAGATCAGCTTGGCGGTGGTGCAAAAGCGTGAAAAAGTGGGCAGGTAGAGATCAATGTCATTCTCCTGATGGTAAATACCGGCCACCAGCTTTTTTTCTTCGTTATGGGTCAGCCGGGACAATGCCTCCCGGGGCGTGAGCCACTCCAGTTTTTTTATCTCTTTTGAAGGAGTAAACCGGCATTCCTCCCCGGCAATCATCTTCCAGAAAAAAACCGCTTTCGGGGCATTGCCGTGATAATAGGAGCCGGTTCCGGCAAAACCGGTGATCATCGCCGGGCAGCCGGTCTCTTCCATAACTTCCCGCAGGGCCGTCTCTTCAAGAGACTCCCCCTCTTCCTGTTTTCCCTTGGGCAGGGCCCATTCTTCCCCATAACGATCGCGCAGGATCACGGCAATCCTGACCTCCTGCCGGGTCTGTTTTTCCACGATCCCCCCGGCGGCAATAATAAGTTTTGCGCAGACCGGTGCAGATTCAACAGATGTCATGGGCTCACCCTCTCGCTTTTATCCTGTTATGTGCAATGGAAACTGCCATGGAGTGGCCGCTCCCGGAAGACGGTAAACTGCCGGAAGGGCCTGATGGTCCCTGTCAGCAAAGGTGCATGATGAGGCGCTGCAAAAAAAAGCAAGGACACTTGAGAGATACGGTGGAAGAGTTCTAACAGAGCATGCTCCACCCCTTTACCGGCGTCTCCTCGATTTCCGGGATATCTCCGTACTTTTCCTTGTAGCTTTGCAGGCCATCGGCAAGGACCTGCAACAGAGCCGCAGCATAAACCGGACTTGTTATGATGCGGGTATGACAGACGACATCATTATTTTCCTGAAAACACTGGCCACAATCAATAACAAACTCAAAAGCGTTATGCCCGATATCAAAATAATTTGCGTACCTGCCTTCCATTGTTTTGCTCACGGTTGCGTTACCCTTGTTAAAAGTTTAGGGACCCTTACGAAATAACCATGACATTTCCAGACCTTTCTTTACGGCCCCTTATGCCGTTAACAGTATCCTGATACAAACAGTTATTTCTTTACAGGGGCTTACGGAAACTTTCCCGGCCGGATGAAGCGACAACACCGCTCTTACCGGATTTAAGCCAATCAAAATCCGCGCCACATGATGCATAAATAAATAAATGAAATAAAACAATAGATTAGACACAATGACAGATGCCAGGCAAAAACATTCCACGCCAAACATGTAACAGGATGACGGGCAGAGGGCAGATTTGCACGGCAAACAAAGGGAAACGGACCGGGATTTCAGCTTTACAGCTGGTGCCTAACGGACACAGGCCAAATGTGACAGATGAACGTCACACGTGCATGTGACAAGTTGCTGGCAATCTACTGCCGTATCCCGGAAAACGGGGTACGGATACTGCGGTGCTGAACAATCTGATGTTTGGCCATCTTCCGGTAGAGGGTCATACGGGACCAGTTGAGTTTCTCGGCAGCCTTGCTTTTATTCCAGTTGGCGGCAAAAAGAGCTGACAGCACCTGATCACGTTCACTCTTCGGTCGGAAATCACCCCCGTAAAACATCTGCTGAAAAGGCTTGGGCAGATCCCGGAAGGTGATCGTGTCCGACGGACCGTTGATAAAGGTTGCCTCCAGGACATTTCTCAGCTCACGGATATTGCCGGGCCAATCATATTTCAACAGGGAAAACCAGGCCTTTTCGCTGAATCCTTTGGTATGCAGGCCAAAGAGCGTATTGAAATCCTTAACAAATTTGCCCAGCAGCAACGGAATATCCTCCCGGCGGTCACGCAGAGGAGGCAGATGCACCCGGGCCACATTCAAACGAAAAAAAAGATCCTTTCTGAACCTCCCCTGTTCCACCAGCTCCTCCAGGTTCTGATTGGTTGCGGCAATAATCCGCACATCAATATCCGTGGCAACGCTGCCGCCTAAGCGGTGCACCCGTCCGCTTTCCAGAATACGCAGAATCTTCGCCTGGGCAAAGGAAGACATTTCACCGATTTCATCAAGAAAAAGGGTACCGCCGTCAGCCTGTTCGAATTTACCGGGCTTGGCGGTAACGGCCCCGGTGAAGGCCCCCTTTTCATAGCCGAAAAGCTCGCTTTCCACCAGTTGCTCCGGCATGGCCGAGGAATTGATGCGAACCAGCGGCATACTTTTCCGCCGACTGTGGGAATGGATAAAATCCGCCGTCAACTCCTTGCCGGTCCCTGTTTCCCCGGTGATGAGCACGATGCTGTCCCTGTTGGCCACTTTCAGCAGGTAATCCTGCACCTCTTTGATCTCTCTGCTGGTTCCCACCAGTTCGGATTCGCGGTTTTGCTCCTTTACCTTTTCAGGCGACGACAACTCAAAGGCCGGGGCGCAATCATGTAGATGATGCTTGATACAGCGGGCAAGTTCTTCATTGGCGTCCGTTCCGGAGAAATAATCGGTTGCGCCGGAACGTAACGCGGCAACGGCCTTTTTTTCCGAGCCGAAGCGGGCAACCAGGAATATGGACATCGCATGGCCGAGGGATTTAAAGCGTTCCAGAAGATAGATGGCGTCTAATGGATCGGGCTGGCTGGAGCTGACAACAACCGCATCGACATTCAGTATTTCCGGGAAATCATCACCTTCACCACTGAGAGTGAGTTTCCTCACCAGAAACCCATTGCCAAGCAGATCATTATGCAACTGCATGGAGAAACTGTCATCTTCAGCAATGAGCAGCAGGGTTGCCTTCCGTTGCCTGTGTTGAGGATAAGTCATCGTGGTTTCCATATCTGTCTCATCATTGTCAATTTCTTCACCTATGAGCCTCTGGCAAAATGAACATCTACTCCGATCGGCTAAAAATAACCTGTGCGGCCATCCTGGTGAAATCGTCCTGGGCGTAGCACTGCTCCGCTTCCGGGCGATTTCACAACTCATCCTTGCACGGAATATTTTTCTCTCCATCTCGCTAAGACGTTCATTTTGCAAGAGGCTCTTATTAAACGAGGCTGCACAGCTCACTCGTCAGCGGTTTTACCCGAGGACAGAAAACAAGTTTCAACCGCAGTCAACCGGCAGGACAACGGCATGCTGACGGCAAGGTAAAAATCCATCGTCCAAAAAAATAATTGCAAGGGCACCCTCCCGCAAAGATATTATCACCATTATATGCTTTTTTTGAGTTTCACAAAGTATTTTATTAGAATTACTCAAAAAAAATAGAGAAACCACGGGAAAAATGTTGGCAAAGAGAGACACTGCCGGCAATAAATGAGCTTGCTTACCACTTCCTGTCAACCTGCGAATTGCAGGAAGGTGTGTGACAGGCTGACTGCAGCTGCCCCGGCGGGACGGAGGCATGCCTGGGCAGCGAAGCAGGCCCGCCTGAGCTGTCAGTCGTATTTCTTGCGCTGCCGCTCTTTCAGGACGATTTTAATCGGGATCTTATCCAGCCCGAGCCCCGAGCTGAACTGGTTCACCAAAAAACGATAGTAGGAAAAATGCACCCCTTTCGGGTAGTTGACAAAGATGATAAAGGTGGGCGGCTTGATGCCCACCTGGGTGGTATAATAGAACTTGAGCCGTTTCCCCTTGTGCAGCGGCGGATTGTGGGTTTCCACCGCTTTCCTGAGAATATTGTTGATCATATTGGTGGAAAATTCCATGGTATACTGCTTATAGACCTCATCCAGCACGGAGAAAATCCTGTTGGTGCCGGCCCCGGTGAGAGCCGAGATATTGAGCACCGGGGCATACTCCATGAAACGGGTGGCCATGGCCACCTCTTCAAGAATTTTTTTCTGCTGTTTTTTCTCATTTTTCACCAGGTCCCACTTGTTGACCAGGAGCAGACAGGCCCGGCCTCGCTCCAGAGCATAGCTGATCACCTTGGTGTCCTGTTCAGTGATCCCCTCTCCCGCGTCGATGAGCAGCAGGGCAATGTCACAGCGTTCCAGGGTGGACAGAGCCCGCATGACACTGAACTTTTCCAGCTTTTCCGTTACCTTGCCCTTGCGCCGGATACCGGCGGTATCAATGAGCAGATAGTTGCGTCCATTTCTTACAAGCAGGGTATCCACCGCGTCCCGGGTGGTGCCGGGAATCTCCGAAACCACCATGCGTTCCTCGCCGAGCAGACGGTTGATCAATGATGATTTACCCACATTGGGGCGGCCGATGCAGGCAATTTTGATGGTATCGTCCGGCAAGACCTCCCCTTCTTCCGAGGGCGCCATGCTGGCCACCAGACTTTCAAGGAAATACGCCACGCCGTATCCGTGCTCGGCCGAAACTCCCCAGAGACGGTCAATGCCCAGCTCATAAAACTGGGAGAGCAGGGTCTGCTCCTGCTCCGGTCCGTCAATCTTATTCACCACATGAAAAAACGGTTTATTGACCCGCCGCAGCATTTTTACCACTTCATAATCTTCCGCCAGCAGCCCCCCTCTGGCATCAAGCAGCAGGACGATGATATCCGCCTCGTCGATGGCCTGCTGGGTCTGCTGCTGAATCAGCGAGCTCATGCCCTCATCCCGGGCAATCTCGATGCCGCCCGTATCAATGAGAATAAACTGCCGGTCGTTTACCGTTACCTTTTCATAATGGCGGTCACGGGTGACTCCCGGAGTAGGATCGACGATCGCCTTTCTTGCTTTGGTAATCCGGTTAAACAGGGTGGATTTGCCCACATTGGGTCGGCCGACAAGGGCAACCAGCGGGCAACGGGAATTTTGCATAGTTAATCATCCATTCGGAAAAATTGCGCTTTTTTGAGCTGTTCTTCCAGCTCGTCGACAATCCCGGCCAGGGAGGGGTATTCCCTGCCTTGGGGATCGCGCAAAAGCGCTTTAAGTGAACCTGCCGCAGGCAGGATAAATTGTTCGAAAAAAACCTTGCCCTTTATCTGGCTTAAAAAGGCAAAGGCGCCCAGAATCTGCAGATTGCGCTGCAGAGCCAGACAATAATAGCCGACCCGGAAATTCTCCGGATCAAGGGCAAGCTGTGCGCTGATGGTGTCGCAATAATAATCATACAGCGCCTGCTGTGATCCCGGGCTTAAACCTGCATAGGGATCAAGCAGCAGGGAGGCCAGGTCATAGCCCAGCGGGCCAAGCCGCGCCCCCTGATAGTCAATGATGTATACTTTCTCCCCATGCACCAGCAGATTACGCGATTGAAAGTCCCGATGCAGCAGATAGCGGGCCGGTTCCTGGGCGGCCCGGCGGGCAATATGCTGCAGTTCAAGCAGCAACCGGGGATCATCGGCAATCCTGCCCATGTAATCCCGGCAGAAGGAAAACCTGAAATAATCCGATTCCCGGCTGAGCATGAGCGACATGTCATAGCGGGGGGTATCCCAGCAGAAGCGGACATCAAAATTGCGCGCCCCCTCCAGCTGAAAGCGGATCAGGCCGTCAATTGTCTGGCGGTAAAGGGGCTCCACCTCGGCAAACGACCGGGCCTCACGGACAACGCGCTGCAGATGGACATTGCCCAGATCCGCAAAAAGAAGCAGGCCGTTTTTTTTGTCATAGCCGACAATTTCCGGCACCGGCACGCCTTTGTCATGCAGATGGACGCCGATGCGATAGGCCGCGGCCTGCTCCTCTGCCCCCCTGGCCAGGGTTGGCGACGGAAAAACGCCGATAAATGAATGGCCCCCGGGAATCTCTATGCGATAAAAAGAGCGGTCCGAACCATCGCCGCTCATCCTGTTCAGCTGCGGCAAAGCCCCAATCTGCAGGAGACCCAGTTCCCGCAGCAGGCGGATGATCAGCTCTTTTTCTCTGTTGTTTTCAGTCATCAGACGACAATCATATCTTGCAGGATTGCCCCATCCGGCACCCGGGCGCCATCCCAGACCACCACCCGGCTTAAACTGCAGCCCCGGCCGATGACGGCCCCTGCCCCCACACACAGCCAGTCCCTGCTCTGCAGATCAGATGGTGTGCTCACGCCGCTGCCGTAATAGAAGGGAGAATCCCCTTTAAACGGCTGCTCGGTCAGCAGCACCCGATGCAGGTTCAGATAATCCGCCGGCGTGCCCATATCCGTCCAGAAGTGATCACGGACAACATGGCCGCGGAATCTTCTGCCCCGCGCTATCCAGTATCGGTAACAGTCGATGATATTGGCGAAAACGCCCGGGGCAATCATGGACAACAGGTTCGGGTCAAGGACATGGATACCGGTAAAGGCCATTTTCCGGCCGGTGCCTCTGTCACCAAAGGCGGTAATATCCAGCCTGTCATCCACCGCGACATTGTTAAAACGCGCGCAGTCATGGAGAACAAGAGTGGCGTCAGCCCCTGAGCTGCAGTGCTCCTGATAGATCCGGGCCAGATCAATGGTATGAAAAATATCGCCGTTGGTCACCAGCACCGGCTCTGCCCCGAAAAAGTCCCTTGCCATGCGCATGCCGCCCCCGGTGCCCAGCTCAATAAGCTCTTCCTGCAGACAAATACCCTCCTGGCCGCCGAGCAGAGTGACGATCTGCTCCCGTAAATGATGACAGTTGACCAGGATGGTGTCAAACCCCGCCTCCCGCAACTGGGCAATAAGACGCAGGATCAGAGGACGGTCAAGCACCGGGAAGAGAGGCTTCGGTCTGAGCAGGGAATAGGGCTGCAGCCGGGTGCCGAGACCCGCGGCAAGTATCATGGCTTTCATGAAAAGAATTGCGAAAAAAGAGTTTTGCGTTTGGGTTCGGGATGACTCAGAACCCCAGGCTGCCGTCAGCTTGCTCTTGCACCCCGACCACCACAATTCCAGCCTTATCGGCCTGGCTTATCACCGTCTCACGATCAAAGAGAAGGGCCAGGCCTGCCTCCACAGCCAGCACCCCGGCCCTGACCTCCTGCATGGATTCAATGGTTGTCGGACCAATGGCCGGCAGATCAAAGCGGAAATCCTGATCAGGCTTTTTCACCTTCACCACCACCGCGTTTTCCCGGGCCAGCCCTCCACCCCTCTTGATGGCGGCATCCGTTCCCTCAATGGCCTCCACCGCCACGACCGTCATATCGCGAACCACCACGCACTGGCCGATATCAAGTTTACCAATGGCACGGGCCATTTGAAAACCAAAGTCAATGTCACGCCGCTGGCCGGCAGTAGGCTTTTTGCGGGTGAGAATGCCGGCCGGAAAAAGAAGATGCTGCAGATAAAGGGTGGAGTCAAGCACTTTGATCCCCTCCTTTTCCAGCTCACCGGCAAAGGCCCGCAGAATGGAATCATCCTGGCGTACATCGATTTTATTCCACAGGGAAATCCCTTTCAGGTCCGGAAGCACGTCCCGGAAAATACGGGTTTTGGTGATGGTGCCGAGAAAGACCGTTTCCTCCACCTGCTCTTTCTGGAAGAACTTGATGATCTTGCCCAGCTGACCGAGTTTCACCCAGCAGAAACGATCCGCTATTGCCTCCAGATCCGGATGACTCTCCCCTTTGTGGCCGATGATGACCACCTCCCGCCCGGCTTTTTTCGCCGCTTCGGCAAAGAGATAGGGGAACTGCCCCCCACCGGCAATGATACCGATCCTACTCGTCATCACTGCTTAATCTGACCACATTGCGGTTGGAAACATTGAAGAATTCAACCAGCCGCGCCACCGGCGCGCAATCAGGGATTTCCTTCTTCACCTTTTCCAGCGCTTCCTGCAGCAGCAGGTCTCTGGTCTTGAATATCAGGGTAAAGGCCCGGCCGAGATTTCTGATATCATCATTGCTGAATCCGGCGCGCTTGAGCCCGATCTTGTTGATGCCGCGCACCTGCATGTCATTGCGGATGCCGGCCACAATGACATACGGCGGCACATCCATGCTGATACCGGACATGCCGCCGATAAAAGAGTATTCCCCGATGCGGGAGAACTGATGGACAGCCGTCATGCCGCCCACGGTGACCCGGTCGCCGATCTCCACGTGCCCCCCCAGGGTGGCATTATTGACCAGTATGACATGGTTGCCGATCGTACAGTCGTGGGCCACATGGGAATAGGCCATGAGCATGCAGTTGCTGCCGATGGTGGTGACCCCATGGCCGCTCGGGGTGCCGCGATGGATGGAGCAGTATTCCCTGATGATATTGTTGTCACCGAGCTTGAGCAAGGTTTCCTCCCCTTTATATTTGATGTCCTGGGGAGGGGCGCCGACGCAGGAAAAGGCTCCGATGTTATTGGCCTTGCCGATGATAAGGGGGCCGGACAGAAAGGCATGGGGACCTATCTGGGTGTCGGCATCGATCCTGACTCCTTTGCCGATGATCGCATAGGGTCCGACAGAAACCGATGAATCGAGTTCAGCACCCGGGTCAATAATAGCTGTAGGGTGAATAGTCATATTTTCACAAGATGTTAAGTGTTACATGTTGAGCTGCATGCAAGGCATGCCGGTTTCCACCATGTTTGGCAAAGGAGGTGAAAAGAGGCAATGAAAAGCTTGTCTTTTTAACACAGACCGCCTGTAATTACCAGACATTCTCACAACCGGCAAAAGGCGTCAGGAAAAGGTGGCCATCAGTTCCGCCTCTGCCGCCAGCTGGCCATCGACAAAGGCCTTGCCGGCAATCTTGAAGAGTTTTGATTTCCGTTTCAAGATATTCAGCTCAAAAATAATCTGATCACCGGGAACGATTTTTTTCCGGAAACGCACCCCGTCCATGCCGGCAAAATAGACAAGATTCTTGCCCACCTTCTCTTTATCACTCAGGTAGGCCAGGATCGCCCCTGCCTGGGCCATCCCCTCCATCACCAGCACTCCCGGCATTACCGGCTCGCTGGGGAAATGCCCTTGGAAAAAGGGCTCATTAATGGTGACATTTTTCAATGCCTTGATCGCCTCGCCAGGGGTCACCTCCAGAATCCGGTCAACCAGAATAAAGGGGTAGCGGTGGGGAAGCAGCTTTAAAATTTCATTTATATCATATAGCGTGACGATTTCACTCATCTCCTGTCTCCTTGTTTTTTTCATCTGCCGCCGGTTCGCTCACCTGTCTGCGCAGGCGGCGCACATCTTTTATCAACTGAGGAATCCGCGAAAACGCCGTGGCCGCCTGCAGCCAATCCTTGTAGGCGATGGCCGGGAAACCGGCCACCACCGCCCCCGGCTTGACGTTGCTGTTTATGCCGCTGCGGCCCGCTGCCATGACCCCGTCGCCGACCTCCACATGATCACCGACCCCTGACTGCCCGGCCAGCACAACACCATTGCCCAGCCTGCTGCTGCCGGCAACTCCGCATTGAGAGACCAATAGGCACCCCTCGCCGATCTCCACATTATGGCCGATCTGCACCAGGTTATCGATTTTCGTCCCCTTGCCGATCACCGTGCTGCCAAAGGTGGCCCGGTCAATGCAGGTATTGGCACCGATCTCGACATCATCTCCAATCACCACATTGCCGACCTGGGGACGCTTGATATGGATACCCCGGGAATTGGTGGCATAGCCGAAGCCGTCGCTGCCGATCACCGAACCGCTGTAAAGAATTACCCGGCTGCCGATTCTGCAGCCGGCCCGCACCACCACATTTGCCTCAACAATTGTCCCGTCACCGATGATCACATCATCACCGATAACCACACCGGATTCGATGACCACGTTCTCCCCCAGGCTGACCCGCTGGCCGACAACCGCCAGGGGCGCAATAGACACCGAAGGTGCAATGCGGCAATCCGCGCCGATCACGGCATGCTTATCAATCCCCGGTGCAGGAGCCGGCCTTTGATAAAAAAGGTTATGGATGATGGCGGCGGCCAGGTAGGGATTCTTCACCCGGATGGCCGGCAGGGCCGCTTCCGCTGTATCATGGGGCACAATGACCGCTGAAGCCCTGCTCCGCGCAAGCTGCTCGACATATTTCCCCTGGGCAATAAAGGTAATCTCCCCGGCAGCTGCATTGGCCACATCATTGAAGGCTGAAATCCTCACCGCCGGATCGCCGAGCACTTCTCCTTCAACCAAGGCGGCAAGCTCCGCCAGCGTTTTTGTTTCCTGCGTCATTGTTTTGCTCCGGGTTATTATTGAGAGTCAGGAATCCGCAATGCCTCTGAACGGTACCATGCCCATCAGATACCCCCGATCAATCTTTCCGACCATCCGATCAATCTTTCCGACCATCCGCTTAATCTATCAGATATTCCCGTCTGGACAATAAAAAAAGACGGGCGGTTTTTCATTACGGAAAAACGCACCCGTCTGACTGGACTGAACAGGCAAACGTCCTGTTGCAATCTTTACGCGGACTGTCTGTTATTGAATGCCGTTTACCCGGTCGCGCAGGATCCCTGATGGCTTAAAGGTGACAACCTTACGGGCCGACAGGATCAACTCCTTGCCGGTCTGGGGGTTACGTCCCCTTCTGGCGTTTTTTTCTTTAATATTGAACTTGCCGAAACCGCTTATCAGCAGATCATCACCATTGGCCAGACAATCCTTGCTGATTTTCAGGAATGTTTCAACAATCGAGGTTGCCTGCGCCTTTGTTAAATTGTGGGTCTGATAAATTTTCTGCACCAAATCAGCCTTAGTCAGGGTCATGTTGCTAAACCTCCATCATTTGTAGAACCATAGGGTTGTGGTCAGACATGCTTATTTTAAATGCTTGATACCGTTTCTTCCGGCAAACTCGGCGGCAGCACCGAGTTCCTCTTCTATCCTCAACAACTGATTGTATTTCGCCACCCTGTCGGTGCGGGAAGGTGCTCCTGTTTTTATCTGACCGGTATTTAAAGCAACGCTCAAATCAGCAATGGTCGTATCTTCCGTTTCGCCGGAACGATGGGAAATAACCGCCGTATAACCGGCCCGATGGGCCATATCCACCGCATCGATGGTTTCGGTGACGGAACCTATCTGGTTGAGTTTGACGAGAATCGAGTTGGCGATATTCTCTTTAATTCCCCTGGCAAGGATTTTTGTATTTGTGACAAAAATATCATCGCCAACCAGCTGGATTTTCCCGCCCAGACTATCGGTCAGCTTCTTCCAGCCCTTCCAGTCACTCTCATCCAGACCATCTTCCAAGGAGACCAGAGGATATTTCTTTACCCAGCCTTCATAAAACTCTATCAACTGCTCGGCATTTTTCTCGGGGTCCTTTTCCGCGGCCAGTACATACACCTTTTTCTTGGCATCATAAATTTCGCTGGCTGCCACATCCAGGGCGATAAAGATATCCTTGCCCGGCACGTATCCCGCCTTGGTGATTGCCTCAAGCAGGGATTCCATGGCCTCCTCGTTGGAACGGAGATTCGGGGCAAATCCGCCCTCATCGCCGACGGACGTCAGATGGCCGGCTTTCTTCAGGACCCCCTTCAGGGTATGAAAGGTCTCGACCCCCATCTGCAGGGCCTCGGCAAATGATGCGGCCCCGGCAGGCATGATCATGAACTCCTGAATATCGACATTATTATCGGCATGGGCGCCGCCGTTAAGGACATTCATCATCGGCACGGGCAGGACCTTGCCGTTGACGCCGCCTAAATAAGCATAAAGGGGCAGACCGAGCTCCATGGCAGAGGCTTTCGCTGCCGCAAGGGATACGCCCAGAATGGCGTTGGCACCCAGTTTCTTCTTGTTTTCCGTACCATCGAGCGTGAGCATGGTCTTATCGATCAATACCTGCAGAGTTGACTCAAATCCGATCAGGGCCGGGCCGATTTTGTCATTGACGTTGGCAACAGCGGTCAATACCCCCTTGCCCATGAAACGTTTTTTGCGCACATCCCGAAGCTCAAGGGCCTCGCGGGTACCGGTTGAGGCCCCTGAAGGAACAATGGCCCTCCCCATAAAACCCGTATCGAGATGCACCTCAACCTCAACAGTCGGGTTCCCCCGCGAGTCAATGACTTCCCGCCCAATAACGCCAACAATTTCTCCCATTCTTTTTCTCCCTCAATTTTATTGCTGTGTAAGCAAAGCAAATATTCATCATGTTTCTAGCTGAAATCACTTACACAATTATCATTTCAACTTTTTCATTTGTCAACAACAACTAACTAATTTTCTTGTTTAAAACAAGCAAATGACCTGAACAATGATGCCGGCCGGGAAAGCGGGGCAAGACATTCTATCCGATGACGCTGGCCATCTTGAAAATCGGCAGATACATGGCAATAACCAGCCCACCGATAAGCCCACCGAGAAAAACCATCATGAACGGCTCAATCATGGCGGTCATGTTCTCCACCGCCTGATCAACCTCCTCATCGTAAAAATCCGCTATCTTATCCAGCATGGTGTCAAGGGCACCCGTGGCCTCGCCGACATTGATCATCTGCACAACCATACTGGGGAAAACACCTGTCTCCTCCAGCGGCTCGGCGATGGAACGCCCTTCCGTAATGCTGTCCGCCACCCTGAAGACGGCCTGTTCGATAACCTTGTTGCCTGCTGTTTTACCGACCACGGTCAACGAATCCAGAATGGGGACGCCGCTGTGCAGCATGGTGCCCAGCGTTCTGGTGAATTTTGCCACCGCCACCTTGCGGATAAGCGGCCCGAAAACGGGGGCGTTAATGAGCATTACGTCAATCTTTTTCCGCCCCCTTTCCGTGTTGTAGATTTTCTTGATGGCAACTACGACAAAGGCAAGGGCTGCGGCCATGAAGAAAAAATTGCTTTTGACAAAATTACTGGCGTTGACCACAATCTGGGTAGGAACCGGGAGGGCCGAACCGAAGTCGGCAAACATTTTGGCAAAAACCGGTACGACAAAGATGAGAATAACGGCAGTGATGACGAGAGCGATACAGAGACAGATTGCCGGATAGGTCATGGCCCCCTTGATCTTTTTTTTCAGGGCCATGCTTTTTTCCATAAAGCCGGCAAGACGGTTAAGAATGGTGTCGAGAATACCGCCGACTTCACCGGCATCAATCATGTTGCAGTAGAGATTGTCAAACACCTTGGGATGTTTTTTCATGGCATCGGCAAAGGTCATGCCTGACTCCACATCAAGACGGATATCGTTCAGCATTTTCTTAAAAGTAGTATTTTCCTGCTGACCGGCGAGAATTTCCAGACTCTGCACCAGAGGAAGACCGGCGTCAATCATCGTGGAAAGCTGCCGGGTGAAGATCACCACATCCTTGCCGGTCACTTTCGGCTGGAACATGGCAAAATTGGCAAAAAGATCTTTTGGCGCCTCCTTCAGAACGGTGGGCTTGATTCTGATCTTTTTCAGCAGGGAAAGTGCGGCGGCTTGGCTGTGCGCCTCGATTTTACCTTTTCTTTTCTCACCGTATGAATTGACTCCCTTCCAGGCATATACAGGCATGAAATTATCCTTTTTAATATTGTTACAGGATGAAACACTCACGAAAGTGAAATGTTTTTCACCGCTATGCGGCTGATTACCAGCATCCAGAAATAAATTTTATATCAAGATTTCCGGAAATACAACTTTATTGACAATGTTTTCCATTTCTTAGGGACTTGTTCTCTATTCTCTTCGAACTGCTGCAAAAACCTGACCACGAACCGGCAGCATGGAGCCAGGGCTCTTTTTTCTATTGACAGAGCCACCTCTTTCATTTAGATAGATATGTTTTGTAAACACAAATTTATTTTTCTATTGATACAAATATTCTTATTTTTCATACAAGGAGGGTCCTGTCATGGCTACCAATGCACCGACAGCAAGTGAACTGCAAAGCAGCGGTTTTTTTAATCCCATCATCGATAAATGTGAGGGATGCGACAGAATTGTAGAAGCCAACAATAACAAATATTGTCAGACATTCGCCTTTCCCGATGCAAAATGGCGTCTGGGAATCTGCAATTTCGCCACCCACAAAAAACCTGAAATTGTCGTCAGCACCATCAAGGTCAACCCTCTTAAAGCAGCAAAGAGGGCCTCAGGCGGCGGCAAAAAGAAATAACCGCAAGCGGGTCTCAAGCAACTGGGTGCCGGTATTGCCCGCATCCAGTTGCCCGCAGATGGACCATACCATCATGCAGTTCTTTTACCCCCGGGCATTGGGGTACAGGGAGAGAAGAAATTCCTCATCTTCCAGAATTTCCTGAAATCTTGCATAATGCTCTTTAAAATTCGCCGAAGCTTTCCCTTCCTTGATCAACAATGCAGCCGCCTGCTCAAGCAACTCCCTGGAATGGTCACTTACTGCATAAAAAACCTTGTCCAAAATAAACTGGGTCTTTTTCTCATAAGGAGGGACTTTCTTCAAAAGGGCAATTTCCGCATGTCTCAAGGTCGGATTCGGACATAAAGCAAACAATTTCGGGGTATCATAAATATCTGCCGCCGCAAGAAAACGGTACTGCATCTCCACATCAAGTTCCCAGAAGGTTTTCCTGAGCTCTTCCTGTTCTTCCCCGCTTTTTTCTGCCAGCAATAAACGGATATAAGGAGTAATTTCTTCCTGAGACAAAATTCCTTTTCTGAAGACACGGGTCAGCCACCTGATCTTCATTTCCGGACTTTTAGAGACAAAGGGAAGACATCTCTCCAGCCAGCTATTTGATTTTTTGTTATTCAGAAAAGATATCATATTAAAAACTATACATTTTTTATTCTTGCCGCGCCATCGTCACCGTACAACCTTGTTAATGATATACTCCATATACTCGGAGGTAAATGGTTTGGTTACATACTGCTGCGCCCCTTCCCGGAATGCGGCAATAATCTGTCCGAGCTGTGCTTCAGCAGTTATCATGACAAACGGCACGTCCTTATTTGCCGGGTCACGGCGGATGGCCTTCAGCAGCTCTAAGCCGCTCAAGCCGGGCATGGAATAATCGGAAATGATGACAGAAACCTGCGCAGTTGCGATAATCTTCAAGGCGCAGCCGGCATCTGACGCCTCCAGCACATCGTCATAACCCATGTTCCGCAGGAATGAGGAGATAATCCGCCTCATAACCCTTGAGTCATCCACCACCAAAATCTTCGGAGATGTCTTTGCCATAATGAAGGATAAAGCTGATATCTTTTTTTGTTGCCCACTGACCAATTACAGTTTGATCTCAGGGGGATAGGGAAATTTTTTCTGTTTGACGGAATAAACAAAGCAAGATACATTAACAAGCAGCATAACAAATATAATCCTTCCAAGCCATGCAGAAGTCCTTTTACTTGAAATTTTATCAAAAAATTTCTTTAAATGACAATAAGTGAACAATCATGTCAAATGCCAAGAAACCTACCCCAACCAAAACAGTTGTTATCGTTATTCTTCTCGTTCTTGCTGCCGTTTCAGCCTTCCTCGTCTTCAATGCAAACAGAAAAACGGGAAAAAACGCGGCCATCTCCCTGGAGCAGGAGCAGCAGAAATGGCAGGGAAAGGTGAACGTTCTTGAAAAAGGACTTTCCACCCCTGAAGGCTCCGACACGACCGGCCAGACCGAATCTGCCGGTATTCAGACTGATTCCGATATTGAAGACGACCAGCAGATGGTCGGCAAAGACATTGCCATTGATCCCTGCAAGGTGACCACAGACGGGATTGATGCTTTTTTTGCCCGGCTGGACAAGGAGGATTACATTGTCGACCTCAAACTGGAAGGCGGGTCGAAAGTTTACTTCACCACTATTATCAATAAAATGCTGGCGAACAAACCCACCATCACCAGAGAGACGGACAATCTGCTGGCGATCCTCCAGAATGCCGCCCACTTTTATCGGGTGCTGGGGGAAAAGAATATCTTTATCCTGAAAAAAATCATGGCCCTTGAAAAAGGCCACTATGAACCGGTGATGGCTGATTTTTACTCTTTGATCCTGAACCGGGATGAGTGTCAGGGCATTCATTATCCGATCCAGTTGCCGATGGAGGATATGTACAGCTACTCCACCTTCTTTCTCAACACCCTTGGCGGTCAGGCCTATCTGTTCCGCCGCGAGCCGGCTTTCCGAACCCTGATCAAGTATTACTGCGTGCTGGTCATGGATCTGGCCAACATGAAAAACGCCAACCCCCTGGGCATTGATATCAGATATCCCATTAACAGCCTTATCGAGGAAATGACCGCGACATCAGGCCTGGAGGACAAGGACAAATACCTGGACAATCTTCTGCAGCTGCAGGGAAAGTATGCGACCCTGTATGGCGGCAACTGACAGCTGAGGGAATTGCGGAAATTTCCACCAACAAGAACAGAGCATAAAAAAAGGGAACTGACCGGACCGTCAGTTCCCTTTTTTTATGCCGATTCCGTTAAACCAATCATTGACGAAGAAATCCAAGCCTGATCAGTTCGGCAACGATAGTCTTGGCACCCTCCACGTCAATTCGTTTTTCCCCGTCCGGGAGGTGCTCATACGGGACGAGATTCGGCTGCAGCTTCCGGGCTTCATCCCGCTCTTTCCCGTAGCGCCAGCCCTGGGCAATCCTCTCCGCCGCCCACCTGTCATGGTTGACCCGGGCGATTGCCTCCAGCGCGTCGCCCATGACCTGCGCGGCACGCTCCAGTTCGTCGCGGCCGGCAATACGCGGCGCATACTCCCCGAAAGGTGTCTCGATCTTTTTTCCTGCCGCGCTCAAGGTCTCTCCTTTGGGGGGGGAACATTACTGTCACCGAGCGCCGTAAGTGCGGCCCTGGCAAAATCATCCCATTCATTTTGTTTCCAGATATCGACATAGCGGCGAAACTGCCGCACGGTTGATTGCACGGGAAACTCCTGGGGACCACAAGTTTCCAGGAGTTCGTGGCAGCAGCGGATAATTTCCTTCTTAGCCTCCTCCGCACTGTATTGCTCGCCTCCATAAAGAGCACCCAGCATTTCCAGTTCCGCCAGCGTTCCGCAGGCCCAGGCCCGTTCGCTCCCAACCGCATTGAGCAACCTCCAGCGGCTGATTTGCCGTGCTGTGCTCCACCAGTGGCCATGTTTTTTTGCCAATTCAGTCATGCCGACTTTTTCAGCCCTCTTTAAGACCGCCAGCATTGACAGATACTGGGTGATAACCCAGTTGTTGGAGGGCTCGGCCACCATGGCCTGCCTGTATAACAGGCAGCATTTTTGATAGGCTTCCAGTTTTTCTTTCTCATTGCCTGCGATCTGCTCATAGGCGATGCCGATCCGCTTTTCATGGGCAGCGCTCACCCCCAGACGTTCGGCAAGTTCCTTCCCGGAAGATTGCGCCTCTGGTTCTTCCCGCCATGCCTGCAGTTCCTCACGGATGGAGGCACAGAGGCCATCCATCTCCCCGGTCACCGTTTGCTCATCCTGGCCCTCGGACTTTCCGATCTTGAGCAGATCATCAATCCGCGCGAATTTGGTCTCGATCCGCCCGCGGGTCTGCTTTTCGCGAAAATCGCTGACCTGATTTTCAAAATTCCAGGGCACGGTTGCATAGGTCACGATACTCGCCCAGTCGTGCGTTTCCGGGCAAGAGGTGCGCAGACGCTGCCGCACTTCGTGGAGGACGCAGCGGGGATCGGCCCCCTTGAGCAGACGTTTGTACAGTACTTCAATAAAGATGGTCGATGAACGCATCCACAGGGGAAACTGGGAGGCAAAGACCCAGGGAATGCCGGCGGCGTGCAGCTCGTGGGCTATGCTGCCGCCGGGGGTGAGCACGGAGCTTACATTGCCGGAATCGCAGGTTGCCAGCGAAAGCACAGTGGGCCGATGACGGGCGGCGCAGTCCAAAGCGCGGTCCGTAGTGAGGGCAATGGCGAGCCGCTCGCCGTCAACCACATCTACCTCTGCCGGGTTCGTGCTGTCGCACAACGCAAGCCCGTACTGCTGGTCGCCGGCACGATCATAGGGGGCGCCGTGGGCCAGGATATGGACATGGGTGTACTCGGTATCCATACAGGCCTGCCGTATCTGCTCAAGCGTTGCTTCCGGCAGCACGGTAAGTATTTTTTTCACCTCGGCCAGCCGCGCTTCCTCACTGTTTTTTATTTTCACCCATGGGTCAATGGCGCGGCGCAGGGCAACCAGATGCCGTTCGGCGGGCACCACCGCAAGTCCGCCAGGGGAAGCAAAGATAAACAGGATGCGGGGCGGACGATTCCATTCCACCGGCAAGGGCCGGCCGCGCCGTACCTCCCTGGTCAGGGCGATGGGGGTCTTTGATTGCAGAAAGAGCGGTGAACCGGATCCGGGAAAACCTGCCGGGGCAATGGCCGCCTCAAAAGGCAAAAGAGCCAGTTCAAAACCGGAGAGCGACAGCCGCAGATGCACAAACTTTCCCTTGGCCGTCCGGACGCTGCCGAGTTCGGCAAGCAGGCCGGGAACCTGGCCGAACATCTGACCGATGGTCTCGCCCAGTTCGCGCAGCTCAGCCTCCCGCTGACCTGCGGGCACAGGTGTTCCCTCGGTGTAATAGCGGAGCCGTTCCAGGCGGATGAGCAACTGCCGCTGTTCAAAGGGCAGGCGTACGGTCACCGGTCCGTCGGCACCGCAGAGGACGAGGTAAGGGGTCAGCGGTGACAGGAGCTGATTGTGCGCCGGGCCGGGTCGCAGGATTTCCAGTTTGACGTTGTGGATCTCAGACATGTGTTTACCTCGTGAACTGTTGAATGATCAAACGGGTGACGGGATCGGTTCCTGCAATGTGGGCCAGTTCGCCGACCACTGTGCCGTCTTCGTCGGCCCTGATGCAGACCGCGCTCTGTTGCGGCAGGACAAAGGGTTGCCGGTCAAAGACCGCCTGATCGATATCCTTCATCCGGCCTTTGACGAGCAGCTCATACACCGGCTTGAAGGTTTCTTCGCTGGCAAGCATGGCCTCGGTGAAACGGAGCAGACGGATCCAGGTGCCGCAATTAAAATAAAAACGGCCGCCGCCCAGATCAATGGCCCGCTCAAGATGGGTATGGCCGGTGACGATGAAATGGATACCCTGCCCCACCGAGTCGACCACCTCCTTGCAGGCGTCGTCCCGGTCCGCTATCTCGAAAGTCTTGTCACCCTTGAGCCAGTCTTTCAGGGCCCGGCGCAGGGCCTCGATCTTGCTGACGCCGGTGAACCAGCCGGTGAGCCGGTCCCAGAGATACTGGCCGGTGCCGAGGGTTTCGTCCCGGGGGTCAGTGACGGCGCTGCCGGTCTTGTATTGCTTTTCCGCCGCCAGCAGCAGGGCGTCGGCTGAGGGACGGTCCTTTCCGGCGCCGCTGCGCAGTCCCTCCATGAGGTTTGGTCCCAGCAGACTCTCCACAGCCACGGGCCGTGCCTGCTTTTTGGCCGGGGCGATGAAACCCTCGGCCGAAAGCCGCTGGTCCACCTCCCTGCTGCCCTCCACCTTCTCACCGATAACCGGGATGAGGCGGTTGATCTTGTCGAGCTGGCCTGGGTCAAGGGCCAGGAGCACGCCCACGGCGGCCGTCATCTCCGGTTTTAACAGGTCAATCCAGGGGTATTGTCCCTTCACCTTGTTCATGACGTCCTTGACCATCTTGGTGCCGGCGTTGGGTTCCCAATCGCCAGCCTTAAGCGATCGGCCGCTGTTGAGCCGCCGGGCCGCCTTAGCGAGGTCCTCGTAACGGACATAGTTCCAGGCGTCCACCTCGTTGCCGTGGGTGCAGAACACCCGGGCGCCTCCCACCAGGCAGGTGTAGCCGGCCCCCATGGTGGAAAACTCGATGCGGGCGCGGGCCAGGAGATCAGCACCGGCGAGCCGTTCAACCACAGCGCGCTGTACCATCGGAAAAGACAGCTCGAGGTCGTGGTTGCCAAGGGCCATGACCAGGGTGCGGTTGGCAGTTTTCACAAAATCCGCCAGGCTGGCCCAGATGGGGGCAAAAGCAGGATCTGCCATGATCCGTTTGACCACGGTTTCGGCATTGTCCACGGCGATGTAGCCGCCGCTCTCCTCGGCCAGGGTGTCGATGATATCCCCGTTCAACACCAGGGCCACCCGGCCCTCCGGCTTTTGTGCCGCGACCCAGCGGATGAATCCCGCCAGCCTTCCGGTCTCCCGGAGAATCTGAAAACCGGTCTCACCTCCCATGTGGAGGTCTGAGATGACATGAATTTCGTCGTATTGGGGTAAGGGCATTGCTGTTCTCCTTGGTGATGATATTTATGGTGTTTTGGTAGCTGATTGGCAGGGGGCGGCCAGCAGTTTTCCAAGTTCCTGGACCTCCCGGTCCCTACGGTGATAGCCGGTTTCCGCGACCAGTTTTGTGGCCTTATCCAGGTGGTCGCGGGCGGAGGGCAGGTCGTTTTCGGCCAGCAGCAGCCGGCAGCTCTCCAGATGATAGTCAGTGAGGTAGAGGCGCATGCCGCAGCGCTCGGCGATCTCCAGCACTTCATCAAGGTCGCGGCGGGCGGCGTCCAGTTGCCCCTGTTCCCGGGAGAAGGCAGCACGGGCCAGCAGGCCCCAGGGAAGATACTCGTGGTGATTTGCTTTGCGCAAGAACTCCACGGCCAGATCAAGGTAGGCGGCAGCAGTGTCAGGGTCGTCCAGTCGCTGGTAGACACGACCCAGAGTGAGATGGTCCAAGCCGATGTCGGGATGCCAATTTTCTGCCAGTACCCAATCGAGAGTTTTCTCCACCCGCTCCCGGACCTCGGCCGGCCGGTGAAGATCGAGAAGGATATCGCAGTATCGGTACCCCCACAAGGAGTAAAGGTAGGGATACTGGGATTGTGCTTTCCGCTGCATTGCCTCGGCCTGCCGAAACAACTCCTCGGCCTCCGCCAGCCGGCCTGCTTGGTTGAGGACACCACCATAGGTAGTGAGGCTAATCACTTGCGATTCCCACTCTCCGCTCCGGTCGGCCAGTTCAACAGCTCGATCGCCATACTCCATCGCCCGGTCCATCTCCCCCAAGGCAAGGAATAGTTCACTGAGGTTGGCGGCAGCTCTTGCGGCGTTTTTCCAGTCCCGCCTGGTTACGACCGAGTCGAATGCAACCTGCAGCAGTCCCTTTGCCTCGAATAGCCGCCCCAAAGCACGCAGGCTAAAACCTGCATTGCCCAAAAACCAAGTTTGGTCAGCTTCGGCAAGGACTGCCGCGGGCCGGTTCCAGAGCTTGTCGAAGAAGTTGGCTAAGACGGCTAGGTCAGAACCAAAGGCAACGAGTTGACTATTGATAAAATTTTTATTTTCTCTGCAGATTCGCTTCCAATACACCTCGTCCAAAGCCTCCTGCTGGCGGTCAGCCCGGCAGCCATGGGCGCAGGCGCAAAAGAGCGGGGTCATCTCCTCAATGGTGTCCGGGTATTCCTTGGCAACACCCTTGTAATGCTCATAGAGCCGCAGGTTGCCCTGCTGCCAGGCTGCGGGGAATTGCAGTCTGAGAAGGTCACCGAAATGCTCCCGCACCAGGGGGTGGCAGTCCAGCTCACCGGGGCGATGGCTGCTTGCCGGGGCCAGGAGACCGAAGCGCCGCAGTCGAGTGAGGCACTCATGGCGGGCTCCTTCGGCAACTGCCATGATCCTGCCGGTCAGTTCCGGGATGGCAGGCGGGGTGAGCAATGCTTCCAGGGCCTCCCTGTCTGCCGGGCGGTCAAAGAGACCAAGAATCCGCAAATACTCGACCTCCGGGCTGTCCCCCAAATACCGCACCAGGGAGGCTATAACCCGCCGGGGCTGACGGCCCTGCTCCTCGGGAATTTCCAGGTCGGGGATGCCAGCTGCCTCTTTGATATGGTGGCCGGGGATCTCGTGGAGATAGGCGGCCAGGAGCTTGACGGCCAGGGCGTGGTTGGCAAATGCGCTTGAGGCCTCTTCCAGCTCCCGGTCCGTGCCTTGGACCCCGCCCACCCGCAAAAGCGCCCGACCCGCTTGGGGCGAGATCTGCTCCAGGTTTCGTTCCTGAACAGTTTGCGGGAAGCGCCTGAGATCAGCCACCTCCTCCCGGCTGGTGATAAGGCAGAGGCCGGGATTATTTCTGGCCAGTTCCCTGACCAGGGCCGCCAGGCCGGGGTCCTTGATGCGGCCTCTTTCAAAGTCATGCTCGGCCTGCAGCGGCTCCAGGCCGTCCAGCACCAGCAGCGTCCGCTGCTGCCGGATGAGGCCTGCCAGCCGCTGGCCCTTGTCCCAGGGGGAGCCGGCTGCCGGGTCCGGATCGCCGAACCAGGCCAGGGCCTCGGCAATGAAGCGGTCCGCCGAGGTGACCCGCTCACCGGTCCCCTGACTATAAAAGGACCAGCCAAAAACCCGGGCCGCGCCGCGATAGTTGTCCGCAGCCATCTCCGCCAGCCAACGGTTGACCAGGGTCGATTTGCCCACCCCGCCCCAGGCCACGAAGCAGAGCACATTGGTATTCCCCTGCTCCCAGGCCCTGTCCAACAGCTCAAGCTCCTCCTCCCGGCCGAAGAGTTCGGCCCCGGTTACTGGCAGGCGGGAGATGTCCACTGGAGGTAACAATAATTCTAAGAGCGAAAAGGGCAAACTCGATTGGCTGGGTGGTTCTGCCGAAAAGTCAATGTTGGCCAAGAGATCCTGGTAGGCGGGAATGTCCATACCCAAGAGGCCCGGCAGCGCCCGATCCGTCACCCTTTCCGAAACGTCGTTAACCAGCAGATTTTCAAAAACGGAAACCTCATGATCCGAGGCCGTTGCCAACGCCCGATCCACCACCTTGACCGCAAAATCCACCAGCAGTTGCTCACACTCTGTTTCATCTTTTATGGCGGCAAGACACTTGTTGTCCGGGGGAAATATCTGGATGTTCTTGAGCCAGCGAATACGCTGCCAGGTGCAGGGGGAAACCAGCAGAGGCAGGATGGCCAGGTCTTCTGCCTCCCGCCGTTTGAGCAGGGCCGGCACCTCCTCCTTGCTGATGAAATCCGAGGCCAGGAAATTTTTGGTGATGAGGCAGACCGCCACCCGGGCTCGCTCCACCGCCTGTTGGATCTCAGGGTACCAATCCGCGCCGGTGTCGATCCTGCGGTCATGCCAGAGCAGCAGATCACCCTGCTGCTCAAAGGCCTTGAGATGCGGGAGAAGCTGATTTTTCCACTCCTCGTCCAGGTGGCTGTAACTGATGAACACCGTGGGCCTGGCAGTACTCATCCGATTCTTTTCCGTTTTGCATGATTTGAGGGAATAATGAAGGGCAGTTCAGAAAAAAACCCGCAATTAAATAATTTGCAAGAGAAAACTACTATCAGATGGCAGGACGATTAAAAAAAATCAGGATCTGGTGATTGGGATTGAGCAGAAAGGACAATAAAGGATGTAAGAGGTAGGGGTAGTGGGGGCGGTTCGCGAACCGCCCCCACAAATTACCCGTGGCAGAAGCCACCGAGGTTGCGAAAATTATTCCCGGTTGCCGACGAAATGGAGCAGGCTCAGGAACAGGTTGATGAAATCAAGATACAGGGCCAGGGCCCCCATGATCGCCCCCTTGCGAATGGCCGCCTCGCCCTCCCGCATAATGCCTGATGCGCCGATCTGGGTAATCTTCTGCACATCATAGGCGGTGAGCCCGGTGAAGATGATCACGCCAAGGCCGGAGACAATCCAGGCCATCATGGAGCTCTGCAGGAAGATATTGACCACCGAGGCAATGATGATGCCGATCAGTCCCATGAACATGAAAGATCCCAGTCCGGAGAGGTCCTTCTTGGTCACCAGGCCGTAAACGGCCATGGCGCCGAACATGCCGGCGGTGATAAAAAAGGTGGCGGCTACGGAAGTGGAGGTATACACATGCAGGATAACGGAAAGGGTGATGCCGTTTAAGGCCGAGTAGAGGAGAAAGAGGGCGGTGGCCGCCTGGGGGGAGAGACGCATCACCCTGGCGGACAGATAAAAAACCAGCCCCAGTTCGCCAATGATGAGCCCCCAGCGCATCATGGGATTAAAGATAAAAATCTGCATCGCTGTTTCAGAGTTGGCCACCAGAAAGGCCATCAGCCCGGTGAGTCCCAGCCCCATGGCCATCCAGTTGAAAACCTTGGCCAGGAAAATTGTCGAGGCCTGGGTTTCGGCCTGGGAAACGCTAACCGTTCTACTAAAGCCATTTTCGTACATTGTCTGTTCCTCCATCCTATGTGAAAAAATATTGAAAGTCCTGCTTGCTCAATAATGACGCTGCTTCCCTGCGCCCAGATTTTTTTATGAATTCTGCTTCTTTTACTGCAAACATTACTATAGCAACTGTTTCAGTTGAGTCAAGCTGTGCAAAGGCTATTTTAAAAAATGAAAAAGGCCATGCTGACGGAATCCCCAGGGGAATACCGGGAATTTTGAAGCGGGATAATGATCTTCATAAGGAAAACAGCTCCCCCGGCCCAGGCAGAAAAACATGGAGCCCGTCACGCACCAGCCCGGCCAACGTTTTTTCAGCGGTTTCTCTGCAGTTTCGCTGCACATGCACCAGGGCAAGATGTTTCACCCCGGCCCTGTCGGCAAATTCGAGGCAGCCCCTGACACTGCCGTGATTTTCCACTTCCTCGTCCAGCCGGAAGGCCTCATGCACGATCAGGTCACAACCCCGGGCCAGAGTCTCCGTTTCCCTGGTGGGCCGGCCATCCCCGCTGTAAAAAATGCGGTGGCTGCCGTCATCAATACATAAGGCCAGACAACGCCGGGAATGGACATTTTCCGCCGAACTCCAGCTCGTGCCGGCAATTGCCCGGACATGTCCAGGCTCTATTACGACAAAATCAAGGGGATACCTGAGCCTGGCCATGAAGTCCGGGTAGGCAAGCTCCATGGCAGCCGCAATCTTTTCCCTGGTTTCCCGCGGCCCGGCAATTATCAGCTTTTTCCTGCGGTCCATTTCCCAGAATCTGAGAAGCAGCAGCGGCATACCGAAAAAATGATCGCCATGAAAGTGAGAAATCCACACGGCGTCCAGCTCATCCGGGTCACGATAATTGGCAAAATAGAGATGCGGGGTGGTAAAGCCGCAGTCGAGCAGGAAGCGCTGCCCGTTTCCCGCTGTCACATGCAGCGAGGTATTGGGACAGCGCTCATCACAGGCTTCGCCGACCCCTAAAAAGTGTATCTGCATAGAATGCAACAAACTGAAAAAAAGGAATTTTGTCCAGTTAAAAAGCGTGCGGCCGGCCTCATAACAGGACAAAGCTGCCTGTAGTCACCCTGCCCATGCTGCGGCGGAGAAATAAACGCAAAAAATATTAGCCTACCACATATCGTCTGATAAAAATGAGCAAGTCAGCCAGCAATTATATGGTATACTACTAAAATGGCAAAATTTTCATTTACCCAGGAAATGACACATCTGCTCTCCCAATACCAAGCGCTGGGTGGTGAGGAGCAGGCCCTGCTCCAGCTCATTTCGATTATTTTTGAGCCCACCAACACGGCAACCATCATCAACTGTTTCCAGGAATTCACCGGCAGGCATGATGATGAAAGTGTGACCGGCGAAGAGCGGCCGCAATCTGCTCAATTACGCAGATTGCAGGAACAGGGCCTCGTGACCTGGCGCTGCCAGTGCAATCCCCTCATTGTGGAAATCATCAGCAGGGAAGCCGTCAGCGCAGGCAGCTTTGCCCGCATGGCCCGCATCACCCGCAAAAATCTTCCCGCCCATGGAGAGCCCTACGAGGCCCTGCCGCAGAAAAGCCTGCGCCACTTACGCGAAATGCGCATCGGCCTGTACCTGGGCAATTTCGATCATCTGCACGAACATCTCCTGCGCTATTATGACTGCCCGGAAACCTCGGAACAGCACTCGCCCCTGGCGGAGATAGTCAACAACCCCTTTGAGGCGCAGTGGTTCAGCACTCTGCCCCCCCACCTGCAACTCCACAGCCTGCATGAAATAAGCAGAAAAAGCCTTCTCAACCTTGAGTCGTTCGCCCTCCCCCTTGCGTATCTCACCGATGAAGGCACTCTGACGGTGATCCCTGAGCAGGGCTGGCCCTCAGTCTATTATTTGATTATTTTCAACCAGCTGCTGCGCGCCGACATCGATGCCGCCCGCCGCAAAATTGTCGAGGCCCGGAACCATATCGACTCCTTCGGCCTGCGGGGCTGGCTGGAATTCCTGCTCGGCCACAACGCCGATGCCGTCACCATTTTCCAGAAAGATCTGATCGAGCTGCGCGGCAAAAAAGAGTCGAAAAACGTTTTTTTCATCGGCATGGAAGGGCTCATCTTCATCCTGGCCCTGCTGAAATCAGGGGACTACCGAAAATATCCGGTGATTTCCTCCCTTATCTCCACCGTGGAAACGGAGCAGAGCAATAATCCCCTGCTCCCTGCCTACAGGATTCTCCAGCAGGTGACCAGGGCAAAACTGGAAAATTTCAAGCCGGACGCCATAGCTCAGATATGGCAGCATGGGGAAAAGGACGCGGTGACTGCCCTGTTCATGGGACTTGGCAGCTTCTGGCTTAACGGCACGCTGGAATCCGGCCAGCGGGATGAACTGCACGCATTTTACACCCGGGCCAGAGAAAACGGCTATGACTGGCTGGCCATGGAATACGCCTCCCTGCTCTATCAGGCCACCGAAATCGAGGCCTATCAAGATTTCAGCCGCTCGGTCTGCCAGGCATCGGCAATCACCTCCCTGCTGACCGTGCTCCCCCATGAGAAAGCGTGGCAACGCGCCTTAAAGGCCCTCAATATCGTCAGCCTGGAAAATGAAGAGGCCGGTCTGCCCCAGTACAGAATGGTCTGGCTGGTGGAATTCAAGGACGGCTTTGTCACGGTTTACCCCAGGGAACAGAAACTGACCGCCAGCGGCAAATGGAGCCAGGGGCGCTCCGTGTCTTTAAAACGCTTGCATGCCGGGGAAAATCTCCCCTTCCTCACTGAACAGGACCAGAAAATCAGGGCAACATTACACAAAAAGGAGCTCAGCCATGAAACATCTTTTGAATTTGACATGGATGAGACCCTGTCCGCCCTGGTCGGTCATCCTCTTCTCTTTTCCGGCGAACATCCCTCTGTGCCTGTCGAACTCACCAGGGGTGAACCGGAACTGCATGCCACGCAAAGAGATGACAAGGTACTGCTGGAGTTTACATCACCCATCGGCGATGAAAAAGTGATGGCGGTCCGTGAGACCCCCACCCGCTTCAGGATTATCGAGATATCCGAAAAACACCGCAAAATTGCGGCAATCATCGGCGACGACGGACTCATCATTCCGGAAGGCGCCAAAAAACAGGTATTGGAAACTCTGGGCAATCTTTCCTCCTGCCTGACCATTCACTCTGATATCGGCGCCACCTCGAGAGAGATCGAAGAGGTCCAGGCGGCGGATAAGATCATCATGCAGCTGCTACCGGTGGGCAACGGCTTCCGGGTCTCCATGCTGGTGAAACCCTTTGCCATCGGCGGGCCCTATCTCTACCCCGGCGAGGGAGCAGTGAACGTCATGGCCGAAATTCACGGCAAACGCCTGCAAACCTGCCGTAACCTTGACAGGGAAAGAGAAAACTGTGCGCAGATTGAAGAGAGATGCCCCACCCTGGCCAGACTGGGCGGCATGGACGGCGAATGGTTCATCGAGGATCTGCAGGATTGCCTTGAGGTCCTTTCCGAAATCCAGCACCTGGGGGATGATGTCATCATTGAATGGCCCGAAGGGGAAAAACTCACCATCAGCCATCATGCCTCCTTTGATAATTTTCAGATGCATATCCGCCAGAAACAGAACTGGTTTGAACTGGAGGGACAACTCATCATCGACCAGGAAAAGATGATGGAGATGAAAACGCTCCTTGACCTGGCCCAGGCAAATTCCGGCAGATTCATTCCGCTGGGTAAAGGTGAGTTTCTGGCCCTGTCCCGGGAATTCCGCAAACAGCTGGATGAATTAACCGTCTTTACCGAGGCCTTCGGCCAGAAGCGGCGCATGCACCCCCTGGCATGCTGTGCCCTGGAAGCTTTCACCGAAAGCGGCATTCAGTTGACCGCAGATGAGCAGTGGCACCAACAGTTAAAGCGCATCCAGGAATCACGCAGTTTTCAGAGTGAGGTGCCCACCACCCTGCAGGCCGAACTGCGCGAGTACCAGATTGAGGGATTCAAATGGCTGGCCCGTCTCAAACACTGGGGGGTCGGCGCCTGCCTGGCCGACGATATGGGCCTGGGAAAAACCGTCCAGACTCTGGGCATCCTGCTGCAGGAGGCGCCGCAGGGCCCTTCCCTGGTAGTGGCCCCCACCTCGGTGTGCATGAACTGGCAGGAGGAAATCCGCCGTTTCGCTCCCACCCTGCAGGCGGTGATCTTCGGCGGCAAAGAGCGGCAACAACTGATCGACAGCCTTGCCCCTTTTGACGTGCTTATCTGCAGCTACGGTCTTCTGCAGCAGGAAGATAAACTCCTTTCCTCCAGAAAATGGGGGGTCATCGTCCTCGACGAGGCCCAGGCCATCAAAAATATTGCCACCAAGCGCTCCAGGGCAGCCATGGAACTTGACGGCAATTTCAAGATGATCACCACCGGCACCCCCATAGAAAACCACCTGGGGGAACTGTGGAACCTCTTCAACTTCATCAACCCCGGCCTGCTCGGCACCCTCGATCAGTTCAATCAGCGCTATGCCATGGCCATTGAAAAAGACAAAGACAAGAGCGCCCGGAAAAAGCTGAAAAAACTGATCCAGCCCTTCATCCTGCGCCGTTTGAAAAGCCAGGTGCTGGAGGAACTGCCGCCGCGAACCGAGGTCGTTCTCCAGGTCGATATGAGCCCGGAAGAGACCGCCTTCTATGAAGCTATCCGTCTCCGCGCCCTGGAGAAAATCGCCCGCACTGATACATCGCCGGGTCATAGACATATGCAGATCCTGGCGGAGATTATGAAGCTGCGGCAGGCCTGCTGTAATCCCAGGCTTGTCCAACCGGATACGACTATTCAAAGTTCCAAACTCGAGCTTTTCGGCAATGTCATCATGGATCTTATCGAAAACCGGCACAAGGCCCTGGTTTTCAGCCAGTTTGCCCGGCACCTGCATATCATCCGCGCCTTTCTCGACGAACGCCATATCACCTATAAATATCTGGACGGCTCCACCCCGACCCAGAAACGCCAGGAACAGGTGACTGAGTTCCAGGCAGGGGACGGGGATCTCTTCCTCATCAGCCTCAAGGCAGGCGGACTGGGGCTCAATCTCACCGCAGCCGATTATGTTATCCACATGGATCCCTGGTGGAATCCGGCGGTGGAGGATCAGGCCTCGGACCGGGCCCACCGCATCGGCCAGACCCACCCGGTCACGGTCTACCGGCTCGTCACGAAAAACAGCATTGAGGAGAAAATTCTCAGACTGCATCAGGACAAGCGCGAACTGGCCGACAGTCTCCTGGAAGGCAGTGATACGAGCCATAAGTTGCGGGCAGAGGACCTGCTGGAACTGCTGGAGAATTTTTAGTAATAGTTATTATTTATTTGCATCTTTCCCAACCCATGGTATGTTGTAAAAAAAACATCAACTGATCAATGGGTGGAGGAAAAGATGTGCATCGAAGTGAAGAAAAAATGCCAATGCGGCAGCAGGCAGGTACAGTTTCATCTGCGTGACAACATCATGAGTGCCGGAGTGCTGGACAGGCTTTACTGCCCTGAATGTTCGACGCAGGCCTCCATCAACAGCGAAACCATGCTGCGGGACAAAGAGTGGATCATCGAGTATGACATGACCCTGGCCAGGATGTATGGCAGCACCAGGCTTTCCCTTGCAGCGGAACAGATCAGCCCGGAATTCATTTTTGATCATGGCTATGCCACCTGGCGGGAAATGTATCCCGGTGAGTCCGAGGACATTGCCGGCGAAAGGGAGCGCATCATTGCCAGGAAAGATGAGGACCCGAAAAGGTATCTCCAGGAAATCAGTTCCTGGGCCATCAACAGGATCAACCGCCTCAAAGAGGCGGGCTGGCGCAAGGCAATGCTCGCCTGAGCCAGAGGGCGGAACCGCCCGCCCCGCCCCGTCCCGGTCAGCCCGCATTGTCTCTTGACATCCGTGCAGCGGCCGGTTTATGCTGGAATGCAAAGGGAAAAACCCTCCTTTGCCCAATCCCTTTTTCCAGCGGCAACAAACCAGCTCGGGGAGTTATCATGAAACAATCCATCCTGTTTCTCTTCTTACTTTTTGTCCCCTTTCTGTCCTGGGTCAGCACCGCTGCAGCTCAAGGACAGTATCTTCCCGCCGCTGAGCTGACCAGGATTCTGTCCGACAGAACCTTCATCATGACATACAGCGAGGAAAAGCAGAAAAACAACCATGTCTATTTTGCCCAAGACGGCAGATACACCATTCTCTTCCCCCCCGGCAACATCCGCTCAACAGATAAATGGAATACTGACGAAAATGATAATCTCTGCCTGCGCCACGCCCGCCGCTCAGGCGGAAGTACGAATTACATCACCCGATGCGGAAAGGTTTCCCTGGCCGGCGCCAATGCCCTGATCCTTTACAATGACAAGGGTGAGCAGATCAATACCCTGCAGTTTCTGGGCAACGGCAACCTGCTTGAACAATTCGCCAAGTAACAATCAGTATGACGGGCATGCCGGTTAACCGGCAATGCCGCATCCTCCGGCGCACCAGCGCCAGCGGCAATCCCGCAGATTATTTATTCCCCCGCCTCTTCTTTTCCTGACATAAAGTTTCTTGTTGGCAATTACCGGCTACATGGTATATCTCACTTATTTCAAGTTGAAACGTTAAGCCATTATCGGGGAGGCAGGAGAGAAAATCATGGAAAGTCTCGTTGGGAGATATACCATCAGGCGCAGGCTCATTTTCATCACCATACTGTTCATGGTGTTCGGAGGCCTGCTGGTGCCTGATTACTCCTGGCAGATATTTTCCCTGAAAAAGAAACTCATCGCCCTGGAGCAGTTTCATAGTTTTCTGGACGACGTATTGGAGTTGCGCCGGTACGAGAAAAATTTCCTCTTCGGCATAGGCGCTGACAACGTCTCCCCCATAATAATCTATCTGGACAAGATCCAGTCCCATATCGCCACCCTGGAGGAAGACATCCTTGATGTCACGGACAGGAGGCAATATGATGATTTTCTCGCCACCTTTTACCGCTACAAAGAGATATTCAGGACCTACAGCTTTTCCGCCACGATTGACGACGAGGGGGTCAGGGAGTCGGGCCGGGCCATGGTGCAGTTCACCGAAAATCTCGTCAGCCGCAAGCATGACCGCCTCAACAGCAGTCTCAATCTGCTCCTTTACCGCTTTATCGCCATCACGGGAACCCTTTTCTTTGCCCTTATCCTCATCTTCCAACTGCAGGTCAGAAACGTGCTCAAGCGGATCGCCTTTGTCCAGAAAGCGACCAGGGACGTGGTCAAGGACAAGTTTACCCCCATCGTCGATGACGCCAAAATCCAGGACGAGGTCACCGGCCTGATTATTAACTTCAACAAGATGGTCGCCGAGATTGAAGCCAGAAAGGAGCAGCTGGTCCAGTCCCGCAAACTGGCCGCCATCGGCACCTTTTCCTCCGGTATCGCCCATGAACTGAACAATCCCCTGAACAACATATCCCTGTCAGCGGATACCCTGCTGGAAGAATACCCCAACCTTTCCGAAACAGAGACCAGGGAGATCATCGCCGACATCATCAGCCAGACCGAGAGGGCTTCCGGAGTTGTCAAGAATCTCCTTGATTTCTCCAGGGACAAGGCGCCATCCTCGGCGCCGCTCCGCATCAAGGATGCGGTGGAGGCGTCCCACAGGCTCGTCGCCAACCAGTTGATGATCAATGCCATCTGGTTTGAAAATTATATCCGCGAGGATCTTCCCCTGGTCATGGGTGATATGCAGAAACTGCAGCAGGTATTCATCAATCTGTTCGTCAACTCCATCCAGGCGATGCCCCAGGGTGGCGGTCTCATTTACGTCGATGCCCAGCTTGCGCCGGACGGGTTCATCAAAATAATCGTCAACGACAGCGGGCCCGGCATTCCGCCGGAGATCATCGGCCACATTTTCGATCCCTTTTATACCACCAAGGAGGTCGGCGCCGGCACCGGCCTTGGCCTTTCCATTGTTTACGGTATCATTAAAAAACATGGGGGCTATGTTGAGGTAAAGAGCACGGTGAATGTCGGCACAACATTTTCAATCTATCTGCCCATAGCGGCAACCCAGGAACAACAGCAGGAACACCAAGATGAAAATCGCCATAATTGATGATGAGGAGATGGCCTGCCGCCATATCAAACGCGTTCTTGACGCCGAAGGATTTGAAGTGGAATATTTTCTGGACGGTCACTCCTTTCTGCAGCGACTTGGCCAGCAGAATTTCCCCATTGTCTTCATCGATCTGCATCTGCCGGACATGAACGGCATGGAAATTCTCATCCGGGTCAAAAAGAGATTTGAAGATACGGAGGCGATCATCATAACGGGCAACGCCTCTATTGAAACGGCGGTGGATGCCATCAAGGCCGGGGCCTACCACTACATCACCAAGCCCTTCAAGCGTCATGACGTGCGCCTGCTGGCCAACAAGGCCAGAAAAAAAATCGAACTGCTGACGGAAAACCGTGCACTCCGTCAGGCCCTGGGCAGGGGCGATACCATTGCCGGCTTCGTCGGCTCCAGCCCGGCCATGCAGGACATCTTCGCCATGATCAAAAAAGTCGCCATGGTCAACTGCAATGTCCTGCTGCAGGCGGAGACCGGCACCGGCAAACAGATGGCGGCCCGGGCCATCCATTTCCTCAGCCCCAGAAAAGATAACGCCTTTATCGCCTTCAACTGCGGCGGGTTTGCCGAAGAACTCATCGCCAGTGAACTGTTCGGTCATGAGAAAGGGGCCTTTACCGGCGCCACCGCCACCAAAATCGGCCTGCTCGAATCCGCGGCCGGCGGCACCGTGTTCTTGGACGAGATAGGCGAGATGCCCCTGGCCATGCAGGTCAAACTGCTGCACGTTCTGCAGGAAAGACAGATTTTCAGGGTGGGCGGCACCAAGGCCATTGATCTGGACATCCGCATCATCGCCGCCACCAACAAGGACCTGAAAAAGGAGGTTGAAGCCGGCTCATTCAGGGAGGACCTTTTTTACCGCCTCAATGTGGTTACCATCCGCCTGCCCAAACTCACGGAGAGAAAAGACGATATCCCTTTGCTGATCAGTCATTTCATCGAAAAATTCAGGCTGGCCTTTAACAAGGACACCAGACAGATCTCCCCCCAGGCCCTTGATATTCTGCTCCATTATCATTATCCCGGCAATGTCCGCGAGCTGGAAAACATCATCCAGCGGGCGGTGGCGCTGGCCGAGGGGGAAAGCATCCAGGTCAGGGACCTGCCGGCGGATCTCAGGAAACTGGCCTTTACCACCTTTGAGGGCGAGGACCTGCTCCCCCTTGAGATGATGGAAAAACAGCATATCACCAAGGTCCTTGATATCACCGGCGACAACCGCAAACTGAGCAGCGAGATTCTCGGCATCCCCCTCACCACCCTGTGGCGGCGCATAAAAAAATACGGCCTGGACAAAAAAAAATAGCGCGGGTCCGCAAACGCTTTTCATTGTTGATCATCCACCGCAAGGAAGGAGGAACAACCAGTATGGCTGCATATCTTGTCGCCAGGCTAAACATCACCGACCGGGATCGATGCAAAGCATACCTGCAGGCCAGACAACTCCGGTAAAAGGTGCGGCCGAGGGTGAAATGCCGGTTGCGGGCATGATTCTCTAACACACATCCTCCTCATTTTTTCAGCCATGCCGGGCAACAATCCCCTTGCCAGCGGCATGGCATTTATGTTAGGAATATAGCTATTACAGGTTCACTTACAAGGCGACTTGACGCCCATACCGGGTGTTCATTTCCCCAATCCCCACCGGAACTTGAACGGCACCCCGGTCCGGTCGCCAGGTTCGAACAATGGAACTTTGCTCTGCCCCGTCAGAACCCGGCTGGAGGCAGAAGGTGTGCCCCCTCCCTGATGGCCGGCGTGACCGTTTCCGCCCGGCAGACCGAAATGGAAGATCGCCTGCCGTACTTAAAATTTCAGCCGCTCAAGTAGTTCAAGTATTTCAGGCAGTTCTACATCAGAAGACATAACCCCAGGAGGTGATAAATGAAGCTTTACTCCTACCTTACCGGACCCGATGATGAAACGTTCTGTAAAAGAGTATGCGCCAGGCTCAACAACGGCTGGGAGCTGTACGGCAATCCGACCCTGACCTTTGACGGGAAAAATGTCATTGCCGGACAGGCGGTGGTCAAAGAGGTGGAAGGCGAGTTTTACAACGAAATCAATTTAAAGCAGATGTGATGGCCACTCCACATCTGTGCGGAAAATGAACAAAGGATTTTTTCAGCCAAACACCAACCGCAGCTAACTGCTGAAAGGAGTGAATATTTTTGATGCCGGAATGATTGCAACCTGAGGGAGGGAGAAGCCATGTTGAACACACAATCATCCAAAAATTTTTCACCTGAAAAGTTTCACCTGAACCATTCGACCGGCCGCCAGTCCGATTTGATCCAGATATTCTGCAGCATTTTTGCAGATAACAGTAATGCCAATTTCAAAGCGGTATTCTGGGATGAAGGCGCAATACGCTTCGGCAGCGGCCAGGACTTTACCATCCGCTTCAAGAACAGAGATGCGCTGAAAGGCCTGTTCGCCGATGTCTCCATGGGCTTTGGCGAAGGATACATGAACGGCGACATTGATGTCGAAGGCGACCTGCGGCAGGTCACCCGCCTGGCCTACCAGACCCAGCCCCTGCAGGAAGTTACCATGCGTGTTCTCTACAATCTGGCCATCCTCAATCTCAAGCAGCGCAATACCCTGCGCCGGGACCAAAAGCATATTGCCAGCCATTATGATATCGGCGATGATTTTTACCGCCTGTGGCTTGACCGGGAAATGATTTACTCCTGCGCCTATTTCAAAAACGAAAATGATACCCTGGACCAGGCCCAGGTGCAGAAATTGCGGTTATGCTGCCGCAAACTCCGCCTGCGGGACGGGGAAAATCTCCTGGATATCGGCTGCGGCTGGGGCGGGCTGCTTCTCACCGCTGCCGGCAAATACGGCATCAAAGGGACCGGCATCACTCTCTCCCGCAATCAGGAGCAACGAGGCAACCGCCGCATCAAGAAAAGAGGCCTCCATAACAGACTGACAATAGAATATCTTGACTACCGGGACCTGGCCAAACTTGGCCAGCGGTTTGACAAGATCGTCTCCATCGGCATGTTCGAGCATGTGGGCAAGAAAAATATCAATGACTTTTTTGCCACCGTGCGCCAGGTTTTAAAACCGCGAGGCCTGTTTCTGCTCCACACCATCGGCAAGGTGGTTGAGGAGCCGACCAACACCTGGATGAAAAAATATATCTTCCCCGGCTGCCACATCCCCGATCTTTCCTCGATCTGCAAGGGAGCCCTGCAGAACGGCCTGAATTTCATCGACTGCGAGGACCTGCGGGTCCATTACGGCCGCACCCTTGATGAATGGCTGACCCGCTTCGAGGAACACAAAAATGATGTCCGCCAGATGTTTGACGAACGCTTTGTCCGCATGTGGCGTTTCTACCTGGCCGGCTGCTCCTCCTCATTCTGGCATGGCAAGATGCATGTCTTCCAGCTGCTTTTCTCCGCCGGACCCCGCAACGACCTTCCCCTGACCAGGGCCTGGATGAGCGAGGAGGATTGACAGGGAAAGGCAGGAGCGGGCGGAAAGGCCGATGGAAACGGGAAGAAGGTTCATGGCCGGGGAAGGTCAATGCCGCGAAAAGAAATATTTTCAGCCCGCAAAAAGACTGGATAAAAAAAGCCTGGGTGATATTATCTGTTTCAATAGCTGGATATACCTTTTTCAGGCTCCCTGATAAGGGATAATGGCCATGTCCCCCTTAAAGCCAAAAGACGACCAGCCCCCTCGGCAAGGACAGATGAATTCATGAAGACCACGCTCCATATCACCAGCGGCGATATCGCCGGCAGTAATCTTGCCAAGTCCGGCCTGACCGGTGAGGTGTTTGTCTGGCACGACATCCTTTACGATGGCCCCAGGAATCCCGGCTGGCCAACGGATGATACCCTTGGCGCCAGGGCCTGGTTCCTTGGCCAGGCAACCCGCGGCGGCCTGGACCAAGAGCATATTCTGCGCACCTTGAAGAACCAGTACCGCAGGATCGCAGCAGCCGCTGAATATGAATGGATTGTCCTGTGGTTTGATGCCTGTCTGTTTGATCAGGCAATGCTGGTCCACGTTCTTGCCTGTCTGCTGCACCAGGGTATCCGGCAAGTTGAACTTCTCTGCGTGGACGCCTTTCCCGGCATCGTGCCCTTCAACGGGCTGGGCCAGCTCGAGCCGTCCCAGCTCGCCTCGCTCTATGACCGGCGGCGGCCAGTCACCGATGCCCAGTTCCGCTTTGCCGTGCTGGCGGACCGCGCCTTTGCCGTTCAGGACCAGAAGCTCCTTGCCGAACTGGCAGACAGCGCCGATGCACCCCTGCCCTGGATTCCCGCCGCCATGGCGCGCTGGCTCAAGGAACAGCCCGATCCGGCCAGCGGCCTGGGGCGGCTTGAGTCCCTGGCCCTGCAGGCCATCCGTGCAGGCTGTACGACCCCGGCGGAGATCTTTTCCGCCGTGGCCGCCGCGGATACCCCTCCCCAATACTGGGGCGACATCACCCTGTGGGCCAAGATCAATCACCTGGCGGATCGCGAGCCTCCGCTGGTGCGGATAGACGGCCCAACCCTGCGACTGCCGCAATGGGAAGGGATTGCCGATCTGCAACGCTTCCGGATCACCATCCTGCCGGACAAGGCGGATGCATAACCCCTTGACATCGCCTCTGCGCTGCGATGCTATAAAAGAACAGAATTTACCACGGAGAGCACGGAAAACACGGAGATGACCGACTGTAATAAAAACGTTCTCTGTGATCTCTGCGCGCCCCGTGGTAGAAAAAAGTAATCCACCAGCATGCCAGCAGGAGACTAGCCATGGTCCGAGTCGGAACCTTTAATCTGAACAATCTCTTTTCCCGCTATAATTTCCAGGCTGAAATTGATGCCATGCCCGGCCGGGATCCCGGCGGCATTACCGTGACTTACGAAAGAACCGCCTTAAAGGTACGATCCTTTATGGGACGGCTGGTCAAGGCCAAGAGACAGGATGAGACGATTGCAATTGCCAGGCGGATTGTCGAGGTGATGAAGGTTGATGTCCTGGCGGTCCAGGAGGTCGAACACATCCAGATCCTCAAACAGTTCAACCAGGAGTATCTGCGGAACCTCTATCCTTACATCGCCCTGGTCGAAGGAAACGATCAACGGCTTATTGATGTCGGCATTATGTCAAAGCTGCCCATCGGCATAATCGTCTCCCATCAAACCGCTGCTCATCCTGAAAAACCGAACGAACGGGTTTTCAGCCGGGATCTGCTGCAGGTGGAAATCCTTGACAATAACGGAGAAAAACTTTTTACCATCTATAACACCCATTTAAAAAGTCACTTTGTGCCGTATGCAGAAGATCAGATTCAAGGCGCCCTTGAGGCCAATAGTCGGCGGCGACGGCAGGCTGAAACCATTGCGAAAATCATCAGCCGCATGGAACGGCCGGGCAGCAGATTCGTGCTCACCGGCGACATGAATGATCCGCCGGATTCCGAGTACCTGGCGCCGATGCTTACAGTGGATAACCAGAAGCTGATCAATGCCCTGCAACACCCGGCAGAGACTCGTCCGCCCAAGGCTGAGTTGCCCGGTCAGGGCCTTGGTCCGCAGACCACGGCCTGGACCCACAGATTTAATCCGCCTGGTCCGGCATTGCCCGAGTACCAGCTTTTTGACCAGATCTGGGTCAGTCCCGCCCTGGCGGGACGATTCACCAATGCGACCATCGACCGCCGGACCAAACACGGTGGAGATGGCAGTGACCACGATCCAGCCTGGATTGACATAGACCTGTAAGCGGGTTGTGACCGGCTATCCAGCAGATGGAAAGACGATTTCCCTTTGTTTCTTTTTTGCGGTATCTTTTTCATGATGAACGCGTATTTATGTTGCTTGAGGTAAAAAGTCCATTTTCCACCACAGGGCGCCCGGCAATCACTGAGAACGTTGTTATTACAGCCGGTCAGCTCCGTGTTTTCCGTGCATTCCGTGGTAAATTTTCAGTTTTTACGAATTCATCTTTTATCAGTATGGTACATAACCCGAAAATGGTGTCTGCACGCCTGTCAACATCTTGTATACACATCAGAAGGGACTCTTCATGGAACCGGCGAAAAATCACCTGAACCATTCACCTGTCACCCACCGGCGCTTCGGTGATCTCTCCCATCCCAGGGCCGTGAGCCTTGCTGCCGCCTCCGGCAGGCAGTTCCTCCAGCCCTTTTGTGAAAAGGATCTGGCCTATATCCATCTTTCGGTCACCGGGCGCTGTAATGCCCGGTGCAAGGGCTGCATCAATTCCACAATCTCCAATGACTTTACTGATGACCGCAGAGTGGCCGCGCCGATCCGGGACACCGTGCCGGAGCGGGATGCGGCCTGCATCCTCCATCTGCTGGCCGAGACGGACAAAAAAGAAGCGGTTATCTGTTTTTACGGGGGCGAACCCCTGCTGGCCATGGAAAAGATCATGCAGGTGAAGAAGATTATTGATCAGGCCTGCTGCCCTGTTGCGGTCCGCTATATGCTCTACACCAACGGCAGCCTGCTGGACAAGGCCGTGGCAAATCATCCCGGCTTCTTCAAGGATCTCTGGCTTGCCTCGGTCTCCATTGACGGACGCAGGGACCAGCATGAAGCGGTGCGGCCCGGCACCGATCTGCCGAGAATTCATCAGGGACTCAGGGCCTTGCGCGGGATTGCCGCCGGCAGGACGCTGATGTGGTCCACCCTGCGGGAAAACCAGTCCCTGGCCGACTGTTTTGCCGAATTTCTTGATCTTTATGAGCAGCAGCTGATGGATCTCTTCTTCTGGCACTGGGTGGAAACGGAGCAGCCGTATGAAAGATTCGCCGACTACTGCGCCCGGTACGAAGCCGATCTGGAGACGGTGATGGTTCACTACCTGGCCCGGCTCCGCAAAGGGCAGATCCTGCCGGTGATCCACCTCAACGAGTTGATCATTTTCGCCCTCACCGGCCTGCGCCGCAATTCCTCCGGTTGCGGGGTCGAGGTGGCTGATAATTTCGACCTGATTGACGGCAAAATCCACTCCTGCGCCGATCTGCCGCCGGAGATGGCCATCGGCCATATCGACGCCGAGGGGCATCCCCATATCCGTCCCGTTGATCTCACGGGCCTGGTGGCATACAAAATACCGCTGGGCTGCTACCAGTGCGGGGTGCATGATTACTGCGGCGGCCGCTGCCCGGTCCAGGCCCACATCAGCAACGGGGAACGTCTCCGCCAGTACTGTCAACTCATGCGGCTGCATGTGGCCGTTGTCCTGTCGCATCTCGATGAGATCAGGCAAGGGATGACCGCCCACGGTCTGACCCCACAGCATCTTTACGACCAGGCGGCATTCTATGCCCAGTTCACCGATGTGACGCCATGAACAAGGGAGGTGGGCAGAGAAACTTCGACACCCTGATTGTGGCCGGAGTGGGCGCCATCGGCAGCAGCATGATCACACTTGGCTGCAACGTGCTGCCATCGTTTAAGAAAGTAATCCTGGTCGATGTGGATGCCGGCCGGTTTGCCGGCTTCCGCAACCGCGGTTTCAGCTTCCTGCAGGGCTCGGTGGCAGACAGTCAGGTCGTGCAAAAAATAACGGACCTGATGGAGGGCAAGGGACTGCTGGTCAATCTCTGCGCAGATGTGGACAATGTGCGGATCCGGCGCATGCTGGCCCCCCTTGATCTGGCCTATGTGGACTCCTGCGCCGGCGCTGGCCCCAGTCCCGGGGAACATCTTTTCAGCCGCCTCATGGAGTATGCCCTGACCCCGGTGGCAAGCCGCTGCCCCCAATGGCTCTGCTGGGGAATAAACCCCGGCATGGTGGAGATCATTGCCCGCAGGATCATCCGGGCAGCCCCCCGGACCGGGCACGGACTCAATGTGACTGTTTTTGAACATGACCAGCTTGAGGCGGCATCTTGCCACAACCGGATTGCGGTGGGCTGGTGTCCGTCCGCCTTTATTGAAGAGATGATGTCTTTCCCCACCCTGGAGATCTGCAACGGCATGCCCAGGGAAGACAGCAACCGCGGAGCCCGCCGGGCCATGGCCTTCTGGCAGGGCGACCCCGTTGCCTCCCGCATCGTCGCCCACGAGGACATCTGGAACATGGGCATGATCGACGGAGTCACGGATGCCTGTTTTGTCTACGGGCTGCACCCGCAGGTCATGGACATCCTGAACCGCACCCCGCAGGAGGCCGAGGAGATTCTGCAGGTCCCGCCGGGCAATGTCCCGGTCTTCGGCCTTGAACGGGTGGCGGTCAAGGTAAGCGACGCCGGGGCGAACTGGCGAAAAACCCTGTGCTGGCAGACGGACCACCAGCAGACCTGGGAAGAGCAAGGTATCAATGCCGTACAGTTTCAGGCAGCCATATCCATACTGCTGGCGGTGCAGCTCCTGCAGCAGACCCGCTACGGCAGGCTGGCCGGCAACTATTGCGCCGCTGATCTGCCGATCTCAGCCGGGGACTGGCAACAGTTCGACCAGCTCATGCCGGCTCTCGGCATGGCCTGGGAGGACGGAGATCATCTTGATCTGAATTTCCGGCGCTTGTGAGCTGCCGGCAAACCGCGGCATTGCCCCGGCAGAAAACAAAACCACTGTTACCAGGCGGCACCTTCCGGCAACAGCAGCAGCGATAACCGATTTAATCCTGGCAACTCACGCAAAGTGATAACAAAAAGATAAGGAGAACAGCAATGCAGGCACGTGGCCCCCTCATGATCGAGCACCGGCTCATTGAACGGATGCTCGCTTACATCCAGCAAGCCCTGGCGCAGACAGAGAAAACCGGACAAATTGACCCGTTGTTTGTTGACAAAGCCGTTGACTTTGTCCGGACCTATGCGGATCGCACCCACCACGGCAAAGAAGAAGACATCCTGTTCAGAAAGTTGAACGACAGAAACCTGTCCGAAGCAGACCGCAGAATCATGAATGAACTGATTGAAGAACATGTCTTCGGGCGGACCACCACCAAGGCTCTTGTCGCGGCAAATACGCGCTATCGTAACGGCGATTCCTCGGCCCTGTCCGACATTGCCAACTGTCTGCGCACCCTGGTTGATTTCTACCCGAAACATATCGAAAAAGAGGATAAAATCTTTTTCCCGGCCTCCCGGGCATACTTCACCGAAGCAGAAGACCAGGCAATGCTCGCTGAGTTCCGGGAATTTGATCGCAACATGATCCACGAACTCTACAAGTCTGTGGTCGACGACCTGGAAAAACAATAAGGGACTCGGAAAATACTAATATACCTGGATCGCGCCCGGATTTGGGTTAGATTTGGCTGCACCGATTGAGCAAAACCGCAAGCGTAGCAGGGCTACGTTGAGGATTTTGCGATTGAGGCGCAGCCAAAGACCTCGGTGCCCCCTTGTGGGGTGTGGCCCGAAGACGGGATGCGTGATGGTAAATTGGTATTTTCCGAGTCCCTAAGAATCCCGGCAACTGCCCATGACAGAGGCAGATCCTGAAACGCGGATTTTATAATCCGGCATGGATCATACCCTGATAGCCGTGCAGTCATCGTCTGGCTGACCGGCGCCCTTGCCTTTGCCAATGGCTTGTGATAGCCTTACCATATCATGCAGGATCCCCACAGGGGGATGCAGTCTCACCAGTATACACGGCAAGTGGCTTCAAGGGAAGCACACCCATCGGGTTGGGGTAGAGCAACCCCTTCATGACTTTACAAGGAGAGAACCATGATCAAACGTACGGTAATTCTTTCAATGGTGGCGGGCGCGGTATCACTTTTCCCTGCTCTTTCCATGGCTGCGGACCAGGAAGGCACCCAGGTGCAAACCCAAATGCAGCAACAGGAGCAGGAACAAATCTATGGCAGCCAGTTAATGACCCAGGAGGAAATGGCCGAGCACCGGGCGAAAATGCGCAGCCTGCAGACCTATGAGGAACGCCAGGCCTACCGGCAGGAGCATCATATGATGATGCAGGAACGGGCCAGGGAACAAGGAATCACCCTGCCGGATGAACCGCCGGCAATGGGAGGGGGAATGGGTATGGGAAGCGGCATGGCCCCCGGAGGCGGCGGTATGGGTATGGGCTCCGGCGGCGGCATGGGCTCTGGCGGTGGCGGCAACCGCTGACCATACTTTTAATTAGCCTGACCGGAAGTTTATTCATAGCAGAGATGCCGCTTCTGTGGCATCTCTCGCCGCCTGCTGAAACAGCGGCAGCAAAATTTCCATCCCCCTCCTGCCGGCGCCACCCCCCACACTGCGGCAAAGCATTCATTGCCGGCCTCCAAACGCCAAACCTTGCAGCAACACCGCCCTTTCTCAGGCAGGACCGCTTTTCCTTCCCTTGCCGCAAACATTTCATAATGAAATGGGGCCGATGGCCCAAAAGTTCACCAGCCCTGTCAGGCAAGGCTTTGCCCGCTCGCCCCCCCTGCCATTTCAATATGAAATGCGAACAAGCTGAAAACCACTTTCCCCCCTGCCCGGCAGCGGCCTGTTATCCCCTTGCCACAGCTGATCGCCGCCCGCAGGATCATCGCCCCCCGTTATCAGCCGGCCTCCTTCCCCAGCCCGTTTCAAACAAATCACCCCGTAAACTCAATAAAATTAAACAAACAATTTCAAATAGATACTTACAACCATCCGCCATATGTTTCTCTCTTCCGCGATCTGGCACAGTTTCTGATAATACCTGATGCCAAAACCAACCTGGGGCCGGCAGAGCTGGCACAGTCAGCAAGGAAACGAACGGGGGAAAAAATCAAGGATGCAAAGGATGCAGTGGAATAACACATGAACAGAATCCTGGTAGCAGTTGAGCCCGGCCACCCAAGCGTGTCGGCCGCCGTTTACGCCCTCAATCTGGCCCAGCGGATACAGGCGCAAATCTCTTTTCTGCTGATCGACGACCCTGGCAATGGAATGGACGCCACGACAGGGGAGAGCAATGAGGAATTCAGCGTCCACAAACAACTGCAATCACTCATCAGCAACAGCAGTCTCCGGGATGGCGTAAAGGTGAATTTCTATATGGCCAGCGGGTCGTATGAATCGGAACTCGTCAATTTTATCCAGCAAAACAGGATTTCCCTGCTGATCTTCGGCTTTCCCGCCCCCGGCCAGCAGGAGAAGGCAGCCCGCTTCCTGGAGAGGCTGATGAATATCAAACAGAAAATTAACTGCCGGGTCATGATCGTATCAGAAAAATTATCCAGCACAAGTATAACACTTAACCAAAAAAGAGGAGTACGTTGATGTGGCACATGTATCTTCCAATCGCAGGAAACAGCGTGAATATTCTATTGATTTTCGGCCTGGGGGGGGTGGTCGGCCTCCTGTCCGGCATCTTCGGCGTGGGTGGCGGCTTTCTGATGACCCCGCTGCTGATGATGTTCGGTATTCCGGCCACGGTGGCGGCCGCCTCGGATTCCAACCAGATCGTCGGGGCCTCCACCTCCGGCACCCTGGCCCACTGGCGGCTGGGCAATGTTGATTTCAAAATGGGCTTTCTGCTGCTCATCGGCGGCGTGCTGGGCGGCACCCTGGGGGTGCAGATCATCAAGGTCCTGCGGGCCCTGGGCAATGCGGATTTTCTCATTACCGTCACCTATGTGCTGATGCTCGGCGGAGTGGGCTCCTACATGTTCATTGAGTCCCTTCAGGCCCTCAAGAAAAAGGACGACGCCCCGGCTGCCGCAGCAGCAACCCCGAAAAAGGAATCCACCTATGCCCGGCTCCTGAAAAAATTGCCCATGCAGACCAGATTCGTCAAGTCGGGGATTGAAATCTCACTGCTGCTGCCCCTCATCCTCGGTACGCTGGTCGGTGTTCTGGCAGCCATCATGGGCGTGGGCGGCGGTTTCATCATGGTACCGGTCATGGTCTATCTGTTGAGAATGCCCATGCACGTGGTAGTGGGCACCAGTCTGTTTCAGATTCTCTTTACCTGTGTAAACGTCACCATCATGCAATCATGGAGCAACCACACCGTGGATTTTGTCCTGGCGCTCCTGCTGCTGCTGGGATCTACCCTGGGGGCTCAGCTCGGCACCAGGCTAAGCAAAAAACTGAAAGGCGATCAGCTGAAAATTCTGCTGGCCTCGCTGGTATTGCTTGTCTGCGTAAAAATGATGGCCGATCTGCTGCTGCCGCCGGACATACTCTTATCATACAAAGGGGGGCACTAATATGTCTCAGAAAATTATCATTACCCTGTTTTTCCTGTTCGCTGCGCTTGTCTGTCTGCCGCCTGCCCTGCGGGCGGAACAGCCTGTTACCGTCAATCTTGAACCGGCCAGCGTCAACATCAGCGCCTTTTACAACGGCACCGATGTCACCGTGCACGGGCAAGCGCCGGCGGATGCCGAAATCCTTATCCGGCTCACCGGCACCCGTCATGACGTCACCCTCAAGAAGAAGGGCAAGGTCGGCGGGCTGCTGTGGATGAATGTCGGCGAAGTGACCTTTGAAAATGTACCCTCCGTCTATCTGCTGTACACGTCAAAAGGACTCGGAGAAATGGCTGCGGCTGCAAACCACAACAGGTGGGACAGCTTGGGACTGGGCTTTGAGGCGATCAAGCAGGAGATGCAGGTCCTGCCCACGCCGAACGACAAGGAAGTTGTCTTCAAGGAGTTCATGAAACTCAAGAATCATGAGGAGCTTTATAACCTGGATCCTGATGCGGTCCGTTTCGAGAGCGCCCACGGCGCCATGAAGACCTACACGGCCACCATTCATGTCCCGTCGAAACTGAAACCGGGCACCTACCAGGTGGATGTGATCGCGGTCAACGGTGATGAAATCATTGAAGGCGGCAGCCAGCAACTGAAGCTGACCCAGATCGGCTTTCCCGCCTTTCTGTCGTCAATGGCCTTTGGCCGCGCCCTGGTGTACGGCATCATGTCCGTGGTCATCGCCATCTTCGCAGGACTTGGCATGAGCATGGTCTTCAGAAGCAAGGGTGGAGCACACTGACAGGTTTTGCCTGCGCTATCCGTTAGGGCAGGCGGTCAAAGTGTATTATATTCAGCGAGGGGGGGCGATCTGGACGACAAGGCGCCCCCCGGGGAGAGAGCAACATGGTTTCCAGCAGCAAGTCTCTCATATATCTTGATTCCGATCCATATTTACCTTATCCGCTTATGCGGGACTTGCCGGCTGCCACGGGCCATGGAAACAGCCCTGTGGCCGGCCGCTCCCCGGTCAAAGACAGAAGCGTGAGAACAATGAAGAAAATCATGATGTGGGCCAACAGAACCTTTCATCCGGAAGCGAAAGCCGCTCAGCGCGTCCCTTTTACCACCCTTTTCAGCAGATTCCAGAAAATTCTGTCGCTCAACAACCGGTCACTGGAACTCATTGCAGAGGCCAACGACAAACTGGGTGGGCACTATGTCTTTGATCAGCAGTATATCCGCTCCTTCTCTCAGCAACTGGGGGAACTCGTTCACCAACTGATCTACAATCTTGAAGGGTTGGTCCCGCAGAAATACACAGAGCTTTATAAGGTATTCAGAGAGATCAATTACGATATCGAAGCAGAGCTGGCCGGCCATCTGGTGATTTCCGGTGCCGATTTTGTCATGCCCTATGCCCGGATCAGCAGGGAGCATCTCAATGTGGTGGGCGGCAAGAACGCCCGGCTGGCGGAAATGAAAAAGGTTCTCGGGCTGCGTGTTCCGGAAGGCTTTGCCATCACGGCCCGGGCCTTTCAGTCCTTCATGAAGTTCAACGGACTCTGGCCGCAGGTGCAGGCCATTACCGGGGAATGGCATGCAAACAGGCTTACCTGTGAGCAGGCATCGGCAAAAATCATGGCCCTTGTCAGCGAGGCCGCTGTTCCCATGGAGGTCAAAAAGGCGGTGCAGGCGGAGCTTGCGCAACTGCACCAGCTGACAGGCAACAAAAATCTTCATCTGGCGGTGCGCAGCAGCGCCTGGGGTGAGGACGGCGAGCTTTCCTTTGCCGGCCAGTATAAAAGCATGTTGAATGTGGCCGGGGAGAACCTGTTTCAATGTTACAAGGAGGTGGTTGCCAGCGCCTTTTCGGCCACGGCGATGGAATACCGGCGATTAAACGGTTTCGGCGACCAGGAAATGGCCATGTCCGTGGCCTGTCAGGCCATGATCGATGCCAGGATAAGCGGGGTGATATATACCATCGCGCCCTCCTCGCCCCGGCAGGACGATATGATGATTTCCGCGGCCTGGGGGCTGGGTGAACCGGTGGTTTCCGGGGCCATCAGCGCCGATCAGTACACGGTCAGCAGAAAGAAACCGCACAAAATTTCAGCCGTCAGCCTGGTGCGCAAGGAAAAACAGCTCATTCTGCAGCCGGGGGGCGGCACGGTGATGCAGGAGGTGGAGGATTCCCGCACAAGCAATGCCTGCCTGACCAATGAACAGGTCAGCCAACTGGTTACCGCGGCCCTGGAGATCGAGCAATTTTTCAGATCGCACATGGATATCGAATTTGCCATTGACCACCAGGGACAACTGATCATCCTGCAGGCCCGTCCCCTGCATGTGGCGGCACAGACCACGGAGCATCTCTGTGACCTTGCCGGCATCATAAAAAAGTACCCCGTCCTGATGAAGGACCAAGGGGTCATCGCCCAGAAGGGGATCGGCGCCGGCAAGGTATTTGTGCTGAACAACAACGTTGATCTCAATTTTTTCCCCAGCGGCGCCATCCTGGTGGCAAAATATGCATCGCCTCTTTACGCCAAGGTGATGAACAAGGCCCGCGGCATCATCACCGATGTGGGCTCAGCCACCTGCCACATGGCAACCATCGCCAGGGAATTCCGGGTGCCGACCATCGTCAATACCGGCAATGCCACGGAGCTGTTCACCACCGGTCAGGAGGTTACCATCGATGCCGAGGAAAACATCATTTACCAGGGAACCATCGATGAACTGTGTTTTTACGGTCTGACCACGGAACGGCTTGAAGAGACATACGAGTACCGCCTGTTGCGCCGCATTCTGAAAAAAATCGAACCCCTGGCCCTGGTGGATCCCACGGAAAACAATTTTACCCCGCAAGGCTGCCGGAGTTTTCACGACATCATCAGGTTTGTGCATGAAAAGGCGGTGGAAGAGCTTATTGAGCTGCATTACACCCAGCAGCACGATCCCCATGCCCTGTCCGGCAAACTGCGCTGGGAGGTGCCGCTTGACATGACCCTGATCGATATCGGCGGGGGCATCACAGCCACAGGCAGCAACGGCGGCATCGACATCGAGCAGATCGCCTCGATTCCCATGCGGGCCTTTGTCGAGGGACTGGGCAGTCCCGGGGCATGGAACAATGAACCACTCTCCGTTGATATCGGCAGCTTCATGTCCAGTCTGACCAGGACCTTTTCCACCGAACTCTCCAGCCCCAGATATGTGGGGCAGAATCTGGCCGTGATCTCGAAGGGATATGCCAACATCAGTCTGCGGCTGGGCTATCACTTCAGCATTATCGATGCCTATGTTTCCGACAGTCTCAATGACAACTATATCTACTTCCGCTTTGCCGGCGGCGTTACCGATGCCACCCGCCGGGCACGGAGAGCTTTGTTTTTACAAAGAATTTTAACGGAAAACGATTTCGTGGTTGAGGTGCACGACGATCTGGTTATTGCCAGAATCAAGAAACTGCCCGCCAGCGACATCGAAGTAAAGATCAGACTTCTCGGCCTGCTGGTGGGATTCACCCGTCAGCTTGACGTCCTGCTGATCAGCGATCAGCACATCAACCAGTTTATTTCAGGCTTTGAAATGCTGGTCAAAAAACACACCAAGACATTTATTCCGGAGGCAATCCAATGACTATAGATCAGAAGACATCAATCCTTATCCTGGACGATGAACCCATTGTCAGCAAACGGCTGAAACCATCACTTGATAAAAACGGCTACCAGGTCGAGACCTTTGTCCGCAGTGTTGATGCCTTGAGCCGCATCAGAGAAAAAAATTTCGACATCATCATCACCGACCTGAAGATGGAAGGCGTCAACGGCATGGAATTTCTGACCGAGGCCAAGAGGCGTTCTCCGGCCACCGAGGTGATCGTCATTACCGGTTTTGCCACCATGGAAACGGCCAAACAATCCTTCAGCAGAGGCGTGTTTGATTTCCTGGCCAAGCCATTCAAACTGGGGGAGATCCTGGCGGTTATCCGCAAGGCGGAAATAAAAAGAAAAGAAATGATCCCGGCATGAGCCGGCATTTTTCCCCGCAGCCGGACGCGCTGACGGCAGGTGCGGGACAACTGCGCCAGGTCTCCCCGCGGTCCCGCTTATGAACAACAATACACCCTTGACGTATGAGGTGATCAACCATGATAAAAGCTCTGCTTTCTCTTGATGAAAATCTAGCTTCAAGCATCGCCCTGCGCTATGCCTGCCACCAGGCCAATCTTATTCCAGCCATGCAGCTGCAGGCGATCCATGTGGAGGAACCGGACAACAACAAAAAGCATTCGGCCGGCTCCGGGTGGGTCAGACGCACCTGGGAGAAAGGACTGGAAGCGGCCGGCGCGGATGAGGTCCACCGGCTGCTGAAAACGGAAAATGTCAGCTGCCCTTTTATCGGTCCACCCAAGGTATTCGTCGGCGACCGGCATAACGAGATACTGGAGGAACTGGTGGTCGGCGGCTATGACATTTACATGGAAGGGGACCTGAACACCTCCGTGGTGGGGAATTTCAACAATCTGATCAGTTCAAATCTCTACAGGAAATCCCCCTGCCCGGTGATGATCGTCAAGAATCTGGTCACCAGCAACCGTGTCGGCCTGCTGTGCGGCGACGGTGTTGATCACCGGAAGCTCATTACCGGTTTTCTGAGAGTATTCAAGGAATCCGGTCTGGAAATTGATCTGCTCTACTACAAATTCCAGGAAAGTGACGAGGTGATCTTCCAGGACAAGGAAGAGGCCGGCAGCATCCTGACAGCAGCTGAGAAAACCCTTGAGGCAGCGGGCATGCATGCCAGGCGAAGCCAGGTGATATCCGGCTCCCCGGAACGGGTGGGTGACTATCTGCGCAACTACTTTCTGGTTGCCTCCACCTTCCCCTCCCGGAAAGGTCCCCGGCTGGAACTGCTGGCCCATGTTCTTGCCCCGGTTTTTCTCTGCCGGCAATAAACGATCTTTTTAACATCAGGAGGATCATATGCGAATTTTAGCAGCGCTCGATGAACATTCCTACAGCGCCGGAATAATTAATTCAGTCGCCAGGCTGGCGGCAAACACCTGGGCTGACGTGACCCTGCTCGGCATCCGGTCAGGGAGTGCGGCCGGCGGGACTTTCAGCATGGACCATCCGTTGGTAAACACCTTGATGGGCTATAAAGATGATTTCCTCGATCAGTTTGCCGGCTCCTCCAGCCCTTACACCAGGGGGCAGCAGATCGCACTGACTGACAGTAACGGCATCGGGGAGATGCTGGGCACCAGCGATGACAGCCGCAAGGAACTGAAGATCCGCCTCAGAACGGGCAACCCGGAGAGGGAGATCATGGAGGAAGCCCGACAGGCGGAGAGCGATCTGATTGTTCTCGGCTGCAGTGGAGCAGGAGACTGCCAGTGGCAGGGTCTGCTGAATCTGCCGGAAAAGGTGGCCAAGGACGCCGCCTGTTCGGTCCTGGTCATCAAGGAGGAAAGGATCCCGGAAAAAATCATCTGCTGCATGGACCAGCCCAGTGTCAGCCAGGCATCGGTGGAGATGATCAACCAGGTTGTCACCATCAACAAGGCTGACCTGGAAATTATCGGCCTTACCGGGCCAAAGGGGCTGAAGGAGGAAGTGGAGAGACAGATGGACGGCATCCTGCGCTATTACATGGCCCAGCAGATTAACGCCTGGGTCAAGCTGGTGGACATGGAAGCGCTGGGAGAATATGTGGCCCAGGCCTCCCGGGACGGCATGATCGCCCTGTGGATGGGAAAAAAATCCCTGCTGCAGAAAATCTTCAACCGGGACCTGGTGGGCAAGCTGGTGACCCGGGCTCAGTCATCCGTGCTGATCCTGCGCTGAGGTGTTACTTGAGTTGCTTTCCAAAAACCAAACAAACCCATAACCCAGCACCAACGCCTTTCGGCATCGAAGATAAAATCACCCGTGAATGTTTGACTTGTTCCGCTTAAATACCTGGTGCTCAACGCCTTTCGGCATCGAAGATAAAATCACCGTACTCAAGAAAATTGCGAATCTGCTTATCAATGTGCTCAACGCCTTTCGGCATCGAAGATAAAATCACAATATTGCCGCCGCCTGTGTGTATCTGTTTTCCAAGTGCTCAACGCCTTTCGGCATCGAAGATAAAATCACCTCTGATCTGCTGGAAAAGCAGATGCGATTTTCCGGGTGCTCAACGCCTTTCGGCATCGAAGATAAAATCACTTGCATCCCCATCAGCAACGGCTGCAGGATCAGGAAGTGCTCAACGCCTTTCGGCATCGAAGATAAAATCACACTCGTTACAGCGGCGGCCATTTCTGACAGGGTATGTGCTCAACGCCTTTCGGCATCGAAGATAAAATCACATCGGCCATCCATGTCTCTAAACGTGTCTCGGCGTCAGTGCTCAACGCCTTTCGGCATCGAAGATAAAATCACCGGTAAAGCTGCCCATCGTCCCACCAGGGCATATACGTGCTCAACGCCTTTCGGCATCGAAGATAAAATCACGGTAACAACGAGCCAAGACGCTCAAGGGTTGTTGTCAAGTGCTCAACGCCTTTCGGCATCGAAGATAAAATCACTCAGGTATATATGGTGCAAATAGTGAGTCTGCAAGTGCTCAACGCCTTTCGGCATCGAAGATAAAATCACCATTGGCCTGTATATCGCATCGGCAACCGTCATGAAGTGCTCAACGCCTTTCGGCATCGAAGATAAAATCACTAAACGGCCCGGCCTCGTCATCTCTCAACTTTATATGTGCTCAACGCCTTTCGGCATCGAAGATAAAATCACGAGGTAAGAGAGATGAAGCATTATTACTATAACAGTGCTCAACGCCTTTCGGCATCGAAGATAAAATCACCGCAATTTTGAAAGCGATATGATCGCAATTAATAGGTGCTCAACGCCTTTCGGCATCGAAGATAAAATCACGCATGAAGCCCGCAGCGAAACGGCGGAAATTGATGTGCTCAACGCCTTTCGGCATCGAAGATAAAATCACAAACTGTTTTACGTCCAGCCTGTCAAGACAGGTCTGTGCTCAACGCCTTTCGGCATCGAAGATAAAATCACCAAAATATGGGGTTAGGTTCGTTGGGCTGTAGTGGTGCTCAACGCCTTTCGGCATCGAAGATAAAATCACACTCCAGGGAGTGGGCGGGAAACAAAGAATTTATTGTGCTCAACGCCTTTCGGCATCGAAGATAAAATCACCCCGGCGTTAACGGTTTTGGTGCCCATCAAACTTTCGTGCTCAACGCCTTTCGGCATCGAAGATAAAATCACTGCTGGCCGGTGTCGCACTCAAAGCTTATTGTCAGTGCTCAACGCCTTTCGGCATCGAAGATAAAATCACCCTGCACATGGCCCTTGCCAACCAGCTGCTCCAGCTGTGCTCAACGCCTTTCGGCATCGAAGATAAAATCACAATTGGTTGTTATAGCCAGAACGGCAGGAGTAAAGTGCTCAACGCCTTTCGGCATCGAAGATAAAATCACATTCTCCTTGTAAAGGCGTTGCCGCCGGTTATCGGTGCTCAACGCCTTTCGGCATCGAAGATAAAATCACCTTGAAATCGGCGCTGATAGCAGGTGAAGACTGCAGTGCTCAACGCCTTTCGGCATCGAAGATAAAATCACACGGTTGGCTTGCTCCTGCAGTTCCTGCTCTGTATAGTGCTCAACGCCTTTCGGCATCGAAGATAAAATCACCCATCTCTCTTACCTCCCTGCCTGCGGGTCATTAACGGTGCTCAACGCCTTTCGGCATCGAAGATAAAATCACAAAGGTTGTCAGGGTTGATAATAAGACTGCTGACAGTGCTCAACGCCTTTCGGCATCGAAGATAAAATCACACCGGCATTGGTATTGGCGACATATTACAAAGTCACGTGCTCAACGCCTTTCGGCATCGAAGATAAAATCACGTGGTGGAGAATCAGGGCCACATGCCAGAGATATGGTGCTCAACGCCTTTCGGCATCGAAGATAAAATCACTTTTCCACCAGGAATAGCCGCACGTAGCCCATCAGGTGCTCAACGCCTTTCGGCATCGAAGATAAAATCACGCTATTCAGTTGCTTGATATGTGCGAGGGATTGAGGTGCTCAACGCCTTTCGGCATCGAAGATAAAATCACAATACCTGCAACGTTGTTGAAGCAAAAGGTGTATGTGTGCTCAACGCCTTTCGGCATCGAAGATAAAATCACTTTTCCACCAGGAATAGCCGCACGTAGCCCATCAGGTGCTCAACGCCTTTCGGCATCGAAGATAAAATCACAGAAGATGCGGGCAAGGGGCCTTCCTTCTCCTAATGTGCTCAACGCCTTTCGGCATCGAAGATAAAATCACCACGCTGGTTCAAGTGCATATCCCGGCAGTGAGAAAGTGCTCAACGCCTTTCGGCATCGAAGATAAAATCACCGCATTGTAACCAAAACAGCAGCATATACAGCAAGTGCTCAACGCCTTTCGGCATCGAAGATAAAATCACAATAACGAGCACAAAAAAGAGAACGAATGATCGTGAGTGCTCAACGCCTTTCGGCATCGAAGATAAAATCACCCAAAGAAACTAAACGGGCGCGACAAACTTAATTAGTGCTCAACGCCTTTCGGCATCGAAGATAAAATCACAATAACGAGCACAAAAAAGAGAACGAATGATCGTGAGTGCTCAACGCCTTTCGGCATCGAAGATAAAATCACGACGATTTTTTGACCATAATAAATTTGCCTGGCAAGTGCTCAACGCCTTTCGGCATCGAAGATAAAATCACCCTTCAACTCAGGTTTTTAAATGCAATTACCTTGGAGTGCTCAACGCCTTTCGGCATCGAAGATAAAATCACTGCGGTGAATTTTTGGGAAAGGGATCAAAGGTTTAGTGCTCAACGCCTTTCGGCATCGAAGATAAAATCACTATCGGCCTGATCCGTCAGGCAATTGGACAACTTGTGCTCAACGCCTTTCGGCATCGAAGATAAAATCACAAGCAATCTGAAAGCGGTGACAACAAATGACCGTGGGTGCTCAACGCCTTTCGGCATCGAAGATAAAATCACTTCCACATCTCAGAATATCTCGATCTCAGAAAGTTAGTGCTCAACGCCTTTCGGCATCGAAGATAAAATCACCTACCCTGACTCAGGGGCGCAAGCTCTTATGTCAATGTCGTGCTCAACGCCTTTCGGCATCGAAGATAAAATCACAACTGTGATGCAACAGCCGCTTCTTTCGCGGTAAGTGCTCAACGCCTTTCGGCATCGAAGATAAAATCACCCGGCCAAGGATTTTATGTGCTACAAGCGGGGGGAGTGCTCAACGCCTTTCGGCATCGAAGATAAAATCACACCGAATGGACCGTGCGCGAGTCGCACACCATTAAATGTGCTCAACGCCTTTCGGCATCGAAGATAAAATCACGCAGACAATCGGACTCCGTATCCAGCGTCCTGTCGTGTGCTCAACGCCTTTCGGCATCGAAGATAAAATCACGCGGAATTTTTACTATAAAACGCAGCATTATGAAAGTGCTCAACGCCTTTCGGCATCGAAGATAAAATCACCTTGCACAAAAAATAAGAAATATGAGAGTTAATTTAGTGCTCAACGCCTTTCGGCATCGAAGATAAAATCACGTAGTTGCAACAGTGTACCGGGTAATCTGATAACGTGCTCAACGCCTTTCGGCATCGAAGATAAAATCACAATGATCCAGGCAAAGATTATTACGGCTGATACGGGTGCTCAACGCCTTTCGGCATCGAAGATAAAATCACATTTCGTCAAGTTCAGCATCAGCACGGCACGTATCGGTGCTCAACGCCTTTCGGCATCGAAGATAAAATCACGCCGCCAGTACAATTACTTGCAGGGGGGCTTCATTCAGTGCTCAACGCCTTTCGGCATCGAAGATAAAATCACACAAGAGAAATAAGCGATGTGGACGGATTGGTTAGTGCTCAACGCCTTTCGGCATCGAAGATAAAATCACCGAGTATTAGGGACAGTGATTGTCAATAAAACAGGTGCTCAACGCCTTTCGGCATCGAAGATAAAATCACGGCCAAGGTTAAACCAATTGCCGGGTAAAACGAAGTGCTCAACGCCTTTCGGCATCGAAGATAAAATCACCGGCATGGCCACGTCATGGCTGCCGGCGCCGGCGAGTGCTCAACGCCTTTCGGCATCGAAGATAAAATCACGAAAGACAAGGTGCGCGGTATCAGGCGCGGTCCGGTGCTCAACGCCTTTCGGCATCGAAGATAAAATCACATCGATCATGGCCTGGAAGTTGCGCACGTTTTTCAGTGCTCAACGCCTTTCGGCATCGAAGATAAAATCACTCCGGGGCCTACCGCCCAAAAAATCGCTTAAAACGGTGCTCAACGCCTTTCGGCATCGAAGATAAAATCACGTAGTTGCAACAGTGTACCGGGTAATCTGATAACGTGCTCAACGCCTTTCGGCATCGAAGATAAAATCACCGGATATTCAACCCGTTTCATTGATTCCAGATATTGAGTGCTCAACGCCTTTCGGCATCGAAGATAAAATCACACGATTTTTTGCCCGTAATAAATTTGCCTGGCAAGTGCTCAACGCCTTTCGGCATCGAAGATAAAATCACCATGGGTACAAAATCTGGCCAGGAATAAACAAATTGTGCTCAACGCCTTTCGGCATCGAAGATAAAATCACGGCTTGAGCTTTGCGATCGCGCACTCCAGCAGCTGTGCTCAACGCCTTTCGGCATCGAAGATAAAATCACAGGAATCAAATTCCCCGCCCTGCGCTACTAATCGGTGCTCAACGCCTTTCGGCATCGAAGATAAAATCACAGTTTTTCAGCCGGCATGACGCTGCGGTGGTCAACGGGTGCTCAACGCCTTTCGGCATCGAAGATAAAATCACGACTCCTTCACTGATGGCGAGTGCTTTTTCTTCAAGTGCTCAACGCCTTTCGGCATCGAAGATAAAATCACCCGCTTAGCAGGGATCCTGCTGCGGCTCCTACCCCGTGCTCAACGCCTTTCGGCATCGAAGATAAAATCACGCATTGAACGGCCTGAAACGGGCTATGGTAGACCAGTGCTCAACGCCTTTCGGCATCGAAGATAAAATCACAGACATTGAAAGAGTTCGTGTTCAACGATATTAAAGTGCTCAACGCCTTTCGGCATCGAAGATAAAATCACCCATCAGACAGTGCAAGGTTGTGGTATAGGGAAAAGCGTGCTCAACGCCTTTCGGCATCGAAGATAAAATCACCTAACCGGTACGATGAGATTCCCCGTGTGCTCACCAGTGCTCAACGCCTTTCGGCATCGAAGATAAAATCACGCCTCATCCTCTGGAACTCCTTCTTTGTCCGCCATATGTGCTCAACGCCTTTCGGCATCGAAGATAAAATCACTGTGGTATAGGGAAAAGCATTATATCGAATGAGGGTGCTCAACGCCTTTCGGCATCGAAGATAAAATCACACAGATAACCTGCAATCGCTGTAACTGGTGGGGAAAGTGCTCAACGCCTTTCGGCATCGAAGATAAAATCACCCGCCAACAACCTTATAGGCAACACCTCCATCAAGTGCTCAACGCCTTTCGGCATCGAAGATAAAATCACAAAATCAATCGCCAGCAGCAGCAAAGGAAACTGCCAGTGCTCAACGCCTTTCGGCATCGAAGATAAAATCACCTGTACGAATACAAATTATTGTACCATTTATGCGGGTGCTCAACGCCTTTCGGCATCGAAGATAAAATCACATTTGCAAGATCATTTACTGCTGCTGAAAATGGAAGTGCTCAACGCCTTTCGGCATCGAAGATAAAATCACACATGACCACGAGCGGACAGTACAGGACGAAATCGTGCTCAACGCCTTTCGGCATCGAAGATAAAATCACAGCGAGCGCAAGAGGGGGGCGAAATGAAACGGGATCTGTGCTCAACGCCTTTCGGCATCGAAGATAAAATCACCCGTAGGTTGATTTTGCGGAGCCAGGCGGGAGAAAAAAGTGCTCAACGCCTTTCGGCATCGAAGATAAAATCACCCCATTCCCTAATTCTTTTGATGGTCTGGTGTAGTAGTGCTCAACGCCTTTCGGCATCGAAGATAAAATCACCGCGAGTAATAATTTGATAGCAACCGGGGATATTTGTGCTCAACGCCTTTCGGCATCGAAGATAAAATCACCCGCCATTTTCGGTCAGTCACTGCGATATTATCGCGTGCTCAACGCCTTTCGGCATCGAAGATAAAATCACCCGGCACTCTGTGCGCTGCGAGAATGCCTAGATTTGTGCTCAACGCCTTTCGGCATCGAAGATAAAATCACCCCGGTGGTCGAGCAGTTGAGTAAGTCGAAACGGATGTGCTCAACGCCTTTCGGCATCGAAGATAAAATCACGCATCTGCGTTTAGATAGCGGTACTGCCCGGTACGGTGCTCAACGCCTTTCGGCATCGAAGATAAAATCACCCTCAAGTACAAGTGCAGTGGCACATGCTGGTCTAGTGCTCAACGCCTTTCGGCATCGAAGATAAAATCACTCGGTTTTAAAATCACGCAGCGGCAGCGCAAAACGAATGTGCTCAACGCCTTTCGGCATCGAAGATAAAATCACGAACTTTTGTGCCTCTTTATCCACATATTTTGTGAGTGCTCAACGCCTTTCGGCATCGAAGATAAAATCACCCATTTTGCTGAGCAAATTTACGGCCAGATGTAACGTGCTCAACGCCTTTCGGCATCGAAGATAAAATCACGCGGAATTTTTACTATAAAACGCAGCGTTATGAAAGTGCTCAACGCCTTTCGGCATCGAAGATAAAATCACACATACTCCCCTGGCGATAAAATCCAGTTTTCTTGTGCTCAACGCCTTTCGGCATCGAAGATAAAATCACCTTATCTGCCTGCCCTACGCAGAACTTCACAATTTGGTGCTCAACGCCTTTCGGCATCGAAGATAAAATCACTTGGTATACTTGAGGCGGTTTTACCCATCTATATGTGCTCAACGCCTTTCGGCATCGAAGATAAAATCACTTCCGTTGAGCCTGTGACAGCGGTCCGAGATACTGCAGTGCTCAACGCCTTTCGGCATCGAAGATAAAATCACCCGTGACTTGTGTGTCACTATCACGAGAGCAATCCAGTGCTCAACGCCTTTCGGCATCGAAGATAAAATCACCGTTGAACATTTGCTTCGCATTCGCGAAACCTATCAGTGCTCAACGCCTTTCGGCATCGAAGATAAAATCACGACTGGGAGGACATCAAGGATGTCCTGGCCAGATAGTGCTCAACGCCTTTCGGCATCGAAGATAAAATCACGCAGCGCGGTGGCCAACATCCTGGCTATCGACAAGTGCTCAACGCCTTTCGGCATCGAAGATAAAATCACTTCCGGCGCCGTGCACCAGGTCAACGCCGCATCATAAGTGCTCAACGCCTTTCGGCATCGAAGATAAAATCACATTATCCACCGTGGCGGTTGAATGATCTATTCTATGGTGCTCAACGCCTTTCGGCATCGAAGATAAAATCACGGTATCGAGGTAACCACGTCATGGGCGGCTTTTATGTGCTCAACGCCTTTCGGCATCGAAGATAAAATCACATCGGCCAGGCGGCATGCCGCCGGTTTTTCCATGTAGTGCTCAACGCCTTTCGGCATCGAAGATAAAATCACCTCGGTTTCTCCGCTCGGTCGGCGGCCAATGCCATGGTGCTCAACGCCTTTCGGCATCGAAGATAAAATCACAGGAAATTTCCTCGGTCGATTATCCGACGGATTAGTGCTCAACGCCTTTCGGCATCGAAGATAAAATCACGGACAGGCGGAAAAACTTGCGCAGTTTTTTTATTTGTGCTCAACGCCTTTCGGCATCGAAGATAAAATCACCCGGGGGCCTCCTGGTTAAACAGGCCGCGTTCATGTGCTCAACGCCTTTCGGCATCGAAGATAAAATCACACATAGATTTAACCACGGGATCGGCAAATAGCAGCAAAATGTGCTCAACGCCTTTCGGCATCGAAGATAAAATCACAACCCTTGACCTGACCTATACCCTGTCCGGATCATGTGCTCAACGCCTTTCGGCATCGAAGATAAAATCACGACGGTGCCGAATGGAAAGAAAAAAACAAGGCAAGTGCTCAACGCCTTTCGGCATCGAAGATAAAATCACCGATCTTGGTTTTCTCTGGTACGATACGCTGTTGAGTGCTCAACGCCTTTCGGCATCGAAGATAAAATCACATAATTCTTGATTACGCCCAATCTGATGATGCTTAGTGCTCAACGCCTTTCGGCATCGAAGATAAAATCACGGAAGTAACTCATTGCCCAAGCTATTCCCGTTTTGTGCTCAACGCCTTTCGGCATCGAAGATAAAATCACGCTGGTGAGGGTTGAACAGGGGTGAACGGTGTTTAAGTGCTCAACGCCTTTCGGCATCGAAGATAAAATCACCTCATATTTTTTCACCGGCCGGGAATTTTTCCAATTGCTGTGCTCAACGCCTTTCGGCATCGAAGATAAAATCACCGGTGGCGGCCAGGCCGGCCACTGCCGCCATTTTGAGTGCTCAACGCCTTTCGGCATCGAAGATAAAATCACCTTTCGACGCTGCGGGCGCTGGAGCGGTTGCGGTAGTGCTCAACGCCTTTCGGCATCGAAGATAAAATCACATCAGGAAAGCGAGATTAATCTGGATGAACTGCAGGTGCTCAACGCCTTTCGGCATCGAAGATAAAATCACGACAACGTCACCTGGAACGGCTGGACAAGTATTGCGTGCTCAACGCCTTTCGGCATCGAAGATAAAATCACCGTGCAAACAGGATTTTCCGCGAACTCGGATTGACTAGTGCTCAACGCCTTTCGGCATCGAAGATAAAATCACACCACCCTATCCGTTCTTTACTGGAGTAAGGATAGCGGTGACATTTTCAAGCATTACCAGCCAAACATAAATTTTTCAAAGAAAACATGATTCCTCTCGTTATTCCTTTACGCCTAACGTGTTGAAATTGACGGATTAAATTAACTTCAAGCACCATATTTGAAACACCTTGCCAAGAATCACAGGCACTGCATGGCATGTCCGATAACACCATCGCTGGCCCATTATGAAAAACATGAGGTGCTTGAATCAAAAAATATCGAATTTCGGCTGAGGTTCATGCCATTGATGTTCATGTTCCCTGCTGTCAATCACTCTTTGGGCACAACTCTGGCAAAGCCGCACAATCAACAGGTCATCCTCCTCAGTCAGTTCCTTCTCGATCTCCCAGCGTAATTCCTCAACTTGCGTCTTACTCAGATTGAGACGAAAAATCGAATATTGAATATGGTTTCCCCTTCCTTTCAATTTTTTGAATACCTGTCGCCAGCGTTTCGGCTCCCGGATATCGTAACAAAAAAGATACCAGTGTTTTTCCGCAGCCATCAGCGTAACCTCAAAGCAGCAAAAAGACCGGCTTGACCGCTCCATTCCTTCTCAAGCAGCCGGGCCTCAAGTTCAATTGTCCGGGCATAACTCAAGGAATAGTTGAGGACAGGATGCTTCCACTTTTCCTGTTTCCGTGATTCATACACACTGATCGCTTTTCTCCGACCGTCAGCATTCAACCAGACCTGCTTTCCGGTAACAGCAAAATCGTCCTTGGACCATTGTCGCCGGTTGACGGACCCGATGAGTGGAATGTCCCAGAGGATAAGCCGGAAGAGATCCATGAGATCAAGTGCCAGGGGATACGCCGCCGAGCGAGGGGTATGCATGAATCCGAAGGAAGGATCAAGACCAACCGCCTGCAGGGCTGCGACGCAGTCCTTGTAAAGCAGGGCATAACCGAAAGAAAGCAGGGCATTGAAAGGATCACGGGGCGGCCTGCGATTTCTGCCGTCAAAAGCAAGCAAGTCTCCTTCGGCAAGTTTCAAAATCCTGGGAAGAAGGCTGAAATAAATTCGACCGGCGATTCCTTCATGCCCCCTGACGAAATCAATTACATCCTTGCCGGTCTCTTCATTTTCTGTCTCTTTTTTTGCTGCACCATCACCCAGAGAAGAAAGGGTCTTTATGCAGGACCGGAGTTGTTCGATTGCCAGTTCCGTCTCCGCATCCCTTTCTTCCTCATTTTTGTTCCTGGTCGCACGAAGGATATATCGAAGTTGATTTTCAACCTTGGCAAGGGCAAGCCGCCGGGAAAGCTCCCGGCACATTCCGGCGTCACTCAAGGCATGATACTGCCGGACCCGACGCTGAACACCGCCGGCGCCAGGCTGAAGCCCACCGACATAATGACCGCCGAAGGAAAGCCAGTGAACCCCGATATCATTGGCGGCACAAAAATGAAGACACTGGGTCGATATCTGCACATTGCCATGGGCGACCAGAGCGCCGATCTGGCGGCCAGGCAATTGTTTTTTCGTGCCATCCGGGAGATAGACGATGAGTTGCTCGCCATCCTTACGGACCGAGGCGCCCTGTTCAACCAGGTGAATAATCCGGCGGTCATCATCCTGCGGGAAAAGCCGCTGCGCCTTTTTATCTCCTTCATGCTCGGCAAATCTTTCTTCCTCGGGCAGGCAGACTGGCGCCAGGGAACAGGTGCGACACTGATGTTCCGAAGCCGTGACCGGCGGCCTTTGTAATGACTTCCGCAATTCCCGTGACCTGTTGACGGCAACCTCGACCTCCTTTTCCGCTTCCCCGGGTGAAATCATGATTTTGATCGTCTTGTTGTCGGCATGATAACGGATGCGCGCCTCATTGATCTGCTCGCCAGTGTGCTCGGCCAGGAGAAGGGTATAGGCCAGAACCTGCAACCGGTCACTGGGCCAGGCATCCCCGCCTTTATTCGACCGGCCTTTCTTATGCTCCGAAACAATCAAATTACCGGACTGCCTTTTTACACAATCGATCTTTCCCCTGATACCCAACCGTTCGCTGGCAAGTTCCAGCGAATAGATATCCGGCCCTTTATCAAGCTTGTCATGCAGCCGCCTACCCGAGTAGACATTGGCATCCGCCACCCGGATTTCCTCCACCTCTTCCAGGTAATAAAGCCGCTCGCAATAAGCCAGGGCATGCAAGGCCATAACCCGGATCAGAGGCTCGTCCGTGGTCTTTTCCACATGGTGAAAAGATTGAAATGTATCTTCGGTTTGATCTGTCATTTTGACTTCCATGAGTAAAGATTGTTGCGCGTTGCGCAACATGAGTTTATCATAGATTTATGATAAAGTCGTTCAAACACAAGGGTCTGAAAAAATTCTTCGAAACCGGAAATGTGTCGGGCATAAGGCCTGAACATAAGCAGAAACTCCGGATCGTGCTTGCCGCCCTGGACACTGCCACATGTATCGAGGATCTGGACCTCCCCGGCTTTCGGCTCCACCCGCTCAAGGGCAACAAACAAGGTTTATGGGCGGTGGATGTCAGTAAAAATTGGCGCATCGTTTTTGAGTTCAGGGACGGGAACGCCTATATCGTAACCTATGAGGATTATCACTAATGAGCATGCACAATCCGCCGCATCCCGGTGAGTTTATCAGGGAAGTCTTTCTCGATCCCTATCAGATCAGTTACCGAAAGGCTGCCGAGAAGCTCAAGGTAGCGCCTTCGACATTCCTCCGTCTTATTCAGGGGAAAAGCAACGTCAGCCCCGAAATGGCTCTGCGGCTCTCCAAAACTCTCGGTCGAAGCCCGGAAAGCTGGCTGACCATGCAGGACAACTTCAACCTCTGGAAGGCCAGACAAACCACCAATCTCGATGAGGTGGAACCGCTGGTCATCAACGGCTGAGCAAGACGCATTCAATAACCAACGCTTACCCAGGCCTTTTCCGGAATGTCCCGGCTTGGTTTCTCGCCCAGCGCATAAAGGGCGGACTTGGTGTTGGCAATGTTTGACCTGTCGATGGTGGTAGTCAATCTGTCTGTTTATTATCGATTGTAATCCAGCGGGGATCATTTTCTTCTGGTGTTTCCAAACAGTCATGCTGCAAAGAGAATTGTTTCCACACCGTATTTTTTGAACCAACATGATCAACCCAAACCGGCAGCGGGTACTCACCTTCCTGATCAGGGACAAGCCAACGGCCCTCCGCAGGCAATACTTTCGGATTCCAACGAATGTCATTGATCAAATCATGACTCTCACCCAGAGATAACCCGCCGAAACGCTTTGTCTGATCGGGTTTCCGACCGGCCGTATTGATACGTGCGGCAAGCTCGCCACCTTTCACCCAGATCGACATTTCAAGGCCGGTAAGTATTTCCTGATAGTCAGGACGTTTATTTTGTCCGGTGCCCGGAGAAATTTTTTTATCTTTCATCCTCCAGACTGTTCTCAAAATTACCGACAATTCCGGTTTGCTCAAAAGCGCGTATGCCATTTCGGTTCCGAGGTATTTGTACCGGTCTTCTTCTCCGACCAACGAAAGCAGAAACCCATACACTGTTGAAGGAGGAGGGATCTCTTCGGTTTCCAGGTATTCCCTTGCATAGCCTTTGCGGAAACTACAAACCGGCACCGAAAGATAAAGTGATGCACCATTATCAGTGGCTGCTTTCATCTTTCAGACCCAATTTTTCTTTGATAGTACATTTGGCAGTTTTCACTGCTTCCTTAATACCGGCAAAAGCATTCTTCAACCCCATTTCCATGACCTCGGGCAGATCGGCAATCGCCCCTCCCACTATCAATTCATTCTTGTCGATATCACCAGACTTGACTTTGCGGGCCAGTTCCACAGCATTGATCTTCCCGTCATCATCAGCCAGACAATAGAGAATTCTAGGAGCCGGGTCTTCGGATACACGCAGGATGATTGATTCCGGCGAAAAGTCGAAAAGAAAACGGCTGTGATTCCCGGCAACCTCGCCTAAACCGCTGATCGCATCAAGGGCATCAAGACAACGAGCTTTTTCCTTCAATCTTTCGGGTGTCATGCTGAATCCATATTGGTATCTGGTTGCATGCATTTCTGTGCCATAGAGTGATGTTCGATCCTTGACCCCGCTTCTGGCGTTGAAAGAAATATCTCCCGCATACGGTGTCGTTGAAATCGCACGGCTGACCTCAAGAACGCCGCGTCTTTTGTTGGTGGTTCCTTTTTCTCCCTCTTCTCGGCCTCCTTCAGCTTTCATATATCCCAGAAGATCATCATCAATATATGTTGCGCCCTTCTCTTTCGCCCATCCCGACCATACCGCATCAACCCATTCATGATCATCAAGATCATCATTCCATTTTCGGTTCACTTTCAAGTTGTTTGTTTGCCAGTAATAACGGAGCGCCCAGCGAATTGCCTCAGCAGATACTGTTGTATGAACCTGATTTTCCCATAAGAGTTTTTGCAAGGTGGTAATATTTCCTTCACTTTCACCGCGATTGTTTGCGGCGCATCCATAACCTGTAATAATATTGCCAAAAACGTGCAGGCTCATTTATTTCCCTCCCCATTATTTTCGTTGTTGTCAATTTCTTGAGTGTTTACATCTAATACCTGTTCAGCACCTTTGCCTGCGTAAGAAGCAAGGGCAAGTAGAGCTAGATCACGTGTTTTCTGCCAATCAGGTCCTGTGAAAAGCGCCAGGAGTTTAGCCCAGTTCTGTTGTAATTCTTTATTGATACCGCCCCGAGCAAAGAGATCGGCTATTTCAGCTCGCATGGTTTGAGCATTCTTTACTCTCATTAAGGAAGTCCGAATTTTTTCAAATTCGCGATCAAAAGGAATACGTTCCCCCTTCGCGGTTGCTCTGGCTGCAAGAGCGCCATATCTGTTACGTAGAGCTGTATGTATTGCCACCACAAACAATTTGTCTTCTTCGTATGGCCAATCTGTTGACGAATCATGTATCATTGCATGCAACCCCCTTTTTTCATAAGTTGTATCCCGAGCGAGAGACTTTGATTTCATTATTTTGTTGAAATCATGAAACCATGGCCTGTCAGCAGCGATATTTTCCGCTACCAAACCGCGGACAGTGCTTGTGCGAATATAGTATGTTTCATCTTCTTTAATAATAATTTTGTGTTTGAAAATCTGAGATGCGGTATGGAAAAAGCTAAGCCGTTTTCTATCAATGGCTCTCATCTGTTCTATCGCAGTTCGCGTCTTCTGTTGTTTGGCCCAAGGAATTGTTCCTAAAGTGATAACAGTACACGAGTCAATTTCCAGGTCGCGAAGCATTCCTTGGTGAAGGTTAAGAGCTGTAAGGGCAGATAGTCCCGCGTCCCCAAGGCTGTTTGCATGTAATTTCTCGACCGGAGACAGTAGATAATTTTGATAACCAGAGTGGTATTTTTCAAGATTTTTCAGGTGAGGAAGAACTATAGCCGCCCCCTTGCGTTTATCAAATTTTCCTTCGGAGTTCTTACATGATATAAGAAAGTAAAGGGATGCGACTGGTGCATAAAGGAGACATAAAAATTTCTCATGGTTGTTTGTTAATATTGTTTGCGACGGAAAACCAACGTGTCTTACTCCACCTCCAGGAAAGGCCCAACCGGCCAACTTCAGCTCGGGCGGAAATGTGCCTTTTTTGTTGAACAAATTGTCAATCGATCGATTTTGGTAACTTGCCATGGGCGCAATCTCAACATGCAGATTTTTCCCTTCATACTCGAAAGACAATCGGGTTGTTGTTTTGGAAATTTTTCTGGTTCTGCCATGCTGCAAAAAAGACTTTAAAATAGCATGATGCATCTGCACTCTTTCGAAATCACCTAATCCTTGTCGCCTATGAACCAAAAAATCAATCAATCCATCCTTATTAATGCCGAAGGACTTGTCCATAATTGGTTCAAAAAGCTGTTTCGGGGTATTTCGCCAGAAAAAATCAATTCCATAATCATTTGTTGACCAGCCCCCGAATTCCTCGAATTCTGCCGGGTCCAGTTGTTTCAAGGTCATATAGAGCCCCGCTAAACCAACACGGTGAAGCTGGGTCATTCCCGGTTCAAATAATCTCAAATTCATCCGCTTTTGCATATTTTCCTCCCCAGAATGGGTCATATTCGATAAGTCCTTTCGGAGCGATGACATATTTACCCTTTGTGGGCCAGCTCCAATTTCGCCCGCGAGGAATCGGCATGGGAATGGCTAATTCGGCCAAAGGGCCATCTGTCATATCCTCTTCGCGAACCATCTCAACCGTGTAGCCCGGTTCCATCAAGGCGTGTTTGTTTGTTTCCGATCTCCATGGGGCATCCACCCAATCACTGAATGGTAGTTCGAACGATTCAGAAGAACTGTGATCGTCCTCAAGAAAGGCTTCGAATAACTCTTTTTGAGATTTCCCGGTGTTGTCAGCCACCCGGTCAAGCCATGATTCGATGCGCCTCCAGTAGAGTTCTTCATTTACTTTTTTTTCATAGGGCAGCGCGTTTTCAGGTTGAAGAAATAGGGCTGGCGCTGTATGAAGCGGAACCTCATCAAACCGGTTCAAGCGACCGAGCCTTTGAATCAAGGCAGGGACTGGAGCATATTCGGTTATGAGCAGGTCTGCCGAAAGGTCAAGTGACATTTCGGCTACTTGAGTCGTGACGGCAAGCATCGCCGGTTTATCGGGAAGAAATCCGTCGATAACGGTTCTCTGCCGGACAAGACGGTCCTTGTAACGATAACGGCTATGGTAGGGTTCGACCGGGTAATTCATTTCGTTGGCACGCTTTGCAACATCGATCGCCCTGCTGATAGTGTTGCATATCCAAAGAACCTTTCTGCCCTCGGAAATCGCATTTGCACACTGTTCCCAGGCATCTTCTTCGGTCGCCTTGGCCAAAAAATAACGTTTGGCAGATTCCCGTTTAACAGGCCCGGAAAGCATGGCGATGCCTCCACGTTTGACACAAATTTCTTCCAGAGCTTTTTTCCTGGCGGGCGGCAATGTTGCTGTCATTAACAAAACCGGAGTATTCTGGAAAAATTGGAGGAACCTGAGAAGATGGGCAAACAGCAACTCTGAAAAAGCATGTATTTCGTCAAAAACAAATACACCGCGGACCAGGGAAGGCCAGGCATACAAACCCCGCCTGGTGTTTTGCAGAATGCCGAGAACGGTATGTGCGGTACAGACGACGACTGCAGCCGGCCATGTATCGACTGCTTCGAGCCCCAAATAGGATAGTTCTCTCTGGGCAGGTGACCTGGGAGGCATATTCTCTAAAAGTCGGTAATCAATCGCCATCCGTGAATGGACAAGAATAGCTTCAAAGTCAGGTTCCTGGAGATAATTGCTGAATCCCTCCGAAGCTGTGGCAGTAGTGGGATAACAGAAAAACAGTTTTTTGCCCCTGGCATGTTGTGCCGCCCATTGATAAGCGGCAACTGTTTTTCCTGCGCCGCAACCTGCTTCCACCAACACTGTGTTTTCTTTTGCTTCCGCCACCTGTTTTTGGAAAGGCTTAAGAGCTTTGCCGGAAAGCTTTCCGGCAACCACCGCTGTTAACTCATCCCCACTGAAAATGGTTTGCAGCCGAGGTCTCAGCCAAGCCGGGATAGATAATTTCCTTTCAGGCAAAGCAGATCCCGCAAGATCCGCACACATGAGGGTACTTTTCAGAATTGAGATGAATTTCTTTTGTTTTTCGGAAAAATCGAGGTTGTAACGTCGTATAATTTTTGAAAGCACATCTTTTAATTCATTCTCATCAAAGGGGCGTAGAGAAAAAACGTACTTGGGAAAAGACGGTGGTTCCGGAAGAGAAAGCAGGCCTTTGCCAATAGTTAACAGAGATTGTATCTGCGGATGATTTCCTAAAAAAATTACTTCCTGACGGATAACGCCTGACCGTTTTTTCGTATCTGGGAATTTCAGATGATGTCCAGCCAAGGAAAACAGCAATGCAGGTTTAAACCAGTCGGGATATTGTTGCCAGAAACCGGCCAACCATGAATCAAGAACCTTGTCGATTATGATGATACTCAGAGATTCATGTCGAAATCCCTGTCTGAATGACTTGTTTCGCAGGGTCAACTGAAAATGATCGTTAGCTTTGCCGATGTCGTGAAGCCATGCTGCACAATAGACAGCATCATCCCACATCTCTAAGGTGGCATCAGAAGGAAGAAACTGGCTGACATGCTCCCTCAATATGGCATTAATAACTTGTGCCCCTTCAATAACTTGAGAGGTATGCCCGACCAACGTGGCCGCTTCCGGCGGATTGTCCGGATCATCGCAGCTTTTGGCGAGCAGGTGTTTGAATTCCATTACTTCCCGCTCCACGGTTCAAAAAAACCGCAGCCCATCTTGCGGCGGCCACCGAGCCCCTGTTCCTGAAGGGCAATAGATTCCTCGGCGGTAAGTTCCGAAGCCAGCATCGAATATCCCACCACCTGTTTCCCATGCACTTTAAAGGTCTTCCGTTTGCCGATGGCTATCTTGCCTTTGCATTGCAGAGCAGCCAGTTGGCGTTGGATCTCTTCAGTAAAACGTTCCTGGAGATGACCGTTTTTGGTGGTTACGCAATGTGAGTACAGGGCGACAGCCGGTGTCAGTCCTCTGGTGTTGGGAACCCCCAGCCTGATTGCATGACCATCGAGATCAAGAGTTTTCCCGGCCAGGTTGATATAGGAGGGCAGAGCCTCAACCGGTAACCGGAGCGTCAGACGGGTATTTTTCCCGAGGGCCAGTTTCCCGTCCCCGACATATCTGCCCCGGATTAAGGCAAGCCCCACATCCTCCGTTGCATGGAATTCGGTTTGAATGCGGCTGACAGCGGCAAAAAGCGCATAGCCGTGATCTACTTTGATCTCCGATCCAATCACTTGAAATTGCAGATCTACTTTCATGTTTTTCCACCCCCCCCCCGACTTCAATTGATCTTATCCATGTCGTTAATATCGCAAAGCCACGGCCCACATAATGATGGCTCATTCATTTTTCACTTATTACTCCATCGCCCGGATAAGTCATTTGATTTTTTTCACACATTCGAAATATTTTCCACCTGCTGTCGTTTTCCTTGACGTGATCCGCCAAACCCGGGGAAAAGGTATTCAGGGTAAACAGTCACGCTTCGCGGCCAATCGCGCAAAGGTACAAAGGTTTATACCGGTGCAGCGTTTATACGTTTAAAACCTGGTTTCTTCCTCCACACTACCAAAGCATTATGTCAACCGATGTCACAGTGGAAAATTTTTTTGATTTTTCCCGGCTCCTGGAAAGCTGTGCCAGACTACCGGACCTCGTTCTTCCAGCCAAGCTGCATCTTTTGCACAAGGGAAAAGTGCTGAACCATTCAAAATACCGGGATAGCTTCGACCAGTGACATAACGATTCCCGCCTCCGTCATCATGCCGTGAAACTGCAAAAAATTGTTAATACCTGTTATGTGCCTTCCTTGACTTTACCGGCAACCGAAATTATCTTTTTAAACACAAAATTTAACATATTGATATAAAAAGAAAATAAATCTGCGGATGGAGGATGGGGATGATGATCAGAAGACTCAACGACATTGACAGAATTTTCGGCACAATGGATTTCTTCAAAAACCAGATGAACAGGCTTTTTGATGACTTTGAGAGCGGCCGGGGCGCTATTGCCCAGGGCGGCGTATGGCCGCCGACCAATTTTTATGACGACGGTGATCATATCCTGGTTTACAGCGAACTTCCCGGCGTCAACGAAGATGATATCAACATCAAACTCCACAACAATCTGCTCACCATTAAAGGTGAACGGAAGGAGAACGCGCCTGAGGGTTATGCCATCCTGCGGCAGGAACGCAATGTGGCCCCTTTTTCGCGGAGTTTCACCCTGCCTGTGGAAATTGACCCGGAGAAGACCTCTGCCAGCTTGAAAAACGGCATTTTGACGGTCAAACTCGTCAAGGCCCAGGCGGCAAAACCGAAAAAAATTGTTGTGCAGGCAGCGTAACAGGAGGTCAGCGATGAGTACGGAACGTGAAATGACCAAACCGGCCCAGGATTCACCGGAAGTTTTCAAACCCGGCAAGACCACCACCCCGGATGTGGATATTTTTGTCAATGATGACGAAATACTGCTGGTGGCGGATTTGCCCGGGGTTGACAAGGAAGATCTGGCGATCAACCTTGAAAACAATACCCTGACCATAGAAGGCTCTTTTACCGCCAAATTTACCGGGACCTGCCAGCGGCAGGAATTCGATTCCACGGATTATCACCGGGTGTTCACGCTGCCGAAAGGAATCGATGTGGAAAAAACCACGGCGGAATTCCAGCAGGGGATTCTCTATCTGCATCTGCCCAAATCCGCTGCCGTCAAACCTCATCAGATTCAGGTCAAAGGCGTATAAACAGGGGGGGGCGTCCAAGCCCCCTCCATGTCAAGCCTCTTCTTCCTCTTCCTCTTCCTGGGGATATTCCTCATCGATTTTCCGCAGGCCGTCCATCAGCAGCTTCATGAAACTGGCAATCGGCGGCGCCCCCATCTCTTCCAGAGAGATTGACGATGAGAACTTGAATCGCCCCTTCTGCTCCTTGAGGATCGCATAAAAGGCCTCTGCCCCCTCCAGCCCTTTGTAACGTACTCTGACCACCTCTCCCTCGCTGAAGATGACCGTGGCATGACCGTCACTGAGGTCAAGTTCCACTATGCCCGTTTTGACATTTTCATTAAGCATCTGGAAAAGCTCTGAAGGAGGCACTTCCATCAGCTGTCCCGTAAAGGCCAGGGCCATCTTTTCCGCATGACTGATATTGGTATCGGCCAGCCGCTGCACCAGCAGCCGGGTAAAGGACATCTGCAGAAAAGGATGTCTGATCAGAATCTGGCTCAGGTCCTTGCCGGAAAGGGTCAGGATTTTTACCGGCTCGACGGCCTTGATGGAGGCGCAGGCAGGTTGACCGCTGAACAGACTCATCTCACCGAAAATTTCACCCCGGCCGAGAAAGGCGATGGTGATGTTATTCTTATCAAGCACCGCCACCCGGCCGGAAACAATAAAATAGAGATAGCGGCCGGGATGGCCACTGTGCAGGACCATTTCATCCGGCCGGAAGTTCTTCATGGTCAGGCAGGAAAAGATATCTTTGAGACTGTCCTCTTCAAGGGTCTGGAAAAAGGAAAAGGTGTTCATCATACTGAAAAGAGAACCCATTTTCCGCGACTGCTCCCGGTTTTCCGCCGCCGCCAGCATGCGCATCTGCGGGGTGTAAAATTTGGTCTCTTCAATATAGGCGAATTTTATCAACCCGCTGCAACCGCTGCAGTTGAATTCTTTCTTGTCCTTTTTTTCTTTTTTTTCACTGAGGCCGGGCGTGGAATCAGCCCCCATCTTCTCGACAACAATCTCCGTAATCTCACGCGCCAGGAAAAGGCAGGCAGGCTTGCCGGCCGGAGGATGCAGGGCTACTCCGGACAGACGGAACTCCTCTCCTTCGGTGTACAAAGGGCAATCCTTGGCACTGATAATTTTAAACTGTGCCTCAAGCAGGCTTCCCATCTATTCACACTCTCCCGTCTGCCATATAATTGTACCGGTCTCTCCAGGCAATATCAACCACCGCCGCAGGGGGGGCCGGCCGTCCCGGCAGCAGTTCATTTACAAATGGATGCATGGTTATCATTATTTGCCAATGTCAGATAAAAGTATATTCTTTTTTTATCTCATCGGCATGCAGCAGGATTTTCATTATTATCCGGGCTGGAAAAAACACAGGCACGCTATTACCGCCTTGAGGTCACCCAGGGGGGTGCGGGGAAACCGGCAAAGGAAAGCTTACAAAACCGGCGGTTCCAAGGGAACGGAACTGCTGGGCAAAAAGGCACAAATCGAGGATTTCTGCTGTCGGCAGGCAGAGATTATGAGGGTGAGCAGGCAAACCCGTCACCCCCTCTGATTTACAGGCTGATCTCTTGATGTTTCACTATGAATGCTGTTCTCTGCTCACCTTTTCAGTTCTGTTGGGTGGTCGGGGCAATTTTAATTTCCACTCTCCGGTTCATCTGTCTTCCGGCTTCGTTCTCGTTTGAGGCAATCGGAGCAGTTTCACCATAACCAACCAGTTCAATTCTCGCGCTGCTCACATTGCGCTGGATAAGCAGATCACCCACCGCCTGGGCGCGCCTTTTCGACAGAGTCATATTGTATTCATCGGAACCTGTGCTGTCGGTATGTCCTTCCACCCGGATCAAAGTCTGGGGATACTGTTGCATGACATTTGCAACCCGGTCAATCTCCGTATAGAGCCCTGGACGGACCGTGGCCGAATTGACATCAAAGGTCATATCGCTTTTGAACATCACGGAGAGCAGATCACCTTCCCGGCGGACAGAAGCAGCTTCGGATGAGGCAAGCGCCGTACGCATATCGCGCTCCTGATTATCCATCATTCTTCCCACCCCGGCCCCGGCCACTCCCCCCAAGGCAGCACCGATAGCCGCTCCCCACAGCGTGCCTTCCGTATCGCGGCCGATGGCCTGACCGACGGCAGCTCCTGCCGCCGCTCCACCGGCAGCCCCATACATACCGCCCTGACCGGTTTTCGTCTGCGGCATGCTGCATGATGTGGAAAGGATAAGCAAGGCGGCAGCCAATACGATATTTTTTTTCTTCATAATTTTTCCCCTCTTATTATTAGATGACGAACAGCAATACCTGTTAGGATTCTGCATAGCCCATCAAGGTGATTTTAGCAATGACCTTCAGCAATTTCTTTCCGGACATGAATCGATTCCGGCCCACCACCCTGCCTGAGGCCGCATTATTTTATCAATGCAGCAGGATCATCTGCTTAAGGCAACCAGCGTGATGCCACCATAGAGAATCAGCCAGCAGCCGGCAAACAGCCGGGCCTTTCTTCCCCAGTCATGGTTTGCCTGCAGAAAGGCCAGGGAAATCACAAACACCAGCGGAACCAGGACCCCGGCCAGAAGTGGCTGCAGATAGCGAAGCAGTTCCTGCAGACCGAGAAAAAACCAGGGACCGGCAATATGAAACACACCCATCTTCATGGGCTCCATCGGCGCATTGAAAATGAGAGAAAAAACGAAAATCCCCAGGACAAACCAGCCGTGGTCCGCGACAATCACCCGATAGCGGCGCAGATGGTCCCAGGCGAAAATGACCCACAGCACCCCCAGACCAATGATATGGTTGGCATAGACCCGTTTCATCCCCTCCTCGGTAATGGCAAACAGCAGCGAATTGAGCATGCTGCCGATGACGGGAATGGAGAGACAGATATTTTCCGCAATCAGCCCGGCGGACTCACCGGTGGCATCCCCACGCAGCACGTAGCCGGTGAACAGAAGCAGCAGCGAAACCGGCATGCCGGCAATGAGCCAGATCCATTTCTGCAGGGAAAGACGGTCGGCCGGGCCATAAAGGATAACGACAAGATGGACAACGGAGAGCAGAAAAAAAATCTGGCTTGAGTAAAAATGCAGGGAACGCCAGAAAATACCAAAGGGAATGAGCAGATCAAGGGAGGTGGCGGAGTAGAACGGGTGGGCTTCGTCATATTGCAGGGCAAGGACAACACCTGACAGGATCGAGACATAGAGGGCGACAAGGCTCATGGCGCCCCATTTTTTTTCCAGCAGAAAACGCTTCATAGACAGAGTCCGGCATTACAGGGAGACAATATAACCCTTTGCATTTTCACCACTCATCTTTTCCACGGCAAAGAGAGGCAGGTTTCTTTTCGCCGGCCCGGCAATCCTCACCCCCTTGGTGGTAAACTCACTTTGATGACACGGACAGATGAGCAGATGTTCCTTTTCGCTGAAATTAAGCCGGCAGCCGAGGTGGGTACAGATGCGGGAAACCGCCCAGGTATCGGATTCGTCATGAAAAAGGACAAATTCCTGGTCAAGATGCACATCGCCGACCTTCATCAGTTTTTCCACCTTGATCAGACGCGGTTTCTTCGGCACCTTGAACTTCACGAACCGAAAAAGAGGATAACAGAGCACGGCAGTGGCGGCAAGCCGAATCCAGGTCCAGCTGTTTCGCAGAAAATTCCTCCGCTCCTCCGCCATGCGCTAGCCCCTTGCCTTGACCAGCCGGACAAAATTGACCCTCATACCCCGCACGCCGCTGACCGGGTCTTTGCTGCTCCTGGTCATGAGCGACGTATCCGATACACCCCGGTCAAAACCTTGTTTCAGCAGGACGGAACGGCAGCCATAGCCATGCACCAGATAGATGCAGTCCGGCCGGATGCCCGGCGTTACCTTGACCTTTACCGGTTTGCCAGAACGGATGCCGTCCTGGTTTTCCAGGAAAACCCGCTGGCCATCCTTGATGCCGGAAGCCGCGGCATAGCTGCCGTGCACCCAGACCTCATTCTCGACGATTTCATGATTGAGCCACGGGTTATTCATGGTGCTGCTCAGGGTGTGCACCGGACTGCGGCCATAGAGCAGCCGCACAAAACCAGGGGCCGGTTCGGGGATGGGTTCATACCCGGGCAGCGGCGCCCATCCCTGCTCGGCAAAAACAGGACAATAGACCTCCGCCTGCCCGCTGGCCGTGGGAAAGGGGACCTTGACCGAAACAGTACTGTCGGCAGCCGGGCCGGATGGGTCCTCAGCAAGCGGAACCGGCGGTGCACCATCAACCGGGACCAACGGTGACACCTCTTGCTGCGTCACCGCATCATACAGCCTTTTTATCCCCCCGCCGGCTCGCAGATCTCCTAAAAACCAGCCCGCCTTGCGCAGTTGGCTGTCAAGAAAGGCCGCGCCGTTTTCCTGGAAGAAGGAGATGCTGCCGCCAAGCTGATCGGCAAGGCTTTTGACAATCCAGTAGGGCTCTCTTGTTTCAAAGGCGGGCGGCACAACGGGAAACCGGCCGGCCACAACCGGATTTGCCAGTTCGGCCCAGACCTCAAGAATATCATGACGCTCCAGAAAAACGGCCTCGGGCAGGACAATATCCGCATAAAGGCTTGCCTCGCCCGGCAGCACATCACAGCAGAAAACAAAATCCGCCGCCTTGAAAGCCGCTATTGTTTTATAGATTGCCGGATGATTCTGGAAAGGGTTCTGACCCCAGCAGCCGATGACTTTAATCCTGCCGGCAATCATCTGCTCCATCAGAGTGGAAAAGGAGATGTCATTGCCGGCCTGCGGCCGGGCAAATTCCAGGACGCCGTCAGGCAGCGCAGCGTTGCCCGGCAATTGCAGCCCGCCGGGCCGGCCCACCGCGCCGAGGAGCGTGGTGAGGATGGCCAGGGCCCGCACCCGCTGGACATCATTACCGTACCAGCTGAGATGACCGCCGGGATGGACGATGGTGGCCGGGGCATGGGAGGCCATGAGCTCCGCGCTGCCCACAATGGCGTTAGCCGGGATGCCGGTTATCTCAGCCACCCGTTCCACCGGATACTGCTCGAGATGTTGCTTGAGTTCGGCAAAACCGCTGACGTTTTCCGCCACCCATTGTTTGTCATAGAGCTCGGCTGCGACGATATGCTGACACCAGCCAAGCAGCAGAGCGGTGTCAGTGCCGGCTTTCACCGGCAGATAGACGGATGCCTTGGCGGCGATGGCGGAATAACGGGGATCGGCAACGATGAGCTCGGCCCCTGCCTGCAGACAGGAGAGAAGCGGCTGCAACTGGGGGACCTGCACATTCTCCCCCATATGGCAGCCGATGAGCACAATGCACTTTGCCCCTGCATAATCGAGCCTGGGCGGGTCGCCAGGGGAAAAACCGAAGGTGGCGGCATAGGCGCGGTTACGGATCTCATCACAATGGCGCAGCGCGGCATCATGAATATTGGCGATGCCCGTATCATTAAAAAGCTTTTTGATATAATAGGAGGAAGGACCTCCGGCCAGCAGGGCCAGGCTTTCCGCACCATGGGCCTCCAGGTTTTTCTTAACCTGGTAGGCTATGGCGGCCAGGGCCTCCTGCCAGCTGATGCGCTGCCACTTGCCCTCTCCTCTTGCGCCCACCCGCTTCAGAGGATACTTCAAGCGGTCCGGGTCATAGAGCAGTTTGACGGCTGCCTGGCCCCGGGCGCATACCTTGCTGCCGTTCAACGGACTGGCAGGGTTGCCCTCGATCTTGGTCACCCGGCCGTTCTTCACCGTTGCCAGCACAGGACAGCGGGCGCGGCACATGGCACAGACGGTGGGCACAACAGAAGAAGAAAGCGGCCGGCTATCTTCGCCAGCGCTCTGCTGGGCAAAAACCGGCGACCCGGCCTTCAGGGTCAGGGCCAGGGCGCCCAGGCCCGTACTTTGCAAGAACGACCGGCGGGAATATCGCAGCTTCATAACAGGTCCTGCCGTCGCTTCATCATTTTACCAGATAACACTGGCGCAACCTCTCACAGACATGATCCGGCACCAGGCCGCTGACATCCCCGCCATGCCGCGCCGCCTCTTTAATGATGCTGGAACTGATATAGATCCAGCGGAATCCCGTCATGAGAAAAACGGTTTCCACCTCGCGCTCGATGCGGCGGTTCATCAGCGCCAGCTGAAACTCATAATCGAAATCGGAAACGGCCCGCAGACCGCGGACAATGGCCCTGGCGCCTTTGGTATAGGCATAATCCACCAGCAGGCCCTTCACTACCGCCACCTCAATGCGCTTCTCATCGGGCGGGAAACAGTCGCGGATCATCTGCAGCCTCTCATCCAGTGGAAACAAGGTCTTTTTCGCCACATTTTCGGCAATGGCAACGATAACCTTGTCAAACAGATGCAGGGCCCGCTGGATGATATCAAGATGCCCCATGGTGATCGGATCAAATGTGCCGGGATAAACGGCAATGGTCTCTGTTACCTCAGGTGCGATAAACGGCTGATACTCACTCACAAGATGTCCCTCGCTTTTTCCATGTCCATTTTGACCGTCTCGTATTTATCCCCCTTGAGGGTTTTATGCCCGTTGCGGGTAATAAAAAACCTCTCGACAGCCGTACAGTGCATGATAACTTCCTGATTTATCGTCACGTTCATTCGTTGCCCGGACTTTTTACGAAACCATCCGTTTTCCTATAAAACCAGAAACCGGCCTCGCCATATACCCGCTGATCCTTCAGGGAGAAGCGGGAGATCTCCGCCGGCAGCTGCCCGCCGGCGCTCGACTCAGCCACCAGGAGGCCGCCGGCGCCGACGATTTCCCCTTTGCCGAGTTCCAGGATGATCGTCTCCGCCAGCAGAGTTTTATAGGGAGGATCGATAAAAATCAGGGAAAACCCTCCGGCGGGGCTATAGGACTGCAAAAAGGAAAGGCTCCTGGTCAAATCCCTTTGCAACACAATGGATTTTTCCCAAAAGCCGCACAATTGAATATTTTTGCCGATCAAGCTGACGGCTGACCGGCTTTTGTCCACAAAGACGGCCGATTCAGCTCCACGGCTCAATGCCTCCAGGCCAAGGGCGCCTGTTCCGGCAAAAAGATCAAGCACCCTTGCCCCGGCGACCTCTTCAGCCAGGATATTGAACACCGCCTCCCTGGCCCGGTCCGAGGTCGGCCGGATAGCAGACGTACCGCTGCCGGGTGAAGCAAGTCTGCGGCCCCTGGCCGTTCCGGCAATAATGCGCATTTTTCTATGGTAGACTTTTGCCGACCGAAACTTCGCCCGCTGCCGCTCAACATCGAGGGCGCCGTTTCCTTTTGCTTAACAGCTCAACAGCTTAGCAACTCATCAGCTTGAGTACCTTTCAGGCAATATATTTGTCGATCAGTACCTCGGCAATCTGGACGGCATTGAGCGCTGCGCCCTTCAGAATATTATCCGACACCACCCACAGATTGATACCGTTGGCAATGGACTCATCCTCGCGGATGCGGCCAACCAGGGTCTCGAATTTGCCCTGGCAGTCAGTTGCCAGCGGATACTGGCAGAGATCCGGCCGGTCCACCAGTTTGACGCCCGGGGCATCAGCCAGCAGCGCCTTCACTTCAGCTGCGGTGATCTTCTTTTTCGTCTCAATATTCACTGCTTCGGAATGGCCGTAGAACACCGGCACGCGCACGGTGGTGGCCGTGACGCCGATGGTCTGGTCGCCGAAGATCTTGCGCGTTTCATTGACCATCTTCATCTCTTCCTTGGTGTAGCCGTTGTCCAGGAAGCTGTCGATATGGGGCAGACAGTTGAAGAGAATCTGGTGGGGATAGACCTCGTGTTTGATCTCACCCCCGGCCGCATAGGCCTGGGCCTGTTTTTTCAGCTCCTCGATGGCCTTGGCGCCGGTGCCGGAAACCGCCTGGTAGGTGGAGACCACGATGCGCTTGATGCCGACCTTGTCGTAGATCGGTTTCAGCGCCACCAGCATCTGAATGGTGGAACAGTTCGGGTTGGCAATAATGCCGCGTTTTGTGTACAGGGCGATGTCCTGGGGATTGACCTCAGGCACCACCAGCGGGATATCGGGCTCCATGCGGAAGGCGCTGGAGTTGTCCACCACCACCGCGCCTGCCGCAGCCGCTGCCGGGGCGAATTCCAGGGACCGCGACCCGCCGGCGGAAAAGAGCGCCACATCGATGCCGGTAAAGGCATCTTTGGTCAGCTGCTGCACGGCAATCTCCCTGCCTTTGAAAACAAGCTTTTTACCAACCGAACGCTCGGAAGCGAGCAGGCGGAGTTCCTTTATCGGAAAATTCCTGCGTTCCAGCACATCAAGCATGGCGCCGCCAACCGCACCGGTGGCGCCGGCCACCGCAACATTATACCCTTCTGATCGACTCATGTTTCAACCCTTACTTATTCCTTTCTTTTTTTAAATATACCAAACGGTTCAGGGCGTTCAAGTAAGCCTTGGCCGATGCGGTGATAATATCCGGATCAGCACCCTGACCAATAACAATCTTTCCTTCGTCCTCAACCCGGACCATCACCTCGCCCTGGGCATCGGTGCCGCCGGTAATGGAGCTGACGGCGAAATAAAGCAGCTTGCTGGTGGTGCCGGTGAGCTTGGCAATGGTGCGGAAGGCGCTGTCAATGGGACCGACGCCAAGGCCGGCATCCTGCACCTCTTTGCCCTCCACCAGCAGTTTCACCGCCGAGGTGGGCATGGTCTTGTTGCCGCTCATGGCCCCGAGGGACAGCAGCTGATAGGTCTCGGGAATGCGGACGATCTCGTCCAGCAGAATGGCTTCCAGGTCCTCGTCAAACATCTCTTTCTTGACATCAGCCAGCCCCTTGAAACGGTGGAACACTCGATTGAGCTCATCATCGGTGAGATTATCGTAACCCAGGGCCTTGACCCGTTCCTTCAGGGCATGCCGGCCGGAGTGTTTGCCCAGCACCAGGTTGCCCGAGGTGAGACCGATATCGCAGGGATTCATGATCTCGTAAGTAGTCCTTTCCTTGAGGATACCGTCCTGATGAATGCCTGACTCATGGGCAAAGGCATTGGCGCCGACGATGGCCTTGTTGGGCTGCACCATGATGCCGGTGATGGAGCTGACCATGCGGCTGGAGGCATGAATGAATTCCGTGGCGATATCGGTGCGCACGTTGACCTGATCAGCCCTGGTGCGCAGCGCCATGACCACCTCCTCCATGGCCGTGTTGCCTGCCCGCTCGCCGATGCCGTTGATGGTCGTCTCCACCTGGCGGGCCCCGGCCTTGATGGCCGCCAGCGAGTTGGCCACCGCAAGGCCGAGATCATTATGGCAGTGCACGCTCACCACGGCCTTATGGATATTGGCCGTATTTTTTATCAGATAGGCGATCTTGGCGCCGAATTCCTCCGGCAGGGCATAACCGGTGGTGTCGGGAAAGTTCACCGTGGTGGCGCCGGCCGCAATAACCGCCTCAAATACCCGGCAGACGAAATCCAGATCGCTGCGGGAGGCATCTTCAGCGGAAAATTCCACATTGGAGGTGTATTTCGCCGCATGTTGCACCGAGGCGACCGCCAGCTCCAGCATCTGCTCACGGGTCATCCGCAGTTTATGCTGCAGATGGATATCAGAGGTGGCGAGAAAGGTGTGTATCCGCGGGTTTTCCCCTTTCTTCAGGGCCTCCCAGGCCCGGTCGATATCTTTCTGGCCAGCCCGCGCCAGTCCTGCCACCTGCACTCCCCTGATATTGTCGGCAATATTTTTGACGCAGTCAAAGTCACCCACCGAGGCGATGGGAAATCCGGCCTCAATCACGTCAACCTGCAGCTTGACCAGCTGCTGGGCCAGGCGGAACTTTTCCTGCATATTCATACTTGCCCCGGGAGACTGCTCGCCATCCCGCAGGGTGGTATCAAATATAAAAACCTTCTCTTTATCTGTCGCAACGTTACCGTTTATCATAATGTCATCCTCAATGGCAGCCCACTCTCTAGCCGGTGGCTGTTTTTACACAAGCGTTTTCTTGTCGATTACGATTTCTTCATGGTTGTCAAACATCCGGCAAACCCCCGCCAGGGGTCCGGATAGGATAGAGAGAGCACCGATGAAAAAAAGAGTAACCTGAGGCTCTGTGGCAACGACCATAATAAGCAACGCCATGAACACCATGCCCTGAAATGTTCCGGTCCTGCTCACTTGCTTGAAATTATAATATTTATGAATGCTGACCATTTTCCCGCTGATTTTCATTTTGCATCACTTTATTGCTCAAAAATAAAACCCGCCACAACCGTGCAATAGACCAAACGCCCCCCTGCCGAAAGGCAGCGGATACCGATATTATCACATACTATAATAAATCAAATAAAAGGCAAAGCACTATGATTCCAGAGAAAATATCAGGAAAGGTACCCGAGCACCGTCTCACCGGCCTTCACTTTCTGGCCGGTTGCTATCTCAAGCTGGGTTTTTAATGGCAGATAGAGGTCCACCCGGGAACCGAAACGGATAAGCCCGAAGCGCTGGCCGCGGCTGAGCGCATCGCCCTGCTCCGCCCAGCAGACAATCCGCCGGGCAATGAGTCCGGCAACCTGGACAACGGCGAAGCGCTCTCCCGCATCGGTGGCCATGGTGACGGCGCAGAATTCGTTTTCAAGGGCCCCGCGTTGCGTATCGGCCGAATAAAAACGGCCGGGTGAATAGGTGATGGTATGAACCGTTCCGGGAAACGGTGCTCTGTTCACATGAACATCAAAGATGTTCATGAAGATGCTGACCTTATAAACCTGCTCATTGACAAACCGGTCATCAAAGACCTTTTCCACCAGGATCACTTTGCCGTCAGCCGGAGAAACCAGGGCGTCCGGCGCGGCAGGGATAATCCGGCTCGGGTCCCTGAAGAAATAGAGGACGAAGCAGGTAAGCAGCATGGCCCAGAAGGCGATGATATCATAACCGAGCAGGGCAAAAATTAAGGTCACGAAGGCGGCGAAAGCAATAAAGGGATAACCTTCCCTGGCCACCGGTATATGCTGTTCTTTCATGTGTACGTTCCGTGGCCCGCAAGTATGCCGGACTCTCTCTCCTGAGACGCAATAAACCGGTATCCTGCGGGATACCGGTTTATTGCCATGAAATAATGATACCGTCCGCCCGTCACCGGACGGGCGCTCAATCGCCTAATATTTTTTGCTGGCGCGGGTCATGGCAATGGTGCCTGTCCGCACGATCTCCTGAATACCGATGGGACGGAGAATATCTATCATCGCCTGCACCTTGTCACAGGTACCGGTCACCTCAAGGGCATAGCTTTTGGCGCTGACATCCACCACCTTGCCTCTGAAAATATCGCAGATTCTCAGTATTTCAGCCCTGGTTGACGGCTCGGCCTTCACCCTGATAAGCGCCATTTCCCGTTCGACAAATTCGAACTCACTGATATCCGTCACCTTGATGACATCAATGAGCTTGTGCAGCTGCTTGGTAATCTGCTCAACAATGGCGTTGTCCCCGATGGTGACCAGGGTCAGACAGGAGACATCCGCTTCCAGAGTCGGGGCAACGGACAGGCTTTCAATGTTGAAGCCCCGGCCACTGAACAGGCCAGTGACGCGGGACAGTACTCCAGGTTTATTTTGCAATAGTACAGATATGGTATGTTTCATAAGGATACCCTGCTTTCTTATCTATTTCCGGTGTTAAACCAGAAGCATTTCAGTTGTCGCTTTTCCGGCGGGAACCATCGGATAAACCCCCTCTTCCCTCGCGATTACAAAATCCATCACCACAAGATTTTTTGTTGCCAGGGCTTCCTTGATGACAGGCTCAACCTCGCTGGGTTTGGTCGCCCGCAGACCTACTGCGCCATAAGCTCTGGCCAGGGCGACGAAATCCGGCGCCACATCAAGCGGCGTGGCGGAATATTTCTTATCATAAAACAACTCCTGCCATTGACGAACCATGCCGAGGTACCCGTTGTTTAAGATGGCGATTTTTACCGGCAGTTTATACTGCATGGCAGTGGCCATCTCCTGAATATTCATCTGGATGCTGCCGTCGCCGGCAATATCGATGACCGTCCTGCCGGGAGCCGCCATCTGGGCGCCGATGGCCGCAGGAAAGCCATAGCCCATGACCCCCAGGCCGCCGGAAGTCATGAAGGCCCGGGGATGATTGAAATGATAAAACTGGGCGGCCCACATCTGGTTCTGGCCGACCTCGGTGGTGATGATGGCGTCGCCATGGGTCAGCTCATGCAGTTTCTGCACGACAAACTGAGGCTTGATCACATCCGGCGTATCCACATACCCAAGGGGATGCGCCAGTCGCCAGTCATTGATCTGCCGCAGCCAGGCCGCATGGTTTTCCTTCTCGGCCGCGGCATTGAACTCCTCACTGCGGGCAAACCAGGTATTCATGGCAGTCAGGGCATGCTTGCAGTCAGCCACAATCGGAACATGAACCTTGACGTTTTTGCTGATGGAAGTCGGATCAATATCAATATGGATAATCTTGGCATGGGGGGCAAAGGCGTCAATTCGGCCGGTGACCCTGTCGTCAAAACGGGCGCCGACGGCAATGAGCAGATCACAGTTGGCCACCGCCATATTGGCGTAATAGGTACCATGCATGCCGAGCATGCCCATGGAAAGCGGATCGGTACCGGGGAAACCGCCGAGACCCATCAGGGTCATGGTAACCGGGATATCAGTACTTCTGGCCAGCTGGGTCAGTTCCTCATGGGCATTGGAAAGAATGACGCCGCCACCGGCGTAAATAACCGGCTTTCTGGCCTTGATAATGGCCCGGCACGCCTTTTCTATCTGGCCTGGATGCGGTTCATAGGTCGGGCGATAGGTCCGCATCTTGACCTGCTGCGGCTCCGGGAAAACAAGCTTTGAGGCCATGACATCCTTGGGCAGGTCGACGAGGACCGGCCCCGGTCTTCCCGATCTGGCGATATGAAAGGCCTCCCGGATGGTGGGCACCAGGTCATTAACATCCTTGACCAGATAATTATGTTTGGTGCACGGCCGGGTGATGCCGACAATATCAACTTCCTGGAAGGCGTCATTGCCGATGAGACCGGTGGGAACCTGCCCGGTAAAGACAACGATGGGAATCGAATCCATGTAGGCCGAGGCAATACCGGTGACCGTGTTGGTGGCTCCGGGACCTGAGGTTACCAGCGCAACACCCACATCTCCGATCACCCGGGCATAGGCATCCGCAGCGTGCACCGCTGCCTGTTCGTGGCGGACAAGTACATGGGTAAGTTTGTCGGATCGAAGTATCTCATCGTACAAATCGATGACCGCGCCTCCGGGAAAACCGAAGATCGTATCCACCTTCTGTTCTTCCAGGCATTTCAACAATGCCTGTGCGCCTGTGATTTTCATAAAATTTTCCTGCTGTAGAAATTTAATGATGGTGAAAAACAAAAAAAGCCCGGCAAAGTCACTGCTGACAACAACACTTGGGGCATACATTTGGTTGATTTCTGACAAGTTAGGCAGGGTCCCAATATAGCCACTGACTATAAATTGTCAAGTATCAATACATCTATAACCGAAATCATCGGAGGGTTCAATATTTACAGGAATAATTATCACGCATGGCATGAATAGCGGTCAGCAATTCCTTTTCTCAGCAAACGACCAGTTCCCGCAGCGAGGGTGGAAGAATACCCGCATCCCGGCCACGGGCCAGAAATTCATTGACGGCGGCAAGGCCCTGGATCCCCAGATCCTCAGAAAAATTATTCACATAAAGGCCGATGTGGCTGGCAATAACCTGTTCATCCAGTTCCTGGGCATATCTTTTAATATAGGAACGGCTTTTCCCGGTATCGGCAAAGGCCAGGCCGACGCTTTGCCTGATGCAGCTCTCGATCTGCAGGAGCAGCTCCGGGCCAAGGCTCCTTCTCGCAACAATACCGCCCAGGGGAATGGGATGACCCGTCTCGGCCTCCCACCAGGCGCCCAGGTCCTGCAGGCAGGTAAGGCCGTGCTGCCGGTAGGTGAAGCGGCTTTCATGGATAATGACCCCGCAGTCGACCTCCCCCCGGGCCACACAGGGCATGATGGTCTCAAAGGACATGGGCACCATTTCATAGTCCGCCCGGCTGAAAAGCCGGAGAAGCATGGCGGCGGTGGTGTAACGGCCGGGGATGGCAATCCTTTTACCGGCGAGATGCCGTCCGTCGGCCATCGGCTTGCGGGCAACCAGCAGCGGCCCGCAGCCGCGGCCCAGGGCCCCGCCTGAACGCAGCAGCACATAATCATCCAGCACATGCCCCAGGGCATGAAAGGAAATCTTGGTCACATCAAGCCTGGCCTGTTCCATGGCCCAGACATTCAATGTTTCCACATCAGCCAGCAGCGGCTCGGCAAAAGACGGACATGCCGGTCCGGTCAGGCCGTGGACCAGGCCGTGGAAGATAAAGGTGTCATTGGGACAGGGTGAAAAACCGATGCTAAGCATAATTTCAGAAGTAAGGAGTGAGGAGTTAGGAGTGAGGAGTAAGCAGTAAAAAGTCAGAATAACCCCCCTTTTTCATTTCATAGAGATCGCATGCACCAGGGGTACGAGCGGGCCATGCCCGCGACCTTGAGCACAATGGAACAATGATCGCGGCCATGGCCCGCTCCTGCCGACTGCAACAGAATCGTCTCCTCCCTCCTCACTCCTAACTCCTCCCTCCTCACTCCTAACTCCTCACTAAAAACGCGACAATTCGGCGCCGCTCAATCCCCGCACCACCTTGGCCACGGCAAAACCGGCTGCGGCGCAGGCCTCTTTCAGCCGCCATTGCGCCGGGTTGCGGTCTTCAACCATGTTGCTCACGCAGCGCAGCTCAAGGAAATCAATCCCGAACCCCTGGCAGACCCTGGCCAGGGCCGCCCCTTCCATGTTTTCGCAGATCGCCTGATGGGTCTCATGCAGGTAATCACCGCGCCTGCCGGTGCCGCTGACGCAGTTCACCGTCAGAAACCTGCCGCTGACAAAAGGGATGTTTTCAAGGCCGAGAATCTTTCTGGCCTCCTGATAGAGCTCATTTTCCAGATCGAATTCCCGGTTGACCGGCAGGGCCTCCCCGGCCAGGGCCTCAATCCGGTCGGCAAAACAGATGCCCAGATCGGCCAGTGTTTCGCCATTCGCCACACACATGTCAAGCACCTCAAGCCCGGTGGACAGATAGGCCCCGGCCACCCCGAAATTAATGACCGCCGAGACCTGATAATGCAGGGAGAGATGGCGGGTCAGGGCAAAGGCGGCATCCACCGGGCCGACCCCTGACAGGAGGAAGGCCACATTCCGCGCGCCGGCCAGCGCCTGTCTCGCCGATTCAAGTTCCAGTTCCGTTGCCGCAACGAGCAGGTACATGGTCAGATATCACGGGTGAGGACGCTGCCGGCGAAATTACATTCGATCCTTTCCTTGATCCTGTTCTGCTGGTCAAGGACCACCACCTGGGGCTCGAAATTTTTCAGATCCTCCTCCGAGTAGAGGGCATAACTGACGATGATGATCAGATCGCCGACCATCCCCTTCCTGGCCGCCGCGCCATTGAGGCCGATGACGCCGGAGCCGGGTTTCCCTTCAATGGCATAGGTATCGAAACGGTCGCCGCTGTAAATATTATAAACCTTGATCTTTTCATATGGATAAAGGCCCACGGCCGCCATGAGGTCCCGATCGATGGTCAGACTTCCTTCATACATCAGATCAGCCTGGGTGACGGTTGCCTTGTGGATTTTTGATTTCAACATGTAGCGCTGCATGATTTTTCCTAAATATTAAAATTTGATGAACCCGTATGGATGCCCCTTGGGAAAAAGTCTTTTTTTACCACCGAGCCCCCAGAGATCACAGAGAACATTTTTACCGCAGTCAGGCAGCTCTGTGCTCTCCGTGGTTAATTTTCAGTTTTTACGAATCCATCAGAGTTATGCCCCGCCAAGCAGGGTGTTGTCAATCAACCTGGTCCGGCCGATTCGCACGGCCAGGGCCAGCAGTGATCCGGCCGTGATCGTATCGCAGGAGACAAGGGTCTCCGCATCGACGATGGCGACATAATCAATGGTCACATCACCATAAGCAATAATATATTGAAGGATTTCCTCCCTGAGTCTGGCCGCGTCCCTTTCCCCTGCAGCCACCCTTTCCCTGGCAAGCTGCAGGGCGCGGGACAGGCAGAGGGCCTTCGTCCGCTCTTCCCCACTCAGATAGGTGTTGCGGGAGCTCATGGCCAGGCCGTCCTTTTCCCGGACAATGGGATGGGCGATGATGTTCACATCCCAGTTCAGATCAGCAACCATTTTTCTGATAACGGCCAGCTGCTGAAAGTCCTTGGCGCCGAACACGGCGAGATGCGGTTTGACCATATGAAAAAGCTTGGCCACCACCGTGGTGACCCCGTCGAAATGGCCGGGTCTGCTCACTCCGCAGAGTGTCTCGGTCAGACCGCTCACACTCACTTTAGTGCGGAACCCTGCCGGATAAACCTCCTCGGCCGTGGGGGCAAACAGCACCGCAACGCCCGTTGCCGCGGCAAGCTCCGCGTCACGCTCAAAGGCGCGGGGATAGCGGGCCAGGTCTTCATTGGGGCCGAACTGGATGGGGTTGACAAACAGGGAGACAACCACCTGATCGGCGATGTCGCAGGCCTTGCGCATGAGGGCTAGATGGCCATCATGGAAAAAACCCATGGTGGGCACCAGGCTGATCGTTCCGCCCTCTGCCCGGACCGTGTCAGCCCAGGCAGCCATGGCGGCGGGGGAGCAAACAATTTCCATTGCCGTTACTTCACTGCAAGCTTTGCCTCGACCAACTCCCGTACCGCCGGGTCAAGATCGGTCTGGGTCTTGATCATTTCATAGGTCTCACGGGCCTTGGCAGTGTCATTTTTCTGCTCATGGATCCGCGCCTCGCCCAGATAACCGATGATGACAAAACCGGGGATGTCACGCAGGGCCGCATATTGCCCAAGGGCATTGTCCAGATCGCCGTTCATCTCATAAACCTGGGCAAGGTCGAACATGACCAGGGGGTACAGCGGATTGCCCTTGCCCAGATCCTTCTTGATGGCGGCCAGTTCTTCCTGGGCTTTGCCATAGTCCTTTTTCTCCAGCTGGTCATGGGCCAGGGCTATCCTGCTCCACATGGCTGCGCCCGAGCCGGAATAGTCATTGATCACCTGCTGCAGGTCACTCACCCGCTTTTCAGCATCGGTCTGCTGCATGGCCTGGGCCAGCAGGGCGGCGGAATCATTTTTCTGCTTCTGCGTATAATAATTGTAAAAATTCCAGGCAGAGATTAAGACTATGAGTGCAATCAGGGCAATCTGCAGGGTCTTGGCATTATCGGTGATGAATTTTCTCGCCTTGGGCGGCAGATTCAACTCGTCCAGCAGGGTACGTTTGGCCGGGGTCACCTCTTCAACATGCAGTTTGGTAAAAGGGCTGTTGTTCTGTTCTGGCATGGGAATATCCTTTTTTTCAAGTAAGAAGTCAGGAGTCAGAATTCAGGAGTCAGAATGGAAAAGGAAGATGCCAGCAGCAGTTATTCTGTCTCCTGTCTCCTGGCTTCTGACTCCTGGCATTTAAAAATTTATTTGCAAGTCCGGCCTGCAACAAAAGAGTATGCAGGGGGTTCATAGTCGGCAAAGCCGAAATTTGCTCGCGCAGTCAACCAAAATGTCACTTATACAAGCGGCACGCAAAAAAATCAACGCCACACTTCTTCTGTAACCATAAACTGGAAAACTTTATGACCCTGTCACCATACGCCTCCAGAGTCCAAACCGTCACCGAACTGACCCGCTCCATCCGGGGTCTGCTGGAAACGGAATTCTCCTTTGTCACGGTAAGCGGCGAGATTTCCAACCTCAAACGCCCCTATTCCGGCCACTGCTATTTCACCCTGAAAGACCAGGAGGCCCAGATCAAAGTGGTGCTGTTCAAGGGCCAGCAGCGCTACCTGGACACCCCCCTGCAGGACGGCCGCCAGGTCATCTGCCGGGGCAGGATCTCGGTGTACGAACCCCGGGGCGAATACCAGATCATCGCCGACTTCGTCGATTCATACGGCACCGGCGCCCTGCAGGCGGCCTTTGACCAGCTGAAGAAAAAACTGGCGGAGGAGGGTCTCTTCTTTGACGGTGCGCAGAAAAAAGAGCTGCCCTTTCTGCCGGAAAAGATCTTTCTCGTCACCTCGCCCGGGGGCGCGGCCCTCTTTGATTTCCTGCGCCTCTCCCGCAGCCGCTTTCCCGCGGTGCCCATTGAGATCTCGCCGGTCAGGGTGCAGGGCGAAGGCGCGGCCGAGGAAATCAGCCGGGCCATCAAGGCCATCAACAGCAGGGCCGTGGAGGAGGGGGTGATCGTGCTCTGCCGGGGGGGAGGATCGCTGGAGGACCTGTGGGCCTTTAACGAGGAGAAAACGGCCCGGGCCATTTTCGAGTCCCGGCTGCCGGTGGTGTCGGCCGTGGGCCATGAGGTGGATTTCACCATTGCCGATTTTGTCGCCGATCACCGCTCCCCCACCCCCACGGCCGCGGCCAGGGACGTGCTGCCGGACAGGGAAACCTTGCGCCAGCGGCTTTCCTCCATCTCAGGCCGGCTCACCTCAACCATCAAAACAAAGATTGACATTCTCCGCCGCCAGGTGCGCTTTGAGCAGCAGCGCCTGGGCGATCCCACCGCCCTGCTGCGCCATTTCCGGCTGGTGCTTGACCACAGCCGGCTTGCCATGACCGGCGCCATGACCGCCGTCATTCATCGCCACCAGGAGAAGCTGCACCGGCTGGAAGGCAGGCTGGCCATCCATAATCCCGCCCGCCAGCTCATCCACCGCCGGCAGCTGGTGGATGAGCTGGGGGAAAGGATCATCGTCTTTACCCGCCTGCAGCTTGAGCGCAAACGCCAGGAACTGGCCAGGACGGCGGTGCTGCTTGACGCGGTCAGCCCGCTGGCCGTGCTCGGCCGCGGCTACGCCATTGTCAGCCGGGCGGACGACGGGCAAGTCATCCGTTCGGCCAAACAGACCCGGCCGGGCGAACTGCTGCGCATCCGGCTGCATGAAGGCAGCCTGGTCAGCGAGGTGAAGGAGAGGGAGGGGTGATTCTCCAGATCGCCCACCACCCCGTAGGAGGGGGCCATGCCCCCGACCCCGCAACCCGTCAAACCCCGTGGCTTCCCTGAACAGATAATCACCGAGCCGCTGCAAATCTTCTTCCCGCTGCATGGGCTCTTCCCGTCCGCTGGTTCATAAACTATCGCGGGCAAGGCCCGCTCCTACCGGCCGATAGGGGATGATTGCAGAAAATTCCCGCCCCGAAAATTCGAACACACTCCAACCGTAGGAGGGAGCCACGCCCCCGACTGCACGAAGGCAGCCTGATAAACGAGGTGAAAAAAAGGGAGGAGTGATTCTTCAGATCGCCCGCCGCCTGTAGGAGGGGGCCATGCCCCCGACCCCGCGACCCGTTAAACCCAGATCGCGTTCCAGAAAGGATAATCAACGATGCGTTGTACCAATCCCGCCCGCACCGGATTGGCTATCATATAACGGGCCACGCTCCGCAGGTCTTCTTCCCGCCGCAGACAGTGGTCGTGGTATGCCGGCTCCCAGATGGGCCCCTTTCTCTGCAAAATCCGATTGACATAACGTGCGCTGGCCGATTTGAGACGATTCACCACCAGGCTCAGGGGGTCATCTTCGCCCAGTTGGACGAGCCAATGGGCGTGATCCGGCATGAGCACCCAGGCCAGCATGCGGGCATCGCCCAGCAGGGCGCTATTCTCGAAACAACGGGCGGCCGCGCAGCCCGCGTGGAAATCAGCAAAAAAACATTGCCGGCCAATCGTGGCGCTGGTCACCAGATAGACATGGTTGGCGAGCGATGCCCGGCCCCGCCGCAAGGCCCGATGCCCGGATTTTTCCGGCTGCTGGTGCGGGTCACGCTTGGAATGGCGATTGTTGCTCTGCTGGCTCATAATGTTTTCGCGGGCATGGCCCGCTCCTACCGCCCGATAGGGGTGATTGCAGAAAACCCCGCCCGGAGGAAATTCCGCCACGCCCCGCCCGTAGGAGGGGGCCATGCCCCCGACCCATCAAACCCGGATCGCATCCGGCGAAGGGGTGGTTGAAAAAATTTTCAGCGCCAGCGACGGCCATAAACCCAGAGGGATCAGAGGCCAGAGGTGGATGGTGACGCGACAACCCGAAACCCGAAGTCCCAGTTCATGAAGTCCGGATCGTTCCAGTTCCGGACGGCGCAGCGCAGGTTCACAGCGTTGAAGTAGAACGAGCCGCCGCGCAACACCCGACCTACATTCCCCTCCAGGGTTTCATCAACTCTTTTCCTGTAACGCGGGTTGCTGTCCAACCACTTGCTGCTGCACCACTCCCAGACATTGCCGGCCATGTCACAGGCCCCACACTCCGCCTTGCCGCTGGTGAATATCCCCACTGCCGCGGTGCTGTTGATCCCCGTCTTATTCATATTGCAACGAGAGTCTGTCCTTTCCGCATCCCCCCAGGGATATTTCCGGCCATCCGTTTGGCGGGCGGCCCGCTCCCACTGGACCTCGCTGGGCAGGGACACCTGCAGGCCCAACCGCTCGCCGAGCCAGTTGCAGAAGGCCACTGCTTCAAACCAACTGACATTCACCACCGGATGATTGGCAAGGGCAAAAACACCGCCCACTTTTCCAGGTCCGCTACGCTCCCCTTTCCACGCCCAGCCGGCAGCTGTCCAGCAGTGCCGCCATTTTTCGGTGTAGCCGCCGTCCTCGACAAAGGCGGCAAACTGCATGTTGGTCACCGGGTACTTGGCGATGCGATAGGGTGCGCGGAGCAGGGTGCAGTGGAAGCGCTCCTTTTCATCGCCCATGATAAACGTCCCCGCTTCGATATCGCACCAGAGAATATCCGGCAGGCCATCGCTGTTGAGGCCCACTCCCGGTCTTGGATCACCCAAAAGAGCCAGGGTGTCAGCCGCCCTGACCCGCTCCAGCGTCACAAGACGTTCCCGCTCCAGAAGATCGACCAGCCGGTTCTTGACCCGTGCCAGCAGATCGCAGCCGAGGGTGCTGTCCTTAACCCTGTTCACCCCCATCTCGGCAAGAACCTCGCCGGCAAGCCAAGCCTTGCGCCAGGCAAGTTCGTGGTCCACCACCCTCTCTGGACACAACTCCCCAACCAGGGCCAGGGGTTTGTCGGTGTCGCCCCCCAGATAAACCAGCCGCCCCACGGCCAGCAGAATCACCTCCCGCCAGAAGGCACCCTTCGTCACAAGCCCGGCCGCCTGCCAGGCAAAATTGGCCTGGGAGCCGAGATGGGCCCCGGCCAGATACTCCTGAAAGGTCCGGTGGGGAAAGGTAAAGACCTCGGGCGCCCGTTCAATGAGAAGACCGGCCCTGTGCCGCATGGCGGAAACGACCTGCTGGGCCCAGTCCCGGCTCCCCTTTGGGTGGAGTGCAGCAAGGGACTTTTCCAGATGCAGTTCGCCGATGTCGGCCAGGGCATCCCCCTCGACCGCACCCCCCTGCCTGTGGGCTTCGAAGGCGAGTTCCCACAGGCAACGCTTGAGGTCCACATCGGTCCTGTGAGCCTCGGCCAGCAACCGGCGCAGACCGGTCGCCTCCCCGCCGCCGCCCAGCTTGATCTCTTCCCAGAGCCAGAGAAGAAGCTCAACCGTCTCCTCATAGAGCAGCGCCCTGGCATCGGGCAGCCGGCCCTTGTGGGTGTGGACCAGGGCCATGACCGTCAAAAGCAACGGATTTGGCGCAAGACGCCACAGATCAGGACGGCGCAAAGCCCCCTGAAGACGCCTGGCAAGTTCCTCTGCCTCTTCCTTTCTGACCTCCCCCAATCGTACCAGTTCCTCATACCAGGCAGTGATGAAATGGTCGATCTTCTTCTCGCTGAGCTGGGCAAGTTCAACGGATGGAACACCTTCGAGCTTCCAGGCCGGGTCCTGGTAGGAGAGAGTGCGGCAGGTGAGCAGATGCCGGCTTTTTTTGTAACGTTCGCAGAAAACCTGCACTGCATCGCGCACAAAACTGCGCCGTGCCCGGCCAGGAATCTCGTCCAGGCCGTCAAAGAGAACGATGGCCCTGCCATCCTCGAGGGCCTGATGCAGAGGTTTTTCGGCCAACGACAGGTTCTGCGCCGTAAGCCTGGTCTTGATGAAATCCCACAGGTGACGGGGCTCGGCTTTCACCGCATCATCAGGCAGCGCGGCAGCGAAATCCCGCAGCACAACGGGAATAGGGACGAGATCGCCCAAGGCGTCCGGCCAGTCCGGCAGGCGATGCAGCCAGCCGCCTCCCGGCTCCAAGCCGTTTAAAGCCAGACAAAGGCCGAGATGATTCAAAAAGGTCGATTTCCCGGAACCGGGTGCCCCGAGAATGACAAGCTTCGATGCCATTGACGCTACCTGAAGTACACTCACGTTTTGAACATCTGACTTGTTTTTAGGGAAAAGGGGAATCGATGAACCAGGACGAAACTTTCTTCTTTGATCTTCATCCAAACGTATGATTGTGTCCAGGGCCACATAGACCTGGTCCAGATCAAGCTGCTTACGGCCGCAGGTCGGGTCGCTGGCCCCGAAATCCATGCCCCGCAGCGGCAGCTTGCGGCAGCCGCATACCAGCACCCGGCGATAGATGGCCAGGGCGCGGACCGGGTCCTGGGTGGGCACGCCCATATAGATATTGCCCCGCATATCGCCGGCAACCGCCACCCCGCCGGCCCCGGCCGCCACCGCCCCCGGTCCCTGGGCTATGACGCCGGAGCCCGTCACTCCGGCTGATTCTTTACCTCCACCCCCAAGTCCGGCAATGGCGGCCTGATAGGTGTCTTCATCCAGAGCGCCGCTCTCATGGGCCAAGCGAAGCTGGGCCATTCTTTTTTCACGCTCATCACTCACCGGTCATCTCCTTCCTTCTTTCTGGCGAAAGTATTGCCGCTGCCGGTAATGATATTGCCACCCTGGACATTCCCACCAATGGCCACCCCGCCGGCCCCAGCCGCCACCGACCTCTCTCCCTGGGCGATAGCCCCAGAGCCTTCGAGCCGGGCCTGGAAATGCTGGGGGCTGGCGCGGCGGAACTCTTCCAGCAGCTTTTTGATCTCCCCGGCAAGAGAATTATCTTCAGCGAGCACCTTTTTGATCTGCAACCGCAGGGCAGCCACGGCATCTTCATCCGTGGGGTGGTCGATCACCTCCTGCACCGCCTCGCGGGCCGCCTCCCTTGCCTGCGTCTGCTGCGAGATTTTCCGCCACAGGGTCTTGGCCTTGCCCCAGCCCTCCTTGCCGATCTCCTGGGCCACCGTCTCCACCGCCTTCTCCCCGGCTTTCGCCAGGTACGGCATGAGGGGAACAAGCAGGGTGGTCACCTCTTTTGCCAGCGCACCGATATCCATCATTTTCCCTCCCGCCTGTCTGCCTTTTCATATGGCGCAGCTTGATCTTGCCGTGCAAAGCCCTCCCCGGCGGCTATACAATGTACGGCAAGATATGAATACCGATTCATTATCAAGGAAAAGGTGTGAAGGCAATAGAAAATATCGCCGATGGTCTGGATGAGGAATTGAATCAGCCGGGTAAATCCCAAGGGGTCTTATTCTTCCTGTTTATTCCCTTTTGGCAGGGTGAAACTGAAGGTGCTCCCCTGGCCCACGGCGCTTTCCACCCAGATCCGGCCTTGATGGGCCTCAATGATGGCCTTGGCAATGGACAGGCCGAGGCCAGAACCGCTGGTGTCCCGGCTGACCCGATAAAAGGCGTCAAAAATATGGGGAAGATGCATTTCCGGGATCCCTGCGCCGGTATCCGTCACCTGGATGAGAATATCCTCCTCCCCATCTGTGAGCGTAATGGTGACGCATCCTGCCGGTTCCGTATATTTCAAGGCATTCATCAACAGGTTGGAGATGACCCGGTCCATCATCATGGGGTCGGCCCGGATGAACACGGGGCCCTCGGCAGGAGCTTCATAGACGAGTTTGATGCCTTTTTTTTCCGCTTCTACCCCGGCCATGTCCATCAGCTTTTTGATGGCCGGCCGTATATCGTAGTCCTCCCTGGCCGGCAGATATTCCCTGGTTTCCAGGCGGGAGAATTCAAGAAAATTTCTGATCAGCTTTTCCAGTTTGTCCAGATTGTCATGGACCATTTCCAGATAGTCCTTCTGCTTTTCCGTGAGAACTCCCGTCTTGCCCGACAGAATCCGGGACAAAAGCCCGGCGGAGGTCATCACCGGGTTCTTCATGTCATGGGCAAACATTGACAGAATGTTTTTTCTCTCCTTGGCCAATTTTTTGTACGCACTGATATCCCGGAATAATTCCACGCCGCCGATAAAAGTGCCGACATGGTCAAATAGCGGAAAAGTTGTTACGGAAATAGAGATGAAATCACCATTTTTCTTCTGGATCACCGACTCGCTTGCCACGCTCTGTTCATGCCTTTTCAACGTGAGCTGCAGCAGTGGACAAGCGGTAGCATCGGCAGTGCCGTGCAGAATGGCAAAATGGTATTTCCCCAGGACCTCCTGGCGGCTGAAGCCGGTTATTTCCTCGGCGGCCTGATTGAATTCAACAATAGCCCCGGCGGCGTCAACAATGGAAAAACCGATGGGCAGGTTATTGATGATCAGCTCGAAAATCTGCTCTTTTCCCATGGATCCTGACATGAGGGCCACCTCCGGTAGCAAGGGTAAAACCAAAATGGTTTCTGAACGGCTGCCGCCAGCCTCGGGAACTGCTTTGTCCGGGCTGTCGAGTCAGCCTCTGTTCAGGGCGATAGCGCGGCAAGCGCGCCGGCCAGGGTGGGCTTGTCGGTAAGGCGCATGATTACCCCGGCGTCACGCAGGACATACTCAGGCCCCTTGCCCCGCACATCCTCCTGCAGGACAACCACATCGACCTTCATCCCAACCAGCCATTCGGCCACCCGGATGCCCTTGGCCTTTTCCTCGTTGTGGTGAGGGTTGCTGATGATACGCTGCTCTTCCACGCCGCCGTCAGCCTGCCGTATCGTCACCAGGGCGAAGTAGGGCGACTCGCCGAAGTGTTTGCTGACCGCGCCATCGCGGTCGGCAAGGGGGACGGCGTAGCGCAGCTGCATCACCGCAGGCGATTCGACGTGGAGCAGCACCCGTTCCACGTGCGGCACCGCCGCGCGCACGGCGGCCTCGATGCGCCCCAGCACCTCTTCGGCCTTGCCGAGTTCCACGACCCGCAGCGTTACCCCTGCCTCGACAAAACGAAAGCGCCCGGCATTGCGCCCGGTCACCCACCGGAGCTCGGCAACCGCCGGGGCGGCATTGATAACCTGGCGGATGCGCTGCAGCGTTTCCGCGTCGAGCGAGGCGTCGAGCAGCACGCGCATGGCATCGCGCAGCACATCCCAGCCGGTCTTGAGCACCGCGACGACGATGAGCAGCGCGGCGATGCGGTCGAGCGGCAGGCGCAGCCACTGTGAAAAGAGCGCCGCAAAGGCGAGACCGGTGGTGAACACATGCAGCCGGTACTCCCTGGCATCGGCAAGCAGCGCCGGTGAGTTGGCAGCCCGTGCCACACGCATCTCGAAATGGCTGAAAAAGAGCGGTAGCGCCGTGGTGATCAGCAACAGGCCAAGCATCCAGGGCTCCGCCCGGATCGGCGCAGGCGGAGCCAGCAGCGCCTCGCGCACGATCTCATAGGCGCTGACGAAGATCATGACGGCGAGGCCGGCCGCTGTCAGGTTCTCCACCTTGTAAAGGCCGTAGGGAAAGGCCTCGGATTTGCGGGTTGCGAGCCTGAGGCCGATGAGAACGGCAACGGCGGTGAGGAGATCAACGACGTTATGCACCAGTTCCGCGGCCACGGCAAGGCTGCCTGAGGCAGCGGCGATGATAACATGGAACGCCGCGAGCAAGACGTTGAGCGCCACCGAGTACCAGCCCCAGCGTTCGAGCCGACGGGCGTCAGGGACTACCGATGCCCGAGGCGTGGAATTTTCGGAGCGATTATGGTTCGTCCCCATTTCTCTGTCTCCGTAAGCATCAAAGCGTGTTCAGCCGCAAAGACACGCAACCAGCCGATTTGGCTTGGATAAACAGTCCGGATTTCATTACCTGCATCCTTTAGAGCCTCTTGCAAAATGAACGTCGTAGCGAGATCGAGAGAAAAATATTCTGGGCAAGGATGAGTTGTGAAATCGCCCGGAAGCGTAGCAGTGCTACGTTGAGGACGATTTTACAAGGATGGCCGCACAGGTTATTTTTAGCCGATCGGAGTAGATGTTCATTTTGCAAGAGGCTCTTAACATAAGAAATAATTGTTTTGTGGCCTTTGTCAAGTCGCAAAGAACTCAACATCCCCGTAGAAAATTTCACATTTTCGCCGGCCTGGGGTCTTGTAAAAAGGGGAAACAGGTCCTCACTTTCAATGGAATCTGCCCGCCGATGGAACTTCTCTGCCGGATATTTCGTCTATATAATTATAATGGTTGCTTTATGGCAAATTTCATAGAAGATTAGGTAGCAGCTGTTTTGATCCTGACAGGACGATGCTTACTATAAGTGAAGGAGTTTCGCGATGATTGATTTTTTTATCGGCAAGTCACCCACCATGAACCGGCACCTGAATGAAGAGACAACGCCCATTCAGAAGACGGTCCGGGAAGTTCTGCGCATCGCCAGAAACGTCCAGTTCGACCGCCGGAAAAGCACCACTGACCGGCGCCTGAGAAATGAGGACTTTAAAGTTACTCTTTCCAACCGGCTGGAAAAGAGGGGCAGACCTGACCGCAGACAGAACCAGGGGGTGCTGTCAGCGGTAACCCGCATGCAGGATCGTCGACAAAAGCGGCTGGACCGCCGCCGCAGCGTCAACTCCGGGGTCTATGTCAAGCTGTCCGGCATGAATGACCGGCGTTCCGGCATCGATCGCCGGGGCGATAAACCCCTCTAAACCCCTTCCTTCGTAAAAAACAAAAAAATGGCCGGCATGCCGGCCATTTTTTTCATACCCCTGGGTTAACCCTCCAAAACATTATTTTTTCTTTGTTCGTCCGCTGCAGGCGCCACCTGAACTTTTTTATGCACCCTGGCAACCGCCGGCTGCACAATGCCGCCGGTTTCACTTACCTGATTTCGATCCGCTTCCCCTCAGGCTGCGGCAGGGCCTTGCGGGGCATGGTGACGGTCAGCACGCCGTTCTTAAATGTCGCCTTGATCTGCTCCTGGTCCGCATCAGCAGGCAACGACAGCATCCGCTGGAAAGAGCCGTAGGAGCGTTCCATCCGGTAGAAATTCTTCTCTTTCTCTTCCTTTTCCTGTTTCTTCTCGCCCTTGATGATAAGGGTGCCGTTGGCTATTTCAATTTTCACGTCCTGCCGGTCCACTCCGGGCACCTCGATACTGATGGTGTACTCTTTATCATCTGCCCCGATGTCAAGGGTGGGCTTTAAGAATCCGCTGGTCAGCGGCCCGGCAAAGAGACCTCCCTGCCGGGAAGGGGCCAGCCCAAAACCGCTGAAGAAATTATCAAAGATCCGGTCCATATCCCGCTGCATCTGCAAAATCGGGTTTTCCATCCGGTGGGCAGACGGATGAGGGGTATGATACCTTACCGGCACTGTCGATCCGGATTCCTCTTCCTCTTTTTTGAACCAGTTCCACGGAGCAAGTTTTTTGAAATCCATAATCCACCTCGCTCTTTTTAATTTTAAAAAAAAGAAGCGGAAAACCGCCCCAGGGACGATTTCCCGCTTCCTTCACCTCTTTTTTCTCTGCAGATTATGTCCCTGGCAGCAAAGCTATTGATGCAGATTCCTTAAGCAGCTTTGATTTCTATCTGCCGCGGCTTGGCAGCCTCCGACTTGGGCAGATGGAGTTTCAGCACGCCATCCCGCAGCTCGGCGTTGACCTTGCCTACATCAATGGCCTGGGGCACGGAAAAAATCCTGGTGAATTCCACATCGCCGAATTCTGCCCAGTTGGCAGCGCCGGTGGCGGTCACCTTTCTTACGCCGGTTATGGTCAGCTTGCCATTGTCAACATTGACGGTAATGTCTTCCTTTGCCACACCCGGCATGTCGGCATGCAGGAGAATCTCATCACTGTTCTCATATATGTCCACTACCGGAGCTATTGCTGGTATCTGTCGGCTCCGCTCAGGGGTCGTCTCTTCTCTTTTGACAAGTTCTGCTTTATCACTCATGGGGCACCTCCCTTTAATACCTTTCCACTTTGTCACATCAGTTGATCGTGATCTGTTTCGGTTTAGCGGCCTCGGCTTTCGGCAGGGCCAGGGTGAGAATACCGTCTTTCAGGCCAGCCTCCACCTTTTCCGTATCCACCTCCGCCGGCAGCGTAAAGCTGCGGGTAAAAGAGCCGCTCACCCGTTCAACCCGATGGGCCTTGTATCCTTCCGGGGCATCCCCTTTACGGGTGCCGCTGATTTCCAGGTAATTACCCTGAATCCTGAGGTTGAGGTCATCTTTGGTCATGCCGGGCACCTCTGCCTTGATTTCAAAGTGATCACCGGCGTCATAAAGATTTGTCCGCGGCGCACCCTCCGCAACCACCCAGCCATAGTCATTGCCGTATGATCTGTCGAAATCCGTAAACATTCTGTTCATGCGGGAACGAAGCAGATCCATGGCGCCAAACATCCGATCAAAATCGCTTATTCTGGTCCACATATTTTACCTCCTTTTTCATCATTGATATTGTCAGCCCGGTTCGTAAAAGGTTTCGCAGCTTCCAGCAACAATGCTTGCTCATCCGCTGAAAAAGCTGTCATGTCCTTATCCGGCCTTTGGTTACGAACCCGTTATTCCTTTTGATTGAAAATTTAATTACGGTTAGCTTGTTGTCAATATCATGATATGATTTTTTAACACTTTTTTTATATATTACTTTTAATATATATATTGACAAAGTAATAGAGGCTTTTTATGTATATAATCAGGGAGGAAAGCCATGACACGGAAAAACCGGGATGACACGAGCATCCATAACGATACCATTGACCTGTCCATCGATGAGCTGAAAGGCAGACAGTCTGTCAGGGCAACCTTCAGACTGCCCAAGCAGGCTATAGAGCTGCTCAGCGTCATTGCCTCGCAGCTGGGCATCAAACAGAAATCACTCTTTGATCAACTGGTCGAAGACATGTCGGCGCTCGGACGCATCGCCCAGGAGGCGCAGCATTACGCGCCAGGCGAGACAGAACGGCGGCAAAAGACCTTTGTCATCAGCAGAAACTCGCTGGTTGCCCTTGATTATATCGCCCAACAGCAGAGAATTCCCCGGGATGTGCTGGTGGAGTTTTCCATACGACGGCTGCTGCCGGTGATTGAATCAGAGCTGAAAAAGCATGAGAAGAGAAAGATCCTGTTACGGGAAATGCAGAACTATCTGCAGCAGGGACAGAAAATCCTGCAAAAGGCGGAAACTCTGCTCGGCAGAGACGATCAACTCTGTCAGATGATTGAACATCAGGTCGATCTCTGTGAAAGAAATACTGCTCTGCTCAGCGGTATGGTGGAAAAAGGCAAACCCATGGAAGAGTGGTAGCCTGCGGTGCGCAAAATTTGATAAAATTTACCACAGAGAGCACAGAGCCCACAGAGGTAACTCCTTATAACAAAAAAACATTTTTCTGTGATCTTTGTGTGCTCCGTGGTGAAAAAAGACTTTTACGATACTACCGATTTTACCCTTTCCTGCCGTCAATCATGGCCGCAAGCTTTTCCCACTGCACTTTCCGGTCGATGAGCGGCTGCTTATTGCTTTTGTAGAACGGCAGATTTTCCTCAAAACTCGGTTTGGGCGGACTGGTATAAATGACGCCCAGGGGCCAGGGTTCCGTCTCCACGGCCTTTTGAAAGGCGGCGGTCCTGTCCTGCGGGTCATAATTGTCATCCAGCACATAGGTATGCTCCTGATACCATTGCCATGTGTTGACCTTGTTAAAGGAGACGCAGGGGGTGAAGGTATCCACCAGGGCAAAACCTTTATGCCGGATGGCCTGGCTAAAGAGCTGCCGGGTGAGCTTCATGTCATGAATGGAAGCGCGGGCGACAAAAGAGGCATTGAGTGCCACCGCCACCGCCAGGGGATTGAAAGGCTCCGCAACAACGCCGTCGACCTGCAGCGGGGTGACAAAGCCCGGTTGGCTGGTGGGAGAGGCCTGGCCTTTGGTCAAGCCGTAAACCATGTTGTTATGCACGATGACGGTGAGGTCAGGATTGCGGCGGATGGCATGGATGAAATGGTTGCCCCCTTCACCGTACATGTCGCCGTCGCCGCTGGTGATAATGACCGTGAGCCCGGGATTAACGGCCTTGATTGTCGTGGCAGGCGGCAGGGCCCGGCCGTGCAGGCCGTTGAAAAAATTTGCCCGGACATAATGCGGCGTTTTGGCCGCCTGGCCGATGCCGGATACCAGCACCAGATCCTGGGGCCGAATTTCCAGTTCAGCCAGTGTCTGCTTCAGCACATTGAGAATTCCAAAGTTGCCGCAGCCGGGGCACCAGGCGATATCGATTTTTCCCATGTCGAAATTCATGAATCTTTCTCCTCCCGTATCATGATGCAGATATGCCGTTGTTCAAAAACAACTCCAGCATTGCAACTCAGTAAACGGCATAAGGGCCGTAACGAAATAATTAGATCAGCAGTGGTTATTTCCTGACGTCCCCTAAACATTTTTGCAGATCATCAACCAGTTCTTCCACGCTAAAGGCCAACCCGTTATACTTGAGAACCGCATGGTGAAACCTGTGCCCCGTTTCCCGCTGGATCAAGCGACCCATCTGCGAGGTGGCATTGTTTTCAACGATGATCGTCTTGTCGGCTGCGGCCAGGTATTGCTCCAGACCGGCCGGCAGCGGATAGAGCTGCTGGAGGGCAAGCTGGGCCACATCATTTGCGCCAAGCAGCTCCAGCGCCTCCCTGACAATGGGGTTGACCGATCCCCAACTGACGACAATGGTGCGGCAATCCTTGCGGCCATCCAATGCGACGGGGAACAGCTCCTCTTTTATTTTCTCAAGTTTCCGCAGGCGTTTATCGACCATCCTCACCCGCAGCTCCAGGTCTTCGGTGATGTGGCCGGCCTCATCATGCTCGTCGCTGTCCACGCCCACCAGCCCCTGGCCCCGGCCGGGAATGCCCCGCGGGGATATGCCGTCAGGGGTGAGCTGGTAGCGGCGGTAATCCTCGGCCGTCTCCACGATGAAATGCTTCATTTCCCCGGGTTCTAAAGCAAAGGGGGCAATATTGTAATAGGTGTCAACCAGGTACTGGTCAGTCAGGAGGAAAACCGGCACCTGGTAGCGGTCGGCGAGATCAAAGGCCCGGCGGCTTAAAGCAAAAGCACCCTGCAGCGATTCGGGGGCGAGAATGATGCGGGGAAATTCGCCATGCCCGGCATAGAGCGCCAGTTCCAGATCCCCCTGCTCGGTGCGGGTGGGCAGTCCGGTGGCCGGACCCGGCCGCTGGGCCAGGTGGATCACCATCGGCATCTCCAGCATACCGGCCAGACTGACCCCTTCGGTCATGAGGGCAAAACCGCCGCCCGAGGTGGTCACCATGGCCCGGGCGCCGGCATACCAGGCCCCCAGGGCCATATTGATGGCGGCAATCTCATCCTCGGCCTGTTCAACCAGCAGACCGAAATCGTGCTGGTGCTGGGCCATGAAGGTGATGACCCCGGTCCCCGGCGTCATGGGATAGGAGGTGATGCACTGGCAGCCTCCGGCAATCGCTCCCATGGCGATGGCCTCGGTGCCGTTGACCATGATTTCATTGTCGTTATCGTGTCTGGCGATCTCAGGAAAGCTGATTGCCCCGCTTTCCCGCAGGCCACGGCCCTGGTCATGGCCCAGGCGGGCGGCCCTGATGTTGTTGGCCACCACCTCCTCGCCTTTGCCGGCAAAGCGGCTGCCCAGGTCCTGCTCCATGACCAGGGCATCAACCGCCAGCAGCCCGAGAATGAGGCCCAGCGCCATGGTATTGGCATACATTTCATTGCCGATCTCCCTGGCCATCTGCATGAGGGGGACATGCTGGAGCCGGGCAACGTCACCCACCACCTCCCTATCGCCGGCGATGATCGTCTCTCCGCTCAGGCGGTACTGCAGATGCTCAATCACCTTGTCGTCCAGCGGCACCAGCAGGTCAATGCGCCTGAGCGGCGCCTGCACCGGCCGGGAGGACACCCGGATGCTGGTGGAATTGGTGCCGCCCCGCACCCTGGACATATATTCCTTGGTGGCATGGATATGAAACCCGGCCAGCTTGAGTATCCTGGTCAGCAGCTGTTCAATGGTCTGGATTCCCTGGCCGGCCTCCCCGGCCAGAACAATGGAGATATCATGTGCTGCGGGTGATGCGGTCATTGCCGTCAACTCCTTTGAAAATTTAAGGGCCGTTACGAAACAACCTCAGCTTTCTCAGCCATGTCGTTGCGGCTCTTTATGCCGTTTTGACCAGCCGGCTGAGGACGTTATTTTATTACAACGGTTTATTAACAGGCCAGGCCTTCAGGAAATCCGGCCGGGATGCACGATTTTTTAACGGCTGATACTTTTTGCTACAAAGTTTACTCTTTTGTTGTTAGGAATACCAGTGAATAAAGTTGGCCTCCAGCGGTATTCTTGCCTCAGGGTGGCAGGGAAGCAACCTCGGGGTATAATCGCCGGCCGGCCGGCCGGCCGGGAGCGGCGCGAGATACAGGTAACCGTCCTCAGTGCCTGCGAGTCTGTCGCCACGGGCCATGCTGATACGTTCCGGACCGCTGTCCTCTGCCGCAGGTTCGGCATACAGCTCAACATGCACCGTTTCCGGTTCCAGTCCAGTGAAATAAACCTCGACGCGCAGGATGATATCCCCTGCCGCCTCGTGGACCATTATCTGGCCAAAACGCAGATGCGGCCAATGCATGGCCAGCGCACTGTGCCATTTTTCCAGGTCTACAGCCAGGCCGGCATTGTTTGCCGCCCTGCGTCGATATGCCTCGGCTGCCGGCCGGTAGTAATCATCAATGTACTCCCGTGCCATGCGATTGCAGGAAAATCTGGTGGTCAGCCGCGCCATGCTTTCCCGCATCCGCGCCACCCAGGCCGTGGGTATGCCGCGCTCATCACGGTTGTAGAAAGCCGGGATGACCTCCTGTTCCAGCATGGCATACAACGCCTCTGCCTCCATGCTGTCCCAGGAGGAATGCTCTTCATGCTCTTTGCCATCCCCCAGCGCCCATCCCACCTCAGGACGATAGGCTTCCGGCCACCAGCCGTCCAGTTCCGACAGGTTCAGTCCGCCGTTGACCAGCACCTTCATGCCGCTGGTACCGCTGGCCTCCCAGGGCCGGCGCGGCGTGTTTAACCAAAGATCGGCCCCCTGGACCAGATCGGCGGCCACAGCCATATCGTAATCCTCAATGAAAACGACATGCCCCTGCACTTCCGGCCGGCGCAGAAAATCATTCCACCGGCGTACGAGACGCCGGCCTTCCTCGTCATGGGGATGGGCCTTGCCGGCAATGATCAGCTGCACCGGGCGATGGATATCGGTCAGCAGACGCACCAGCCGTTTGGGATCGGCCAGCAATAAGGCGGGTCGTTTGTAGCTGGCAAAACGGCGGGCAAAGCAGATGGTCAAGGCATTTGGATCGAGCAGCTGAACGCATTGCTCAACACCGGCATGATTGCCGCAGGTGGCCCGCTGGCGGGCCAGACGCCTGCGTATTGCCTTGATAAGCGGCAGCCTGGCCCGACTTCGCATTTCCCATAAATTCTCGTCAGAAACTTTCTGGCAGGCGTGCTCCGTATCCTCAAAAGTGCCCATCCAGCGTTCTGTGCCGCACAACCTGGTCCACAGGTCGTCGGCTGCCGCCGAATCCCACGATGGCACATGCACACCGTTGGTGACATGACCGATGGGAATTTCACCTTCCGGCCAGCGGGGAAACAGGGGACGGAAGATGCTCCTGCTCACCTCGCCGTGCAGCCGGCTGACGCCGTTCACTCTGCCGCAGCCGTTAACTGCCAGATAGGCCATGTTAAAGGGCTCAAGGCCGTTGCTGGCGCCGGCCCGGCCAAGATCAAGCAGGGCCGCCAGGGAAATGCCCAGGCCCTCGACGTACGAAGAGAAATATTGCGCCATGAGTTCCGCGGGGAAACGATCAAATCCGGCCTCAACCGGGGTGTGGGTGGTAAAAACATTCCCAGCCCGGGTACAGCGCAGGGCAGCGTGGAACAACTGCCCGCTTCGTTGCATAGAGCAGCGGGCCCGCTCCAGCACGGCAAAGGCGGCATGTCCTTCGTTCAGGTGGCAGACGGTGCAATCAATATTTAATGCTTCCAGCAGGCGCCAGCCGCCGATGCCGAGGACCATCTCCTGCTGCAGACGCATCTCCATGCCGCCGCCATACAGTTCGCCGGTAATGCCTCTATCGCCCGGGGAATTGAGCAGGTCATTGCTGTCCAGCAGATACAGGGGTATGCGGCCGACCTGGGCCTGCCAGCCGCGCAAATACAGGGTGCGGCCCGGCAACTCCACGCTGACCCGCAGCCACTCGCCGTCGGCATCTCGCAAAGGCAGCACCGGCAGCATGGTCGGATTGTTGTAGGGGAAAAACGCCAACTGGTCACCGTTGGTGTCGAACGCCTGGTGAAAATAGCCCCGTTGATACATGAGCCCTATGCCAATCAGGGGAAGACCGAGATCACTGGCCGTTTTCAGGAAATCGCCGGCAAGAACCCCCAGGCCCCCGGAATAAATCGGCAGGGCCTCGGTCAAGCCGAATTCCATGCTGAAATAGGCCACCTTCCCCAATTTGTCGTCCCCATATTTCTCGGCAAACCAGGTCGATTTACTCAGATAGGTTTTGCGATGTGCGAGCTGCCGCTGTAATTCATCAAGGAAAGCGGCATCAACGGCAAGGGCCTCCAGCCGCTTGCGGGAAATGCTTTCCAGAATCACCCAGGGATCCCCGGAGGCTTCCCAGAGTTCCGGATCGACCGTCTGCCAGAGTTTGTCGGCGCTGTGATTCCAGTTCCAGCGCAGGTCAAGGGCCAGACCGGTCAAGCCTTTCAACTGTTCCGGTAAAGATCGGGGAAGATAACGTTCTGGATTCATCGGATAACTCTCTCTGTAAAATTTTCCCGGCTGTACGGATCTGTTCTGCAATCAGCCGAGGCATGGGGCCCTCAAAAATTCCCGCCTTCGCCAAAGAGTCCGCCTTCCCGGCGGAACTTACGGCTGTTCAGTTGATGCCGTTGCCATTTCGGGCGCGTGGTCAGTCAACATCGCTCGCAATTCCTCACCCTGCACGCTTTCCTTTTCCGCAAGGAGTTGCGCCAGTTTATCCAGGACAACCCTTCGCTCAGTGAGGATTTTTCGCACCCGCTGGTGGGCTTCATCAACGAACCGCGCGATCTCTTTGTCGATTTGCGCGGATTTTTCTTCGCTGAAGGTTTTACCGGCAGCAAAACCCTCAGGGGCGAACATCGGCTGACGGGCACGCTCGTAGGTCACCAGTCCCAGGCGATCACTCATCCCGTATTCCGTAACCATGGACCGGGCAATGTCCGTAGCCCGCTGCAGGTCGTTTTGTGCCCCGGTGGAAACTTCATCAAAAACCAGCTCTTCCGCCACCCTGCCCCCCAATAAAACGGCCAGCCTGTCCAGCAGTTCAGAACGGGTCATCAAATATCGGTCTTCAATGGGTTGCTGCTGGGTATAACCAAGCGCCGCAATCCCCCGCGGAATAATGGAAATTTTGTGCACCGGATCGGCATGCTCGACCGACTCGGCCACGATTGCATGGCCTGACTCATGAAAGGTCACAATCTCTTTTTCCCGGGCGTTCATCACCCGGTTCTTTTTCTCCAACCCACCAACCACACGATCGATGGCCTCATCAAATTCAGATGCTTCCACCGTTTCCTTATTTTTCCGGGCAGCCAGCAGGGCGGACTCGTTGACGAGGTTGGCCAGGTCCGCCCCGACAAAGCCCGGGGTGCGGCCGGCGATTTTTCGGAGATCGACCTCGGGCCCCAGGAGAACATTTTTGGCATGAATTTTCAGGATGGCTTCCCGTCCGTTGATATCCGGGCGGTCCACCAGCACCTGCCGGTCAAAGCGCCCCGGCCGCAGCAGGGCTGGATCGAGGATCTCCGGCCGGTTGGTGGCGGACATGATGATCACCCCTTTATTCGTATCAAATCCGTCCATCTCGACCAGAAGCTGATTGAGGGTCTGCTCACGCTCGTCATGCCCGCCCATGACATTCATCCCCCGCGCCTTCCCGAGTGCGTCCAGTTCATCGATGAAAATGATGCAGGGGGCCTGCTTGGCCGCCTGGGAAAAGAGATCGCGCACCCTGGCTGCGCCAACGCCGACGAACATCTCCACGAACTCGGAGCCGCTGATGCTGAAGAACGGCACCTTCGCCTCACCGGCCACCGCCTTGGCCAGCAGTGTTTTACCGGTTCCGGGCGGGCCGACCAGGAGCACCCCCTTGGGAATTCTCCCCCCCAGTTTTTGAAATTTACCGGGATTCGTCAAGAATTCCACAATTTCCTGGAGTTCTTCCTTGGCCTCATCGATTCCGGCCACATCCGCGAAAGAGACATTTGTTTCGCTTTCAGCGAAAATCTTGGCCTTGTTCTTGCTGAAAGACATGACCCCCATGCCCGACCCCATTTTTCGCATGGAGAATCGCATGATCAGAAAAAAAAGCCCGATGGGAATGATCCAGGCAAAAAGAAAACCCATGAATTTATTCGCATAGCGTCCGGAGTAACTGACATTATGTTCATCCAGATCCTTCACCAGACCGGGATCATTTACCCGGACAGTGGTGAACTTCTGCCCCGGTTTTTCCTTTTCCATGAGGGTGCCGTGGATTTTTTCCGGCTCAATGGTCAATGTGCTTACTTTGCCTTCGGCCACATATTGCTTGAACTGGCTGTAAGGAATCGGCTCCACTTTTGGCGCTAGAAAGAATTGTTGCACCGATGTAATAAAGAGAAAGAGGATCAGCATATACCACATATTGAAGCCGGACTTCCGCGGCAAGCCACCCTTTTGCGGCGGCGGATTCTCCAAACCCAACCAGGACCGGATTTGCTCAATGATGTTTTTTCGTGGTTCCCTGTTACTATTGTCCGTCATTATTCCTTCCCTTGATTATCGAAGAACGCCTTTACACGTAATGTTTCGATCAGTTGATTGGTGGCGGCGCCCCTGGCTTCACCCCAGGCTTTCTCCCCACCTGCTTTCAGCAGAACAGTCTGGGCATTTCCTTACCCGCTATCATTTGATTTAAGGAAAACGTTATTGCCGCTGACTGGGAATAATCACGCACACCACTGGCGGCTTTTTGGGGAGAATCCACCAGTGGTTGTCACTGCCCGCTGGGTCAATACCATTAGTAGCGGCGGTCATCGTGGTCCCGGTCTCTGTCCCGGTGATCATCGTACCGGTCCCGGTCGTGCTTCCAGCTTTTTCCTTTGTATCTGACCTCCTTGGGATAGCGGTCTCTCGGCAATTCGGCCCAGGGCCCACTCCTTGACTTCGAGTAGTACCACCGGTCGCTTGTGTAATGATAGTGATAGTCACTGTAATAATAGTAGGGTTCTGTCTCCAGCACCACCACCGGCGGCAGAAAAGGCGCGATCATTACTCCGTCGGAACGGTGGCCGCGTCCTGCCGGCACCATTACACAGGCCGTCAGCAATGTCACTACGAGAAGCATTAAAATTGATATTCTTTTCATAAGGCCTCCTTGTTGATGTTTTCCCAGCCGGAAAAGACACCATGAACTTCCGGCTCTTTTCCGGCGGGCTGCGGATGATTTTCAGGTCTTCCATCATGGCGTCACGGAGAAAGGCGCCGGCGGTGAGGAAGGTGAAGACGTTTGCATAATAACCAAGATTATAGCAAATGGTAACCGCAAAAAACATGCCTGCGGACGATAATATGCACGGATATATAATTAAACTGTAATAACATGGGATTAAGTGAGCGGAGACAACAAGAAGAGAAGGCGGACAGGATCTGCTTGGCCTCCATATATGGTGGGTCGCTCAATATATGGAGGCAAGCCATGGGGAAGCCCGGCAGGTTACACTGACGATCTTCAATCACGTACTCATCCAGACCGACCTACCGGAGTCCTTCACGGAGCAAATTCTGCAATTGCTCTTGCCCGCGGCAGTCTGCAGAATACAATGCAAGCTGCGCCCCTCAAACGTTACAACGCTTTACGGCCGGCAGACCCGTTTCAGGATCTTTTCATAATGAAAACCATGGATGGCCAGTTCCACGGCAATGGGCAGGGCTCTGCGATTCACGAAAAATGTTTTCACAATTAATTTCCAATAGCGGAACCGGGCTTTCGATACAATGCCGAGTCGCCAGGCAGCTCGCATGAAGGCCAGCAGATCTTCCCTGTTTACCCTGGTTCTGGCGGTGGGGGTGTAGTTGTTGAGAAAGGTGTTTATCCTCTGGTAGTACTGTTTCGGCGAATAGAGGGCGTTGACAAGTTCTCTGTATCCTGCCAGGAGTTTTTCTCTTTCCATTTTCGGTTCGAAATTCAGGCGGCCATCGGTGTTTTCACCGGTGGCATCGCTGAGCAGCCGTCCTTCGGCTTTCAGGCGGTGCCAGAGACGGGTCTGCGGCAGGGCGGTCAATATGCCCACCATGGCCGTGACCACGCCGATCTGTTGGATAAAGCGCACCTGCATGTCAAAGATGTTCTCGGGGTCATGATCAAAACCTACGATGAATCCGCCCATGACCTGCATGCCGTGCCGGTGAATCGTTTCCACCACCTCGGCCAGGCTGCCTGCCGTATTCTGTTTTTTACCGCATTCCACCAGACTGTCTCGGTTCGGTGTTTCAAGGCCGACAAAGACTTTGAAGAAATTGGCGGCGCTCATCAGTTGCATCAGCTCCTCATCGCTTGCCAGGTTGACACTTACCTCGGTCAGCAGGGTGAAGGGAAATTGATGCTCCTGCTGCCATCTGATCAGGACAGGCAGCAGTTGCTTCACCTGGGGGGTATTGCCGATAAAATTGTCATCAACGATGAAGACTGATTTCCGCCAGCCGGCCTCAAAAAGGGCCTGGAATTCGACTTGCATCTGTTCCGGCGATTTTACCCGGGGAACCCTGCCGTTCATGATGATGATATCGCAGAATTCGCAGTTGAACGGGCAACCGCGCGAATACTGGATTGACATGGTTGCGTAATTTCCGAGGTCAATGAGCGACCAGAGAGGAACCGGTGTTTTGCAGATGTCCGGTCTCTCCCTGGAGCAGTACACAGGCTTTGCATGACCCATGGCCAGATCATGGAGAAACAGGGGCAGGGTGATTTCCGCCTCGTTTAAGACAAAATGATCAACCCCGGCAAATTGCTCATGCTGGGTGGTGAACACCGGCCCTCCGGCAACAATCTTTTTCCCCTGGGCCTTGCAGCGCGCGATGATCTGCCGGACGCTCTCTTTCTGGACGATCATGGCGCTGAGAAAGACCAGATCCGCCCAGGCCAGCTGCTCATCGGTTAACGGCTCGACATTAAGGTCCACCAGTTTTTTTGGCCAGACATCCGGCAGCATGGCTGCCACGGTCAACAGGCCAAGGGGCGGGAAAGCGGCTTTTTTGGCAATAAACTTGAGGGAATGCTTAAAACTCCAGAATGTGTCCGGATATTGGGGATAAACAAGCAAGATCTTCATGGCGGTTCCTCTCAAACTACTGCTACTCATCCTCCTTGCCTTCGGCAACGGCCTCGGGCTCCTTTTTCACCAGCATGATCGAACAGGGCATCTTTCTGACCAGTTCGTCGTTGCTGCGACCGAAAAACAAGTGCTCCACATGACCCTCTTCGTGGGCAAGCATGACCAGCAGGTCAATTTTTTCTTCCTCAATGGTTTTCAGGATCTCTTCGGTGGGATCACCTTCCCGGATCAGTTCCTTGATGAACATGCCTTGTGTTTTCTCATCCTCGATAAGGGCCAGCAACTTCTGCCTGGAAACCACCAGACTCTTTTCATATTCCAAGACAAGATCTCTGGTTCCCAGGCCCCAGCCCTTGAGCCCGATGGGATTATATATGGAATGAATAACATACAGTTCGGCGTCATATTTCCGGGCAAGTGAAACCCCGTATTGAATGGCTTTTCTGCATGACTGGATCATTCTGACCACGACAAGAATGCGTTTATATTCGCTCATGACAACCTCCTGTTTTGTTGATCTCTTATCAAATATCATCCGCAAAAGACATGCCGGCAAGGGAAAATATACGGAAGGAGAGCCTGACAGGACCCGCCCGACCTCAATATGCGGTGAACCCTCAACATATTGAGGGAAAGGGAAGACCGTTGCAGCCGCTGGTCCGGCAATATCATCCTTATGGCAAATGGAACTCTCCTCGACCCACTCCGTCAGAATCCCAGAGACAGCCCCAGGCCATAGTATTCAATCTTATTGTTGTAAAACTGGCCGTACGGATCAAACCCCTTATACCACTGGGCCATGAGACGCAGGCGACGCTGCCCCGGGTCGGGATGACCGAACTCCAGGCCGGCCTTGACGCTGGTGTCGAGGGACCAGTCATTCTCCTCCAGGCTCTTCATGTCCACCCCGCCAACCGGCCTGCCGTTCCACACCAGCGGCTTCTCGCCGCGATACTCGATCCCCCAGTGGGCGCTCAGCGGCTCGAGATCATCCGGTTCCTTGTGGATCAGGTACTCACCGCCGCCGTACCCTCGCCAGCCCCGCCATTCGCGGGAATAGATGAGTTCAACGGCTTCGTAGCTGAGGTTAACCCGTTCCGGATGATTACCACTCAGGAGTAATTCATCACCCAGGTGCGAGCTCTGGTGATAAAGGCGCAAGCGGAGCGAATTGTCGCCATGCCGGTAGGTAAGGGGAATGCCGATGGTGTAATCCGCGTTGATGAGGTCGGAGGAAGAGCTGTCCATGTTAAATTGGGCGAACAGGCCGCCTTGCACGCTCAGTTGCAGGCCGTTTCCCTCACGGCTCCCGAAGAACCTGTACATGCCGAATGTCTCTCCGAAGCCCACTGACGCCATGGTGTATCGCACCTCCGGCGATTTAAAGCCGTTGAGGCTGACAAAAAACTGCGGCTGCTTCGGGTCGGCGATGAGTGGCCGGAACAGGTCGCCCGTCGGAAAGGCTTCCCCTTGGCCGGTTATCCCGATAAACCGGCTGAACGCCCCCGGCTTGGCGGCGTCCGCGGGCTTCACCACAATCGCTATCCTCTGCAATCCGTCGATATCGCGCAATTGCTTGTCGGCCGCCTCCTGTCGCATTGGGTCCTCCTGAAACACGGTAATCGTGGCAACCCCGTTGACAATCTTCAACATATAGCTGTCTCTCTCCCAGTGCAGGTCCCTCTCCAGGATGGAGGCAACATAACCGGTCAGAAATTCATCGCTGGCCCTGTCAGCCGCCAGCGCGGGGGGAGACGGGAAAAGGAGCATGAGGCAGAAAGCGGCGGCGCACAGGCGGCCGGTAATACGGAAACAGGTCATGACACGCATCAGCATGGTCGCTTCATCCTTTGTTTTTTTTGATCAACTCGTATTTATGCCCCTTGCGGGTAAAAAGTCTGTTTTCACCACGGAGCACACAGAGATCACAAAGAAAAATTTCTTAATTACAATTAGTTATCTCTGTGAGCTCTGTGCTCTCGGTGGTTAATTTTCAGTTTTTACGAGTCCTTCTTTCTTAACCATTTCGTTACGGCTCTTTATACCCCTCAAGGGGGTACTGAAAAGAGTGCCGTTGGGGAGCATTTCTCTGGCCATGTAACGGCTCAGCGCTTGCTCTTAACGCTCATGTCATTCTTGACCGATGTCACGCCCTTGACGCTGCGGGCAACTTCGACCGCCTTGTCAATGTCGGCCGGAGATGAGACGAAGCCGCTCAACTGAACCACGCCCTTGAACGTTTCAACGTTGATCTCGCTCGACTTCAGCGTATCGTCTTTGAGAATTTCCGCCTTTACTTTGATGGTAATGACGGAGTCGTCGATATACTCTCCGGTTCCCTCCTGTTTTGCCGTTGGTGCACAGCCCAGAAAAGAAACCAGCAGAATGACGAGAAAAAAGTCAGCGAACAGATGCAATGGCTTCATCATGATTCTCCTTGGGTGTGAATTTTTTTGATTTTGAACTTCCCAAACCCCTCCTCAGGAGTTCCTGACTTTTTCGGCTGTATTCCCTGCCCTGCCCCCCCCAACGTTCCCAAGCTTTTGTTCGTTGGGGTGGCCACACGGCACGTTCAGTTTACTCCGTATACATGAGGGTGATGATGACGGTCCTGTTCAACGCCCGGCCCTCCGGAATGCTGTTGTCATAGGGCGGATTATTTGGGCCGTTGCCCTGATAGGTGATCTGGGAGACAGCGGTGATGCCGGTTTCGATCATGGCGGCGTATACGGCGCTTGCCCGGCGTTCGGACAATTTGATGTTATAATCCTCCTCGCCGATGGTGTCGGTATGTCCGGCGATATTCATCGTGGCCGACGGCAGCGCGCCCATTCTGGTGATGACCCGGTTGACAATGATCTGATTGCGGTCTTTCAGATCTTCCCGGTCGAATTCAAAAAGGATCAGGCCGTATTTTTCTATCACCTTGGATGCAATTTTCTGGGCCATGCGCTCCTCGCGCCTGATGAAGTTGATTTTGGTCGGCGCCGGGGTCGAGACGGTGAAGACGTTGCCTTCGTTGTCCTCGCCTGTGATCTCGGCGGTGATCTGATCCATCAGGGCAACATTGTGCACGCCGCCGAGGGATTCCATGTCAAAGACAAAGGACTGAGGGAGATTGCCCGTGCCCTCCCTGGTCAGGAGTTCCTTGCCGCCGCCCAGCAGTTTGAGCTGCCATTTGGCGAGAACCGTCTGGGTGGCAATTGCCGGTACGATGCGTATTTCCCTGGTGTCGCAGTTCTCCTGCATATAGGTGCTTTTGATGGTGTCGAGGATGGCGGGATGATCGGAATAAATCTCAACCCGCTGATTTTCAATGACCCCTTCCGGCACCCGGCTGGTGCTGGGTACGTTGGGAAGATTCCGGGCCGTGACATCCATACGTGAGGGATTAATGCCCCACACATATCTGAAATAGGCAAAGACCTTATCGGCCCGACTCCTGGACAGGGCCAGCTGGCCTTTTTCTTCGCCGGTATTGGAATTACAGCCCACAATGCTGATCCGGGCCTCCGGGTTCATCACCAGACGTTTGCCGATAACGTTGAGGATCTGGTGATACTTCTCCATGGTGTCCCTCAGCTTTTCCTCGGCAAATGCCTCTGTTTCGTCCTGCCGGGCAAAGGTGACGTAGCGGTCGGATATTTCACTTCTGCCGGTGTCGAAATAGACGTAGTTCAACAGCGGCGAGCTGTCCACTATGGTGATCTCTTCGATGTTGACTGCCGATGGTTCACTGGTGAGTGTGCCGGTCGGTGGGGTGAGGAAGCGGAAGGTTACCGCATAGCGGTGAAAGATGGTGGTGGAAAACTGTTTGAAGATGGGGAGAAAATCCTCGGCTGATCTGGCCTTGCGGATCTTGCCGCCCGTGCCCTCGGCAAAGGACTGCAGAAACGGGTCCAGACCGGGCTTGTCCATGTAGTCCACGGCATAGGTGGTAAAATTCTGCGGCCCTGCGGCGGTCAGCTGCAGATCCCCGGTTTTGACAACACTGTTAATGTCTTCCCCGTCGGAGAAGACCACCATGAACTTCTGGCTCTTTTCCGGCATGCTGCGGATGATTTTCAGGCCTTCCTGCATGGCGTCATACAGATATGTGCCGTCGGTGGGGTCGGAGTAGCTTTCCTTCAAGGCCAGGCTGAGCAAGGCCGGATCGCCTGACTGGGTAACCCTGGTTGACACCCTGGGCTGCTCACCGCTGCTGGGATCGACAAAGGTGATGATATGGACATTGTCAATGGGCCGGACCAGGGAGAGAAATTGATCCAGGGCGGCAAGAACCGGATCAATGGCCTTGCGCTGCTTCATGGAATAGGAGTTGTCCACCACCACGACGATATTGAGGCCCGTGTCGCGCTGTTCCCTGACTTCTTCCACGGAGATGATCTCGGCGGTCCTGGGACCCCTGGTGATCTGGAAATCCTCTCTCTGCAGACCGAGGATGGCCTCGTTTTCATCATTTAACACCGAGACCAGCACCTTGTTCTCGTTTACGGTCTGGAAGTTCAGTTTTGATTGCAACCCGGGTGTTTCCACCTTGAAGTCTTCAAAGGCGAGGCTGCTGTCCATCCAGGCAAAGATGAACAGAAACAGACTAAGAAGGAAAACGTTTTTCTTCATAATTTTCTCCTGTCAATAGGGTGAGGCATGGCTCGTTTAAACTTCAGGACCGCCACGTGAAAGGCCTCCTGACTTGCGTCCAGGCTTCTTCCGCGTCTTTTTTAAGATCCTCCCACGCCCCATAGTCGGCAGCCTTATACTCCAGCAACTGGGCCTCGGCCTTATGACACTTGTGCTGTAAGGATTTTATTTTTGTGTAGTATTCAGCCTTCTCTTCGATCTTCTTGGCTTTATCCGCTTCAGCTATGAGCAGAGCAATCTGCGTGTTCCATTCATGCAGTTGGGTATCAAACTTTTCTGCGACCGTTTTCTGTTTGTCCTGCACAGCAACCTCCTTATAATTGAACATTCCGTCCCCATTGATCATCAAGCGGGAAGAACGATGGCCCGCAAGGTGTATGTTTTCATTTTTCTTCCCCTTTCAGGCGTCATTTTGCGGGTCGACAACCTCAGGCTGGCTATAAAACTCTGCGCCCCTGGATAATGTTGAGCAGCACCACAATAACAGCTATCACCAGCAGGATATGGATGAACCCGCCCATGGTGTAACTGCTGACCAGTCCCAGAGCCCACAAAATTATCAGTATTACGGCAATCGTCCACAACATATGATCCACCTTTTTCGTTTATTGTTAGTATTTTCAGACGGTTCACCTGCCAATACGAATCCCCTGCAGGGAACCGATGACCCCGAAGGCGCTCAACAGCCAGAGAATCACTGCAATAATCACCACGGCATTCAAGATTTTCTTTATGGTCTGTTCCATCGGTATGTAGGTGTTGATCAGCCACAGGATCACCCCAACGGCAACCAGAACAATTATTAATTGCATCAGCGGCATGGTTTACTCCTTTCCTTTGATGTATTTGGCGGCGTCTGGCCGATCGCTGGCTCCCCGGCAAGCGACACCCCTGAGTCAAGCGCCGCGGCACGGATGGCCGGGGTCTGTTTCGCTGCCGCCGGCCTATCGGCCGGGTTTATCCTTTCTATAATTTTAAATTGCCCCGGGGCCGAGAGATTTTGCGCGTGGCTCGGTTCAACCCCCCGGGCAAAAACAACAAATGCCGACAGTAAACACATAAACATCAAAAAGTTACCTGGTTTCATTTCATCTCTCCTCGAGATTACAAGGTTATTTACGTTTGTTCATAACCGGATGGCAGATTTCGATTTCCCCTATTCCCGTCCGGCGAAGACTTCGGTAAGAAATTATTTCACACGGCTTTTCAAGAAGGTGCATCGCCCCGCGCAGCACCCGGAAAAACTTCGATTCCATATGTTTTTCAAGGTTATATCGGCTATCCCACTCTTCAAGCAGACAGAGGAGCTGTTCATCCTCCATGCTGTGAAAAAAATCGCACCGCAGGCATCCCTCTGCAGTCCTGATGGGACCGAGCAGCTCGGTAATCGCCTGAGAAAGCTCCAGGCGTTTCTCAGCCGGCACCTTCATTTGCATAATGAGCAGGATCATAACAAGACGTATTGGCAAAACACATGCCGCCGGATGAAAAGATGCAACAATTGCTATTTAGACCATCATAACAATTGGTTAGACGAGATGGCGAACAAACGATGTGATTGGCGGAAACTGTTTGGCCTCCATATATGGTGAATCCCTCAATATGTGGAGGCAGGGGTTGAGGGAAACCGGCAGGCGCCTTTTCCCACGGGCATTGCCATAATGGATACAGGTCCGGAACGCCTGATACCATTACGCAATTTCAATAAGTTATAACACCACTCCGGATTCTGGCCTGATACCGGTTCGAGTACTTGAAGTGAAGGGCAACCTGCACCTCCAGCAATCTTATTTTGGCTGCTTTCTGGCTGCCGCGCGAGCCGCTTGGATCCTTTTGTAAAACTCAATCTTCGTCTCAGGCCTGGCAGGGTCCTTCCTGGCGCCGGTCAGTGCAAACTCCGGACTCGATTCCCGCAACCGCGCATCAAACTGTGCATCAAAGTTTTCTTCGTATGCTTTTCCTTTGTCCATCGCGTTAACCTCCTCGTGGCTGAAATGCTCCACCCTGCTCAGCCATTTTTTCTTCCCATGACCAGCAGCACAATGCCGCCCACAAGGCAAATTCCACCCACCACCGGCGGCAACGGAAGTGTTCGTGTCTTTTCGGCCGTCATCTGGATGGGACCGAGATCAACGACCTTCTCTCTTGTCGTGTAGCTGATGCCCTGATAGGCAAAGGCCACGATCCCTAAAGCGATGAGAATGACGGCCAGCACCGAGTATGTTTTCATTTCGTTCCTTTCTGTCATCAACCTGGTTGAATAAGAGCCTGCCCGCAAAGAAGCTCTCAAGACTCAATCCCTCTTTCCCGCAGGCTACAAGCTGCGCCGTCCCTGGATGACGTTAAGCAGCACAACAATAATGGCAACTACCAGCAGGATATGAATAAAACCTCCCATCGTGTAACTGCTGACCAGTCCCAGCGCCCACAGAATTATCAGTATTACGGCGATCGTCCACAACATATGATCCTCCTTTTGTTTGATGAACTCGTATTTATGCCCCTTGCGGCTAAAAAGTCTGTTTTCAGTTTTTACGAAGCCATCAATATTGATTCAAATCCTGAACCGCATCCACTACCATCCCGGTCCCTACCGCAATCAACAGGATATCGCTTGCCACGCGCACGAAACGGTGATGCTCCGGCGGCGGCCCAAGCTGTACAACGACCTGCGGCGGCAGATCATAAAAGATGACGTCCCGGGGCAGCTGTCGTCCTACCTGCCATTTTCTGGCATGACCGCGGGGCACGCAGCCGTTGTTTCTCCTGACCAGGCCAGGCGGGCAGTGGCCGGAGTGGTACTGCTCAACATAATAGTTGTTGATCACCGTTCGGTGCTGGTCACCGAAATAGGTGCTCCTCCTCCCGCCGTCCCCATCCCTGTCCCTGCCGTCATGGTGCCGGTCATCATGCTGCCGGTCATAATCGTCATGCCTTTCACTCTGTTCGTGTTTGTCGCCTTTTTTGCCACCGCCGGCCCAGGATGGCTTTTCCGCCAGGGCAGTGCTGGTGGTGGCCAGTATACCGGCGAGGGCAAGAGCCAGGATGCTGGTCTTCCGCATGCTAATCTTCCGCATAATCATCTCCACATAAAAAGTTGCCAACAAAACCACTGGCTTGAATCTATGAACAAGCGTGAGGTCCTCTCACTGCCGCTGCTCCCCGGATCAGATGTCCGGGGAGAGCAACAGTGACTTGACGACGAGCCCAGGGAACGCATTCCCTTACTTTACGCGCATGGCATTTTTGACCGAGGTCACACCCTTGACGCTACCTGCAACTTCGACCGCTCTGTTGATGTCGGCCTGGGAATTGACGAAGCCACTCAACTGGACCACGCCCTTGAACGTTTCAACGTTGATTTCGCTCGACTTCAGTGAATCATCCTGGAAAATTTCCGCCTTTACCTTGGCAGTAATGACCGAGTCATCAACATACTCTCCGGTTCCCTCCTGCGTGTTCGTTGATGCGCAGCCCAGCAGAGAAACCAGCAGAATGACGAGAAAAAAGTTAGCGAACCGATTGAATAGTTTCATAATAATTCTCCTTGTGGTGTGTCACTTTTTTTGATTTTTATCTTCCCAACCCCCTGCCGTGATTTTCAGGGAGCGTATGTTGCCTTCTTATATACGGCCCAGGAGCAGCAGGATGATCAGGATCAGCACAATCAGGCCAAGCCCGCCGCTCGGGTAGTAACCCCACCCGCGGCTGTGAGGCCAGGTGGGTAAAGCACCCAGCAGAATCAGAATCAAGACGATAAGCAAAATTGTTGAGATCATAACGTTCCTCCTTTGAGGCGATTAACAGCCCTCAATCATTTTCTTCGCCTTGGGTCCCTCGATAGTCATGTTGTTGGTCACATTTTTCACGCCGTGAACATCCTGCACGTATTTGGTGACCAGATCCTTTTCAGCCGCGTTTTTTGCCTTGCCCTCCAAGGTCACCATGCCATCTTTCGTCTCGACCCTGGTGTCGAGTGCGCTGGTAGAGCGGTGATACATTAACGTCATCTTGACCAGGGCGGTGATGGATGCATCATCAATTGATTCGCCCATGGCCTCCATTTTTTGACCCATGGTTTTTTCCTCCGGATTGCCGGCTGTTTTTGGCAGGGTCATCTCATTTTCCACGCCTTTCACGCCTTCGATATCCTTGACGTATTCAGAGGTCAGATCCTTCTGCGCCTGGCTGTCTGCTTCGCCTTGCAGGGTTACAATGCCGGCTTTGGTGCTCACCTGAGTCATGGCGCTCACGTGCCGATGGAACAGGAGCGTGGCCTTCACTTTCATGCTGACCCACGCATCCGAATTCTCGGCAGCGGGTTCACCTTTGAGTTCCAGCTTGTTTTCCACGCTTTTGACCCCGGGCAGGTTTGCCACGGTATCCTGGGCCAAAGATTTGTGGCTCTCTTCGGCGACTGTCCCAGTCAAGGTGGCGACACCATCCCTGGATTCGATTTTAACGGCATCGTCCTTGAGGTATGTCTTAAAAACATACGACTGCTTGGCCGCTGATTCGATACGCTCATCCGTCCCGGCCGCGGACGCGAGTACAGGGCCGCCGGCCGCCAGCAAAGCAAAGACAACTACCAGCAAAGCTACACGATACATTGGTTTCATTAGTGCTTTCTCCTTTCTGATTTTGTTGTTATTTTTCCAAACTTTTATCTTGAAAACCCTGGGGGGTGAGGCTGACTTACCTTAAATGCCACCAAGGGGAAGACGCCTGCAGGAAATTATTTCACATGGCTCTTCAAGCAGATGCAGAGCCCCGCGCATCACAGAGAACCACTCGGAGTTGCGATTTTTTTCAAGGTTCTTTCGGCTATCCCACTCTGCGATCAAGCAGAGGACCTGATCATCCTCCATGCTGTGAAAAAAATCGCACCGCAGGCATCCCTCGGCAGTCCTGATGGGACTGAGCAGCGAGCTAATCGCCTGAAACAACTCCTTGCGTTTCTCCGAAGGCACCTTCATTTGCATGATGACCAGGATCATGACAAAGGGTAATTGCAAGAAACATGCCTACAGACAACAATATGAGCAGAGATAAAATTAGTCTTTAATAACAACTGATTAACTTAGAGGAAGGAACAAAAAAAAGAAGCCCGGCAGGATCTACCGGGCCTCCATATATGGTGGCGCCTCAAAATGTTGAGGAAAAAGAAGATCGGAATTGGTTCTGAGGTCGCCATGATGATTCAGCACAAACGACCCCAAAACCCTATTTTCTTTGAGCCGCCTTGCTATTTTTCCACAACTTCTTCAATCTGGCCGATCTTTTCCTGGACTTTTCCCTCTAAATTTTCGACTTTGCCCTCGGCTTCCAGATCACGATTCTTGGCTGCTTTGCCGACGATCTCTTTAATCTTGCCTTTCACTTGGTGCATCTTGCCTTCTGTTTTGTCTTTTGTGCTTGCTTTCATGTTATTCTCCTTGTCTGTTTTCGGTTGATCAGCGTCAATCACCCATTGCACCAACCCCATACTATTTCTCCTTTCCAGCTGTGGATTGAAGGAGAAGAGATGCCTTTCGGTCTGCTTGTCAGGTGGCGGTCTCCCGCAGGTCCCGGAGCCATTGCTCGGCAGCGTCATAGTCGTGAAACGGCTTGACGATGCACACGTCCTCGAGCAGTATCTCAAGCATGCGCATCATCCCAAAGCCAAATTCACTGGAGACCACCACCGCCGTGGGGCCGAGCACTGATCTGCGGCCGAAGTTGGTGAGCAGTGAAACGATTTCGCGGGCCTGGGCTGAAGACCAGGTCGGCACCGCGGCGCGAGCGTCGATTAACTCGCGGTAGCTCAGGCCGCCGGCAAGGCGCTCGGCAAGCAGATGGGTCCGGACTTCCTCCCACCCGATTGGACCAGTGGCGATCGCCACCATGTAGCCCTGATCGTGGTCAATGGAGCAGGTAATGGCCATGGGCTTCTCCCTTTCATGCTGACCAACGCATGTAAATTCTCGGCAAAATGAGTTCTCCTTGCTGATTTTGTTATTTTTCCCCCACCGTTAACGTAAGCCTCCCCCTTTGCAAGGGAGAGGCTTGCGTCACGTAAACTACATTTTTTTTGGCGGAACTGCGGCGGCGGGCGACGCCGGCAAGACCGGCCAGCCCCGTACCCATGAGCAGCATGGTGGCCGGCTCAGGAACGGGAGCTGCTGCGTTGTTCATTTCTGCTACGTAACCCCACACGAAAGGCGCCGCGGCGCCCGTGTAATCATTCCAGCCCCAATTATTGTCATTATATCTGCCGTCAAGGGCCATGCGGGGCTCGCTCGCATTGCCGTTTGGTTCCCCATTACCCCAATATTGGAAAGAAAACGGTTCGCTTGTGACCCATACCCATGCACCGGCTTCATACATCCCGCCAATGTAATACTCGACCAAAGTTCCATCGGCTGGACCAAGCAAGCCGGCAATAAAGTTCTGTTCATCAAGGGATGTTATGGTGGCCAGATCCCATCCGGCCCCCCTGCTTTGCGTAGCCGTGCGTGCACTGTCCCAGGAAATACTTCCTGAACCAACCACTTCATACTGATGGCCGTTGCTGCTCCATGTCACTGGGGTTGCACTGCAGATACCCGTTCCTCCAAGCATCACCCCCATGCCGATCACTGCCGGAGCCAAACCTTTTACTATTACTTTTTTCATCTTATTCCCTCCAATTTGATTCATTTTTTATTCCCGCTTTTGTCTTAAAATCTTTCAGTAAAGACTGATTGACTGAAGTTTCACCTCTCCATATTGACCTCCTTTTCCTCAGTGTCCTCCTTTACCCGACGCAACCTCCGTCGGTACATGTGACGCCGTTGGCATTTCCGGAGGGGAAGCAGACAACATTTTCGCAGTTTTTTTTACCCTGCATTTTCTTTTGCCGAATGGAGTTGAGCAGCGAGGCAATCACCCGGGACATGTCTTCACCTTTCCCGGCAGAGATTGACCTGGTGAGATCATGATGGCAAAGCTCATACAGATGTTCATGAGCAAGAGACATGCCGACAGGAAAATGCTGAGGGAAATGAAAAATAAATCATTTATTAACAATGGATTAAGCGAAACGGCGGGAACAGGGGGAAAAGCTGACAGAAGGTATCCGGCCTCAATATGTGGCGGGATCCACGTCATGCTGAGGGAGATGGAGAGGGGGTTCAGCAGGTAATCGGCATTCAGGAGTCAAGGGTGTTAGACCGTCATTCCGGTAGATCCTGGATCACGTCCAGGAGGAATCCAGTCAAGCAGTTGGATGCCAGCTAAAAACTTGCCGGCATGACGGCAAAAATAAACGGTACTTTTATAACTTCGAAGTCCTTAAAGTGAAAGGTTTTATCTGATCAGGAAGTACGTTGCCGCTCTCGTTGTTCAAGTTCCGCATTCAATGTGCTGAGCGCCGCCTGGGCCTCTTTGAGCACGGTAATATCTTCGAAGGTGATCACCACGCCGTCGATCACATTGTTTGTCGTGCGATAGGGCCGGGTCCGTATGCGGTAGAAGGCGCCGTCCTTACTCCGCACTTCCTTTTCCTTCATGCCGAGGTTCTGGAGAATTTCGCGGGCATCCTCCGCCAGGTCCATGTCGATCAAAGAGGTGGCAAAATGGTTGATGGGACGGCCGAAATCGCCGCCGGCCAGGGGAATGATCTCCAAGGCTTTGGGGGTGAACCTTCTGACGCACAGATCAATATCAAGGAAAATAGTGGCAATCTCTGTACTGTCGAGCAGATTTTTCATGTCATCATTGATCCTGGACAACTCGTCGATGCGGCTCTGCAGCTCGGCGTTGACCGTGGCGGCTTCCTCGTTCAATGATTGGAGTTCCTCCTTCGAGGTCTCCAGTTCCTCATTGGTACTCTGCAGCTCCTCATTGGTGGATTGCAACTCTTCGTTGGTGGATTTAAGCTCTTCATTGGCGGTCTCAAGCTCTTCGATGGTGGTTTGCAGATTTTCCTTGGTATACCGCAACTCCTGTTCGAGGGTCTCGACGGTAGCGTTTTTTGTGCCTGCCCTTGCCTGTTTTAAGGGGCTCTTTTTTTTCAGGGGAATATCGGTTTCCTTGAAAACGACCATCATCAGGCCGCGCAAGGCTCTGTGTCCCAGGACCGGCTTCACGATCAGATCAATGGCGAGATGACCGCCGTCGTGCTCAACGGCCACCCCTTGACGGACATATTCCTGCTGGTTGGACGCCACTGTGCGGATGGCGGCCTCCAGGTCCATTTTCAGACCGGGGCGCGCCATTTCCAGGATATTGACACTGGCTTTGCCGATGGCCGGTTCAAGGTACCTGCCGGTGCGGCCATGGACATAGATGATGTTGCTCGCCTCGTCGATAATGACGCAGGGAGGGGCGTTGACCTGTTTAAGAATCGTTTCGACCAGCTGGAAGGCGCTCAGCTCTTCCGCCTTTCTGATGGGTTCCGGCTGTTCCGGTTTCGCGCTCTCCTTTATGGCGGGAACCGCCGGAAGTTCCAGCATCTGCCGGGCGGCAGCCGATAACGGCTTGCGCCGGTATATTTTCCATTTCCTGTCCACGATGGCGAAGAGGTCATGGGCCTGACCAATGGCCTCCGAGGTGCCGAGAAAAAGAATGCCGGCCGGTTTCAGACTATAGTGGAAAATGGGGATGACCCTTTTCTGTAATTCCGGGCCAAGGTAAATGAGCAGATTGCGGCAACAGAGCAGGTCCAGTTTGGTAAACGGCGGGTCCTTGATAATACTCTGCACGGCAAAAACCACCATCTCCCGGATCGATTTTTTAATCCGGAACTGATTATCCTCCTTGGAGAACCAGCGCTTCAGGCGTGCAGCGCCCACATCACCAATGATGCTGGGCGGATAAATCCCGGCCCGGGCCGCAGCCACGGAGTCTTCGTCAATATCGGTGCCGAATATCTGGACGTTGAGGCGGCGGCCCTGGTCCTCCAGGACCTCCTGCAGGAGAATGGCAACGGAATAGGCCTCCTCGCCGCTGCTGCAGCCGGCAACCCAGACGCGCAGGGTATCGCCCTCCGGTTTGTCCTTGAGCAGTTCGGGCAGGATTTTTTCCCGGAGCGCCTCAAAGGCTTTGGCGTCCCGGAAAAAATTGGTCACCCCGATCAACAGTTCCTTGAACAGGATGTCAATTTCAACCTCGCTTTTCTGGAGATAGGTGACGTAGTCCTTGACCTCGTCGATGAGGTGGACGTGCATCCTCCTTTCGAGGCGCCGCAGGATCGTGTTTTTTTTGTAGAGGGAAAAATCGTGTCCGGTGCGGGTACGCAGGAGGATGCAGATTTTCTGCAGGGCGTCGGGCATCCTCCCGTCATCGGCCAGGATCGCTGCCGTGTTTTTATGGGCCGCGTGGCGCAGGTATTTGATCAGCTGCCCCGGCATTTCACCGGGCGGCAGGACATAGTCGGCAAGCCCGGTGGCAATGGCGCTTCGCGGCATGCCGTCATATTTGGCGGACTCTTCGTCCTGCACCATCACCATGCCGGCCTCGCCCTTGATCGCTTTTACCCCCAGGGTGCCGTCGCTGCCGGTGCCGGAGAGAATGATGCACACCGCATTTGACCCCTGGTCCTGGGCCAGGGCCCGGAGAAAGCTGTCAATCGGCAGATTGACGCCGCGGGGCCGGCTCAGTTCCATGAGCTGCAGGGTGCCGTTCAGGATGGAGAGGTTCTGGTTGGGCGGGACGACATACACCGTGTCCGGCTCCACCCGCATCCCGTCCGTGATCTGCAGGACCCGCATCGCTGTGCGCTTCTGGATCAGTTCGGGCATGATGCTGATATGGGTTGGATCGAGATGAGGGATCAGAACAAAGGCAATCCCGGCGTCCGCCGGCATGGCGGCAAAAAACGCATCAAAGGCCTCCAGCCCCCCGGCCGAGGCCCCTATCCCGACAACCGGCAGTGTCGTCTTAGGCCGGAAGGCGTCTTCGCCGGAAGCCGGCAAGGCATTGGCACTGGTTTTATTTTGGGGGGGTACGGCCTTTTTTGTCACGGCAATACCCCTGGGGGTGCCGATCCTGGATTTTTTCTCTTTTCTGGGGGGCATGTTCAACTCCGGCAAATATAAGGTCGATAGTCTGAAGGGGTTTAGGTTTTTTGCTAACCCCCATCTCCGCAAGCGGGAACAACGAACAATGAAAATCTCGTGCCTTAGGAGCGGGCCTTGCCCGCGATAGAGATCGCCGCAATGCCACGGAGGTCGCGGGCATGGCCCGCTCCTAAGGCCCTGCCTGCACAGCAAGACAGACAAAAGACTTTCGGATAAAAAGACTACAAGCCTAAACGCCTAAGCAACCTGAATCGCTGCAGTTACGTCTCGTTTATACCCGGGAAAAGTGTTTTCCACAAGCATGGGCAACAGCGTGCAATGATCTCTCAAGATCTTCCAATCGATATGGTTTATGGAGTGCATCAAAAAAACCATACTCCTTGAAGTTCGCCATAACCGGGTCATTTGAATAGCCGCTGACCACAATGGCTCTGATATCCGGATCGATTTCCTTAAGCCGTTTGATGGTTTCCCTGCCCCCCATGCCGCCCTTGATGGTCAAATCGAGAATAACCGCGCCAAAAGGCGCCCCTCCAAGTTGCGCCTGCGAATAGAGCTGAACGGCTTCTTCCCCGTTGCAGGCCGTTTCCACCTGATAACCCACCATTTCCAAAATATCCAGGGTTACATCTCTCAGCATTTTCTCATCGTCCATGACCAGAATTTTGTTGTTCGCCATAGGGGTGAGTTCGGCCCTGGCCTCCGGCGAAACGATCTGCCTGTCAATGGCAGGCAGATACATTGAAACCGTCGTTCCGCTGTTTGGCTGCGAGGCAATATCGATAGAGCCGCCATGGTTTTTTATGATGGAATAGGCAACCGTGAGCCCTAGGCCCATTCCTTTTTCCCGGCCCATCTCCTTGGATGAAAAATAAGGGTCAAACACCTGGGGAAGAATATCCTTGGCTATGCCCACTCCTTGATCCTGGATTGAAATCTTGACATACTTCGCACCCTGATTGCCCGGCAATTGCCGGTTTTCCCCAGGGACCGAATCGACATTTTCAGCGCGAATGCGAATCGCGCCTCCCTGGGGCATGGCCTCCCGTGCATTGCTGATCACATTAGCAATTACCTGAGTCATCTGCCCGGCATCAACCTCAACAGGCCACAAACCTTCAGGGAAAAAACATTCAAAATTCACAGAAGATCCGGCCAGCGCAAGACTCACCGCGTCTGTAATGAACGCCTTGACAGGGACAAGTTCTTTTAACGGTTCACCGCCTGCTGAGAAAGTCAGGAACTTCTTGGTCAGAGTTCCGGCGCTGAGACACGCTTCCCGTGCAGTCTGCAATTCTTTGGCAATGGACCGGCCAATCAGCATATCTGACTGAGCCATCTCAAGGTTGCCCAGGATTACCGCGAGAAGATTATTGAAATCATGGGCAATGCCGCCGGCAAGCAGTGCCGTGGCTTCAAGCTTTTTAGCCTTAATGATTTCGTTTTCCATGCGCTTTGCTTCAGTGATGTTGTTTACGGCTATGCGCAGCCGCATCCCACTGTTATCGCTTTTTCCCTTGGGAACACATACCAGCCTGGCCCAGAACCAGTCACCATTCTTTTTCCGCATCCGCAGATCACATACCCGCTGACTTTTCGCATCGATAAGTTCTCTGGCGTGTTGATAGAAGATGTCCTGATCTTCATGGAAAACAAAACGGGAAAAGGGACGGCCGAGGAGTGACTTCCTTTCTTCGCCCAGCAGGTCGGCCAGGGTCAGATTTGCTTCCTCGATCAGATTCTTAGCGCTGAGGGTGAGGTAGCCGACAGGAGCAAAGTCATAGAGATCAACATACTGGTCGCGGGTTTCCACAAGCTCTTCCTGAACCCGGCGAAGCTCCTCATTCTGCAATTCCAGTTCGATCTGATGGGTATGGAGTTCATGAAGCACTGTACGGAGTTCATCACGGGTATTCTCTGTAAAAGCGTAGTTTCCGGAGCCAAGCATTTCTGTTGCCCGTTTGCGCAACTCATCGAGATTCCCTATGTTCATAATCGCCTCCTACCCCTTGATCCCTAAACAATACATGAACCCCTTTGGTTTTGCAAAATAATATGCACTTTAGGCATTTTAGGCACTTTAAGTACTCAAATGGCGGCTAAAGATCACATCAACCAGCGTCTTTTCATCAATAAATAGGAAAGATAAAGGTAAATGATCCCACGAGAAATAAATAGACCAGCCCAAAAGACATGTTCGCCGCCCTGCCTTCTTCCAGCAGAATGGCTTTAAGCGGCTCATAAAATTGGTAGGACGGCAGCAAAGGCGCGACAACGGTCAATTTTTGTGAAAAATCGGACAGCGCGGAAGGAAGAAGGTGCGGCAGATAAATGAGAACCCCCAGGGTGCTGGCGCCGGCCTGATTGCGGCAGAGAAAACCCAGGAAAACCCCGTAGGCGCTGAAACAAAAACTGCCTGCCATATTGCTTTTTCAATTTCGCCATAACAATACAGAGAGCTTTGCAAGAGGTGTGCCTGCAACCGAAGGCAGACAGAAACATAGGGGAAAAGCCTTTACTGACAAGGATTGAGAAGAGGCGGCGCAAACAGAAGAGAAGGGCAGGAGGGAGCTGTCCGGCCTCAACATATGACGGCTCCTCAAAATATTGAGGGAAAGTGCTGGTTAAACCGGCGATCCGGAATGAGGACGCACGATGCCGAGCTTGTGCATTCTCGCCCGCAGCGTGCTGGGGTGAAGGCCCAGGAGCCGGGCGGCCCCGTCCTTTCCTTCAATGCGCCAGCCGGTTTTTTCCAGGGCCTGCAGAATTTGCACCTGCTCCATCTCCTTCATGGTCCCCCCGGAGGAAGACAAAGGGGGTGGCGAGATGTTCAGTTTATCCGCCAGTTGCAGAATCGGCCCGCGGCAGAGGATCACGGCCCGTTCGATGATGCTTTCCAGTTCCCTGATGTTGCCGGGCCACGAATAATTCTGCAAGGCCGTCATCGTTTCCCTGGGGATCGAGGTGATCTGTTTCCCCATTTTGCGGGCATATCGCTCCACAAAGGCCTGAACCAGCAGCGGAATATCTTCGATCCGCTGCCGCAATGGAGGGACCGTGATGGGGAAAACGTTGAGCCGATAGAAAAGGTCCTCCCGGAACCTGCCGGTGCGGATCGCCTCCTCAAGATTACGATTGGTGGTGGCCACGATGCGCACATCGACTTTGATGCTCTTTGACGAGCCCAGGCGTTCAAACACGCCATGCTGGATCACCCGCAGCAGCTTGGCCTGCATCTCCATGGGCAGCTCCCCTATTTCGTCCAGACACAGGGTGGAGCCATTGGCCATCTCGAACCGGCCCAGCTGGCGGGTATCGGCCCCGGTAAAGGCTCCTTTCTCCCGGCCGAACAACTCGCTCTCAATCAGATTGGCGGGCAGGGCGGCGCAGTTGACGGTGATCAGCGGCCGATCCTTGCGGTGACTTAAGTTGTGGATGACCTCGGCAATCAGCTCCTTGCCCGTGCCGGTCTCGCCGAGGACAAGCACGGTCGTATCTATCGGCGCGACCTGCTCCGCGCGATAGAGAACATATTTGAGGCCATCGCTTTGGCCGATGATATGGTCGAATTGCCGTTTCTTTTTGCTCTCCTGGTGAAAGTAGATATTTTCGATCACCAGCCGGTCTTTCAATGCTTTGATTTCCGCCAGGGCTTTCCGCAGGGATTCCTCCAGCTGCGTGTTTCTTTTTCTCTCCTGCTCCAGCTCCGCATTGCTCGTGCGCTGCTCGGTCCGCCGCTCCCGCACGCGTCGTTCCGTTCCGTTGTGCTCTTGATGCGGAAAACCTGAGCCAAGTTCACGCCTGGTGACATCGCGGATGCGGCACTGAATCATTTTTTGATGGTTCACCAGAAAAACACTGCTGATAAATTCCACGGCAATTATCCTGCCGTTTTTTGTCTCCAGCGGCAAATTGCTGTAACGGACAAATCCTTTGCTCTGCAGTTCCGCAAATGAGACTCTCCACTCCTCAACATCCTTGAAAAGACCGATTTCCCAGAGTTTCCTGCCCAGAAAATCCTCGTGTGAATAGCCCAGCATTTCCATCAGGAAAGGATTGACATCGGATATCTGCCCGGTCTCGGCATCGAGAATTAATATTCCCTCTCTGGCATCTTCAAAGAGACGGCGGAAAAAGGTTTCCGAGACCTGCAGCGCCTCCTCCAACTCCTTGCGTTCGGTGATATCGGTGACCGTGGTCTGACAGAGAAGATTTTCGCCGGAGACCATGACGGAAGGAATGCTGTCAAGCTGGGCGTGAAATGGTTTGCCGTTTTCCTGGAAAAGGGTGAGGGTACAGCACTGCCTGCTGCCCGCGGCAAATACCTTTTTTAAATGCAGATAAAACAAATCACCGTCATCCCTGCTCATGAAAGAAGAAAAAGGCCTTTTCAGCATGGCGTCTTTTGCCAGACCCTGCTGCCGGCTGCCGGTGAGATTTACCGCTATTATCCGTCCCTTGCCGTCAAAGGTGTAATACCCGACCGGGGCGTGATCATAGAGATAGACGTAACGGGCCCAGGATTCCTCAAGCTGGAGTTTGGTCCTGCGCAATTCCTCGTTCTGCAGGTCAAGTTCGATCTGATGCACCTGCAGCTCATGGATAAGCGCCGGGATATCCGCCGGCGCGATATCCCGAACCAGTATCGCCTTTTCGCGCAGCATTTGTTCCGCTCGTTTCCGGGTAGCGTCAACTTTTTTGCCGCGTATTTTTTTATCAAAAGAATCAGTGGCCATATTTTCTGATTTATTCCATCCCTTTCCTTCCTGTCAATAAACAAGTTTCCTGTCGTGCTCGAAAATGAATGGTAAAACAACCGGCAGAGACGACGCACCCCTCCCTAGCAGACAGCTTCCTCTTCCCTGCAGCTTGAATTTGTGCACCAGGGTCTGCAGTCTGGTTGCCAGCTTGGAGAGGGGGGAAAGGCTGGAACAAATTACGCATAATCTTTCCCGGTTTTTCAACGTGAAGATTATGCGGAATATCATTTCCAGACACCTGGCAGGGGCGGGCTTATCCTGTCGAGATGCAGCCGAAAAGACCGGAAGCAACGGCCCCTACAGAGCGTTTTTTTCGATAAAGCCCCTGATGCGGGCGACATCGGCTTCGAGCACCTGGCAGCGGCTTTCCTTTTTGTCCAGGTCCCGGAAACTCTCCGGCATCTCCGGCGGCCGGCCGATGGCCTCTTCCACGGCGGCTCCGAACTTGGCGGGATGGGCGGTGGCCAGGCAGACCATGGACACGGCAGGGTCCAGATGATCCAGTGCCGCACTCACCCCAACCGCCGTGTGCGGGTCAAGCACATAGCCGCTGTGCTGGTAAAAGTCACGGATGGTGGACAGGGTTTGCTGCTGGTTGATGCTTGACGACAGGAAGGCCGCCCTGATCTTTTCCTGCTCCGCCACTGAAAAATGGAGGCTGCCGGTCTGGGCGAAATGCAGCATGGCCTCTCTGGTGCGTTGGGCATCCTCGCCATAGAGCAGATAGAGATAACGCTCAAAATTGCTGGCCACCTGGATATCCATTGACGGACTGGAGGTCTGCACCACCTTGCCCAGGGAGTATTCGCCATGCAACACGAAACGGGTGAGCAGATTGTTCTCATTGGTGGCCAGCACCAGGTTGCGGATGCGGCCCGGCAGCAGTTTCTTGGCGACAAAGCCTGCGAAGATATCGCCGAAGTTGCCGGTGGGCACGGCAAAGTCGACCAGGCCCCCCTTCGGGGTCAGTTTGAGGGCCGCGTAGACATAGTAGACGACCTGGGCAAGAATCCTCGCCCAGTTGATGGAATTGACCGCCCCCAGGTGGTATTGCTGCTTGAAGGGGATATCGTTGAACAGGGTCTTGACAATGGCCTGGCCGTCGTCAAAGGTGCCGCGGATGGCCAGGTTAAAGACATTGGCATCAATGACCGTGGTCATCTGCAATTCCTGCACGGCGCTGACCCGTTTATGCGGGTGGAGGATGAAGATGTTGATCCGCTCCTTGCCCCGCACCCCGTAGATGGCGGCACTGCCCGTGTCGCCCGAGGTGGCGCCGAGGATATTCATCTTCTCGCCGCTTTCCTTGAGCAGATAGGCAAAAACATTGCCGAGAAACTGCAGGGCCACATCCTTGAAGGCCAGGGTCGGTCCGTGGAACAGCTCAAGAATATATACCTTGCCCTTCTTCACCAGCGGCGTGACCTCCGGATGAGTGAAGGTGGCATAGGAGCGGTCGATCAGGTCCCGGAGATCGTCGGCCGGGATGTCATCAATAAAGAGCGAAAGCACGGCATGGCACAGCTCCGGATACGACAAGCCCTGCCACGCATCAACCGTCTTCCCGTCAACATGGGGCAGGGTCTGGGGCAGCAGCAGTCCGCCGTCGGTTGCCAGCCCCATCATCACCGCCTTTTTAAAAGAAATGGGGGCAATGCCGCCCCTGGTACTGATGTATTTCATATTTTCCCCGCAAATCATCTCTTGATGAACTCGTAGTGATGCCCATGAGGATAAAAAGTCTTTTTTCACCCCGCGGAGCACACAGGGATCACAGAGCACGTTTTCCGTACAGCCGGCTCGTTCCGTACTCTCTGTGGACAATTTTCAGTTTCTACGAATTCATCATCTGTTATGCCGCACTCTGTCGAGGGCGGACGATCACATGGTGGATAAAAAATTACGCCCCATCAACGGCAAGCCTGGGGGCGTCATGCCACAGTCCTTCCAGATCATAAAACTCACGATCGTCCGTGTAAAAGACATGCACCACCACATCGCCGTAATCAAGCAGCACCCAATGCCCTTCCTGCAGGCCTTCGGTTGAGCCCTCCTTGAGCTTTTTCAGCCGCAGTTCCCCGTCAACCGACTCGGCCAGACCCTGCACATGGCGGGTGGACCTGCCGCTCATGATGACAAAAAAATCGGTAAAGGAGGAAAGCTTGCGCACATCGAGAATCAGCAGATTCTCAGCCTTTTTATCAAGGGCGGCCCGGCTGATCAGACGGGCGATCTCCAGGCTCGATTTTTCACTATTTTTTTTGCGAATTTTTTTCATGTTTTCTCCAGAAAGGAAACCAGCTCACGATGCCATATTGCAGGTTGATCCAGATAACAGGGATGGGGGGCACCGTCAATGACAAAAAAAGATGAAGCGGCAATCTGCTCATGCAGCAGTCTGCCGTTAGCAATGGGTGAAACCGCATCGGCCCCGCCCCAGACAATCAAGGTCGGGACCCTGACGGCAGAGAGGCGCTCCCTGTTTTCCTGCACGCCGACCGCGCCGACCAGCACCAGGGCGCCGACCAGAGCAGGATGGTCAAGGCAGAATTCGAGGGCGACCCTGCCGCCCATGGAAGGCCCGATGACAACGGGTTTCACCAGTTTCATCCCCGTGAAAAAATCAGCAAGGAGCTGGCCCGGCCTGCTCTCACAGACGGGGGACGCGCCGAAGCCGGGCAGATCAAGGGCAACGGCGTGTTTTCCCGTCCCGGCCAGAACATCGAGGGTCCCCAGCTCCTTCCAGGTCTGCGCCTGAAATTTCATCCCGTGCAGCAGAACAATATCCCGCCCGCCGGGCGGCCCCGCTTCAAGACAATGAATTTCACAGCCACCGGCAGCCACGCGGCGCTCTTTCACCTCCACCATCATTTACTCCTTCATGCTTTTTTTTCTATAAAATTTTTTACCGACAACATATACTATTACGCTAACAAGTTAAATACTCAATGACAACATTCATCTGATTGACTTCTGAGGCATCTGGAGTATAATCTCGCACCTGATTAAAAAAACAATATCATGCAAACAGTCTACACCAAGGACCACTGTTAATGAATAAATCACTTCGCTGGAAATTTCTTCTTCTTTTTTCTCTCATCGTCTTCGCCGGTGTGACGATGCTGCCCACCTTTTACGGCAATATGCCGGACTGGTGGAAAAAATATGTTACCCCGGAAGGGCTGCGCCTGGGCCTTGATCTGCAGGGCGGCATGCATCTCGTTCTCAAGGTCGATCTGGACAAGGCCATCGAAAACTCGCTGAATTTTGCCGCCCAAGACCTGAAAAACAACCTGAAGGAACAGCGCATCTCCGTGGTGCAGAGCGCGTCCGACGACGCCAAAAAAGTCATCTTCACCCTGCCCAATGTGGATTCCGCCGGCAAGGTGCAGAAGCTGGTGGAGGACGACTTCCCCAACCTTGACATCAACATCGAGTCCGAGGAGGGCAGCTTTCCCCGCGTCACCCTTGCCCTCAAGGAGGACCAGGTCGATTTCATCAATAAAAACGCGGTGAACCAGTCCCTGGAAATCATCCGCAACCGTATCGACCAGTTCGGCGTGGCCGAACCGGTCATCGTCCGCCAGGGCAAGGATGAGATTATCGTCCAGCTGCCCGGCGTAAAAGATCCGAAACGCGCCCTGAGCCTGATCGGCCAGACCGCCCAGCTTGAATTCAAGGTGGTGGACGACAGCGGCGCCAATCTCCCGGCGCTGATCAACCAGGCCATCACCGCCGGCCAGTGGAAGGAAGGGGAAAGCCGGGAAAAACTGAACATGGCCCTCAAGCGTTTTCTGCCCAATGACACCCAGGTTTATTTTGAAAAGGAAAAGGACCAGCAGAGCGGCAGGGAAACCAAGACACCGCTGCTGCTCCACAACCAGGTGCTGATGACCGGCGAGATGGTCAAGGACGCCCAGGTCAGGGTGGGCGGCAGCTTCAACGAACCCTATGTCAGCCTTGACCTCACCGGCCGCGGCGGCAAGGTCTTCGGCCAGATCACCTCCAAGAATGTCAACAAACGGCTGGCCATTGTCCTGGACGATGTGGTGCGCTCCGCCCCGGTCATCCGGGAGAAAATCCTGGGCGGCAGCGCCCAGATTTCCGGCAGCTTCACCTATGAAGAGGCGTCGGACCTGGCCATCATCCTCCGGGTCGGCGCCCTGCCCGCCCCGGTCTCCATTGTCCAGAACCTGACCATCGGCGCCTCACTCGGCCAGGATTCCATCAACAAGGGCCTTTCATCCGGTCTGCTGGGAACGGCGCTGGTCATCCTGTTCATGATCTTTTACTACCGCATGTCCGGGATCATTGCCAACCTTGCCCTGGTGCTCAACGTGGTCTTTCTTTTTGCCGGTCTTGCGGCCCTGCAGGCCACCCTCACCCTGCCTGGCATTGCCGGCATCATCCTGTCAATAGGCATGGCGGTGGACTCGAACATCATCATTTTCGAGAGGATGCGGGAGGAGTTTGATCTCGGCAAATCGGTGCACTCCGGGGTGGAGGCAGGCTTTGACAAGGCCCTGTGGACCATCATCGACTCCCATGTCACCACCCTGATCACCGCCTTCGCCCTCTTTCTCTTCGGCACCGGGCCGATCAAGGGCTTTGCCGTCACCCTTTCCCTGGGCGTGTCCATCAACCTCTTCACCACCCTGTTCTGCACCAAGATGGTCTATGACACCCTGTACTACAAAAAACTGCTGCGTCCTCTCAGATTTCTGCACTTCATCAGGAAACCCAAGCTTGACTACATGAAAATGCGCAAGATCACTTACTCCTTTTCCGCTGTCATGGTCCTACTCGGCATATTCTCCTTCGTGCAGCTGCTGCGGGGCCAGGGCAACATCGGCGTTGACTTTGCCGGCGGCTCGCTGCTGCAGTACCAGGCCTCGCAGTCCTATGATCTGCAAAAGGTACGCAACGTCTTTGCCCAAAGCGAGCTGTCCGGGGTGGACCTGCAGCCGGTGACCAGCGAAAACCGCCTGATAGTCAAAATCAAGAAATCCGAACAGATCGTGGGCAAGGACGCGGAAACCATCACCGCCTTCCTCAACGACAAACTGCCGGAATACAGCTTCAGCCTGGAAAGCCAGTCGGAGATAGGCGCCTCGGTAAGCGACACCCTGAAGGAAAAGGCCCTGCAGGCCATCCTCATCTCCATGGCCGGGGTGGTGGTCTATATCGCCCTGCGTTTTGATTACCGGTTCGGCATGGCGGCCGCCATCGCCACCTTCCACGACGTCATCTTCGTTCTGGGCATCTGCTGGCTGCTCGACATCGAGATCACCCTGCTCATTATCACCGCCCTGCTCACCCTGGCCGGTTATTCCTTGAATGACACGGTCATTGTTTTCGACCGGGTCCGGGAAAACCTGCGCAAACAGAACCAGAGCCCTGATCTCGGCCCCATCATCAACGCCAGCGTCAACGAGGTCATGAGCCGCACCGTCGCCACTGCCCTGACCACCGCCATGGCCCTGCTGCCCCTCTATTTCATGGGCGGCACGGTGATCCATGATTTCTCCTTTGCACTGCTGGTCGGCATTGTCGTGGGCACCTATTCCTCAATTTTCGTGGCCAGCCCGCTGCTCATGCTCTGGCAGAAAGAGGCCAGTTGACCGCGCCGGAAAAAACCATGGATAAACCAGAACTGCAGTTGCCGGAACACATTCACCCTTTGGCGGACAAGGAAGTCTTCACCTTTGCCTGCCACCCCGGTGTTCCCTGCTTCACCGAATGCTGCCGTGACCTGGAACTGGCCCTTTCGCCCTATGACGTTCTGCGTCTACGCCGGGAACTGGACATATCGAGCCGGGAGTTTCTTGACCGCTACGCCATCATCGAACGGGAAGAAAATGACGTCTTCCCCCGGGTGTACCTCGGCATGGTGGATGACGGGCGGGCAAACTGCCCGTTTATTACGCCGCAAGGATGCCGGGTCTATTGCGGCCGGCCGGCACCCTGCCGCACCTACCCCCTGGGCCGCGGCGCCTGGCAGGACAGCTCCGGCCGGCCCCATGCCTTTTATGTCGTGCAGCAGGAAGCACATTGCCGGGGATTTGCCGAACCGGTGGAACAGGGGGTGGACCAGTGGATTGCCGGGCAGGGACTGGCCGACTATTATCAGGCAAATGACATGCTGATGCCGCTGCTGCACCACGAGAAGCTCAAGCTGGGCCTCAAGCCCACCGCCGGACAGCAGGATCTTTATCTGGCAACCCTTTACCATCTTGAAAATTTCAGGAACAATAACCGCGACCGCCACGACCTGACCGATCTGGCATTATTGCGTTGCGCCGTAGACTGGCTGATAGAGCAATTTTTTGGTGAACGAGGTACAATCTCATGACAAAACAGGTAAAAGCCATTGTGCTGACCGGCTTTGGGACAAACTGCGAGACGGAAATGGCCCATGCCTGCAAACTGGGCGGCGCCGACCAGGTCGATATTGTTCATATCAGTGAACTGATCCACGGCGAATACTCCCTGGATAATTACCATTTCCTCAATCTGCCCGGCGGCTTTCTTGACGGCGACGACCTCGGGGCCGGACAGGCCGGGGCCCACCGGATGAAGTATGCGGTGGTCAAGGGCGGCAACGAAAAACTGCAGGATCAGCTGCTCCGGTTCATCGATGCGGGCAAACTGATCCTGGGGGTGTGCAACGGCTTTCAGCTCATGGTGAAAATGGGCCTGCTGCCGGCCTTTGAGGGCCGCCACGACGACCGGCAGGTCAGCCTCACCTACAATGATTCCAGCCGTTTTGAAGACCGCTGGGTCACCCTGGCCGTTGACCGGAGCTCGCCTTGTGTTTTCACCGCCGGGTTGACCGGCCTTTATTTCCCGGTCCGGCATGGTGAAGGAAAATTCGTCGCCAAAGATGAGGCCACCCTGCAGCGTCTCAAGGAAGAAAAACTGGTGGTCCTCCGATATACCGATCCGCAGAGCAATCTGCCGACCATGGACTATCCGGCCAACCCGAACGGATCACCGGATGCCATTGCCGGTATCTGCGATCCCACCGGCAGGCTCTTCGGTCTGATGCCCCATCCGGAGGCCTTTCTCCATCGCACCAACCATCCGCGCTGGACCAGGGAAGAGCTGCCGGAAGAGGGCCAGGGACTGGCACTTTTCCGCAACGGCATTAATTTTATCAGACAGAACCTGTGAGGAAAGCGCTCAAACGTTTGAACGCTTAAACGTTTGAGCGCCTCTGCACTATGACAACAGCGGCCGAACCTGCTCCGCCAGGCAAAAGACTGTTAGGCTTTCTCCTCGAAATACGCAAGACCATCCTGTCATTGGGCTGCGGCATCGCACTTGGCACCTTCGCCTGCTATTTCCTCTCGCCGGCGATCTTTGCCACGGTGCAGAACCATCTCAACCAGCAACTGGCCTTCTTTACCGTGGCCGAGCCCTTTATCGCCCACGTCAAACTGGCCCTTTTCGTCACCCTCTTTCTGCTCATGCCCTGGATTGTTTTCTGCTTCTGGCGCGCCATGGCCAAACCCTTTGCTCTGTCCGCCAGTGCCCTGGCGGCATTTGTCCTGTTCACCTCCCTGCTTTTTTACATCGGCACCCTTTTCTGTTACTTCGTCACCCTGCCCTTCGGGGTGAAATTCCTCTTGGGATTCGAATCCGAGCAGCTGAAATCGGTCATTTCCGTGGGCAAATTCGTTTCCTTTGTCACCATCTTTGTCCTGGCCTTCGGTCTCATCTTTGAACTGCCCATTTTCATGGTTTTTTTCGCCCGGACAGGCATCTGCCCCCGGTCATCCTTTGAAAAGAGCCGCCGCTACGCCGTGCTGTTCATCAGCATTGTCGCGGCCCTGCTCACCCCCACGCCGGATGTGGTCAACCTGCTGCTCATGGGCGGCCCGCTCTACCTGCTCTATGAAATGGGAATTGTGGTTCTCAAAATCATGAAAATAAACTAACATGGCGGTAAACTAATTATCAGAGCCTCTTGCAAAATGAACGTCGTAGCGAGATCGAGAGAAAAATATTCTGTGCAAGGATGAGTTGTGAAATCGCCCGGAAGCGTAGCAGTGCTACGTTGAGGACGATTTCACAAGGAAGACGCCGCACAGGTTATTTTTAGCCGATCGGAGTAGATGTTCATTTTACAAGAGGCTCATAAGTCAAGATCACCCCAGCGTAAAGACTTGCCATTGCCATGACGACCAAGACGAGGTTGCTCCTCCGTCTCATCATTATCATTGCCCTTCTGCCGGTTATCCTTTATGCGGCAATTACCACGCTGCTGCCTGTCTATCTCCGCCATTCCCTGCTGCCCACCCTGGCGGCCAGGGCCGGTATCGACAACTTTCATGCCCGGCATCTGTTTATCGGTCTGACCGGGGCCGACGCAGGCTTTGCCATCGGGCCTGAAGAATCTCCCGCAGTTGCCGTTGCTGCCCTGACCGTAAGCTATCATCCCCTTGCCCTGCTGGGAAAAGAGGTGGAAGAGGTGTCCATAAGCGGCCTGGAAATTCACAGTGTTTGGCGCGACAACGGACTCATCATTGCCGATCCGGGGCTGCAGAAACTCTTCACGGGGCCATCCCCGCCGGAAGAGCACGGCAGAACAGCGGCAACCTTCCAACTGCCCCTTGCGATAAAAAAAGTGACAATCCGCCAGTCGGCCCTCATCTGCCGCCTGGCGGACCGGTTGATCCGTCTGCCCTTTGCCGCAGAAGCGGATCTTGCCCAGGCCAGCCCATTGCGGATTCATTTGCATCTTTTTCCAGGGGAGCAGGACATCGACATCACCACCGTCATTGATCTGCAGCAGCAGAAGGCCCATCTTGCCTTTGCCGCAAACAACCTGAGCCCCCGGCATCTTACCGGCCTGATCAACCTGCCGGCCGGTCTGCGGCTGGACGCCAGGGCAGATCTTTCCGGCTGCGCCGATATGGCTCTTTCCCCTTTTGTGCTCACGGCCATCAAGGCGCAACTGTCAATGCAGGACAGCGCAATACAATACAACGACATCAGTCTTGCAGCCAAAAAGCCCCCGCAACAGGAGGCCCCGCCCATCGCCATCGCTTTTTCCGGCGGCCAGCAGGACATCACCCGGCCGCTGTTGTTTACCGTCACCAGTTCTCTGCCTGATCTTGCCGCCGTTCTCCAGGGAACGGTTCTGTCCCTGCCCTCGCCATCCTTTGCCATCAAGGGATCTGTTGCCGCAGACGCCATCAGCATTGATGCCCTTGCCAGGCTCCGTCTGATAACGGACAATGAAAACCTCACCCTGGAACTGCCCACCATCGCGTTGCAGGCGGCTGGTACACGGCAGGGCAAGGAGACATTGCACCTGCAGGGCGATGTCACCATTGACGGCGCTTTGTTTGACCACCACTCTTCAGGCGTCAGGGCGGAAGGCGGCCGGCTGACCCTGCCGATAAGCCGGCCCCTCGCCGACGGGCTCGAAAAAGGGCAACTTGCCCTGAGCAGAATTACCTGGCAGGGAAAAGAAATCGGCGCGCTTGCCGGCACCATCTGGCTGCGGGAGAAAAAACTGGGCATGGCGGCCGATTTTCACTCCCCGCTGCTGCAGGGGTTAAAGGCGGCATTATCGCTGTCCGCTGATTTTTCCGGAGAGGCGGGGAAAAGTGAGTTTACGCTGACTGTTCCGTCCGCCGAATTCACCGACTTCTCCCCGGCCCGCATCTTCCCCCAGGCAAAAGACATCACCTTTTCCGGCCTCATCGACGGTGAGGCGCAGCTCTCCCTTGCGGGCAGCAGCCTGACCGGAAACGGCCGGCTGTCCCTGAAAAACGGCAGCCTTGAGCTGACGGACCGGAAAATTTCCGCCGCCGGTATTGACACAACCCTCGCCCTGCCCTTTCTGCCGCAACTGCGCAGCGCCCCGAATCAGAAACTCAAATTTGCCTCGGCCCGCATGGGTGAGCTGACGGTGAACGGCGGCAGTTTGAACTTCACGGTGGAATCCGCCGACTCGTTCTTTCTCGAAAAGGGAATTTTCAACTGGGCGGACGGCACGGTCAACACCTATGCCCTGCGCTTTGCGGAAAAGCAACTGCAGCCGGAGATGATCTTTTACTGCAACAAGCTGAAGCTTGCCGGCATTCTTGCCCAGGTTGGCATCAGGAATGTCGAAGGAGACGGCACGGTGAACGGCCGCATTCCGGTAAGTCTCAGCGAGGGCAAAATCACCTTTGAACCGAGCTTTCTTTACTCCACTCCCGGAGAAGGGGGGGTGATCCGCATTGCCGGCGGCGATTTCCTCACCCAGGCCATCCCCCTGGATTCCCCCCAGTTCGGCCAGCTCGATTTTGCCCAGGAGGCCCTGCGCAATTTCCGCTACAACTGGGCAAAGGTCCATCTCTTCAGCGACAATGATACCCTGGTCATGCAACTCAATCTTGACGGCAAGCCGGCCTCCCCTCTGCCTTTCACCTATGACTCGGCAACAGGTGGTCTGCGGCGCATCCATGTGGAAGGCGCCCAGGGCATTTCCCAGCCGATTGTGCTTGATGTCAATTTTCGCTTTCCCCTGAACACCATTCTCGATTATGATAAAAGCCTCAAAGATCTTTTGCAACGCGCCCGGTGATGAACCGCTTGCCGGGTATTTTCCCATCAGCCGCAAAGACAGGAGTCCCATGATGTTTGCCAAAAAGACACTGCTGCTCACCGCCTCTCTTTTCCTCCTGTGCTCCTGCACGAAGCATGAAATCGACTCACGCCATGAGGTGCAGGTTGCGCCGGTTGAAATAAAACCGATTCATATCACCATTGATATCAACATCAAAGTTGACAAGGCGCTGGACAACTTCTTTGACGACATTGACCAGACGCAACCGTAAACAAGGAGATTTTCCCATGTACAAACAATTCCACAGCCGGGCTGTTATTCTCTTTCTTCTGCTTGTTTCCTTTCTGCTCTCCGCCACCTGCCTGGCGAACGACGAGATCAAAAGCCGCATGAAGGCAAGGCTGCCGGCCCTGGCCGCCTTGAAAGCCCAGGGAATTATCGGTGAAAACAAGGCAGGGTATCTGGAGTTCAGAAAGGCCGACAAGAGCCAGGAATCCCTGATCAAAGAGGAAAACGAAGACCGGCGCAAGGTCTATGCCGCCATTGCCAAACAGCAGGGGGCGAACGTGGAACTGGTCGGCTCCCGCCGGGCCCTGCAGATTGCCCAGCAGGCGCCGGCCGGCACCTGGCTGCAGAAAACCGACGGGAACTGGTATCAGAAATAGGGGGCGTGGAGCGGTTCGCGAACCGCCTCTCGACGAACCGCCCCTACTCAAAACTCCTGCAAAACAAAACCATTCTGCTCGAGCAACGCGGAAGTAACGCCGAACCCCGGCGTCATGCCGCAGGAGGGGCTGCGAGACTTGAGCAGCACGGCAGTGACCTGCTGCTCCATGGCGATTGCCAGCACCTGGCGGGCGCCCAGCAGAAACCGTGAGGTCACGTCCTGTCCATCACGGGTGACCACGGCCGCCCGGCCCGCCAGCACATCATAACCGTCGCCGCCGACGATATCCGCGGCAGGGCGGGGAGTCGGCAGGCCGCCGAGCTGCTCCGGGCAGACAGGTATCCACAGAGCGTTTTTGACCTTCAGCCTGCACGCCTCACAGGGCTTCAATCTGCCGTCATATCTGGTCTGCAGGCCGAGCAGGCAGGCACTCACCAGGTAAATCCTCGGCTTCTCATGCAAAATTGTCTTTTCCTTTTCCAGGCTTTGGTTTACCATCTGCATTTCACATAAAATAAGAATGTTGACTTCATGGATCTGACGAAAATTTTTAAACAGTTAAACAGCAAGGAACTGCGGACCCTCATTCTGGTCACCATCCTGTCGGTGTGCGCAGTAGCCGCCTGGCTGCTCTTTTCTCCCAACGGAATTCTAACATATTACCATTTAAAGAAACAGATTGAGGCGGTAAAAGCGGAAAACGAGCAGTTAAAGGAAGAAAACCGGCTGCTGCAGCAAAAAATCTCCAAAATCAAAAATGATCCGGCCTACCTGGAAGAACTGGCCCGCCAGGAATACGATCTGCTCAAAAAAAATGAGCTGGTTTTTGAATTCAAATAGTTTCCCATAACAATCGCCGCGCAATTCTTTCCGCAAATCCATCAATTACCTGCCCGCACCACCCTGCCGGTAAAAATAATTTCTACAACATAACCACTATAAACCGTCATCAATTTCTGATAAGATACTGTTGCCGTCAACCTGTTGCACAACGCCTGCTTCTGTATCATTCCGGGGAAACATATGCACAACGGTAAACATCCGGCCGACTTATCACCGGCAACTTTTTCCTGCGAGGACTGGGTCTCCGCCGTCAACACGCTGGATGATCCGGTCATGATCGTTGATCTGCACCACAGAATTCTTGCCGTAAATACCGCGGCAACAAAAATCACCGGCCTGCCGTATAAAGAAATTATCGGCAGAACCTGTCACCAGATCTTTCATGCTGCGGATACCCCCCCTGCCGGCTGTCCCCTTGAAGTCCTGATACAGTCGCCCACCCCGCAGGCGGCGTGCAGTGAAATAAAACTTTTTGACCGTGTCTACCTGCTCACCGCCGCCCCCATCTTTGACAGGCATGGGAAAATGGTCAAGGCAGCCTGCACCGCCAGGGACATTACCGGCCGCGACAAGGCCAACAAAGTACTGGAGAAGGCAAACCGCGCCCTCAGGACCCTCAGTGAATGCAATAAAATCCTGGCGCGGCCCCTGGCTGAAAAGGAAATGCTGCAACAGATTTGCCGGGTTGTTGTCGAGGAGGGCGGCTATCGTCTGGCCTGGGTCGGCATGGCCCTGGATGACGCGGAAAAAACGGTGCAGCCGCTTGTGCACTGGGGCTTTGAAGACAACTATCTTGACTCGGTGAAAATTGTCTGGGCTGACAACGAGCTGGGACAGGGCCCCACAGGGACGGCCATCCGCACGGCCCGGCCCGTGGCCTGCCGTAACATGCTGACTGATAGCCGATTCACCCCGTGGAGAAAGGAGGCGCGACAACGAGGCTTTGCCTCCTCCGTTTCCCTGCCGTTAATCGTCAATGAAAAGACAATCGGTGCCTTGAATATCTATGCCGTTGAACAGGATTCCTTCGCCGTCCAGGAGCTGGGCCTGCTGCAGGGTCTTGCCGCGGATGTCAGTCATGGCATCACCACCCGCAGAATAAACCAGGAACGCAAAATGACGGAATCGGAACTGGCAAGAAGGGCCTCCGAGTGGTCTTTTGCCATGGATTTCATCGAGGACGCCGTCTATCTGCTCGATCTGGACGACAGGATCATTCATGCCAACCGCTCCTTTTATAAAATGATCGGATCAAGCCCGGAACAGGCCGTGGGAAAAGATATCCGTTCTCTTATGCATCCGGCAGGAGAAGCGGTTCCCTGCCCTGTCTGCCGGGCAAGAATGGAAAGGCGGGATGCGGTCATCATCATGGAGGCCGACCACCCGAATAATCCCGCCGGACGGCCAATTCAGGTGATGGTGAAAACCATCCGCGATGACAACGATTCCCCGCTCAGCGTGCTCATGGGCATTCGCGATCTCTCCCCCCTGGAGCAACTGCGCAAACAGGCCCAGATCATCAACCAGATAGAGGAGGCGGTCATCACCACCGATCCTTGCGGCATCGTCACCACATGGAACAAGGGGGCACAGCAGCTTCTCGGCTTCTCAGAAAGCGAAGCAGTGGGCAAAAAATTTTCATTCCTGGTGGTTGACCAGGAGGCTGATCACCGTCATAAACAGCGGGTAAACTGTCAATTGTTTTCCGGAACCCACCGGGAAGCCCGCATCCTGCGCAAATCAGGCACGGCCTTTCATGCCCTTATCTCATCATCCGATCTTTTAAGCCAGACAGGGGAAAAGAAAGGGACGATCTTTGCCATAACCGATATCACGGACCGCAAAACTACTGAGATAAAACTGAAGGAAAGCGAAGAACGGTTCCGGCTGCTCATTGAAAATACCAGTGACTGGATCTGGGAGTTGGATGAATCCGCCAACTTCACCTATGCCAGCCCCAAGGTAAGGGAATTACTCGGCTATGAACCCGAGGAGCTCCTCGGCACCAGCGCCCTGTCCCTGATGCCTGAAGACGAGGCGGCCCGCGTGGCCGGGGTCTTTGCCGAAATAACCGCGGCCAGGCAGCCGTTTACCGGGATGGAGAACATTAACCGCCACCGGGACGGCCAGCTTGTCGTGCTGGAGAGCAGCGGTGTGCCGATTTTTGACGGGCAGGGCAATTTCCGTGGTTACCGCGGGGTTGACCGTGATATCACGGCAAGAAAGGAGGTTGAAAAAAACCGGGCCGACCAGGCAATCATGTGGGCCATGGGATCAGATATCGGCCAGGCCATTGCCACGGCCAGGGATTTGCGGCAGATGGCGCAGAAATGCTGCGAATCATTTGTGCAGCGGCTTGATGCCGCCTTTGCCCGCATCTGGATCTTTCATGCCATGGATAACATGCTTGTTCTGGAGGGAAGTGCGGGCCTGTACACCCATCTCGACGGACCCCATGGCCGTATTGCCCTCAACAGTCATTACAAAATCGCCCAGATTGCCACAACCCGCAAACCCCATCTGACCAACCAGGTAATCGGCGATCCTCAGATAAAGGAACAGCAATGGGCGCAAAGAGAAAAAATGGTGGCTTTTGCCGGCCACCCCCTGCTGGTTGGCGACAGGCTGGTCGGTGTCATGGCCATGTTCTCCCGCAAGCCCCTTTCCGGTTTCATCCTGAAAACATTTGAGTCGGTGGCCGACAAAATCGCCATCGGCATTGACAATAAACTTGCCGAAAAAGAAAAAGCGGCCCTGCACAGTCAGATGCGCCAGATGCAGAAAATGCAGGCCATCGGCACCCTGGCCGGCGGTATTGCCCATGACTTCAACAACATCCTCACCGCGATCCTGGGCTTTGCCGATCTGCTCAAGTATCAGCCGGGCAACAATAATGACACGCAGGAATGCGTGGAACAGATTCTGCTGGCAGGCAACCGCGCCAAAAACCTGGTGCGGCAGATTCTCGCCTTCAGCCGCCAGACGGAGCAGGAGCGCCAGCCGCTGCAGGCCCATCTCATCATCAGGGAGGCGGTCAAGCTTCTCCGGGCATCCATCCCTTCCACCATCCTGATCAAAGAAAATATCGACCCCAAATGCGGCACCATCATGGCGGATCCGACTGAGTTGCATCAGATCGTCATGAATCTCTGCACCAATGCCTATCAGGCCATGCAGGAGCATGGCGGGATACTGGAACTGCAGCTGCAGAAAGCCCGGGTTACCGCCGGGCTTGCCAAGACCAACCCGAGGCTGCACGAGGGGGACTATGCCATGCTGATCGTCAAAGATACAGGGCGCGGCATGGACCCGGTCATGCTGGAACGGATCTTTGAACCCTATTTCACCACCAAGCAACCCGGCGAAGGAACAGGAATGGGACTTGCCCTGGTGCACGGGATTGTTGAAGCCTTGGGCGGCGCAATTATTGTTGACAGCACCCTTGCCAGGGGAACCACCTTTGTTATCTACCTGCCGATGCTTGAAAGCGGGAAACCCACCGAGACTGCGGCAGAGGCAGATGAAATTTCAGGGGGGACGGAGCGCATCCTCTTTGTCGATGACGAGGAGGCAATTGTCTCCATGAGCCAGAAACAGCTGCGCAATCTCGGCTATGACGTGACCGCCGGGACAAACAGCAGTGAGGCTCTTGAGCTCTTCCAGATGAATCCACACCGTTTTGACCTGGTCATCACGGACCAGATGATGCCGAACATGACTGGCACCGAATTTTCCAGAAAGCTGATCGCCATCCGCCCGGATATCCCGATCATTCTGCTCACCGGTTTCAGCCAAACCCTGATGCCGGATCAGGCAAAAAAATTAGGCATCAGGGAGTTTGCCATGAAGCCGCTTCTCATCAATGAACTGGCCCGGATCATCAGAAAGGCCCTGGAGAAAAAATAAGTTGCAGGAAAACCATTTCCCGCCTCACCTGTAACAAATACTTGACGCCGACCCTTGACACCCTCAGGTAAACCTGAATCCGGAAGTATCCCGGATTCTCCCTAAAATTGGTGTCGGGTATCGCCTTTTTCAGCTTGGTGTTCAAGCTGGTAAAGCGGTTCATACCGATCCCGACCAGGGCCAGGCCGGAATGAGAGGTATAAAATTCGTCCGCTGAGCACTCAATAATAAATCGTTTCATTTTTTCACCTGTAGAGTGATGTTTTCAGACAGGCGAATATTGCAATATTTTTTTGTTAAATTTCAAAATGTTATTTGATACTGCAGACGATTTTTACTGCAAAAATTTCACGGATTCAGGACCTAATATTAAGGGTGAAAACATCAATCTCCGCTCCTATCTTCTCGCTTTCGTAGGTTAATCCTACGGATATCCCCCCAATTTTTTTATATTGTCCCGGTGGTAACAACCAACTCATACTGTAATACTATAGTATCGCAACTATAACGTTATGATTTTCCTAACTTTTTATCGTTGTTTTTTGCTTGGGACTGACGAATGACTAGAGATTTTACTTGATCAAAGTGTATTCTGGTTGAGTCCATGCCGTTTCTTTTTTTAATAACAAATACCAAATAAATTTTGACCCGCCGGTTCTGCCGCCAGTCCTCGATGGCTCTTGGTAATGTTTTTTTTGTTGCAATCTGCTGCGACAATTGAGCAAAAAGACGTCGAAAAATGGCTATTTTTTCGCGGCCACTGATGACAATGATTCGCCTCATTTTACGGACAAAATTTGAATTATACAGGATTTTTTATCTTGGTATGACTGTGCTATTCCATGTTGATAAATTAATGAAAGACTATAAAAAAGGTTGTAATTGAAATGCTATCTGATCGAAAAAAATCTGAATTACATATGCTGAAAGAGGTTGTTCAGGATTTAGCAGAAGGAGTATGTCTGGTCAGTGCTAATGATTCGAAAATAGTTTACGCAAATCGGAAATTTAATGAAATGTTCGGTTATCACAGGGGTATGCTTATCGGTCAGTCATTGGATGTCTTAATGTTTGAGGAAGACGCATCCGCTGCTTACGTTTTCAACGAAGAAATCAAAAAGACTGTCGAAGAAAAGGGTGAAGCGAACCTGGATGTAAAAATCATCAGCCAGGATAAGACCCCATTAAGATGCCGTGTCAAGATGAGTCTTCTTAAGTATGAGGAATGCGGAAAAGTCATAATTTGTATATTTGCCGATATGGTCGAGGAAAAGCAAGTGATTCCTGATATCATAAGGCAGGGTAATTGTTTCCAATCAATTTTGAATTCCATGCATGATCTGGTTGTTCTTAAGGACCGTCAATCCATAATTCTGCAAGTGAATGCCGCCGTCAGTCGTTTTTTTGGAATGACTGGAGGAGAACTGGTCGGAAAGAGCGATTTTGATTTGTTTCCAGCGCATATAGCCCAAAAAAACAGAGAGGAAGACAAACAGGTTTTTGAGACCGGAAAACCGCGTATTTATGAAAAACAATTTAAAGGAAAGAAAGGAAAGTTCTGGTTTCATGTCTCAAAAGTACCGGTGCTTGATCCCTCGGGCAAGGTTTACGCAATTCTTTGTAGTTGCCGGAATATCAACGAACGTAAAAAAATGGAGGAGCGGCTCAGGATCAGTGAGGAGAAATTCCGGGCGGTTTTTGAAAAAACAGCGGTGGGAATTGCTTTAATTTCTCCAAGCCACGACATACTTTCAGACGAGGATTCGATCACGGAATGCAATAAAGCTATGCAGCATTTCTTCGGATACAGTGAAGAGGAACTTAAGGCCAAAACCATGGCGGAATTGATTCATCCCTTAAACAGGGATCTTCATGCCATTTTTTTTGAAGAACTTCTGTCCGGCAAACGGGATAGTTTTCGATGTGAAAGTCGCTTTATCAAAAAAGACGGCCACGTTGTCTGGGGCAATCATATGGTTAGCCTCATAAAAGACGCTCGCGGCCGACCAATCCAGATTGTCAATGTCCTGGAGGATATCACCGAGCAGAAAAATGCTCAAGATGAGTTACAGACGGAAAAGGAGCGCTATCGTCTCTTATATGAGGATGCACCTATATGTTACCAGATCCTGGATAGCGATGGTCGGTTGCTGGAAGTAAATGATCACTGGTTGAAAACACTCGGCTACGAGCGGGGGATGGTCATTGGTCAGCTATTTTGCCAGTTTCTTAATTATGATCAAATTCAGGGGGTTAAAACGTTTTTCCCACAAATTTTTTCTGCCGGAGTCATGGCCAGAGGTGTTGAATTCGAAATGATCAAGAAAGACGGATCTCTGATAACCGTTTATTTCACTTGTAAAGTAAGTCTCTATCCAGACGGTTCATTCCGTCAGATCTATTGCGTGTTCAATGATATTACTGAGCAGAAACGCATGCAAAATCTGCTTGTTGAAAGCGAAGAGCGGTTTCGTTGCCTGGCTGATGCCACATTTGAGGGAGTTTGCATACACGACAGAGGGAGGATCCTGGAAGCCAATGCCCTATTTGCCGAAATGTTCGGTTATCGCATGGAGGAACTTGTCGGCCGGAGTTTCCTAGATCTGGTAGGCGCTACGTCTTCTCATGATGTCATGGCGGCTATTAGCTCGAACCATGAAAAAACGAATGAAATTGTCGGGTGCAGAAAGGACGGGACCCATTTCCCCCTGGAGGTACATGGGAAAGCCATCCCTTTTAAGGAGCGCATTGTCCGGGTGATCGCCTTACGGGATATTACCGCCGTTAAAAAGGCGGAAGAGGTATTTCAACGGATCAACCAGGAGCTCGAGAAGAGAGTGCAAGAGAGGACAGCCACCCTCGTCAGTTTGAATAGAAGAATGGAAGAGGAAATTCTCGAACGGGAAAAGACCGAAAAAAATCTCAAACTCAGTGAAGCGAAACTGAAGGCAAAAAAGGCCAAACTTGAGGAAGTCAATACCGCCCTGAGGGTTTTGTTGAAAGAGAGCAGTGCCGCGAAAGAAGAATTTGAAAAGAAGATCCTGACGAATATCAAAAAAATCGTCGAGCCTAATATTTATGAGTTGGAAAATACCCTTTCCACTGAGCATCAGAGGCTTTGTCTTGACATTGTTCGTCACAATATCCAGCAGTTAACCTCCTCTTTTGCCAGAAAACTTTTATCTCAATATGTTGAAATGACTCCTCGGGAAATACAGATCGCCGATCTTGTCAGGCAAGGCAGAACAAACAAGGATATAGCCAGGTTGCTGAACGTAAGTCAAAGCGCCGTTGACTTTCACCGGCGTAATCTGCGCAAGAAATTCAAGATCAATGGAAAGAACATTAATCTCAGATCATATCTGCTTTCATCCGTAGGTTAATCCTGCGGAATCCCTCCTTTTTAATTCATATTGCCTGTAACAAGGCTAAATCATAGGCTATTTCTATCTTTATTTTTCTCCCATAGATTTTGTCTGGCCAGCCTCTGTGGCAGCATACATGGAATCCGTCAATTTAGAATAACCGGCGGTCAGAACCGTAACGTAATTTTTTTCCATAATGATGGGCAAAGTGTTCAGAAGGCCGATGATGTTTTTTTTTACCTTTAAGCAGAACGGCAACTAGGCGATGCAGGCGTTGGACGGCCTAGAAAATGATGTCGGAGCGTGGCCGTCGCGCCCCTTATCTCTCCCTGGGCAGAAATTCAGTATTGCCGGCACTGTGCCGGAGATCAAGCAGATGGGCATCACCCAGGAGAACGTGTCATACCGGTGGAAGTACCTGATTTTTACAGGGTGATCGGCGAGCAACCAGTCGGTGATCAAGTCCCTGGGCTGGTCTTTTTTTAAGAATGTGGAAAGACTATCGGAGTCACTGTTTTAGCCGGCGCGGCGAATCCTCATTTCCAATATTCCGTTGCCGGTCAGATCGGTGGAAGAGGGTGATTACTTAGCGATGAACATACAGCAATGCGTAATAAACACAGTTGACAATTGGCAGAAAGGCTTCATCAGGATACGCAGTCGTAACATATCAAAGGAGGGAAGAATAATGAGCGTTTCGGCAATAACAGAGATCACCCAGTACTTGACTTTCAAGCTGGGGGAGGAGGTCTTTGCCATCGACGTGGCCAAGGTGCGGGAAATTCTTGATTTCACCACGGTGACCAAGGTGCCGCAGACCCCGGCTTACATGCGTGGGGTGATCAACCTGCGTGGCAATGTAGTGCCGGTGCTGGATCTGCGGTTGAAATTCGGCATGAGCGCCACGGAAAAAACGGTGAACACCTGTGTCATTGTGGTGGAGATGATGGTGAAGGAGGAGATCTTGGTGCTGGGAGTGCTGGCCGACTCGGTGCAGGAAGTCATCGATCTGGAGCCGGAGCAGATCGAGCCGGCCCCCCGCATCGGCACCACCATTAATACCGAGTTCATCCTAGGCATGGGCAAGCACAATGAGCTGTTCATAATAATTCTTGATGTCGACATGGTTTTTTCGGAAGGGGAGAAGGTGGCCATACGTAGCATCGAAGGGAAGGCTGCGAGCAATTGAACTGGAGAGTCTTGAGCTGGTTATTGGCTTGAATTGACTTTTTCGGATTTTATAACCAGGTATGAAATTCAATTAAGGAGATCGTTATGACGTGGTTTTACAATCTGCGGATGAGAACGAAGTTGTTGACCGGGTTTATTCTGGTGGCCTTGATCACCGGGGTGGTTGGCTACATCGGCATCAAACAGATCAAAGTGATCGACGCTGCCGACACCAAACTCTATGAAAAAATTACGGTGCCGCTGGGGGAAATGGCCGAGCTTTCCATCGCTTTTCAGAGAATGCGGGTCAACGCCAGGGATATTATTACTGCTTCAACATCGGAAGAAAGACAGCATTTTGCTGGCCGCATCAAGGAGTTGCGGGCCGCCGTTGATGAAAACGCCGCCAAGTTCGAAAAGACCATTCTTACCGATGAGGGCCGTATACTCTTTGATCAGTTCAAGGCAACACGGGCTATATATGGCCCTCTTCTTGACCAGATCGTCGAACTGTCCATAGAGGATAAGGACATCGAGGCCCTGGCCATACTGCAAGGTGCGGGCGCCAAAGCCTCCCGTGAAGAGCAGAACGCCATTGAAAAGTTGATGACTGCAAAACTTGAGCAAGCCAAACTGACCTCAGACGAAAACACGGTTATCGCCAACACCGCCTCCCGGTTCATGTTGATTCTGATGGTTGCAGGCGCCATCTTGGCAATTAGCCTCGGCCTCTTCATCACCAGCATTGTCCAGGGTCAGCTGGGAGGTGACCCCAGCGAGGTGGCTGATATCGCCAACCGGGTGGCTGTTGGTGATATGTCCATGACTATCAAACTGAAGGGCAAGAGGGATAATTCGGTCATGGCCGCCATCCAGAAGATGGTGGAGGCCCTTAACAGCATCATCGCCAATGTCCGCGAGGTGGCAAAAGGCAATCTAATGGTGGAACTCAAAAAACGCAGCGCTGAAGATGAGCTGATGGAATCATTGCAACAGATGGTTGAGGCTTTAAACAGCATCACCGCTAATGCCCGCGAGGTGGCAAAAGGCAATCTGATGGTGGAACTCAAAAAACGCAGCGCCGAGGATGACCTGATGGAATCGCTGCAGACCATGGTGGATAAACTCAAAGAGGTGGTGCTGGAGGTGCAGACCTCCGCCGACAACGTGGCGGCCGGCAGCCAGGAGCTTTCGGCCAGTGCTCAGGAGATGTCCCAGGGGGCCACCGAGCAGGCGGCCGCGGCTGAGGAGGCCTCTTCCTCCATGGAGCAGATGTCATCCAACATCAAACAAAACGCCGACAACGCCCTGCAGACCGAAAAGATCGCCATCAAGTCGGCCAGCGACGCCCAGGAGGGCGGCAAGGCAGTGAATCATACGGTAGGCGCCATGAAGGAGATCGCCGGCAAAATCTCGATCATCGAGGAGATTGCCCGGCAGACCAACCTGCTGGCCTTGAACGCCGCCATTGAGGCGGCCCGGGCCGGGGAGCATGGCAAGGGCTTTGCAGTGGTGGCCTCGGAGGTGCGCAAACTGGCGGAACGGAGCCAGAAGGCGGCGGCCGAGATCTCAGAGCTCTCTTCAGCCAGCGTGGAGGTGGCGGTGAAGGCCGGGGATATGCTGACCAAGATGCTGCCCGATATCCAGAAGACTGCCGAGCTGGTGCAGGAGATCAGCGCCGCCAGCCGTGAGCAGGACACCGGCGCCGAGCAGATCAACAAGGCCATCCAGCAGCTGGATCAGGTCATCCAACAGAACGCCGGGGCCACTGAGGAGATGTCCTCCACCGCCGAGGAGCTGTCCTCCCAGGCCGAGCAGCTGCAGAGTGTTATCGCCTTCTTTAAGGTCGACAGTCATGGCGCTAGAGAGATTGCTCATGGCGTCTCCCGAGCCGGGGCAGGCAGGCAGGTCCATGGCCATGCGCAGATCGCCCATGTCAAGCCAGTGGGCCACGGGCGGCGGGTGCCATCATCAGGAGGAGAGGCGGTGGTCAAGGGTATGAATCTACAGATGGATGATGGACAGGGAGATGAACTTGATAAATCCTTTGAGCGCTTTTAATCGTCCATGGGCATGCTGAGGACTGTTTTGGATGATATGGAGCTGCACAGTATGCCGGGCGTAATGAAAATAGTATGTAATTAGTAATTGAGGTTATTGACCATTACCCATTACCAGGCAGAGTGTCACAGGAAATTGCGAAGAATATAGAGCTTGTGTCGGTCAGCAGTCTTAACAAAACGTGTTGTTTGATAGAAAATCATGTTGTCAATGAGGCCCATCGGCATCATGTCTGGGAAAGAATGTTTCATATGATTGAAGGGAACATGAATTTTGTATGAGGATTAAGTCTCTTCCCATCTTAATTGGCTCATTATTCGTGATCCTCTATCTCGGCGGAGTATTTGCGGTATTGAGAATGGCCGACTCTGAGCTAAAGGAGGTACTGCAGGAAAGCCATGTCAAGGAGTACAGGGAGAGAGTGGAGCGTATTCTGGCTATTCTGGACAAATCGTTTCTGAATCTTCAGGCAACGGGCGTGTGTGAAATATCTGAAAAGGATTTTCAAGACAGAATTATCCGGGATCTGCGCTTATTTTATTACACAGCTGAAGACATGCAGATGTATCCGGTTTTGATCAAAAAGAACGGCGAAATAGTCATGCATCCATACTTAAAAAAAGGAGACAATATTTTTGCCGCGTTTCCTAGTTTGGCAAGTATGCTCAAACCTAATGATGGTAATTTTTTTTTCACTGATGACACGGGACAACGGATGTGTTGCCTCTTCAGAAATTACCAACCATGGAACTGGCTGGTTGCGGTTATTGCTTCGGAAGAGAGTTTCTATGGCGATGCGCATGCCTTTGAAAACCGTATGTTTTTTCATGTGTTGGTCAGCGTTATTTTGTTCGGAGCAATTATCTCATTTGTTGTCGCAAAGCTCATGCGGCCTGTAATTAGTCTTCGTGAAGAGGCACGGTTTTTTGTTGCAGGAGATCTGAATGATGAAACTGAAGTACCAGGCAAGGATGAAATTGAGGAACTCGGCCGATATTTCGTGCTGATGAAAGAGAAGCTCCGCAAAAAGATTTCAGATCTTTCCGAAAAAAAAAGCGAGTTGCAGGAAAGCGAACTTCGTTTCTGCACTTTATTGCAACAGGCGGCAGATGTGGTTTTTGTTCACGATACGGACGGATGTATACTGGATGCCAACGATCAGGCCTGTAAAAGTCTAAATTATAGCCGGGAAGAATTACTGAAACTTCGTATTCAGGATATTGACCTTAGCTTTTATGAGCGTGATAACCTGGAATTATTTCTGGATACAATTAAACCGTTGCAACCGATTACCCAGGAAGGGAGCTATCGAAGGAAAAATGGTTCAATCTTCCCGGTGGAAGTACGGATCGGCGTGATGGAATTGGCTGGTCATCCCGCTTTTTTGGCAATTGCCCGGGATATTTCCGACCGGATAAAGGAATTGCATGAAAAAAACAATTTGCAAGCTCAACTGTTCCATGCCCAGAAAATGGAGGCCATCGGCACGCTTTCAGGAGGGATTGCTCATGATTTCAATAATATTTTAACACCGATTATCGGCTACGGCGAGTTGATTAGATCAAAGCTGCCAGCGGACTCTGAGTTACTGGAGGATTTGGATGTTATCCTCATTTCAGCGAATAGAGCCAAGGAACTAGTAAAACAGATTCTCATAATCAGTCGTCAGAACAATCAGGAACGGCATCCCTTGAAAATTAACACTATCATTAAAGAGGTGCTTAAACTTTTGCGTGCAATTATACCGGCCAACATTGAGATACGTCAAAATATTGAAGAAGGATGTGGGTATATACTGGCCTCCCCCTGTCAAATTCACCAAGTTGTAATGAATCTTTGCACAAATGCCTATCATGCCATGCGTGACAGAGGTGGTATTTTAGGGTTATCCCTCTCTCAAGTGAATATTGAAGAGGAAACTGCTCTGAAGAAACTGGATTTTAAACCGGGCCTGTATGTCCGGCTTGAGGTAAGCGACAACGGTCACGGCATAAATCCGGAGGTGCTTCCACGGATTTTAGATCCCTACTTTACCACCAAGGACCAAGGGGAAGGAACAGGGCTGGGACTTTCGGTCGTACACGGAATTATCAAAGGTCAAGGTGGCCATATCTCAGTGTACAGTGAACCGGAAAAGGGAACTACCTTTCACGTTTATTTCCCCTGCATAGAAGGAGAGGAAGAAAAGGAAGCTGAACAGGGAAAAGAGATCCCAACCGGCACTGAGCATATCATGGTTATTGATGATGAAGATATTATTGTCCGCACGGAAAAGGTAATTCTCGAAATGGTAGGCTACCGGGTTACAGGTTTTATCGATCCTTTTAAAGCTTTGCAAGCCTTCAAGGAATTCCCTGATAATTTTGATCTCGTCATCACGGATATGACAATGCCGGATATGGTGGGTGTGCAGCTTGCCTCAGAACTCCTAACAATCAGGCCTGCTCTCCCTGTTATCCTCTGCACGGGATTCAGCGAAATTATAAATGCTAAACAGGCCAAAGAGGCCGGAATAAGGGAATACATCATGAAGCCTTTTTCCGGGGCAGGTCTTGCCAGAATTGTCAGAAGGGTTCTGGATGAGTAAAGATATGGTGCTTTTGCCTGACGATTTTTAAAAAATTCTCAGTGTGGTACTCATCTTGACTGCTGTCCGAACAAACTATTCGGCTATCCTCATGGAAATTCGAATAATAAGGAAGCGTATGAAAATATCCGGCAAATCAGTTGATAATTTTTAAACAGAAAAAACCTCTCACATACTGCTGTTTCTATTAGAGTGATTTTTCAATAAAATCTTTCATGTTGAGGAAGATGAGGATGACGGTTCTGCTTTTTGCAAATGATTTTCTGAAATACAGCAAGTATCTCCGGCAGAAATTGGAAATAATAAATGATTATGGCCAGTTGATAGAGTGCAACAAGATTTCCCGGTTATCAGAGCATCTTCTATACAAAACGGAAGATACACAAATCGGCATCTTCTGTGTGGAGCATGAATATGACCTGGACAGGCTGTTCACCATTCAAAATCTTCTTGAGAGCGTTTTTGTCATCATCATTCTTCCCCACATAGATGATAACATGATTGCCAAGAGCCATCGATTGAGACCACGTTTTATATCATACCCCGAGACAAATTTTGAAGATGTTATCGCGGTTCTAAATCATCAGCTTCTGGTAAGAAAAAAATGGTAGCAAAAAAAGATATGTTACAAATGGTTTAATGCAGATGCCTCATTCAGAATTTAACATTTACCATAAAAAATGAGCATCCATACTGGCTGCTCATTTTTTATGCCTATTTTCCTTGTCTGTATAGAAGTTGTTCCCACCTCTCAAGAAACCATGGCGGAGCAAGAGAGTTTCATAACAGCAAAGAGGCGTCATCGTTATGGTTGGTCAGCCTAGTCCAACCATATTGGTTAGCCGCCAAAATCATAATCGACCTTTTCCCGGCTGACCGCATCATAATTGATGAGCACCGGTCCGATCCGCTCCCCTCTGCTTACCGGTCGCCATGAGGTGGGACAGGAGTGCTCCAGGGTATATATCCTGTCTTCCATCTCGGCAACAATCATATGCAGCTCCTCTACGCTGCCCACCATCTTCTCTTTGGCATCACAGGGAAGAAGGGCAATCTTATGATCAAGGACCGTCAGTTTCGTTCGCCAGTTGCCGAGCTCCATGGCAACTGCTTCACAATAATCATATACGTTCATAGCAACCTCCATCCGACTTGATTATTTATGATAATTATTATCGTTTCTAAATAATATCATAATCATCCCCAATAGCAAATCAAGGCACGATTAAAATTATCCAGTCTCTTCTTCACTGACTTTACCTGCATGATTGCCTTTGCTTTCAGCAGGGGAAAAAATATCAAGGGACACAGGGTGTCCAAAAAACCTATCCTCTTAAAGACCCGATAACATCCGGCACAAAACATGGGCAGGGACACAAAGAGCATCCCGCCGCGCTGAGCTGTTCATCCTCTGCCGTGACCGCCTGGCCGCCCAGGATAAACCTGACCTCCGGATAGGCGGCCAGCAGCTGGAGGAACTGCCGGCGGTTGCCCTGCAAAATCTCCGCCCTGGTCACGGACAGCCACACACTTGCCGCCCCCACCTGCCTGATCGATTTCTCCAGGGCCGCAAAGGGAAGTGCAGCGCCGAGATAGAGGACCGGCAGCCCGGTCCTGGCCAGGCAATAGGCAACCGTCAATATGCCGATCCGGTGTTCCTCATCAGGAAAACAGGCGCAGATGGCCGTCGCTTGGGCGGGAGATGGGATGAAACGGGGCCCGCTTGCCTCATAAAGATTGCGCAGCCGGTATTCCATCAGGCTGCTGACCATGTGCTCCCCGGCCACCGTGACCCGTCCCTTCTGCCATTCACTGCCGATTCTTGCCATGGCCGGTCCGATCACCTTGTGCACCACCACATCCGGACTGAGACGGGAAAAGGCGGCGTCAAGGCCGGCGGTAAGTGCCTGCAGGTCCAGGCTGCCGGCTGCCGCAACAACGGGAGCAACGAAACGCTCATACTCTCCCTGGTCAGGAACAGGCTGCGGCTCCCGCATTGATCGGCCAGGATCAGCCTTTCCGGCGGTCTGCAGCAGTCCGGTCCGGCCAAGCAGGGCCAGCTCGCCGATGCTTCTCCCCTTTTCCAGTTCGCTTCGAATAACAAGCAACAGCCGGAGATCCTCTTCCGGATAAAGACGCTGGCCGCCCGCACCGCGCAGCGGCTTGAGGAAACCATAGCGTTTTTCCCAGACGCGCAGCAGGTTGGGAGAATAACCGCTCCTTTTCGCCAGTGTGCCGATCTTGTACATTGTTCTATTCTCCGCAATACTTCGCAATCATTCAATTTTGCCCAAAAAACCGACCAGGCGCCTTCCCCGGTGCTGCCTCATCTCACCCTCTCCTGCCCCACACCAGAAAGACGGGGTCGCTGTAAGGCAGCCCGGCATGAGGGTCATCGTCCGGCCTGGGCAGCCCCCGCCGGGAAAAGGTATGCAGGTCGGTAAAACTGCCGGACGCAAGGAAAAGCTCAAGCACATAACCCATCCGTTCAAAATCATGCAGCTCGGGCCACAGACTGATCACCTTGGGGGGAAACCAGCGGTTGGAAAAGCAAACCAGCATGAGCCCGTCCGGGCGCAGCACCCGGGCCGCTTCCCGGAAAACGGCAAGGGGGTCGACCAGATATTCAATGGAAACCGTGCAGAGCACCGCATCAAAAGAGGCATCGGCAAAAGGCATTAGCGGATTGCCGTTCAGATCATGGACCACAATATCGGTGGCCTGCATGTTGTTTATCAGCTCATCCCGGTTCATGCCAAGCACGGTCAGCCGCGCTGTCTCCATCTCAACCGGCAGATGCGAGGTCCAGCTCCCCATGAGATCAAGCACCGCCATGCCCGGCTGGACAATCCCCCCATAGAGACGGGTAACGGTCTGCTCGGCAGTGCTGTCAAGATGCTGGACAAAGCGGGGCTGCTGATAAAAGAGATGGTCGGCCTCTTCATTGCTGCGCCTGAAACCCTCCGGGCTGAAAAAATCAGTGGGATCATCATGAAAGCGGGCCTGCATTCCCGGCCCGTTGGCCGTGACCGCCTCCAGCCAGTCTTCACAGCGGCCACCCCGCTCCACCCGCTGTGCTTCGACCTTGCGCACATGGGCCGTCAATTCAAGGATGCTGTTGCAGAGCGGATGGTTCAGATCAAAAACAAGCAGGCCATTGTCATTGCCGAGATAGCGGCAAGGGGTGCTGCTCACGGGAAACACGCCGGACACCCCGCGCAGCAGTCCCTGGGGATAAAAGCGGCCCGGCATGGGCATGAGGGGCTTGCCGTTGTTGTCTGTGCCCACAAACTGCGCGGGCCTGACCCGCACGATTTTCCCGGCCATGACCGGCTGCGGAAACCTTTCCGGCGTGATCACTTCGGTTGCCCGCTCCCCTTGCCCCAGCCCCAGCAGCTGCGCACAGAGGCTGCCCGGAAAACAGTCCCGCCACAGACTGACCCTGTCCGCCCACAGACAATCGATGTGGTCTGCCCTGGCGCTCTGCCAGCGGAGTTCGAATTCAACGGTGGACCGGCTATGCTCTGTTAATGTTTCCATGATGCTGCTCCCTCGCGTGGTTCCATTCCCGCCCTGTTGCAGGGAAACTGTTGGCATCTCTCTTATGAGCCTCTTATTACACAAGATAAACATGCCGGCACCAATAATCAATACAAAATTTACACAATACATTGACAAAACAGAAACAACTGCATAATTTATTGATAAGCCGGAAGAACATTCAGTCCGGAAAACGAAACGCAGATAAAACAGGGAGAACGATCATGAACCATGAAAAATATTTCACAGATACAAAAGGGACCGGTGTTTTGGCATCCGCCAACCGGGAAGGTGAGGTCAATACCGCCATCTTCTCCAGGCCCCATATCGCCGAGGACGGCACAATGATCTTCATCATGGGCGCCAACCGAACCCACGAGAATCTGCAAACCAATCCCCACGCCTCCTTTCTCTTCATGGAAGCCGGCCCCGGCTACCGCGGCAGCCGTTTTTATCTGACGAAAACAGCGGAAGAGGAAAACGATGAACTTGTCCGGAAACTGTGCCGGCGCTGCAAGGAAGTAAACGATCCGGATTCCATGGGGAAACGTTATGTTGTATATTTTACCATCGACAAAGAATTACCGCTGATCGGCCCGGGAGAATAAGCCCGGCATTTCTTTACACTGCCGCTGCCCGGGCAATTAGCAAGAATAATATTGCGGGAGACTGACATGAAAACCCTCATTACCGGTGGAACAGGCTTTATCGGCACGAATCTCGTCAGCAGGCTGGACTGTCCCGTGGTGCTGGGACGCAATCCGGAGCGCATCAGAAAAGCGCTCAAGGGGGTGGAAGCCCGCCAGTGGGACCCGGCGGGAGAAATCGATCCCGCGGTCTTTGCCGGCGTTGACACGGTTTATCACCTGGCCGGCGAACCGGTGTTCAACGGCCGGTGGGACAGCGAAAAAAAGGAGCGGATCATGCGCAGCCGGGTTGAAGGAACCCGCACCATGGTCCGCGCCCTTGCCCGGCTGGCCCCCGATCAGCGGCCCTCCACCCTGATAAGCTCCTCGGCCATCGGCTATTACGGTTCACGGGGCGAGGAAATGCTGACGGAATCTTCCCGGCCTGGCAACGATTTTCTGGCCACGGTCTGCCGGCGCTGGGAGGAAGAGGCCATGCTGGCGGAGGAGCTGGGCATCCGCGTTGTGACCCCCCGCATCGGCGTGGTCCTCGGTCGAGACGGCGGGGCGCTGGCCAAGATGCTCACCCCCTTCAAACTGGGACTGGGCGGCCGGCTGGGCAATGGCAGGCAATTCATGTCCTGGATCCATATTGATGACCTGATCGGCATCATGCTCCATGCGGTGAAGAACCCTGCGGTGCGCGGGCCGATAAACGGCGTGGCGCCCAATCCGGTGACCAACAGGGAATTCACGGCAGCCCTGGCGGGCGCCCTGCACCGGCCGGCCATCCTGCCGGTGCCCGGCTTCGTGCTCAGGGCCGCTCTCGGCGAATTTGCCGCCGTGCTGCTCGGCTCCCAACGGGTCATGCCGGACAAGGCCATCCAGACAGGCTATAAATTCATCCATCCCCTGGTCAAGGGAGCCATGCAGGCGGCGATCAACCCCTGACAGGAGGCGGCCATGCGTATCTGGGACATTGACCCCGGCTATCTCAACCGGCAGAGCCTGCTCGGCGAGCACAGGGAACTGCACGCCATTTTCGTGGTGCTGACCGAGAACAGGAAGGGCTACTCGGCCCATCCGGAAACCCGTCGCTGGCAGAATCATCTTGCCGCGCTTGCCAAACGCCATGATCTGCTGGTGGAGGAGATGCGGTTAAGAGGCTACCACCATCACAGCCCGCTGCCCACGGTCCCCGGCGAAACCGCCTGGCCGAAGACCTTTATCGACCCGCCCCATGCCCAGTTTGCCATTCTGCGGGAGAAGTACCGGACCAAGGAACCCGGCCGCATTCCCCTGCCCTCCTCGGCCAGAGAGCTGTGGGCCCAGCATAAATACTCGGTGCTGGCCCGCGATCCGGGGCTTTACAGACGCATCGGCCCCTGGCTGGCCGCCGGTGATGATCAACTCCGCTTCCGGGCCCTGGCCCGCATTCTTGTCCGCACCCTGCGCCAGCCGCCGCCGGCAGGCAGACTGCGCAACGGTCTGGACCACATGTGGGGCTACGTCTCCCACCTTGCCGGCCGGGGCACGGCGGGACAAGGCCAGCAGCAGCTGCTTGCGCGCACCCGCGAGCTGGCCGCCGCGGCGGGCATTTCCTATCTGCTGGCCTCCACCGCTCTGGGTGAGATCGGCGCCTGGCTTGACCACGACCCCCTGCAGATGTTGACCGAGCCGATTTAATGACGTCTGCTGCCGGAACCCCCGCCGGTAGCAGGCTGCCGGCGGTCGAAATGTTTACTGATGGCCAGGCGGGCGGCTTCGAGGACTGATTGAGCCGGCTGATCCGCCTCAAGAACAACGGCAGGCACGCCGATTGCCGCCAGATAGTCGAGGAAACGCAGGTATTCCTGAGCAACACGCTCAAGCAGCTGCGGTTTCTCATGATAGGCCCGCAGACGGCGGGTCTGTTGCAGTTTCGTTTGAATGCGCTCATCGGCAACCGTTGTCGGCAGACGAAGATAGAGATACATGTCCGACAGCCTGCGTCCGGTCAGGGTTGAAAATATCGCAACCCGACGGCGGGGGGTGAGATGGCGGAGGGCAGGAATGTGAGCAGTGACGAGCGCACAGAGATCGACGACCCCGTCCCGGTCTTCCAGGCAGATGTCCGGCCGGTACTTTTTGAGCAGGCCCGGCAGCCGCTGCAGCATCCAGTGCCGCTGCAGATTGCGCAGACCATGCCGCAGCGGATGGGCGGCCTTCGGCAGGGGGGTGAGCAGATCAATTCTCTCACCTCTCCCGAGGTGCAGCGTTACACGCTGGCCGATGCTCATGACGCTGCAGGAAGCTGCAAGCTGTTGCGCTAGCCCGGCAACGAGAGTACTCTTGCCGCTGCCGTCAATCCCCAGGATGCCGACCCGAAACGTCATTGGCGCCGCTGCGACGGGCTTATTGCCCGGCCGCTCTCTGCCATAATCTTTTCTCCACTTCAACAATGATATAGGTCAACATGCCGGCCGCCAGGATCTTGCCCCAGGAACCGATGCCGATGGGAGCGCTCTGAAAAAGCCTATTCATGACCGGCAGATAGGTGTAGACAATCTGCAGGAGCAGCATGGCGGCGACACCGCCGAAGACCCACATGTTGGAGAAAAATCCGAGTTGAAAAACAGACTTGTTCAGGGAACGGCAGTTGAACAGATAAAAGAGTTCGATGATGACAAAGACATTGACCGCCACCGTACGCGCCTGGTTGACAGTGGCGCCTGCCGCCAGTTCCCACTGAAAAAGCCCGAAAGCGCCGATGAGCAGAAGCGTGCCGACCAGGAAAATACGAAAATTCAACGTCCGGGTGAGGATGGGTGTGGCAGGGTCCCGGGGAGGACGCTGCATGATACCGGGCTCCTTGGGCTCGAAGGCCAGCATCAGACCGAGAAAGCCCGCGGTTGTCATGTTGATCCACAGGATCTGCACGGGCAGAATGGGCAGCATGACCCCCAGGAAGATGGCGACCAGGATCACCAGTCCCTCGCCCAGATTGGTGGGCAGGGTCCAGACGATAAATTTTGTCAGGTTGTCAAAAACGCCGCGCCCTTCCTCAACCGCCGCTTCGATGGAGCTGAAGTTATCGTCGGTGAGCACCATGTCCGCCGCCTCCTTGGCCACCTCCGTGCCGGTGATGCCCATGGCCACGCCGATATCCGCCCTTTTCAGGGCCGGGGCGTCATTCACCCCGTCACCGGTCATGGCCACCACATGTCCCCTGGACTGCAGCGCTTCAACCAGCCGGAGTTTCTGTTCCGGTGTTGCCCTGGCGAACACCGCGGTCTTGTCAACCGCCTCAATCAATTCAAGGTCGGATAAATCCTCCAGTTCCCGGCCGGTAAGCACGGGAACCATGTCCGTCGCTCCAGTGCCGGCAAGGCCGACCTGCCGGGCGATGGCCGCCGCGGTCAACGGATGGTCGCCGGTGATCATCTTGACCTGCACCCCGGCATCCTGGCAGATTTTCACTGCTGACACCGCGGCGGCCCTGGGGGGATCGATCATCCCCTGCAGACCGATAAAGGTCAGGTCCGAGGCCACATCTTCATGGCTTATCCCCCTGCCGTTTTCCGGCAACTCCTTTCTGGCAAAGGCAAGCACCCGCTGGCCTCCAGAGGTCAGCTCTTCTATCTGCTGCAAGATTTCATCCATGCGCAACTCAACCTGATTGCCGCCTGCATCCAACAGGGTGTCGCATTTTTTCAGCAGCGCCTCCACCGCCCCCTTGAGATAAATCGTGCTCGGCCTGCCGCTGCCGGCCTCCTGCAGGGTGGCCATGTACTGGTACTCAGACTCAAAAGGAATGGAGTCGATACGGGGTGTTTCCGTTAATAACCGGTCCGGGGCATGGCCGCCTTTCAAAGCGGCGACCAGCAACGCCCCCTCGGTGGGATCGCCCTGCACCTGCCAGGCCCCCTCTTTTTCAACCAGCACACTGTCATTACACAGGGCGCCGGCCCGCAGACATTCCGCCAGGGCGGGAAAATCAGCGCTGTTCACCATCCGGCCGTCCTGTTCAATCTGCCCGGCCGACGGATTGTAGCCTGCGCCGGTTATCCCGTAGCGGATACCGCCGGCTATGATTTCCTTCACGGTCATCTGGTTTTCGGTCAGGGTGCCGGTTTTATCGGAGCAGATCACCGTGGTGCTCCCCAGGGTCTCAACCGCCGGCAGTTTGCGGATAATGGCATTCCGTTTCGCCATCCGGGACACGCCGATGGCCAGGGTTATGGTGACCGCCGCCGGCAGCCCCTCGGGAATTGCTCCGACCGCCAGGGCGACGGCGGCCATGAACATGTCAAAAAGGGATTGCCCGCGGACCAAGCCCACCAGCACTGTCACCGCCGCCAGGCCAAGGATGGCATAGAGCAGGATATTGCTGAAATGGGTGATCTTGCGGGTCAGCGGCGTGACCAGTTCCTCGGTGTCCGACAGCAGCTGGGAGATGCGCCCCACTTCGGTATGATCGCCGGTGGCGGTGACAATCCCCGTTCCCTGTCCATATGTTACCAGGGTTGAGGCGTAGGCCATGTTCCGCCGGTCTGCCAGTACGGTATCGTGGACGAGCTGGGCATCTGCTTTGGCAACCGGCAGGGACTCGCCGGTCAAGGCGGATTCATCGATCTGCAGCTCACGCACCTGCAGGAGCCGGATATCCGCCGGCACCTTATCACCACCCTGCAGAAAAACAATATCTCCCACCACCAGATCGGTCGCCCCAATGCGTTTTTTTTCGCCCTGGCGCAGCACCGTGGCCTCGGTGGTCATGGTTCGTGCCAGGGCGGCCAGGGCATTGACCGCCTTTGACTCCTGGATGAAACCGATAAAGGCGTTGACAATCACCACGCCAAAAATTACCCCGGAGTCCACCCATTCCTGCAACCCTGCCGTAATGACGCCTGATGCGATCAGGATGTAGATCAGCGGCTGATGGAACTGCAGCAGAAAACGCCGGAACGGGCCTTTCCCTTTTCTGGCGCTGAGCGTATTGGGACCGAAATATTCCAGGCGGTGCTTGATCTCGAACATGTCAAGACCTTTGCCCCTGTCACTGCCCAGCAGATCAACCACTTCATCCGTCGGCAGATGATGCCAGTGTTTGCCTATTAAATTGTCCATAGAGCTTTTTCCTGATAAATAATATGTAAATTATGATTGCAAAGAAAGCCGGTACAGCGGATTAAACAGTGCGGCCGGGACGTCCGGCGGCTGACGGTATTTTCCTTCATGAATGACACTGGATTAAAACATGCTCAGGGCAGTCCGGCCCAAAACGTTAATGGCCGTCTTTTTTGAAGATCAAAGCGATTTAATGCTTGAAGGTTACCGCACTACGGGTCATAATTCAACACAAAAACCTTTTTTCAAGTTAACACCGGATTTCGCAACCTCCCTTCATTCAACTTCTATGTCTTCGAAAACCGTACAGAAAATAGCCCTGCTGCTCTGCGTCGCCGGCATTTCGGCAATCTTTCTTGCCATGACCAGCCAGTTCCTCATGGCCATCTTCATGGCCGGGCTTTTTACCGCCCTGACCAACCCCCTGTATCAGCGGCTCCTTGTGCGCTGCCGGGGGAAGCAAACCCTTGCCTCCCTCCTCACCATCCTGATCCTGGTCTGTCTGGTCCTGATCCCGTTCTCCGGACTTATCGGTGTGGTTGTCGCCCAGGCGATCAATGTCAGCCAGTCCGTCACCCCCTGGGTCCAGTCCTTTCTCGCGCAACCCACCGCCTTTTCCGACTACCAGCACAGGATCCCCTACTACGAGCAGCTCCTCCCCTATCGGGACGTGATCATCCAGAAGCTCGGGGCCCTGGTCGGCAACGCCTCGACCCTGCTGATCGATTCCTTTTCGTCAATGACCAAGATGACGTTCAATGCCGCCCTGATGTCCATCATCATGCTCTACACCATGTTTTATTTTCTCATTGACGGGCATAAACTGCTGAACAAAATCCTTTACTACCTGCCCCTGGAAGACCGGGAGGAACAGCTTCTGCTGCAGCGGTTCACCTCGGTGGCCAAGGCGACCATCAAGGGAACCCTGATCATCGGCATCATCCAGGGAACAATCTGCGGCGCCGGCTTTTCACTGGCCGGCATCCAGAGTCCCGTTTTCTGGGGCACCCTCATGGCCGTTCTCTCCATCATCCCAAGCGTGGGCACGGCCATCATCTGGCTCCCCGCCCTGGTCATCCTGCTTCTGCTGAAGGATATATCAGGCGCCATCATCGTCGGCGTTGTCTGCGGGCTCATCTCGGGCAATATTGATAATATCGTCCGGCCGAGGCTCGTCGGCAACGACACCAAAATGCACGACCTCTTTGTCCTCTTCGGCACCCTTGGCGGCATTACCATGTTCGGCATCATCGGCATCATGGTCGGGCCGATCCTTGCGGCACTGTTTGTCACCATATGGGAGATCTACGGTGAATCCTTCAAGGAGTTTCTGCCGGCGGTGTCCTCCCCGCACAAACCGGCAGAGGACCCGTCCGCCGCTCTTCAACAAAAAAAGCCGGACAGCCCGGGAGACCCTGAAAAGCAATAGGCGTCCCGCAGCTACAGGCGCTTAGGGAGATAGAAATTACAAATTTACCGTTTATCGTTATCGTCATGCCCGAATGGTTTTATCGGGCATCCAGCCAAAATCCTGGATTCCCGCTTAACAGCATTGCGGGAATGACGGCGCGTTGAGACTCGATAACCGGTATATTTAGAATTACCGAGTCCCTTATCCCGGAGCGTAACGCAAAAATATCTCCCCAAACCCGGGAGGGCTTGGTATATTCTGCTTAATGGAAAGGAGTTGACGCTTTTCAGCTACAGCAGCGGTATCGGCAATGACTGATCACCGGCAAACGGATCAACTTCAGGCGATGAGGGAAGAAGTCCCCGGGCTGACCATGCCGGCGGACGGGAGTGCAACTTTTTATATGGAGAAGATCATGGAGCAGATTACCCAGCGGAAAAATCGCATCCTGGCTCTGGCAATCGCCGTTATCCTGGCCACCGCAGCGCCTGCCCTGGCGGAGAAGCCGTCATGGGCCGGCGGCGGCAAAAAGGGCGATAAACACGAACAGAGCGACAAACGCGGCGGCCATGATGATGACCGGCGCCATGACGACAGGGATGGGGGTGGCGGGAGGAGGACCACCTATTTCGGTGACCAGCACCGGACCGTGATCAACAACTATTATGTTGAGCAGTACCGTTCCGGCCACTGCCCGCCCGGCCTGGCCAAGAAGAACAACGGCTGCATGCCCCCCGGCCACGCCAAAAGGTGGACGGTGGGCCAACAGCTGCCCCGGGACGTCATCTATTATGATCTGCCGCCGCAGGTCATTGTGCAGCTCGGACCGCCGCCGCCGAACCACCGTTTCGTCCGCGTGGCAAGCGATATCCTGCTGATCGCGGTGGGAACCGGGATGGTGGTTGACGCCATCCAGGACCTGAGCAATTACTGATTCAGGAGACAGAATTCAGGAGTGAGGAGATAGAATTCAGAAGACAGAAGCACTTCTCACTCCTCACTCCTCACTCCTGTCACCGCCAGATCCGCCAGGATCCAGTCCACCGCCTCCTGCAGATTCCCGGCCACATAATGGGGCTGGATCTGCTGCTGCGGACCGATATACTCATAGTCGCCCCGGCCGTAACCGGTGAGCACCAGAATGCCCTTGGCGCCGCAGCTGGCCGCGGCCTTGAGATCAGACCAGCGGTCACCCACCACATAGGAGCGGGCCAGATCAAGACCCAGCTCACGGGCGGCCCGGACAAAAAGACCGTTTTTGGGCTTGCGGCAATCGCAGTCCACCCGGAATTTCGCCTCCCTGGCCTCCGGATGGTGGGGGCAGACATAAATCCCGTCAACATGGGCATTGTCCTCCGCCAGCAGGAGCTCCATCCGGTGATGCACCTCCACCAGCAGGCTTTCCGGAAAGTAGCCCCTGGCCAGGCCTGACTGGTTGGTGACCACCACCACGGGAATGGCGGCAATATTGAGCCGGCGGATGGCGTCAGGCACCCCGTCCAGCAGATGAAAACGGTCAATATGATTGATGTAGCCCATCTGCTCGTTGATGGTGCCGTCCCTGTCCAGAAATACCGCGGGTCTCATTGCTTCTCCAGTAATCCCCGCACAGCCAGCGCCACCTCGGCCACCGAGATGTCGAGCATGCAGCGGAAATCCGATTTACAGTCTTTTTTCAGACAGGGCCGGCAGGCGAGTTCCTTCTGCACCACCACCGCCCGGTCCGAGAATGGCCCGGTCGCCACCGCATCGGTGGAGCCGAAAATAGCCACCAGCGGCGTTTTAGCGGCGGCCCCTACATGCATCAGCCCCGAATCGTTGGTGACAAAGGCGTCACAGATCGCTATCAGGGCCATGGCCTGGCCCAGGGTTGTTTTGCCGGCCAGACCGTGGATAAATCCTTCGCCGTAACCGGTGATGACATCGATGGTTTCCCTGTCCGCCTTTGTGCCGAACACCATGAATTTCGCCCCGTTTTCCCGGTGCAGGCTTGCGGCCAGCTGGCCGTATCGTTCCGCCGGCCAGCACTTGGCAGGCCCATATGCCGCCCCCGGATTGATGCCGATCACCGGGCCTGCGCCAAGGCCTTGTCTGAATTTGCGGGCAAACTCCACATCCCCGTCAGCCAGCTGCAAAAAGAGTTCGTTGCCGCCGCAGGTCAAGCCGAGATCCTCCATCAGGGCCTGATAATAGTAGACCTGATGCTTTCTGCGGATTTCCGGGCGAATCGGCACGCCATGAGTCAGCAGCAGGGAGCGCGCATCCCTTTGATAACCGGCGCGGACCGGGATAGCGGCCAATTTGGCCAGCAGTGCCGCCTCAAAGGCGTTCTGCAGCAGAATGGCCATATCAAAGCGCATGGTTTTCAGGAGACTGCTCAAACGCAGCATGCCGGACAGTCCGCGGTGCTCGCCCTTTTTTTGATAAAAGATGATGTTATCGACATGGGGACTGGCGGCAAAGACATCGGCCATCCACGGCTGGGCAAGCATGGAGATCTCGGCTTCCGGGAAATTCTGCCGGATCGTCCGCACTGCCGGGGTTGTCATGATGGCATCGCCGATCCAGTTGGTGGAGCGTACCAGTATTTTTTTTGGTTGAAATTCTTTGAGGGATGCCTTCATGGACCTTCTGCCGATAACCGGTTCAGCCGGATGTGGAAATAATAAGAACAGGACAGGATTGCTCACTATTTTAACGAGCTTCATGCAATTCCGCATGATTGCTTACTTTCCCGGAACCTGTCAAGTTTTTTATATCAGTCCAGGTCTCCCCTTGCAAAAAGAATAATTGAGTGGTAAAAGGATTGGATTTTTACATCACACATCCCTGAGAAACCCCTCTGGTGCCCATATGGGTTGGGGAAAACGGGATGGCGGCCTAACCAAAAAAAATGGAGATTTAACAATGGCTTACATTACAATGAAAGAAATGCTGGTTGCCGGTCTGCACTTCGGTCACCAGACCCGTCGCTGGAACCCGAAAATGAAACCTTACATCTTCGGAGCCCGCAACAAGATCTACATCATCAACCTGGACAAGACTCTGCCCCTTTTCAATAAGGCCTATGAGGCAGTGGTGGATACCGTTGCCAAAGGCGGTTCCGTTCTTTTCGTCGGCACAAAACGGCAGGCGCAGGACATCGTCAAAGAGGAAGCCGCCCGGGCCGGCATGTTCTACATCAACCACCGCTGGCTTGGCGGCATGCTGACCAACTTCCAGACCATCAAAAAATCCGTTGACCGCATGAAATCCATCCAATCCATGCGGGAAGACGGCAGCATCCATCGCTACAAGAAAAAAGAAGCCTTGGGCATGGAAAAAGAACTGGGCAAGCTTGAGCGCAACCTCGGCGGTATCAAGGACCTGAAGAGTCTGCCCTCCATGATTTTCATCATTGATCCAAAGCGGGAAAATATTGCTGTTGACGAGGCAAACCGCCTTGGAATCCCGGTCATCGCCATAGCGGACACCAACTGTGATCCCGACGGCATCGACCACCTTATTCCGGGCAACGACGATGCAATCCGCTCCATCAAACTGATCACCTCCAAGATGGCTGATGCGGTTCTCGCCGGCAGGTCCAGACGGGGCGAAGAGGTTGAGACCGACGACGCCATTGCCGAAGCCATGGCCGCAGCCAATGTGCCGAGTGCAGGTTCCGCCGACATGCAGGCGGATGATGCCCAATAGACCGGCCGCCCAGCAGTAAAAAAGCAACAGAATTTCATTAACGAACAGAAGGGTAAAGATACCATGAATATAACCAGTCAAATGGTCAAGGAGCTCCGCGACAAAACCAATGCGGGCATGATGGATTGCAAGAAGGCTCTTGCGGAAAACAACGGCGACATGGAAAAGGCCGTCGACTATCTTCGCCAGAAAGGCCTGGCTGTTGCCGCCAAAAGGGCGACCCGGGCCACCAGCGAGGGTGTGATCGAATGCTACATCCATGCCGGCGGCAAACTCGGCGTTATGGTGGAAGTGGGCTGCGAAACGGATTTTGTCGCCAAAACAGACTCATTCCTTGAGTTTGCCAAAAATGTCGCCATGCATATCGCCGCGGTCAATCCCGTGTCCATCAGAAGGGAAGACGTGCCGGAAGAACTACTGGCCCGCGAAAAGGCCATCTACGTCAATCAGGCGGCAGACTCCGGCAAACCGGCCAATATCGTGGAAAAAATCGTGGCCGGCAAAATCGAAAAGTTCTACGCGGATGCCTGCCTGCTCGAACAGCAGTATGTCAAGAACCCCGATCTGAAGGTCCAGGATCTGCTCAACGAACTGATCGCCTCACTCGGTGAAAACATCAGCGTCAAGAAGTTTGCCCGTTTTCAGGTAGGCGCGTAAATCATACTGAAGGTGCATCGGGCGTGGATACTTACAAGTATAAAAGAATATTGCTGAAATTAAGCGGTGAAGCCCTGATGGGCGACGCCGCTTTCGGCATCAGCAACGATGTGCTGGCCTATGTGGCCGACGAAATCCGGGAACTACGCGCCCTTGGTACGGAAATCGCCATTGTCATCGGCGCCGGCAATATCTTCCGCGGGGTCGCCGGGTCATCGGCCGGCATGGACAGGGCCATTGCCGACAATATGGGCATGCTGGCCACGGTGATGAATGCCCTGGCCTTGAGTGACACCCTTGAACAGATTGACGTCAATACCGCCGTTCTGTCGGCCATTCCCATGGAGACGGTCTGCGAGCCTTATTCCCACCGTCGCGCCCTTGAACATCTCAAAATGGGCAATATCGTCATATTTGCGGCCGGCACCGGCAACCCCTATTTCACCACCGACACCGCGGCAGTGCTGCGGGGCCTGGAAATCAACGCGGACATCATCTGCAAGGCCACCAGGGTTGACGGGGTATACGACAAAGACCCGCTCATTTATAATGACGCGGTGAAATTTGACAGCCTGTGCTACGCTGAGGTCTTGAAAAGGCGACTGAAGGTGATGGATGCGGCAGCCATTTCTCTGGCCATGGACAATAACAAAATCATTCTCGTTTTAGATATGAATATCCCCGGCAATATCAAAAAAGCCATCTGCGGGGCGAAAATCGGCACTTTAATCACTGGAGTTGATAATGAGTAAAGTTCTGTTGGAGATGAAGGACAAAATGGAAAAAAGCCTGGAGGCCTACCGCCGGGAGCTGACCACCATCCGTACCGGCCGCGCCTCATTGTCTCTGGTTGAGGGAATCAAGGTGGATTCCTACGGCTCCAAAATGCCGCTTAACCAGGTTGCCTCCATTACCATTCCGGAAAGCAGACTGATTGTCATCCAGCCCTGGGATCCCCAGGTGCTTCCAGCCATTGATAAGGCAATTCTTGCGGCAAATATCGGTCTGACCCCGGCAAGCGACGGCAAGGTGCTGCGCATTTCCATTCCGCAGCTTACCGAGGAACGCCGCAGGGAAATGGTCAAACAGGCAAAAAAAATCGGCGAAGAATACCGGGTGGCAGTGCGCAACTGCCGCAGGGACGCCATTGATCACCTGAAAAAGCTCAAAAAAGACAAAGAAATCTCGGAAGACGATCTCTTCAAGTTTCAGGACGAAGCCCAGAAAGAGACAGATGCATTCATCAAAAAAATTGACATAATCCTTGCTGAGAAAGAAAAAGAGGTCATGGAGGTTTAACAGACCGCCAGTGTCGATATCCTTGGAACTGGACAAAAAAAAACTCCCGCAGCATATTGCCATCATCATGGATGGCAACGGCCGCTGGGCCCAGAGTCGTGGTCTGATGCGTCTCATGGGCCACAAGGCAGGGGTTAAAACGGTTCAGCGCATCGTCAGGGCCGCCAGGGAAATCGGCATATCCGTCCTCACTCTTTACGCCTTTTCCTCCGAGAACTGGAAAAGGCCTGCCAATGAGGTTTCAGGGCTCATGTCGCTCTTAAAGAGCTATCTTGAAAGCGAGCTCGCCTCCATGCAGGAAAACAACATTCGCCTGCGCTGCATCGGACGTAAAGAGAAGCTGCCCGCGGAAATCAGGGAGACATTAATCGCCTCCATGGACAGGACCGCAGCAAACAGCGGTCTTGTCCTCAATCTTGCCTTAAGTTACGGCAGCCGTGATGAAATCGTCAGTGCGGCCCGGGAGATGGCCAGACTCTGTGCCGCGGGGAAATTGCGTCCCGAGGACATCACCGAAGAAGCTTTCTCCGGCCTTCTCTATACCGCCGGGCTTCCTGACCCGGACCTCATCATCCGTACCGGCGGCGAATTCCGTTTGAGCAATTTTCTCCTCTGGCAGGCCTCCTATGCCGAAATTTTTATTACCGAAACACACTGGCCCGACTTCACCCGGGAAGATTTTATTGCGGCAATCACCACCTTTCAGAAAAGACAAAGACGTTTTGGCAGGACAGGAGACCAGATAGGCGGCAATAATTGACAGATTCCGTAAGAACGGCAAATTAACCACGGAGAGCACAGAGCTAACTGGCTGTAATAAAAAAATATTTCGCTGTAGTCTCTGTGTGCTCTGTGGTGAAAAAAGACTTTTTCCGAGTCCACCAATAATGAGGGGATCGTAAAAGCAGCCACGCTGCACGCCCCTCTTTATTTTAATACTCTGCGGATCCGTGTCAGATTTTTCCGGCATGTGACACCAAAATGACATGAAACGAATCATCACAGGACTTATTGCCGTAGCCGGCTGGCTTGCCCTGCTCTATTCCCAGTCTTTTATTCTCTTCTGGCTGATCATCGCAGCCATCAGCCTGATTGCCGCCCTTGAGTTCTTCGCCATCTGCCTGCAGAGTGAAGAGAAGACTCTCCGCCCGCTGCTGACGGCCATTGTCCTGCTGCCTGTTGCCGCCACCTGGCTGCAGCGCATTGATCTGGTGTATGTCTCGTTTATCGCCGCCCTCATGCTGGTCGCGGTGCTGACCGTTTTCAAGGCCGCGCAGCTGCAGAAACCTTTTGATCTGCTGCTTAAAGCAAGTTTCGGCGCCATGTACATAGGTCTTTTCACCGCCCATGTCATTCTCTTCATGGCGCTGCCCCACGGTGCAGCCTGGCTGCTGTTTCTGACCACCATCACCGCGGCATCCGACACCGGGGCCTATTTTACCGGCATGTCACTTGGCAGACATAAGCTCTGTCCATCCATCAGCCCGAAAAAAACCGTGGAAGGATTGGCCGGCGGCATGCTGTGCGGCACCGGCTTTGCCCTGCTTGTTGCTTTCTTCCTGCTCCATGAGGTAAACTTATGGCGACTTGCCGCAGCCGCCCTGTTTCTTTCCGCCCTGGGCGTGGTCGGCGACCTGGTCGAGTCGCTGTTAAAGAGAAGCATGGGAGTGAAGGATTCGGGCAGCATCCTGCCCGGACACGGGGGAATTCTTGACCGCGCCGACTCCCTGCTGCTGACGGCGCCGGTTTTATATTATCTGGTCTCATATCATCTACTCGGGTAACAGAGAATGCAGAAGAACATCTCGCTTTTAGGGTCCACCGGTTCCATCGGCCGCAACGTGCTGAAGGTTGTCCGCCAGTATCCGGGCCGCTTCCGCATCATCGGCCTTGCCGCCGGCCGCAACATAACCCTGCTGCGCGATCAGATTGAGGCCTTCAATCCCCTTGCCGTGTCCGTGGCCACGGAGGAGCTTGCCGGTGAACTGGCCAGGATGCTGCCCGCCGGCTGGAGCGAGAAAATCTTTTTCGGCCGGGCGGGCAACGAACTGGTGGCAACCATTCCCCAGGCCGATACCGTGGTGTCAGCCATTGTCGGGGCCGCCGGCCTGATGCCCACCATTGCCGCCATCAAAGCCGGTAAAAATATCGCCCTGGCCAACAAGGAAACCCTGGTCATGGCCGGGGACCTGGTCATGGCCGAGGCCCGGCGCCACAGGGTAAAAATTCTACCGGTGGACAGCGAACACAGTGCCATCTTCCAGGCCCTGGCCGCCGGCCGCAGGGATGATGTGCACAAAATCATCCTCACCGCCTCGGGGGGGCCCTTCCGCGAAAAAAACGAGCGTGATCTCTGGGACGTCACCCCGGAAGAGGCGCTGAATCACCCCAACTGGAGCATGGGCCATAAAATTTCCATCGACTCCGCCACCCTGATGAACAAGGGCCTTGAGGTCATCGAGGCACGCTGGCTTTTTGATGTTGAGGTGGAGCATATCGAGGTGCTGGTGCATCCGCAGAGCATTGTCCACTCCCTGGTGGAATATATTGACGGCTCGCTCATCGCCCAGATGGGCATCCCGGACATGCGCATCCCCATCACCTATGCCCTCTCCTGGCCGGAACGTCTCAAGACCGGGCTTGCCCGGCTGAATCTGCCGCGCTGCATGGATCTCAGTTTCCTGCCGCCGGACTTCAAAAAATTCCCGGCCCTGAAACTTGCCTACCACGCCTGTAAACAGGGCGGCAGCATGCCGGCGGTGCTCAATGCCGCCAACGAGGTGGCAGTGGCCTCATTTCTCGACAGGAAGATACGTTTTCCGGAAATCTCACTTGTCGTGGCAGAAACATTGAACCGATTGGCCCGCAAAGACATCACAGACATAGAGACCGTTTTAGAGGCTGACCTTGCCGCCAGGATGCAGGCCGAGTCAGTTATTGAAGCATTGCATATTAAATTTCAACAGAGGACTGGCCAGGCATATGACACTCCTGATTTACCGCCTGGCCTGAATGTCAAATTATGAACTCCGTCATCTCCTTTATCATCGTTCTCGGTCTTCTCATTTTTGTTCATGAGTTCGGCCACTTCCTTTTTGCCAAGCTGTTCGGCGTCCGGGTGCTGAAATTTTCCCTCGGCTTCGGCCCGAAAGTCTACGGCAGAAAGTACGGCGACACCGAATACCTGCTCAGCGCCTTTCCCCTGGGAGGTTATGTGAAAATGACCGGGGAAAACAAGGACGAGGAGGTCTCTTTTACCGAGCAGCCCTATTCTTTTGCCCACAAGCCGGTATGGAAACGTTTTTTGATCGTTCTGGCCGGGCCGGCCTTTAACCTCTTTTTCGCCGTTGTCGTTTTCTTTACCATCTTTGCCATCGCCGGTCTGCCGGTTCCCAAAGCAGGCACGGAGATCGGCGCCATCACCGAGAGCTCTCCCGCGCAAGCGGCCGGGCTCAAGGCCGGCGATATCATCGTTTCCATCAACGGCGAGAAAACCGCGGACTGGGAAGATGTCTCCCGGCTCATCCGTGAATCGGAAGGCCGGCCGGTGGCTCTGGTCATCTCCAGGGAGGGAAAGGAGATCAGCACCACCGGCCAGCCGGAACGCCAGGATGTCAAAAATATCTTCGGCGAGGTGGTGGATGAACGATTCATGCTGGGCATCTCCCGCAGCACTGAAGTCACCTATGAAAAGGCCTCCATCCCCGAGGCCTTTATCGCCGGGGTCAACCAGACCTGGACCTTCATCTACCTCACCGTCATGGGGATCATCAAAATCATCGAGCGGGTGGTGCCGGCCTCCGAACTCGGCGGCCCCATCCTCATCGCCCAGATGGCAGGCCAGCAGATGGAGGCCGGCTGGATCAACCTGGCCTATTTCATCGGGCTGCTCAGCGTCAACCTGGGCATCCTCAACCTCTTTCCCATCCCCATCCTGGACGGCGGCCATCTGGTCCTGTACACCCTTGAGGCCGTGCGGCGCAAACCCCTTGAACAGCGGACCCAGGAAAAACTGCAGCAGCTCGGCCTGCTGCTGCTGGGCAGTCTGATGATCTTTGTCTTCTATAACGACATTGTCCGCATCTTCAGCAAAGGATGAGCGGCCTTTATGACTCTTGACGATTGAGACTTGCCAATGGCCCCTGCGACCAAAGACCCGGCCCGGCAGTTGCCCCTTATTCTGGCGGTGGAGAATTCCGGCCTGTGCGGCAGTATCGCCCTGGTGAGCGGTTCCCACTGCATTGCCGAACAGAGTCTGCTGTCAAAACTGACCCATTCCAAACGGCTGCTCGTTACTCTGGAACGGGTGATGGACGAATGCCAGACGGCATGGAACCAGATCGACGCCATTGCCATCAGCCAGGGGCCGGGCAGCTTCACCGGTTTACGCATCGGGCTGAGCACGGTCAAAGGTCTTGCCCTGGCCACCGGCATCCCGCTCATCGGGGTGCCCACCCTGGACGGTCTGGCCGGCCAGTTCAGCTTCACGCCAATGCCGGTCTGCCCGATTCTTGATGCCAGAAAAAACGAGGTTTACACCGCCCTTTACCAAACCGATGACACGGGCGTTATGCAGCGCCGCAGCGAATATCTGGTCATCCCCGCCGCCGAGCTTGCCGGCCGGATCAGCGAACCCACCATCTTTACCGGAGACGGCATCACGGTGCATGGCGATCTCCTGCGGGAAAAGCTGGGGGACCTGGCCGTTTTTGCCCCGGAACAGCTTTACTTTGCCAAGGCCTCGAGCATCGGCTTTCTTGCCCAGTCCCGCTGGCACAAACAGGAATTTCTTGATCCGGCGGGCTGCATTCCGCTTTATGTCCGGGCCTCTGACGCGGAACTTAATCTCATCCGCCAGGCTGCTTCATCCTGATATCCGCGGCATGCGGCAACACCATCACCCTGTTTTTCCCACGCCAAAAGGCGGAATCAGCAAATCCATCCGAACCTGAAAATATTTTAAAGTTCCCGGACCATTGTGCCGAACAGATTCGTAGTTCGGCTGCCACCACTGTCTCCGGTTGTCACCCCGCCGACATTGTGAGCACACCATTTCATCCCTGATGTTCTTGACATCGTGCCTGCACCATGAAACCGTCATGACCATTTTATCCTTAACAAATCATTGATGGAGGAATAAAAATGGCTGTTAATACGACAAATTCCAGCTCCCTTGCCATGATGAATCAGTATAAACTGAATCTGGCGGCCAATAATGATGCAGCGCAGGACCTCAGCCAGGCCCCGGACGAGGCCGGTGATAATGCGGACTATCAGGTACGGATTTCCGAGCAGGCAATGCAGCTTGCCCGGCAGGAAAAAATCAGAACCGCCTATGATATGACACCGGCCGTGGGGCAGGAATCAGACGCCGCCCTCAACCATTCCCGTTTCGAGGTGAGTACCCGGAACAGGGCCGAAGCGATGCAGCAGGCAGTGCAGACCCGAGGCGCAGCGCGCCATGGCTTGGAAGTGATTGCCTGAAAAACACCCCCCCGTCCCGAACCTCCACTGACCACTGCTGCCGCCCCCTCCCCGGCCGTTTTCACCGGCTGAAATTGTCCCGCCAATCCCGGCAGGTCAAATCCCCTGCCCGGCAAGGGGAAGTTGCCCCACCTCACCTGTCAGAAAAGTTTTCCATCCCTGCTGTGCTTGACAATCAGGGCGCGGAACATCTCCACCAGCCCCCTGCCCAGCAGGTAAATCGACTCAATATTGCTGTTATCCGTTGCTGTCCTGTCAAAGAGAATATTCAGTTTTGAGGCGAAATGCTCCTCCGGCGCCCAGTAGTTGATCAGCATGGGCAGACCCGGCAGCGGGAAGATGATGAGCGACTGATCGGCATTGGCCGCCCCGGCGGCAGGAGTGGCCCCGAAGAGATGGAGAATCTCGAAAATGAGTTCCGGATGGGCGTCGGCCAGTTGCCCCATTGCCGCCTCGCAGCGGTGGGAAAAGAACCTGTTCCACTCCGCCGCCCCGGCCAGCTCGCCAAACGCCACCCATTGGCCCGAGGGTTTTCTTCCTTTGCCGTGAATGATGTAGTTGAGCAGCGGAATCTCCACCCAGGGGATCTTATGGCATTCCGACCAGATCCCGCCGACCGGGTCGATCCAGAAATCCTTGCCCAGACAGTTGATCCCCAGCCGGCCATCCCGCAACGGTACCCCAAGCCGTGCCGCGGCTGACGGGAAATCGACCTGCCCCGCCTCCTGCCGCAGACGGACGAGCATTTCCCGCTGCTCATCCTCGCGGGAGCTTCTGCGGGCCACATCCCCGCCGCCCAGGGCGCGTACCGTTTCCCGGTCAAGATAGGGGCAGTCAGCCGGTTGCTTCTGCCCCTGGACCACGGCCACGGCAAAGGCCATACAGGAGGGCAGCATGCATTCCCGGCAGTTTGATTTTTTCAGCAGTTTGTAGAGCTCAAGAGGGTTTTTTATCCCGGTCATATCAGGCCACCGTTTTATGTTGAGCGATCCTCTCTTTATCCGGCGTCATCCCCCGCACACCGGCAACAAGAGCCATCGCGTTTTTCTCACATCATTTTTGCTGTTTTCTGGTATATTCTGCTGGTCCGGAAAGTGTTCCAGCCTGCTGCAGGAACGAAACATAAGAGAAAAAACAGCTGCCCACAACCGCAAATGAAAAAAATACCTGCTTTTTTCCCCGCCCTCATTCTGCTGCTCATGCCCTTTATCTGCCCGGCGGCGGATGGCTTCTGCTCCGCCAGCCTGCAGCAGGCAAGTCAGGCCGATGGACAAACAGCTTCTGCCCCGCATCCCCTTCTGCTGGCCCAGCATGTATCGGATGAATTCAGCGAGGCGATCATCTGGTATCGCCAGAGGGCCTACCAGGGCCATGCCGACGCCCAGTATTATCTCGGCCTCCTGTATGCCCTGGGCAGAGGCCTGCCCCAGGATTACGAGAAGGCGGCAATTTGGTATCGCAAGTCTGCCGAACAGGGGTATCCCGACGCCCAGTTTGACCTCGGCCGTCTCTACGCGGTGGGCGACGGGGTGGAACAGGACCTGGTGCAGGCATATATCCTGATCACCCTCGCCGCCGGGCAGGGACACAAAAAGGCCATTAAAACCAAAGATTTCGTGGCAATGCAGCTATCCCCCCAGGAGATGGCGGAGGCGCAGGAATTACTGGGAAGTCTGCAGCAGAAAAATCAAGCCGGCCATGATTGATGAACTCATAAAAAGACTTTTTTCAAGTTCACCATGATTGTCTTTTTCCAAGTTTGTCATTATGTTGAAATACCTCTGCCGCACCTCCCATTAATATCAGAAATGAAGAAAAAACAATGACCGACACCACCACTTCCATGGACCGAGATCCCTATTTTTTTGACACTGACGATCTGCAGACCATCGCCGATGAAAAGACCATCCGCCAGGGCCTGGCCTACCATAAGGAAAACCGGGTGATCGACCTGGCCCATGATGCGGAAATTCTGTGGGGCAGGGTGGAGGACGAGGACTTCGACACCCATTTTGACGCGGAGATGCGGCTGACCGAGAAGGAGCGCCCCGTCTTTAACTGCCAGTGTCCGGCCGGGGCGGAAGGCGCGGCCTGCCGGCATATGGTGGCCGTGCTTTACGCCTATGCCGACCAGCGCTCGGCAACCGCCGGACTGCTGAGTGCCGCGGACAGCGCCATCAAGGAGCGGATGAAACGGGGCCGCTCCGAGGTGCGGGTGGAACCGCTGAACGGCGCCGTCTGGTTCGGCGACTGGCAGGCCGCCTCGGTAGGTTCCGCCGGCCATTTCCAGCGCCGCTACCGGGTGACCATCCGCAGCCTGCAGCGGCGGGCCAATCTCTGCACCTGTCCGGATTTCGCCAACAATCAGCTCGGCACCTGCAAGCATATCGAGGCCGTGCTGCACAAGATCAGAAAACACCCCAAATACGACAAGTTCCGCCAGCAACCCGCCCCCTGCCCCTATGTCTACCTGGCCTGGGACGTGGAGAATGCCCCCCGGCTCCACCTGCATCGCACCCCGGCCATGTCAGAGGATCTGCAGGCCATCCTGGCCCCTTATTTTGATGCGGAAGGGGGGCTTACGGGCAGGCTGCCCGACACTTTCTTCCGTTTGCAGGAAACGGTGGCCGAGCGGGACGACATCATCATCGGCGAGGACGCGGCGGATTACGCCCGCCGCCTGGCCACGGAGGCGGCCCACCGCCTGCGCGCCGTGGAAATCCGCGAACAGATCAAAACCGGCAACGGCAGGCTGCCCGGCATCCGCGCCCGGCTTTACCCTTATCAGATCGAGGGAGCGGCTTTCCTCGCCGGCAGCGGCCGCGCCCTGCTGGCCGACGACATGGGTCTGGGCAAGACCCTGCAGGCCATCAGCGCCGCGGTCTGGCTGGGAAAACACGACAATGCCCAAAAAACCCTCATTGTCTGCCCCGCCTCCCTGAAACAGCAGTGGGCCCGGGAGATCAGCAGATTTTCCGAGCAGGAGTGCCAGGTGATCCAGGGGCCGCCCCCGGCCCGCAGCGCCCAGTACCGGCGTGATTGCTCTTTCTACATCATCAATTACGAGCTGCTGCTGCGCGACCTGTCGGTGATCAACGAGACCCTGCGGCCCGACCTGCTGATCCTGGACGAGGCCCAGCGCATCAAGAACTGGCGCACCAGGATCGCCTCGGCGGTCAAGCTCATCACCAGCCGCTATGCCTTTGTCCTGTCCGGCACCCCCCTGGAAAACCGGCTGGAGGACCTCTACAGCCTGATGCAGGTGGTGGACCCGAAAATTCTGGGTCCCCTGTGGCGTTACATGATCGATTTTCATGTCACCGACGAGCGGGGCAAGGTGCTGGGCTACCGCAATCTTTCCCTGCTGCGCCGGCGCATCGCCCCGGTGATGCTGCGCCGCGACCGACGGCTGGTGAAGGACCAGCTGCCGGACCGCATCAATCAGCGGCTCGATGTGGAGATGACCGCCAAACAGGTCGAGCTGCACGACTCGGCCATGAATAACGCCGGCATCATCGCGGATATCGCCAAAAAACGGCCCCTTACCCCGGTGGAGCAGAACCGGCTGATGGGGTTCCTGCAGCAGGCGCGCATGGCCTGCAATGCCGCCGGCCTGGTGGACAAAAAGACCGAGGGCTCGCCCAAGCTCGACGAGCTGGTTGACATCCTCGATGAACTCTGCCTCCAGTCCGGGCTCAAGGCCGTGGTCTTTTCCCAGTGGGAGCTGATGACCAGGATGGTGGAGGAGCGGCTGCGGCGGATGAAGCTCGGCTTTGTCCGCCTGCACGGCGGGGTGCCCACCGCCAAACGGGGGGAACTGATGGACCGCTTCCGGGAGGACGACGGCGTGCAGGTCTTCATCTCCACCGATGCCGGCGGGGTGGGGCTCAACCTGCAGAGCGGCTCGGTGGTGATCAACCTGGATGTGCCCTGGAACCCGGCGGTGCTGGAACAGCGCAACGGCCGGGTGCATCGCCTCGGCCAGACCAGAAAGGTGCAGATCATCACCATGGTGGCCGCCAATTCCTATGAAGAGCATGTCCTGTCCCTGGTGCAGGGCAAGCAGCACCTGTTTAACAACGTGATCAGCGAGGATGCCACCGAGGATGTGGTGGGGGTCTCCAAGAAACTGCTGGAAACCCTGGTGGAAGACCTGACCTCGCCCCAGCCCGGCCCGGCGGAGGCGACTGCCGCGGCGGAAGAGATCTTGGCCACGGCTGCCCCGGAGGCTGCCGTTGAACCGGCCAGGACCGGCCCGGCCGGCAAAGGTGAGGCGGATAAGATGGTTGAAGAGGCCATTGCCCGCTGCATAGAAGAACTGCAGCAGGCAATGGGCGCCCGCATTGAACGGATTCTCGGCGCAGGCGGCGGGTTGCTCGCGGTCATCGACCGGGTGGACGCCGTGGCGGACGAAGTGGCGGCACGCCTGTCCGCCTCGGTGCCGGTGGCGGTCATCGACCGCTGCACCTTAAACGGCCTCAGCCGGCTGGGGGCCGCCTCTCCGGTTGCCGTCAGCCGGACCTATTATGAGGCGGGCCAGGATACGGCTGAGGACGGCAGGTCCAGGCTGGTGGCCCTGGCCGCGGAAAAACTGCAGGCGGCCCGGGTGCTGGTGGAGCAGAACTGCCATAACAGCGCGGTGGAACTGCTCCTCTCCTCGCTGCTTGCCGCAGCAAGCGACCGGGCCGGTCTTGACCAGCCCATCAATGCCCAGCAAGCCGGGGTATGGATCTACGGCGAGGCCCTGCCCAAGGGGCTGCTCAATCAGGAAGAGGTGGGGCTGCTCATGCGCGGCATCACCCTGGCCCAGGCCCCGTCCGTGCCCGAGCCGCTGCTCACCGGGCTGCTTGACGATGCGGCGCTCTTTGTCCAGCCATGACTGAAAAATTACCACAGAGAGCACAGAGCTAACTGACTGTAATGAAAAAAATTCTCTGTGGGCTCTGTGGGCTCTGTGGTGAAGCAAATGACCGGCACCCATGAATCTCACCGCTGAACAACAGCGCATCGTGGCCCACCAGGCCGGCCACGCCAAGGTCAGCGCCGTGGCCGGCTCCGGCAAGACCACCACCATGGTGGCCCGGGTCCGGCATCTGCTGGAGCAGGGGGTGGCGGCCCGGCAGCTGCTGGTGCTGATGTTCAACCGCTCGGCCAGGGACAGCTTTGCCGCGTCCCTGGATGACGCCCTGCGGCCGACCGGCCTGCCGGCCCCGGAGGTCCGCACCTTCCACTCCCTGGGCCTGCGCCTGGTGGAGAGCTTCACCCGGCAAAAATTCCTGCCTGCCCGCACCCTGGTCACCGGGGACTACCAGCTGAAAAAACTGGCCAAAAGCGCCTTGCGCCGGCTCATTGACCAGGAGGGCGGCAGCGAGGAGTGGCTGTCCGCCGAAAACCTGGAGGGACTGCTCACCTTCCTCGACCTGGTCAAAGCCGACACCATGCCTGCGGGCAAACTTTTTTCCTCCCTGCGGCTGGCCGAGCGCTTCGCCTATTTCACCCGGGCCTTCGCCATTTTTGAAGAAGAGTGCCAGGCAGCGGGCATCCGCTTCTATGCCGACCTGATCCATGAACCGGTCATGGCCATGCTGGCCGATCCCCGGCTGGCGGACTGGGCCGCCAACCATGTGGACCATATCATTGTCGACGAGTACCAGGACATCAACGAGGTGCAGCAGCAACTGCTGAAAATCATTGCCGGCCACCGGGCCCGGGTGATGGTGGTGGGCGATGTGGACCAGTGCATCTACGAGTGGCGCGGGGCCAGACCGGAATACATCACCACACGCTTTGCCCTGGACTTCCCGCAGCCCGCTACCTACACCCTTTCCTACACCTTCCGTTTTGGGCACCGGCTGTCGCTCGCCGCCAACCACCTGATCGACAACAACCGGCTGCGCGACCGCAAACTCTGCCTCTCCTTCCCCGGGACCAAAGACACCACTTTAAGCTGCCTGCCGGAAAAAGAGCCCCACCCGGTGCCGGCCATTCTTGAGGAACTGGCCGCAATGGGCCGACCGGCGGCCGAGGTCGCCGTGCTGGTCAGGCTCTTTGCCATGAGCGTGCCGGTGGAGCTGGCCCTGCTGGAGGCCCGCATCCCCTACCGGCTGGTCGGCCACGAACAGGTCTTCGCCTGCCCGGAGATCAAGGCCCTGACCGGCTATCTGCATCTCTGCCAGGGCAGCCTGGGCGAGCTTGAACCTGCCGCGGCCGCGGACCTCATCGAGGCCATGCTGACCCACCCCCATCTCGGCGTGAAACGGGAAAAAATCAGCGAACTGGCCGTTACTGTCGCCCGCCGGCCGGAACGGGCCGCCGAACTGCTTGCCGGCGCCGCGGGCCCCGACGCCCCGCCCTACGTGCAGAAACGCTTTAGCCGCACCGCCGCAACCTGGCAGGAGATCGCCGGGCTGCCCTCCTCTGCCGGGGCCGGCCGGATACTGGAAGCGGTCATCAGCAAGACCGATCTTTTTGATTTTTACCACAATATCTCCTCTTCCCTCTCCACCGCGGAAAACCGCATCAAGACCTGCCAGGCCTTTGTCGCCTTTGCCAAACGGTTGAACCTTCCGGTGCGCCCCTTTCTGGAAAAGATCGACGCGCTCAGGCGGCAGGCCGGGGATTTGAGCGGCGGCGACAGCCTGCTGATCACCTCCATCCACCGGGCCAAGGGGCTGGAATGGCCGGTGGTGATCATTGCTGGACTGGTTGACGGCTCCTTTCCGCTGATCATGGATGAAATGACCTTTGACAACCTGGAGGATGAACGCCGCCTCTTTTACGTGGCCATGACCAGGGCCAGGGAAAAGGTCTTCTTCCTCCATCCGCCGGACAGCCGCTTCAGCAAAATGAAAAAGGCCGGCCACTGCCGCTATCCCCGGCCCATGGCCGGCGAGGACTTTCCGGCCAGCCGCTTTCTCTACGAGGCGAACATCGACCTGAGCAGCCGGCTCGGCGAGGCGATCGGCCAAGGGGAAGCGTATTCCGGCAAAACCATCACGGCCCGGGATATCGAAATGGCCAACCGCTATCTCAATGCCATCAACTCACCACTCAAACCGGTGCAAAAACCGGGCAAACCGGCCAAACCCCATGCCGATAAAAACACCATCCTGACCATCGACGAGCTGGCCGAGGGCCTGCTGGTCAGCCACCACACATTCGGGCCGGGGGTGGTCACCGCCGTGCCGGACCGCCGCCGGGGCCTGGCACAGGTGCTGTTTGACCAACACGGCGAAAAGACCCTGAAGGTCGACATCGCCAAGCTGCAGCCGCGGTAGGCAAGAGCCTTGCTTTTTGCTTTTTCTTCCTGTTTTCGCAGGAATGCGACAAATTACCTCTTGGCAATTACTCAAACTCCTTGTAAGAATCTTGTCAGGATAATTGAAAGGACAGCAATTTCGAAAACGAGAACCTGCGACTCATGTGGTGATGAGCCTTTTCAGGGAGGGGGAAAGAGAAACAGCCGGGTTACAGACGGTCAAGGGGCTTTGCAGGCGAATGTGACGAGGGCAGTAGGAGAGAAGGTCAACGAGGAGCTGAAACGTGCTCGGGTTGGAACAAAATATAAATCTGTCCCCTTTTTTTGCTCCTCGGCCGTGCTCCTCGGCCGGACGCAGGCCTGCGGCCTGGAATTATGCGAAAACGAATAACGCCCGTGCGCGGAGCCAAAAACAGTCACTGCCCGGAATATCCCTTGTACCACAAAAAGGACAAAAAACCTAACAGTGGAGCAAAAGGGATTTCTGAAGGGGAAAGCATGAAAAATAAGGGACTGGGGAAAATTCAGGAAAATAGAAAAAGGTATCGCCCATGATACCTTCGAACGGTGTTACACCACTCGTTCGAAATTCCGGGAATCTTTTTTTTTGCCACGGCCCTGGGAGAAAAAATCAAGGAAGAGAAATCTGCAACTACTTTACCCGAGATTTGAGAATTTAACAAGCCCAGTTCCTGGCCCCCCTCTCCGCCCGGCTCCTCGCCGGGGGGGAGAGTGAGGCCAGGGATCAAGGCGGGGAATACGACAAAAAGCGGTTAACAGCCCAACTGGCCGGGCTAACAATGCCAGCAGAGCTGACCGGGGAAACTTTAAAGCCTTGCCATATCAAGAGGCCGGCAGCTCACCGGACAGTTGGGCTACTATTAGACTTAGACAAGGGAGTAATTTATGGCAATTACATTCTACAAACTTCTTGCTCCTGTAATTGAAAAAGACATTAATTTTGCAGCACAGCAGTTTGGCATATCCGTAACCGACGTATATCAAATGATCCTAACGGAAGCAGCAAGAAACCAACAAGAGTGGTTTTCGAATGGCGTCCCAAATTTGAATTATCAAAGCCAAGATTGTCGACTGGCCTATCTGTATATTGTAGCCTCCTCAAACGCCAATACATTCAAACATGTTTTGGAAAACAACGCTGACCTAAACAACTATGTCATGGCCTTGGCGAAAAATAACAGAAATTTAAAAATTTGTGCGCTTGGTGGTGGACCAGGAACTGAACTTATGGCAATTGCTAAGTTCTTTCACGAACAGCAGCTTGGATTCTGTGTGTCTGTAGATTTCCAGTTGTTGGACAAAGTCCAAGAGTGGGCAAACTCATGGTATGGCATACGCGATACCATCATGAACACCTTGCAATCAATATATGGTGTTGATCGTAACGTATGGCCCATCGTGCCATCCGGCAATTTCATTACTTGCGACGTCACTAACCCTGTCTCCCTCAGAAATACTGGCAATATCTGGGGCCAAGACATTTATGTGATAAACTTTTTGCTTTCTGAAGTATTTAATGACGATCCAGGTGTTAGAATATTTATTAAAGAAATTGCCTCAATGGCACCAACAGGGTCACGATTTGTTTTTATAGAAAGAAAAGGTTCAATGTGGGCTAATAGAATCCAAAATATTGCGGCAGAAGCAAACTTAATACTATCACCCTTTTACGAGTCACAATTGACCAAAGACTACGACGAACTTCCTGAAGATTTGGGCAATGTTTTTTGGGCTCTGTCGCCGAACAGAAAGCCACGGTTGAGTTGGAAAATAATTTACAGCATAGGCGTTAAGCAATAAATGATAATAAGCGCAAGTAGAAGAACTGATATTCCTGCATTTTATTCCAAGTGGTTCATGAATCGCCTCAAAGAAGGCTTTGTTTTGGTCAGGAATCCATTTAATGCAAAGCAAATTTCAAAGATAGAATTATCACCTGATAAAGTTGATTGCATTGTATTTTGGACTAAAAACCCTCAATCACTACTCCCGAAACTGCAAGAAATTGATAACCTTGGATTCAAATATTACTTTCAGTTTACATTAACTTCATATGACACCACGTTGGAACAAAAAGTCCCACCAAAAAAATTATTAATAAATACATTCAAGAAATTATCTGAGAGAGTAGGCCAAGACAAGGTTATTTGGAGATATGATCCAATTCTCTTAACAGACAATGTTAATTTTGAATATCATGCAAAATGGTTCAAATTTATTGCCGAAGAACTACATGGACATACAAAAAAGTGTGTAATTAGCTTTATTGATATGTATAAAAAATGCGAAAGGAATTTGAAAGACATTCGTGTTAGTCAGGTTAGCAATCAAGACAAAAAAATACTTTCAAAAGAACTATCATCCATTGCCTTAGAGAATGAAATGGTTATGGAGTCATGTGCAGAGACATTGTTACTTTCAAGCTATGGTGTTTGCCCAGGCAAATGTATAGATGACGAATTAATATCAAAAATAATTGGACAACAACTACATGTTAATAAAGACAAATCTCAAAGACATGAATGTGGTTGCGTCACAAGCATTGACATCGGAGCATATAATACATGCAGACATGAATGCAAATATTGCTATGCGAATTTTAGCAGTAAATCTGTTGAGAATAATTGTGCAAATCACAATGACAACTCACCGTTGCTTACAGGTAATTTGGCAGGTGATGAAAAAATAACCGAAAAGAAAATGGTGTCATTCCGGAAACGTCAACAATCACTTTTTTGAAAAACTTTTACAAACAAACCAACGCATTAACGCAGACGGGAAGAACGTTTGCGGCACTGACGGGCAAGTTTAGGCGGCCCGCTGGTTATGCGAAACGCAAATACCGATATAAAGGATCTGGAAAACAGGGGCATTTATTTTTCAGCCGCTTAACTGAAGAACTAAAGGGTTTTTTTCGAAATGAGCAACGTAAACATTAAAAGAGCGGTCGAGAATATCCGGTCTAATACTACGATATACACTCCAGTCGTGGAGATGATCGTAAATGCTATCCAAGCGATTGACGAAGCAGGTAAGAATAATGGGAAAGTCTCGATTCGGACTCAGCGAAGCAGCCAGACCGAGATAGACGGCAGCCGACCGGATGTTCTCAGCTTTGAGATTGAGGATAACGGTATCGGATTCACTGACGCGCACCGCGACGCATTCGACACACTCTATACCGATCTTAGAATCAAGGAAGGAGGCAAGGGATTTGGCCGTTTCACCTGCCTCAAATACTTCGATAACCTTCATGTAAGGAGTGTCTTCCAAACTGATGATAGCTTCAAGGTCCGGCGCTTCACTATGGGCAAGGAAAACGACATAATTGTTCATGAAAAAGTTGAGCCGTGTGAGCAGCAGGAATCAGGTACAGTAGTGACCCTGAGCACCCTAAAGAAGGGGCGGTCCTTCGACAAAAAGCTTTCTACAGTTGCCAGAAACTTGGTCGAGCGACTTCTTCCGTACTTCATCACAAAGGATTATGTGTGCCCGGAGATCACCCTATCAGAGATAGACGGGTCCGATGCCATCCACCTGAATGATTATTTCAGTAATGAACTTTCTGCTGTAATCAGGGAAATCAGTGTTGAAAGAAACACTTTTTCGCTGAAGGCGATTAACACTGAAGAGGAGTTTCTCGTCCGGGTCTTCAAGTTCTATTCGCCTAGAAACCAGAAAAGTCGGATTAGCCTTGTCGCACACAAACGGGAAGTCTCTGGGTCCACGATCCACAAATATATCCCTGAATTTGAAGACGAATTCTATGAGAATGACAGATGCGGTGCAATAGACCGCGAGCGTAACTACATCATCAAAGCCTATGTTTTCGGGCCGTACTTAGACTGCAATGTGTCGTTAGAGCGTGGCGGGTTTGAGTTCCAGATGGACTCGGACCTAATTTTAGGAATAGGCCAGGCGGAGATCGAGCGGGGGGCTGCGGCAATTGCCAAGGAATCTGTGGGCACGGATATCAAATTAAGACAGGAAAAGAAAAAGGAGCGTGTCCAGTCATATGTGGATGAGGAAGCACCGTGGCACAAGGAAATTTTGAGCACGATCGACCTGAGCGAGATGCCATACAACCCGTCGAATGAAGACATCGAAACCCGGTTGCAGAAGGAGAAATACTCGCAAGAAATCGAGATCAAGAGAGATGTCGCGAAATTGCTTGCAGAAAGCAACTTTGAAAAAATGAAAGAATGTGTTCTCGAAATTGTCAGTAAAATCTCAGGCACCAGCAAAAACGACTTGATTCACTACATAGCGCTTAGACGGAAAATCATTGACATTTTTGGCAAAAGTCTAGAGGTGGATAATACAGGCGCGTACGCATCCGAGGGGGTGGTCCACGACATCATCTTTCCACGAAAGGGCGACACTGAGATCACATCCTTCAAGGATCACAATCTTTGGATTGTGGATGAACGTCTGAACTTTACAACGTATGTTTCTTCTGACATTCCGCTGGACGGAGAAAAAACAGAACGTCCGGACCTGATTGCTTATAATCAACGGGTTTTCTTTCGTGGAGACAATGAAGCAAGCAACCCGATCACGATCTTCGAATTCAAAAAGCCGCAGAGAGACGATTTCGCCAACCCGTCTTCGCGAGAAGATCCAGTCCAGCAGATCGTACGCTACGTCAACAACATTCGCGACGGTAAAATCAAGACACCTGAAGGTCGCAAGATACTGGTCGGCGACAACACCCCGTTCTACGGGTATGTGGTCTGCGATTTGACCTCTAAAGTCGAATCCTGGCTTGAACGTGAAAAAGACTTCAAGCCGATGCCCGATCGTCTGGGCTGGTTTCAGTGGATGGGCAATATCAACTTGTATATCGAAGTTATTAGTTGGGATAAGGTGCTTAAGGACGCGAAGATGCGTAACCAGATTTTTTTCCAAAAGCTCGGAATATAGGTACTTACTACGACCGGAATGGCATAACAAAGCTTTTGCAGCGGAGCGCAAAAAGCCCGCCCGCTGAAAAGCAGCGTTCGGCGAGGAAGATAACACCCATGGATTTTATCGATGAATTTATTAAGAAAGAATCTTCCGCAGGTATTACGCTCATTTTTGTAACCATTCTTGCGCTGTTACTAAAAAATTCTCCACTTTCACTATTATATGAAGAATTTCTTCATACACCGGTCGAAATTCGATTTGGTGCCTTACATATAAATAAACCTCTTCTACTCTGGATCAATGATGGACTAATGGCAATGTTTTTCCTGTTGATTGGACTGGAGGTCAAACGCGAGTTTCTTGAAGGGCATCTCTCTTCTTTCGCCCAGGTTGCATTGCCAGGCATGGCTGCTATTGGAGGCATGGTGGTGCCCGCACTTTTTTATATCTACTTCAACCAGGATGAACCACTGGGTATGCAGGGATGGGCTATCCCCACAGCTACGGATATTGCCTTTGCCCTTGGTATTCTTTTACTACTTGGTAAACGTGTTCCTGTATCGCTGAAAATTTTCTTACTTGCTTTGGCCATAATTGATGACTTGGGCGCCATCGTTATCATTGCAATTTTCTATACTGTTGAGCTGTCCACTTTATCAATAGCGATTGCCGCCATGGCCCTCGCATCTCTTGTAATCATAAATCGTATGGGCGTTGTAAAAAAAGCCGCTTACTTTATAGTTGGCGGCATTCTTTGGGTCAGCGTTTTGAAATCGGGAGTGCACGCTACCCTGGCCGGCGTCGCACTGGCATTCACCATCCCTCTGCGATCAATGGATAAAAACGGTAATAAGTTTTCATTATCAAAGTCAATTGAACATGATCTGCATTTCTGGGTCGCCTTTTTAATTTTGCCGCTTTTTGCATTCGTAAATGCAGGCGTTGACCTTCGCCAGGTTTCTTTTGCATCGATGTCAGGTAGCGTCCCAGTTGGTATTATGGCAGGGCTGTTTTTTGGAAAACAAATCGGTGTCTTTGTTTTCAGCTGGGTATCTATCAAATTGGGGTTTGCAAAATTGCCCGAGGGTAGCAAATGGATACAGCTTTACGGTGTATCAGTTTTGACTGGTATCGGTTTCACTATGAGCCTGTTCGTAGACTCACTTGCATTCAAGGACGATACCTTGTTCCAGCATGCCGATAGGCTCTCGATATTACTAGCATCCTTTGCATCTGGCCTGTTCGGTTACCTTATATTAAGATTTTCTAGCGGTTGCTCCAACCACAATGAAGCGGGAAGAGACATAGTCTCGTTCGGTAAAGATAACATCGGGATGCATCGGGATGTCGGGATGGATCGGTAATCGGTACGGTATGGCGGTATGGGGTCGGACCAAGATAACCAGTTGATATGTAACGATATCGTGTATAAAAAATGATCAATTTCAGGGCTATAATGGTTTTTTTGGAGGGAAAACGAGCGTTTTAGGTGGTGTTGGTATGGCAAGAACCAATCGTCATTATCTTCCTGGTTATGCGCGGAGCGGATACTATCGTGAGGACAAATGGACGTCAAGTATCGGGGTGGGTAGCGAAGAGTTTGTGAAAAAGGTGAAAAATGATTTGGGTATACGGGCAAGGGGGAGAAAGGTGGTTGGCGAAACTGATGATTTTGCACTTCGCGAGCCCGGAGCGCCGTATGTCTCGCTTTTTGAGACCGGAAATGAAGATATAGGGCTGGATAATGGTGTTTATTGGAACAATTATCCTGAAATATTGGATGGATAGCTTGGTCAGACCCCGAAAACCGAAAACGGACCGAAAACGATCTTCCCGGAGCAACGCAGATAGACTCTGACGAGGCGGGGCCTTGGATACCTCCACGCAACTCCCAGGATTTGCTCGCGTTTTTTTAAGGCAGGCAGTTTGAAAAATTGGAGAGAATGATGGTTAGCAGATCTCAGCCGGAAACACCAGAAGAAAGACCCTCCGATTTGCCAGCACATATCCATCGGGTGGTTCTGGTTGCTCTTCAGATTATTATGGCCGTGGAATTGGGTCTGTTGTTTTATGAAATGCAGTGGGTAAACGCTTTCCTGGTCATGGTGATTATGGTGATCATACTTTTGCCGGCCGTGCTTGGGCGTCGGTTTCGCGTGACCATTCCACCGGAGTTCCAGGTACTGGTCATTCTGTTCACGTTTGCAGCGCTGTTCCTGGGGGAGATTCGGAGCTATTACGAGCGGCTCTGGTGGTGGGATATCGCCCTGCACGCGAGTTCAGGACTGCTCTTGGGGATATTTGGCTTTCTGCTTGTGTTTGTGCTGAACGAAAATGAGCGTATCGACGTTCACATGCATCCACGTTTTGTGGCCTGGTTTGCTTTCGTGTTCGCTGTGGCGGCAGGCAGCCTTTGGGAAATTTTCGAGTTTTTGATGGATCAGATCGTCGGAACAAATATGCAGAAGCCAATGTTCGGCGACCCATCAGGACTGACCGACACCATGTGGGATATAATCGTCGATGCGCTGGGTGCCTTAGTCATCAGCATCTTCGGCTGGTGGTACATGAAACGCAGAGAGCAGTCATTCATCGTGGCCTGGATTTATAAATTCATCAAAGCTAACCCACGGCTGTTTCGCGTTTGACAAAATCGGCAAAAAACAACCGCGGAAAATCTTGTGGAAATATGAATTGTCGTTGATCGCCCGCTCATCATCCAGGTGCCGGAAGTGCCGACTCACACGATCATGCACCGTCTGGACGGAACTGCAGGGAACAGAGCAACCGTCTATTTGCAGGATAAAATGTGTTTTCCCCGGCGTTTATTCCTGACTGCCTGCCCCAAAAAATCTGATGGAGACGACATAGCTGAGAATCGCGAACGGGACAGCCCAGGCAATGCCACCCAGCAGTATGGCGAATATGGTCTCTTGTCAAAGTTTGCCGAACTCGGTCAGTATCTCGGTTAAACCGGCCTCGGAGTGAACGACCCTCTTCGCCGCAAAAATTCTTTCCCAGGAAAGATCCCAGGGCGTCAGCCAATTGCCGATTTTCCATGACGTTAGTAAGTGAAAGGGGTGGTCAGCATGCTGGCAAGCAGAGCAGGGATCTTTGCCGCTCTGAAAATCATGGCCAGAGTCAAGGTGAGTGCCGTCTGGAAAGGGATCGTCGGCGTCTGGCCGAGACAAACACGCCGATGGCAACTCCTTTTGCCAAGGTGGAGGGATCCCCCTTTAAACGGATAAAACGGAGATAGAAATATTTCAGGGCGCGTTGCGGTTGAGGGGGCATTGATTCGCACCTGTATTGAATCCGGTTGTATGTCGGTTACGCTGGTAACAGAGATTTACCATCATTATGGACAGGTTGGGCATTTTGTTTGAAAACAATCACAGGGCGCCATTGTCTGTCCTGTATTCCGCGAACCGTTACGGTCGTTTTTCAGAAAAAATTAATATTACTTCTTTTTTTCTAAAAATAAAATGTGATATCCATGAAACAGACTCATGATTACTCTGCGGGTCGCAGCAAGGAGAACTATCCATGAACAACCCGCTCGCAGCGGATTTTTTCATCCTGGGGAAATAACCCAGTAAGGCAGAGGTGATGTATGAACTGGTATAAGCTTGACGCAAAAGAAATACTGCAAAGATTAGACACTTCCGAGAATGGGTTAGCCGGGGAAAGAATCAAAGATCTGCTGACGCAGTATGGCCCCAACAAGTTGGTGGAAGCGGAAAAAATCAGCGGGCTGAAGATCCTGCTCCACCAGTTCACCAGCCCGCTGATTTATATTCTTCTTATCGCCGGCGTTGTTACCTTTCTGCTCCGGGAATATGTTGACTCAGGCGTTATTTTTGCCGTGGTAATTTTGAACGCGGTCATCGGTTTCATCCAGGAATACAAGGCGGAAGAAAGCGTTCGGGCCCTTAAGAAAATGGTGGTGCCGAAGGCCCGGGTGGTCCGGGACGGCAAGGAAAAGGAAATAGACAGCGAAGAGCTGGTTCCGGGCGATATGGTGCTGCTTGCCTCCGGTGCCATGGTTCCGGCCGATCTCCGCCTGATCCATACCATCGAGTTGAAAATCGACGAGGCCATGCTGACCGGCGAATCCGTTGCCGCTGAAAAAATCACGGCGCCCATTGATGAAAAAAATCTCACACCCGGTGATCAAAGAAACATGGCATTCATGGGAACGGTTGTGGTTAACGGCAGGGCCAAGGGAATTGTAACCGCAACGGGAACAAAGACCGTCTTGGGCGGCATCGCACGGGAGGTCAGTGAAATCGGCCCGGTAAAGGCACCCCTGCAGGAAAAGATTCATGGCTTTGCCAAAGCCATCGGCTTCTTTGTTCTTGGAGTCTCCGCTCTCCTGTTTCTTGCCGGGCTGTTTCTCGGAGAAAGCGCCAAGGATATGTTCATGATCGTGGTGGCGGCTGCCGTTGCCACCATTCCTGAAGGCCTCCCCATCGTCGTCACCATTGCCATGGCGGTGGGGGTGGCAAGAATGGCGCGCCAGAACGCCATTGTCCGAAAACTCCCCGCCGTGGAGACCCTTGGCAGCACGACGGTCATCGGCTCCGACAAAACCGGGACCCTCACCAAAAACGAGATGACCGTGAAGCTTGTTTACGATGGCGCCCAGGTCTATGAAATCGCCGGCAGCGGCTACGATCCCAAGGGTGAAATCCTTCATGAAGGCAGAGGCATCGATTCGAGGGAATTTCCGAACCTCGAACTGTTGCTCAGGATCGGGCTGCTGTGCAATGAATCGGAAATCTATGAAGATGAGGGTCAGTACAAAGTTGATGGCGACCCGACGGAAGGGGCGCTCATCGTCTCGGCAATGAAAGCGGCTCTTGTCGTCGAAGAAGAAAAGGCGCAATATCCGCAGACAGCGATCATCCCCTTTGAGTCCGACAGGGGATACATGGCAACGCTTCACCAACACGGATCAAAAAAGCTGGTTTTTGTCAAAGGCGCCCCGGAGAAGGTTCTTGACATGTGCGGCGCCGACATGCCTGACGGGAAAGCGACAAGGGGAAAGGTACTGGAGGTAGCCGCCGAATTAGCGCGGGATGGCCTCAGGGTGCTGGCCTTCGCTTTCAGGGAAGCGTCGGACAACGTGAAGGAGCTGACGCATCAGGACGTTGAATCCGGGCTGATTTTTGCCGGATTGCAAGGCATGATGGATCCGCCCAGGCCCGAGGCGACAGAGGCGATCGCGGGGTGCCAGAAGGCAGGCATCCGGGTGGTTATGATCACCGGGGACCATGCGATCACCGCCGGGGCAATCGCCGAAAAACTGGGTATTGCCGACAAAAACACGGAGGTGCTTGCCGGTCGGGATCTGGAAGAGATGGCCGATGAGGAGCTTTTTGAAAAAACGAAAACCGTCAACGTCTATGCCCGGGTCTCACCCCAGCATAAATTACGGATCACCGAACAACTTAAAAAACAGGGGCACATCGTCGCGATAACCGGAGACGGGGTAAACGATGCCCCGGCCCTGAAGGCGGCCCATATCGGTATTGCCATGGGCAGGTCGGGAACGGACGTGGCCAAGGAGGCCTCCGACATGGTCCTCACCGACGACAATTTCGCCAGCATCTTCAATGCGGTGAAAGAAGGCAGGATTGTCTTTGACAATATCCGCAAAGTCACCTTCTTTCTCATTCCCACCGGGGTTGCCGCCATCCTGTCCATATTGGGCACCGTGATTTTAGGTCTGCCGATCCCTTATGTTCCAGCCCAACTGCTCTGGATAAACCTGGTCACCAACGGGCTGCAGGACGTGGCCCTTGCCTTTGAACCTGGAGAAAAAGGCATTCTGGCCAGACCCCCGCGGGATCCCCGGGAGAGGATAATGTCCAGGCTCCTGGTGGAGAGGACCCTGCTGGTCGGGGTGCTGATTGCCGCGGGGGTGGTCTATAACTTCGTTACCGCTTTGAATGACGGGGATTCCATTGAAAAGGCCCGGACAGTGGCGGTCACTACCATGGTCTTTTTCCAGTTCTTCCAGGCATGGAACAGCCGCTCCGAGCTGCAGTCAGTATTCAGCGTCAAGCTCTTGAGCAATCCTTTCCTGTTTTTCAGCATGATAGCGGCATTTTTTGCGCAGCTGGCGGTGATTTACGTGCCTGCCCTGCAGTGGATATTCAGGACGGAACCTATTTCGACCGGAGAGTGGCTGCGGATTTTAATTGTTGCGTCTTCCGTCATCGCGACAGTGGAGATCGACAAATTCTTTAGAAGAAGAAAGACCGGGTTGGTAAAGGAAGCATAAAAAGGAAATCTCATGTTCGAATATCTCAGGAAGTTTAAGCAGGGGGTGATCTCATCCCTCACGGTGATGATGGCCTTTGTGCTGTTGCTTTCCACGATCGAGCTGGGCTGGATCATTGTGAAAGATGTCATCTCGCCGCCTCTTTTTCTGCTCGAGATCGATGAACTGCTCGAAATCTTCGGTCTTTTCATGCTGGTCCTGATAGGCGTTGAACTTCTGGAGACCATCATGAAAACGTACCTGAGCGAAGGAACGAATCATGCCGAGATTGTTATTTCCGTCGCCATCATCGCCATTGCCCGCAAGGTTATCATTCTCGACGTGAAAAAGCTGCCGAGCCTTACCCTGATCGGCATCGGCGTCATTATCCTCGCCCTTTCGACCGGGTACTTTCTGGTAAGGTATAAGAGGAATGGAAAAGAAAAAGTTTCCTAACTTGGAACAGCTTCATAACGCCCCGGGAAAGTATCATATAGCAGCCATTGGCGCGATTCTGATCCTGCTCGCTCTGGTGCATGTCATGATTTTTCAGGGGCTGTCTCCCCACGTTGTCCTTGAAGAATTGTATTACATCCCGATTTTCTGGGGTGCGTTGCGTTTCGGTTTGAAAGGCGCCATCTGGGTTTACCTGTTTTCCTCTCTGTCGTATCTGCCCTTTTTCTTCGGGCAATGGTCCTTGACGAATCTGGATTTACTTGATCGTGTGCTCCATTTGCTGTTCTCGGCCTTGTTTGCCTTCCTGGCAGGGTATCTCATTGATCGTGACCGGAGAAGACAGAAACAGGCGGCAGAGGACCGGTCTCTCAGGAACATTGGTCAGGCCGCCACGGCAATCGTCCACGATCTGAAGAATCCCCTCATCTCGATCCTCGGTTTTGCCAGAAGAATCCGGGAGGGAAAAGGGAATCCCGTCGAGGCGGCAGAGATAATATCCAGCTCGGCTGAAAATATGCAGAGGATTGTTCATGATGTGCTCGACTTTTCAAAGCCGCTTCAACTGACTTGCATCGAAGAAGACATGGGAAACATTGTCAGGCAGGCGGTGGATGTTTGTAAAACAAAGGCGGAAGATGCACAGGTGAACCTGCTGGTAGATATCTCTGAGCGGCCGATGGTCGTTGTAGTGGACCGCTTTCAGTTGCAGAGGGCGCTGGTGAATCTTATCAATAATGCAATTGAAGCGTCGAACAGCGAACAAGGTGTTACAATCTCCGTCAGCTCAGGATCGAGTTCTCTGAATATCGTTATCCAGGATCATGGGGCCGGCATGGACGACGGAATAATCGAGAACATATTCACGCCGTTCTACACCCGCAAAAAAGGAGGGACAGGCCTCGGCATGCCCATAGCGAAGAAGATTGTCGACAGCCATCATGGCAGGATTACCGTGAGCAGTCGCTCTGGAAAAGGCACGATGGTAACGGTGGAGTTGCCCCGTTTCATGCCCATGGATCGTAAGAGGTAACCATGACGCAGCGTCAGAAATTTCCGTGCATGATCGCAATCGTTTCGGTAACGGGGAAATGCGGTTAAACGATGCGGCGGATGGCTCGTCCATTATATTCACGAAAAATGATAAAAAAAAGGCAAATGCACGACGATTTGGATATGGAATATTTCAGAAAACGCCTGGAGGAACGGCGTGCGACCCTCCTGAAATCGAAGAAAGCGGCAAAAAGCGACGCCCCGGTCGAACTGGACCAGGCGCGGATCGGCCGTCTGTCACGCATGGACGCCATGCAGCAGCAGGCCATGTCCCAGGCGGCGGCCCACCTGAGCAATCTTGAGCTGCAGCGCATCGAGGCGGCGCTCAAGCGCATCGATACCGGCGAGTACGGTTATTGTGTGGTTTGCGACGAGGAAATCGCCGAAGGCCGCCTGCGCTTCGACCCCAGCGTGTTGACCTGCATCGCCTGCGCCCGGAAGGCGGAGGCGAAATAGGCCATGGGGACGAACGGCTTCAAGGTCCGGTTGGTGACCTTCGCCCGGGGAAACCCATCATAGAGTAAAGCAACCACGTTTGGCGCTTGCACCAAGCCGGTAAACGATTGCAGGGTGGTGCAGATGCGCATAAGAGGTAGTTCCAATGATGGAAACAAATTCTTTCGCAGAAATAGCCGCAATACTGGGCTTGGCGACGCTGACCGGAATCATAGGGCAGAAATTGCGGCAGCCCTTGATCATCATGTTTCTGGCAACGGGCATTCTGGCCGGCCCCTCGTTTCTGGGCATCGTAAACAGCTATGAGCAGATTGAGCTTCTGGCCCATATCGGCATTGCCCTTCTGCTGTTTATCGTTGGACTCAAACTCGATCTGCATCTGATTCGGACCACCGGTCCCGTCGCCTTGGCGACTGGCCTCGGACAGATCGTGTTTACGTCGCTTATCGGGTTTGTCATTGCTATTGCCATGGGCATGTCATACCTCAGTGCGGCTTATGTTTCGGTTGCGCTTACTTTTTCAAGTACGATCATCATCGTAAAGCTCCTGTCGGACAAAAAAGAAATCGACTCTCTTCATGGCCAGATTGCCCTTGGCTTTCTGATCGTTCAGGATATCGCCGCCATTCTGGCGCTGGTCGGCCTGACGACATTGGGGGCGTCGGTGACCGGGGAGGATGCAGGATATCTCTCGTTTCTGATAATCGGCGCAAAAGGTGTGGGACTGTTGGGCGCGGTCGCCCTGCTGATGAAATATGTCATCCCGCCCCTGACCCAGCGTCTCTCGCATTCGCTGGAACTGTTGACGCTATTCGCCATCGCATGGGCGGTCCTTCTCGGAGCGGGCAGTGAGATGTTGGGCTTCAGCAAGGAGGTAGGTGCGTTTCTGGCCGGTGTTTCGCTGGCGTCCACCAGCTACCGGGACTCAATCGGTGCGCGGCTCACAGGCCTTCGGGATTTTCTCCTGCTGTTTTTCTTCATTGATCTTGGCGCACGATTGGATTGGTCCATGGTGGGGTCGCAGTTGGGCGCATCGCTTGTTTTCTCCATCTTTGTGCTCATCGGCAACCCGCTCATTGTTCTGATCATCATGGGGATCATGGGCTATCGCCGTCGCACCGCTTTTCTCGCCGGACTCACAGTGGCCCAGATCAGCGAGTTTTCGCTTATCGTTTCAGCCTTGGGAGTGAGCATCGGCCACATTACCGAAGAAACGATGGGGCTGATCACCCTCGTGGGGGTGGTGACCATATTCCTGTCCACCTATATGATCCTCTATTCCTACCCGCTTTATCGTGTTCTATCCTCCCCATTGAAGATTTTCGAAAGGCGCAATCCTTACCGGGAGGCGGACATAGACACCTTCGCGGAAACGGAAGCAGTTGACGTCATTTTGGTGGGATTGGGCAATTATGGCAGCGGGCTGATGGAACACCTTCTCCGGCGGAAAAATGCCATAGTGGGGATCGACTTCGACCCCGGCGCTTTGGATATGTGGCGCAAGAAAGGCGTGCCTGTTCTTTACGGGGATATGGCTGACCCGGAGATGCATGAGCATTTGCCGTTGAAAAAGGCGCGATGGGTTATCAGCGCCGTTCGTGCCAAAGAGATGAACCTGGCGCTCATCCATAATCTCAAGAAGGACAATTATAGCGGCAAGGTGGCTGTGACGGCGACAAACAGCCAGGAAGCCGCGGAGTATGAAAAAGCCGGAGCCAATTTGGTATTTCGGCCTTTTCAGGATGCAACGGAACAAGCGGCCGACGCGCTGACCTATGCGATGGACTTCCTGCCGGAAAGTGTAGATTGGCCCGTCTCGTTTCTCGAGTTGCGAATTCGTTCGGATGCATCGGCAGCCGGTCAGACCATAGAGGAGCTCCCGATGTCAGCATCCGGCGTTTCTGTTCTTGCGGTCAGTCGGGGAGGGCGCATCTTTTACGAGCCGACATCGGACTTCAGAATTTTCCCGGCCGACCGTCTACTTCTCATGGGACATCCGGCCGGCTTAAAAGATGCCGAAAACATACTGAATCAACCCGAGGCGCAAAAATTCGCAGAAGACACAGACCGCTTTGAAATCGCCGAAATCAAGGTGTCAAAGGGTTCGGTCCTCTCAGGCAAGTCTTTGGCGGAGCTTCATTTTCGACAGAAGTACGGCGCGACCCTGGTCGGCATACGCAGAGGCCAGGATCAGATCACGACGATCAATCCCGCGGAACGCTTGCATGGCGGAGATTGTCTGATCGTTATCGGCAAGGCCGGTGCTATCAAAGAGCTGAAAAACCTGGCACCCGTTTAACGGGGTGGACTTTTTGGGGCGGGTGATTCGCAAAAAAACATAGGAGTGAGGTTATCCATGAAACGTTTTAAAAACATCCTCTATCTGAACGAGCCGACCGTGGACCAGACATCGGCAGTTGCGCGTGCGGTCTCGCTGGCGGAAAACAATCGGGCCGATCTAACAATTGTCGATGTGATCCCACCGCAGGTTGTCACGGTGGATATCGATCTGCCGTCTGGCGGTCCGATATCCAATGAGCTGCGAGCCGCCGTGGAATCCGATCATAGCAAGGCGCTGGAAACCATGGTTCAATCCTTCAAAGAACGCCTGCAAATCCGGCTGGATGTATTGGTTGGAAAGACGTACCTTGAGGCGATACGTGGCGTATTGAAAAATGGCTATGATCTGCTCATCAAACCAGCGGAAAATCCGGCTTGGATGCATAGGCTCTTCGGCAGTGACGACCTGCATCTTCTCCGGAAATGTCCCTGCCCGGTCTGGCTCATGAAGCCACCGGAGAAAGCAAATTACAGCAGCATCCTGGCGGCTGTCGATTTCGAGCTGTTGCCCCCCATGCCTTCAGAGCATGCTCTCAACCGCGAAATTTTGGAACTGTCCGCATCACTGGCGCTTTCCGACTTTGCGTCTATGCACATTGTTCACGCCTGGGAAGCCCTTGCTGAAAAAACCGTGTTGTCACGGGGCGACATGTCGTCGGCAGGCGTGACCGATTACGTTGAACGAGAGCAGGCGCGCCACAGGAACGAACTCTACGGACTTGCCGAGGAACTGCGCGGCTGGATAGGCAAGGAGGCTTATGACTACCTTTCGCCCGGGGTTCACCTGCCCGAGGGACCGGCAAAAAAAGTGATCGCGCCATTGGCGGCGCAGTTGCGGGCGGATCTTGTCGTCATGGGGACGGTCGCCCGTACCGGCATATCAGGACTGATCATCGGCAATACCGCCGAAGCCATTCTCGACCAGCTTACGTGTTCGGTTCTTGCCATTAAACCCCCTGGTTTTAAGACGCCGGTGAGGGTCGACTCATGAGAATGCCCATGCTTTGACAACAGGGGCAAACAGGACCGGGACAAGATCAGCGGCCTGGGCCGGACCAACATCCACCCTGCAAGTCCACCAGCCGCTCACGGAGCACCCCATCGCCACCTCGGGCTCGTTGGTGGAGAAGACCGGCATCACCCCGGCCACGCGGTGAACAAAGTTTTGCATGCTGCACCCAGCTTAGAGGCGCTGATGCTAAATCCAGGGAATAAATTTCACGCCCTTTCAGGGAAGCGAAAAGGTCAATACGCTATCAGCATCAATAAACAATGGCGCGTTTGCTTCGAGTGGCAGGATGGAAATGCATACCGCGTTGAAATAATTGATTATCACTGAGGTACTCATATGATCAACAAAGACAATAATCTTGAGCCAATAACTCCGGGTGAAATCCTCCGGGAGGATTTTTTGGAGCCCTTGTGTATCAGCATAAATCAGCTTTCCCGTGATCTCTCGGTCCCCCCCAACAGAATAAGCGAGATCGTGAATGGGAAAAGGGCCATTACGGCTGACACAGCATTAAGACTGGAGCGATATTTTGGAATTGAAGCCCAGTTTTGGCTGAATCTGCAGACCGAGTTTGATCTAAGAATGATGAAACGTAAAATCGGGGCTGATATTGAGAAGCGGATTATCCCTGCCAGACATATCGGCGGCGGCATTCAGCAAAATGCCGGCGCATAACAAATACAAGGGATCAGGAAGAATCAGGATCAAGTCTTCTTTTGGCTTTTGTTAGCCTTTTTTGATTTAGAAAAGTCAATGGCAGGCTCGACCCCTTTCTCCGAAAACAACCATTTCAAAATTGTCAACTTCAGACATCCTGACCTCGGGAGATTTGCATTGATACTGAAACTGGCAGGGGGTTGGGGACGGACTTTGTTTAATAAGTTAATCTGCCATTAAGCTATTAAATTTACTCCGTCCCCTATCGCCGTCCGGTTTACCCTGCGAGGCCGAGACAAGGTCAACAGCCAGTGGCACCTGTTCTGTGTTGTCCATAACCTGAAAAAGATCCACCGATTCGGCGAAGGGTTCGCGTAGAAGTGGAAATCAGGCAAAAGCAGTCCTGAACAGGGTAAAAAAGAACATGAAAGCGACGTAAACGAGTCACGAACTGAATAGCCGGGAATATAAAACCGGATCGCGGCTGCAACAGGCCGCAGGCCGGGGTCGGCCGCAGGCCGGGGTCGGACCGAATTAACTGGCTGATTTCATAGAAAGAAAGCTGAAATTTGTGGTGTTTTTGAGGCTTAGAAGGAGTTTTTTGTGGTAAAAAAAGGAGTTTTAACGGGCGAACACCGTGCCGAGGGCTAACAGATACTTTGTTCCTGGATATGTGCGGCATATTACCCACCGTTGTCATCAGAAAGAGTTTTTGAACCAAGGCGCTACGCGGCAAGACCCTTGGTCGGCGCCGGTGAACTTGGTTGGGCGCGGTTGTGGTCTCTCCCTTTTAGCCAACGAACAAGGTTAGATTGTGCGAGCGCAACGAGCCACAATCTGCTGAGGCAGGCGTTGGCCAGAAAAATATTGCTGGCGCCTCATCGATCATGGTATTGTAAAACAAAATGTAATCGATGGAGGCTCAACCATGCAGACAGTTACTGTTTCACCAAAATTTCAAGTAGTTATCCCACGTAACGTAAGAGATTCTTTACATCTGCGCCCCGGACAAAAAATGCAGGTAGTTGTATACGAAGGAAGGATTGAATTAATCCCCGACCGTGACATCTCAGAGCTGCGAGGTTTTCTAAAAGGAATCAACACCGAGTTTGTGCGGGAGAAAGATAGAATATGAATATTATAGATTCCTCAGCTTGGTTATCGTATTTCGCTGATGAACCTACCGCTACTCATTTTCATGACGCAATACAGGAGATAGAGTCACTCGTTGTGCCGGTAATTACCATTTATGAAGTTTTTAAAGTGGTATCGCGGGAATCAAGTGAGAATGAAGCGTTACAAGCTGTTGCGGCAATGCACAAAGGCAGTGTTGTTGACTTAACAGCAAGTCTGGCAATAACTGCATCTAAACTGAGCCTTCAACACAAATTGCCCATGGCAGACAGTATTATTCTTGCAACTGCCAAGCATCACAATGCAACTATCTGGACTCAAGATGTCGATTTTAGAGATTTTCCAGGGGTGAATTACTTCCCAAAAACAAAAAATGGCCAACCAGGCGCTTAACTTGACCGGACGGCAATAAAAGGGGACAGATTTATTTAATTCCGCACCATCGGCATAAATGACCGAACCCGCCAATATACCTGACCAAAAGGGGGGACCTTTTGGCATTTGAAAGGCCGGTTGTTTCCGGTGCCTTCTCCAAGCCACGTTTCCCTTTCATCAGGTACTCGTTCCGTTAACCTGCATCATCAAAATACGTATTGCCAAGCACTATGGTATGATATATTGTAATACCAGGAGGTGGTATTATGGCAACCGCAAAAATCGCAATCACAATCGAAGAAGACGTTTTGAATCGTCTTGACTTACTTGTCAAGTCACACACTTTTCCCAATCGCAGCAAAGCTATTCAAGAAGCAATAAAAGAAAAACTGAACAAAATCGAAAATAATCGCTTGGAGAGGGAATGTCTAAAATTGACCCCCGAATTTGAGCAGGCTCTTGCAGACGAAGGGATTTCCTCGGAGATAGAAGAATGGCCGGAATATTAAGAGGAGATATTTATTGGGCAAGTCTACATCCAACTAGTGGAAATGAACAGGCAGGGCTCCGGCCAGTTCTCATCTTAAGTCATGACATCTTTAACAAACATTCCGGCACAGTAATCGCTATTGCAATAACAAGCCAGCCACAAAAAGCTGGTTTCCCTTTGACTCTGGAACTCAGCGATACAAAACTTCCGAAAAAATCCTGGGCGAAAATCAGCCAAATTCGCACCTTGTCAACGAAACGACTTGGGGAAAAAATCGGGAAAGCCGCTGTCAAAGAATTGGACCTGGTGGTCGAAGGCTTAAATGAAATAATAACAGGTTAAGCAATAAGGATCTTGTGGGATGGGTTGGATGGGGATGGGGTCGGACCAAGATAACCAGTTGAAGTGAAGAAAGGCGAGTAAAAACGGAAAAATTTATGGGAGATCTTTGTAAACATCTTTTCTATGGCCAATCTTTACAACAAGAATGACCAGCCGATCTCCGTGAATTTCATACACAATGCGATAATAACCGGTTCTAACTTTATGAAAATTGTTGTCTCCTTTCAATTTGGTTGTGGCTGGGTCAGGAAGATTATCGCTGAGTTCATCAATTTTTTTCTTAATGCGCAGCAGTTCACGTTTTGGTAAATGCTTAATGCTTTTCAAAACGCCAGGGCGAAACTCAACAGAATATTTCATGCATTAAAGCCCCAGTTGTTTCCAAAATTCTTGGGCTGGAATATTATTTCCTGGCTCAGAGAGGGCTTTTTTAGCATCCTCAATGTCAATATAGTCTTCAATTTGCTGAAGCAATTCAAGCTCATCAATGGAAATCAATGCAGCGACCCCTTGCCCTCTCCTGGTCAAAACAATCGGTTCTTTGCCGTAAGCCACCTTGTTAACAATATCAGCAAAATTTTTTCTCGCATCCGCAGTAGAAATTGTAATAGTCATAATTTTACCTCTCCAAGAACTTTTGTGTACAAATTGTACAACACGTACCTTTTTATGTCAATGCATTATAACCAGGGTGTTAAGCTGACCGCGTGTGGGGCTGGGGACGGACTTTGTTTAATAACTCAACTTTCTGACTTGATCTATTTTGACGGAATAACTGTATTTTTGTGACATGGTTGCTGCTCTGATCTCCGTCATGGGAATTCAGGAGGCAGGAGATAGAATTCAGAATGATTGATTTTATAACGTTTTATTCTGGCTCCTGACTCCTGGCTTCTGAATTCTCTGGAAACAAGCTGCGGGCTTCCTGAAAATATTTATTTAATTTCAACATGTTACCGCAACTCCGAAAGTTGAATTAATAAGTTAATCTGCCATTAAGCTATTAAATTTACTCCGTCCCCTATCGCCGTCCGAATCAACACAAACTCCAAGCCCGGTGGGCTGCTTTTGCTGGCTCCTGCCCTACCCGGTGGTATCGTATTTCCGACTAATAGTGGTATCGAAGCTGTGCAATATGAATTGAATCTTCAGTAACTTTGTAGACGAAGCGATGTTCATCGTTGATACGGCGGGACCAGTAACCGGAAAGCGCATGTTTGAGAGGCTCGGGCTTGCCAAGCCCTTCAAATGGATTACGCTGGGTTTCCTTTATGAGGGCGTTAACGCGGCGGAGAATTTTCTTATCGGGTTTTTGCCAAAACAAATAGTCATCCCATGCATGGTCGGAAAAGACGAGGTTCAATCGATGAGCCCCCTTTGGGCCCCTTCGCCTTTTTCAAGTTGGACAATGGACTCAATCAAGCGCTGTGCATTTTTTGGGGAACGTAAGAGATATGCTGTTTCTTCAAGGGCTTCGTAGTCTTCCAGTGACATGATGACCACGGAACCCGAAGATTTGCGGGTCACAATAATCGGTGCGCGGTCTTTGCATACTTTTTCCATTGTTTTTGCAAGGTTTTGTCGTGCGGCTGTATAGGTTATCGCTTCCATTTCACACCTCCTGTACAGCATATTGTACATATAAAAAATGTGATGTCAAGGGAATGCCGCTATCCCCCAACATGGTACTGCAGCAGCCAGCCAGGGCCTTGGCATTTTCAGCAATTGAATGGGTTTTGAAGTTAAGCGTGTTATGCAAATTAAGCGGAAGCCCTGGCTGCTGCCGAGTTAATCGTTCGGCTTTAAAAATAATGAGCATGTGAGAAGGGAAAAAATATAAAATGCCAGATTCAGGGCGTATACTATATCAAGAAAATAATTAGTGAATAAAAAACGATAGAGACATAACCTTTAATCAAAATATTTAAATATTTAAAAGGTAATGAAAATGCTAACACTATCAGAATATCACGCATTAATTGAACAGGCGCCAATATTGATATGGAGAGCCAATACAGATGCCCTCTGTGATTATTTTAATGATCGCTGGCTCACATTCAGAGGCCGTACGATGGAGCAAGAGTACGGTAATGGTTGGGCCGAAGGTATACATCCTGAAGACTTTGATCGTTGCCTGAAAATTTTTCTTGATAGTTTTAACAAGCGAGAGGTATTCGAGATGGAGTACCGCCTCATGCGTCATGATGGAATCTATCGATGGATATTTGATAGAGGCGTGCCATATCAAAAAAATAATGGAGGATTTGCAGGTTATATCGGCAGTTGTATTGATGTGACTCAAAGAGTCGAAGCTCAGGAAGCTTTAAAATTTAAACTAGAAGAAGAACTTCGTGTACTCAAAGGAATTATCCCGATTTGTATGCATTGCAAGGAAATAAGAGACGACAAAGGCTCTTGGAACCAACTTGAAAAATACATTTCTGAACATTCCGAGGCCCAATTCAGTCACGGCATTTGCGACAAGTGCTTAATAGAACATTACCCGGAGGAAGCAGATTAAAACCCAGGATGCTTGCCGAACCAGGCGGTTCACTTGACGCCGAGCTGCGATGCCCCGGCAAATCAGTCAAATATCAAAATGTCAAGCCTGACATCGGCATTGCTGAGGAAATTTCATGAAAAAATCGGCCCTTTTTCTGTCCATGGTGTTTGCCCTATCCCTTGTATTATCCGCCCAACCGGCGCTGAGCAAATTATACCGGTGGGTCGATGATAAGGGAAATATACGTGTTACCGAGTATCCTCCGCCAGGCGCAAGCCCGGGCCGCAGCGATGCAGCGCCGAAAACCCATGCTGTCCGGCAACAGGTTGAGCTCTATGTCACCAGCTGGTGTCCCTACTGCAGAAAAGCGGAGGATTTTTTCCGTTCCCGGGGGATTCCTTATATGTCCTATGACATTGAAAAGGATAATGAAGCAGCAACCAGGAAAAAGCAGCTTGACCAGAAAGGCGGAGTGCCCTTTGCCGTGATAAACGGTTTTGCCATTCATGGTTTTAACCCGGAAGCCTATGCCGAGGCTCTGCAAAGATAATAAAGTCGCGCCAAGTCTAACCGGGGCGCCTATGGCATGGTTTGCAAAGCCGCTGCTCGCTTATCGTGGGCCGGGTCAACGTACTCTCTCTACAAATTTCGACACCGCCCCTCTCTTGGCGCTGCAGGCTGCCAGCCGCCGGGGGTTGCAGAAGAGTTTCACCAGTATAATGCCCGTGAGAAAACCGCCCACATGGGCCGCAAAAGCGACCCCGCCCGTCTTGCTGCCCATTGAGGCAATGGCGCTGACCAGCTGCAGCAGAAACCAGTATCCCAGCATGAAATAGGCAGGCACCACAACGCGGAAGAAAAAAAAGCCGAGAAAGACCAGCATATGGACAGGGGCTTTCGGATACAGCAGGGCGTAAGCACCCATAACTCCACCGATGGCGCCGGATGCCCCGACCATCGGCAGACTGCTGGCCGGGCTGAAGAATAACTGCAACGCCACGGCGCCGAATCCGCAGAGCAGATAAAAAATCACAAATCTGACGTAGCCCATGGCATCTTCGACATTGTCCCCGAAAAGCGCCAGAAACCACATGTTGAATATGATGTGCAGCCAACCGCCGTGCATGAACATGGAGGTGAGGGGGGCAAACAGGTTTGCCTTGCTCTGGATGATGCAGGCAAGTCCGCTGCCCAGATAAACATCAGTCCCCGGTTGCAGATAGCCCAGAAATTCACCGGGAATCAAACCGAATCGGCAGATTGACTCCGCGAGTTTCGGATTCATCCCCAGTCCCTGCAGCCAGATCCAGGAAATCACGTTGAGACCGATAATGGTAAAGGTGGCAAAGGAGGTATGGAGACGCGGATTATCATCACGAATTGGAAGCATAAATAATCACCCAAGAGTCCTGGTTGATCTTTTCAACACCCGGCATGGCGCTTCTCGCCACTGCGCCTGCAACATTTCCCCTAACTGCATTGCTATCAACAAAATGGCTCCGGGGCAACCTGTTTTCGCTGTCGCCTTCTCTTTTCAGGCAAATCCCCTGAACCCGCCCCCGCCAGGACTTACTGCCGTGAATCATCATGGCACCGGCCTGAACCGGTCCGCGCAGGGCCCGGCCGTCGGTCCGGCGGCGGCCATCCAGCAAAATGAAAGGGAATCACAACGAGTTAATTGCAGGTGAAAGAGATCCGGACCAAGGGCATTGCCGGCATCCTTTCAACAGGAAGATGTTATCATGATGGAACGAGAAAATCACCAGGGGAAATTGTCCCGTTCACCCCGTCAATCCTGCAAGTTAGGGGCTGCGATCCGATCATCCGGGCTGGGCAGGAGCAACGGGTTTATCGATTTTGATTGTATTTATGGACACCCAAAGACAAGACTGACACAAGGCGCAGAATTACACCTGCGGCCGGAGCGACACAACGGAGATCCATGGGGCGCTCACAGCCGGGGAGTGGGAAACGGTGAGGTTGACCGGGCAAAGAGACCGGTCAGCAGAAGAGCGGGTGAAAGGCCATCATCCGGGCCGCGTGTCTCATAAGCTCAGTAATACCATCTTTCATCCGGGATAATGCCCCATTGGCCGTTCCGGGACAAATGATTCCGCTTACGAGACACAAGGCCGCAACCTTTCCGCTTAACTTTTACCCGTTTCTTCGCATTGGCTTGATGGTGGCGAAACCATATGTTCCGCAAATCTTGCGGCAACTGCCGCACCCGATACATTTTTCGGTATCAACATAAATTCCATCGTCCTGCTCGATAAGGGCTTTGACCGCACAGGTGGGTTTGGCAAAACAAGATGCACAGTTCTTTTTACACATAGGATTAATCATCGGGGGAACCTCCTTCATGTTTGTTGCGCATGACCTGAAACGGCACATCGAATTATTGCCGCCAGCATCATGCAATCACACTTCGTCTCGTCGGCATTGCGCAGGTTTGCCGTTCCGTCGCCATACTGGTCACCATCGCAAAAGCCGCTGCCGGATAACCATCACAACACGCCTCAAGCAGAGCGGAGACACCTGCACTGCCGGCGCGTACTTTTGCGACCTTGCCGGAACCTGCCGCTATCCGAGGATACGGTCTATTTCTTCCTTATCCGCCTCCATGACATAAGATATGCCGGATACTTCCGCGGCATCACGTGTCAGGGCCATGATATCGTTACGGTCGATATACTTGACGGCAAACTTCCTGCTGCCGGCCATCAGCTGCTGCAATCCCTGTTTAAGCCGATCAATGTAGGAATACATGCCGATGGCGCCGGTGGGGAGTTTTTCAAAATCCTTGCCGAACCGTTCCTGGAGTTTGGCCCCATTGGCAAAGAGGGCGAGATAACCTTCGGTAACATCTCGGCCCTTGAGTTCCATTTTCTCCTTCATGAGATTGCCGTGGGTTTTGCCGACCATGGCGGCGGTAAAAATGGCCCGGCCTAGACAGATGGCCTTGACAAACGGGGCGCCGAGGGCAATCGCCTTGTAAATATGATCTTCCATGGAAAGTCCGCCGGCAATGGCAATCGGGGGTACATAGGCCCCCTTGGCAGCCAGCCGTTGACACATCTGATGGGCGAGACACTCCAGCTGCACCGTCGGGACCCCCCATTCGTTCATCATCCGCCAAGGGCTCATGCCGGTGCCGCCGCCGGCCCCGTCGATGGTCAGGAGATCAATCCTGGCGTCGGAGGAAAATTTAATGGCCCTGGCCAGGTCCGCAGGCCGGTATGCCCCGGTTTTCAGGGTGACATATTTGGCGCCCACGCTGCGAAGATGCTCAACCGTCCTATGAAAGGAATCCTCTGCGACCATACCCAGCCGTGAATGCCGCTCGAATTCGGAGATACCGCCTGAGTTGAAGGCATGTTGCACTGCAGGGTTTTCCGGATCAGGCAAAACGATGTAGCCTCTTTTCTTCAGCTCCATGGCCCGCTCAATCGAATGAAGCTTCACCTCGCCGCCGATATCTTTGGCGCCCTGCCCCCATTTCATTTCAAAAATTTCAATCCCGAGTTTCCCAATGACATATTCGGGTACGCCGAGCTTGGTGTCTTCGACATTGGCCTGAACGATAATGCCGCCCGTGCCGTCATACCATCGCTTAAAGGCATTCACCCGCCGCTCCATTTCAGGCGACTTGACAACCTTGCCTTTTTTGAATTCAGCTTTGGAATCCATGCCGCAGATGTTTTCACCGGCAACAACCAGGACACCGGAAATGGCAGCGCCCACCGCCACGTCCTCCCAGTTGACGCGGGCAATCTCCGTGGAACCGACAGCGCCGGTAAAAACAGGAAAAGCCAGCTTGATGCTGCCGTCGGCGCCGACAGCCGTGGTGGTGTCCACCGCCGGGAAGGTGGCGATATCGGAATCAGCCGCAATGCCGACCGCGCCCACCGCCGTTCCCTGGATATTAAAATGGGAAAAATCAACCGGATAGTCTTTCTCCGATCCGGCAGTTATTTTCCCGAACGGCATGGGATAAAGCACTTCTCTCCCTTTGAGGGCGGATCTTCCTATCTCGCAAGGCCCCTCACATCCGTCAATGCATGTTACACATATTCCGGATATGGGGGCAGGATTTACTCTTGTTGTCGTCAGTGTTGCCGCGCTGTAATTCGGTTTGCTAAAGGACATGGTCACTTCTCCTCCTCAGGAAAAATTTTCAGGGAACCTATATCTTCAAACTCCATTTTTTCAAAAGAATTTATTTTATGTTCTTTTACCGGAAACTCATTGCCGGTAATGAGAATTAGGTAACTTTCCCCACTCCCGCTTCAAGCCATCAAAATTTTAATATTTTTTATTAATAATATCAAAATTTTATATGCAACAGCTGTATCCGCAATTATCGAATGAATACTCATTCAGTTACATTTTGCCGCATATTGTATCTTTCTTCACGAAATACACTGGTCATAGTGGCAATAACATGCCTGTAGAAATAAGTCAAAAATATTTTTCAATACGCAAATAATACGTAGTTAGTGCTAGTTAGACAAATTAAGCATTTTATGTCCGGCGAATGATATAAGCATTTACGGCAAATTTACCGCTTAACACTTTGAACACGCAAAAAAAATAACGTGGAAAACGAACAATCATTTTAAAAAAATGGTTTATTTGGTAAGGATTAGAGGAAGCAAACAAGGGGAAGCCATGATTTATTCCCATAACATTAACGGCAAAATTGCCTATTTCCCGGTAATTTTCATAATAAAGAGTGCTTTTTTATGAGCGAGAAAACTGAAAAAAGACAGCTGATCATTCTCAAAATTCTCAGGAAGGCAAACCGCCCTCTCGGCAGCTCGAAAATCATGGAAAACCTGGAGGCCTTTGGCCAGGACATAAATGAGCGCACAGTCCGCCATTATCTAATGGAAATGGACAATAAAGGCCTCACCAAAAATCTTGGCAGAAAAGGCCGCATTATCACCGATGAGGGCCTGGCGGAACTTAATACCGCCCGCATTTTCGACAAGGTGGGTTTCCTGTCCGCCAAAATCGACCAGCTCACCTATCGAATGACCTTTGATCTCAACAAACAGAGCGGTACGGTCATCACCAACATCAGCCTGCTGACACCCGAACAGATAAAAACACTGTCCCCGCTCATCTGCCGTGTTTATGAGGAGGGGTACTCCATGGGCGACAAGATGGCCCTGTTTGAGCCAGGGGAAAAAATAGGAGATGTTGCCGTTCCGCCAAACATGCTGGGCCTGGGAACCATCTGCTCAATCACCATCAACGGGGTCTTGTTGTCCCACGGCATCCCCACCCGTTCAACATTTGGAGGACTGCTGGAACTGAGAAACAGGGAACCCTTGCGACTGGCGGAAATAATCACCTATGAGGGCTCCAGCATGGATCCTCTGGAAATCTTCATCAAAACGGGCATGACCGATTACATGGGGGCCACCACAACGGGCAATGGCCGAATCGGCGTGGGTTTCCGGGAAATGCCGGCGGACAGCCGCGACAGCGTTGTAAACCTGACCCACAAACTCAAAAAAGCGGGGCTCGGCTGTTTCCTGAAGATCGGCTGGCCAGGTCAGCCCCTGCTGGAAATTCCGGTAAACGAAGGACGTTTCGGCGCCATCGTTATCGGCGGACTGAACCCTATCGCAATTCTTGAAGAAATTGACATAAAGATAAAATCGCGGGCCCTGGCGGGAATGATAGAATATGAAAAGTTATTCCATTACCAGGAATTGGCGGGAAAAATCAAAGGGATAATCTGATCTCCGGCCATGTTATTTTTTTCAACGGCTTATCTCCCGGCAAAGAACCTTTTAATGCCCCCTGCCGGTTCTCGAACCCCTTCCTTTTTTCAGCACTCCGCTGAAAAACGCCCTTGCCTTGTGCAACACTTTTGTGCAAGAATAATTATCAGATGAAACAATCAGGCCACTTTCTCCCCGGAAATTCATTTCCGCAGCGTCTCAACACCTCCGCATTGAGAGGATAAGGAAGACAGACGGATGACCTCTGAAAACTTTGGCCCGGCCGTACAGAATCTCCATGATTAAACCCGCGTGGGCGGCACCAAGTGAACCGGTTGCGTATAACATTAATAAGATGGCGCCCTCATGCCCGTTGTTTATGAAATAATAGAAAGCCAGAAACTGGTTTATGTCAGACTGACCGGCACAGTAGACGCTGATGCCCTTAAGCGGCATTTCAGGGAACTGAGCCAAGACGCCGGATACATCTCCCCGATGAAAAAACTGGTGGATTGCCGGTTTTGCGACAATTACCAAATTTCCACGGCGGAAGAACAAAAAGTGGCATGTTTCAAGGAGGGTTTCGCTGATAAATTTCACAATGAACGTTGCGCAATCGTCGCCCCCAGCAACCTGCTCTATGGTTCAAACCGGGCATTCCAGGAACAGAGCTTCAATTCAGCTATTAAAACAATGGTGTTCCGAAATATTAACGACGCCGCAGCATGGCTTCAACTTGATCTGAGCGAGGTTGCTCTGGATACTTAATGATAAGCCGATTCTCTTTTTCAGCCCCCCCCGGCCCCCTTTTCAAGATCAGACTAAAAATTTCGCCTTCCAGCCGTGAGCAACGGTCCCCAAACCGACTTCAGTGAACAAAAAAACCGGATGTCGATCCAATATATCCATGCGCATATTGTTCATGTTGTGCAATATAAAAAAAATATCTAACGCTTTTCAGCAGTTAGATATCTGATACAAAAAAAATTACAATTACATATTGACATAAAAATAAGGAGTTAGTATTTAATAAGTATAAATACCTACCTTGCCGCATTTTTAACAATTTTAAAACTTTTATGCACAGTTTGCACAAGAGGCACAAAATGCAAAGACCGAAAAAAACTCCTTCTGCTGTTGTTTTTGGATGTGGCAATCCCCTGATCGGGGATGACGGCTTCGGACCGGCGGTAATTGAACAGTTGCTGCTAAGCAAAAGGCACCTGCCGCACGGGGTAAGTGTTGCCGATGTGGGCACCGGAGTCCGTGAATATCTCTTTGATTACCTTCTGTCGGAAAAAGAAAGGCCGCGACATCTGATCATTGTCGATGCCATAGACCGGGAAGACAAAAAGCCCGGTGAAGTCTTTGAAATTGACCCATCATCCGTTCCCGCCAAAAAACTCCATGATTTTTCTCTTCATCAGTTTCCAACCGTAAACATGCTGCAGGAACTGCAGCAGTTCACTGAGATGAAGGTGACGATATTAGTGGCACAGGTTCAGACGTTGCCACAAGAGGTTTCCCAAGGCCTTTCCCCGGCAATGGCAGCTGCCGTTCCAAAAGCATGCCAGAAAATAATGGATATTCTATCCACAACCCATAGCGAGGTGACTGTCCATGATGTATGAGTTCAAAGTTGCTGATCTGGCGGAGGAATTTGGTGTCCACCGAAACACCATTCGCAATTGGATTAACTCGGGAACCTTGCCTGCGCAGGAGGGGCCTGGCAAGCGTTATGCTATGAAGGTGTCAGATTATGTGGCCTTATGTGATAAGTTCGGCATTATTCCGAAAGTCGATATGGAGATGGCGGTTCAAATCGAGGAGCTGAAAACGATCACCGCCGCCCAAAATGGCCAACCGGTTATTCAACTTGGGGAAAAAACCAACACCCTTTTTGAAGATCCTTCCTGGGGTGATGTCTGCCTGACCTGCGGCACCTGTGCCAGCGCCTGCCCCATTGCGGGGGTAAACGGCCTTGATCCGCGCAAGGTGGTGCGCATGGCGGTCCTGGGGCTGGAAGAGGAGCTGGTGGAAAGCAGCTGGCCATGGAAATGCACCATGTGCGGCAAATGCGAAGAGGCCTGCCCCATGAACGTTGAGATTGTCAAGCTCATGCGCCGTCTTCGTTCAAGGCGTCCGAGGAATCTGGTGCCCGGCCCCATTCACAAGGGAGTCTCCATGTGCCTGGAACGCGGCAACAATCTCGGTATTCCGAAAGACGATTTTGTCTTTCTGCTGCAGGACCTGGGCGAGGAACTTGCCGAAGAGTCATGCCCCGGCTTTAAAACTCCGATAGAGGTGCGCGGCTCAAGACTGCTGGTTACCATCAACTCAAAAGAGCCTTTTGCTGAACCGGAAGACATGAAATGGTGGTGGAAAATTTTCTATGCCGCCAATGAATCCTGGACTGTCTCCGCTGACAACTGGGAGGGCGTCAACTGGGGCCTCTTCTCCGGGGATGACGATGCCATGAAGACCATCGTCGGCCGCATTGTCGACAACCTGGAGAGGCTGCACTGCGAGGCCTTGCTCCTCCCCGAATGAGGCCACGCCTATTACGCAACCCGGTTCGGGTTGAACAAATGGTTCCCTGAAGTCCTCAAAAAAATCAAAATTTATTCCGTATTTGATCTGCTGCTTGAATATATGCGGGACAACCGCATCACCCTTGATAACACCATTCATACCAAACTCGCCACCTACCATGACCCGTGCAATTACGGCCGCAAATCGCTGAAGGCTTTCGGCCATGGTTATTTCGAGGAAGGCAGAATTATCACCCGGGCCTGCTGCCCCTCCTATGTCGATATGGAGCCCAACCGCAACGGCAACTACTGCTGCGGTGCAGGCGGCGGCGCCTGGGCCATGCCCTATGCCCCGGAGAGGGTTTTTTACGGCCGCATCAAGGCCCGGCAGATCCAGGAGTGCGGAGCGAAAATTGTCATAGCCCCCTGCCATAACTGCCGGGACCAGCTGAAAAAATCGCTCAACAAGGAATTCGATCTCGGCATTGAGGTGAAATATCTCTGGGAGCTTGTTTCAGACTCGGTAGTGCTTCCCAACAAAAAATAACAAAGACCTCTTCTCTCACTATCCTATGTAAAGGAGGAACAAACCGTGTCAAGAGAGCAAACAATAGGATCGGTAATGGTTGTCGGCGGCGGTATAGCAGGCATGCAGTCGGCCCTGGACCTCGCCAACTCCGGCTACTATGTCTATCTGCTGGAGCGCACCGGCGCCATTGGCGGCGCCATGGCCCAGCTGGACAAGACGTTTCCCACCAATGACTGCTCGATGTGAATCATCGCGCCAAAATTGGTTGAGTGCGGTCGGCACTTAAATATACAGTTGATGACCTTAAGCGAGGTCACCCAGGTCAGCGGCAGCGAAGGTAATTTTACCGTATCGGTAAAGGAACATCCCCGGTATGTGGACATGAGCAAATGTATTGCCTGCGGTGAATGCGCGGCAAAATGTCCCAAACAGGTCAATGATACCTACAACGCCTCCACAAAAAAACGAAAAGCCGTTTTCGTCAAATATTCCCAGGCCGTGCCCCTGAAATACCAGATCGATGCCGATCAGTGCATTTATCTGCAGAAACCGGGGAAATGCGGTTTCTGCGCCAAGGTGTGCCCGGCTGGCGCCATCAATTTTGAGGATACGGAAAAACATCATGAAATCCATGTGGGCTCCATTATTCTCGCCCCCGGATTTCAGACCTTTGATCCCACCGATGCCGGCATCTGGGGCTACGGCACCCTGCCCAACGTCATCACCTCCATGCAGCTTGAGCGCTACTGTTCGGCCACCGGACCGACGGAGGGTCATCTCATCCGCCCCTCCGACGGCAAGGCAGTCAGAAAAATCGCCTTTCTGCAGTGTGTCGGCAGCCGTGATGAAAACAAGTGCGGCAACAGCTACTGCTCATCGGTCTGCTGCATGTACGCCATCAAAGAGGCGGTCATCGCAAAAGACCATGTCCCCGGACTGCAGACCACCATCTTTTTCATGGACATGCGGACCCACGGCAAGGACTTTGACCGTTACTACCAGAGGGCTAAATCAGAATCCGGCGTCCGTTTCATGAGATGCCGGGTACATGGCATTGAGCCCCACGGCAAGGATGGCGATCTGCGCCTGCATTACATCAACGAGGAAGGCCGCCAGATGGAAGAGTATTATGACATGGTGGTGCTGTCGGTTGGTCTCCAGACGCCCAAACCCATGATCAGACTGGCAAAAGATCTCGGCATCCAGCTCACCAGCGGCAATTTCGCCGCCACCTCGAACTTCATGCCGGTGCTGACATCAAAACCAGGCATATTCACCTGCGGCGCCTTTGCCGGACCCAAGGATATTCCGCAATCGGTCATCGAGGGATCGGCGGCCGCGGCCGGCGCGGGCAACCTGCTGGCCACCGCACGCAACACCCTGACCAGGGACAAGACCTTTCCCGCTGAACGGGACATCTCCTGCGAGGAGCCAAAGATCGGCGTTTTTATCTGCCACTGCGGTTCCAATATCGCCGGCGTCGTCGATGTTGCCGCGGTAGCGGACTATGCCGCCACCCTGCCTGGAGTCGCCCATGTGGAGCGCAACCTCTTCACCTGCTCCCAGGACACCCAGGAGCTCATGGTGAACCTTATCAAGGAAAAGGGCCTGAACCGGGTGGTGGTCGCGGCCTGTACCCCCCGCACCCACGAGCCGCTGTTCAGGGAGACCCTCAAGTCTGCAGGCATCAACGAGTATCTCTTTGAAATGGCCAACATCCGCAACCAGAATTCCTGGGTGCATGCCAAGGAACCGGCCAAGGCTACGGGCAAGGCCAAGGACCTGATCCGCATGGCTGTGGCCAAGGTTTCGCCCCAGTTTGCCCTGCATCAGCTTGCCGTGCCGGTCACCCGGTCGGCGCTGGTCATCGGCGGCGGCCTGGCCGGCATGACGGCGGCGCTCAACCTGGCTGACCAGGGGTTCCCGGTCCATCTTGTGGAAAAAAGCGACCAGCTCGGCGGTTTTGCCCGCATGCTGGACTATACCTGGAAGGGTGACGAGATCAAACCCCAGCTGGTCAACATGACCGCCCGCATCATGAACCACTTCAATATCACCCTGCATTTGCAGAGCGAGGTGAAGGATGTTGAGGGCTATGTCGGCAATTTCCGCACCACTGTGCAGAACAAGGCTGGCAACAAGACCGTTATCGAACACGGAGCAGGCATTGTCGCCACCGGCGGCAGACGCTTCCGTCCCCTGAAGGAGTACGGCTACGGTGAAATCAAGGGCGTCTACACCGGCATTGAATTCGATACCCTGCGCAAGGCAAACGACATCAACGTCCGGGAAGGCAAGACCTTTGTCTTCATTCAGTGTGTCGGTTCCCGCCAGCAGGACAGACCTTACTGTTCCAAGGTGTGCTGCACCCATTCCGTCCAGTCAGCCATCAGGCTGAAAAAGGAGGATGCCACCCGCAAGGTATATATTCTGTATCGGGACATTCGCACCTATGGCGAGCGGGAGCTTCTCTACAAGGAAGCCAGGCAGCTTGGCGTCGTTTTTGTCAATTATGAACTGCACGGCAAACCGCTGGTCAAGCATGACATGGAAGGTATCCAGGTGGAGGTATGGGATCATGTCCTGCACCGCCCCCTGTACATCAGCGCCGATGTGGTTGTGCTGGCCGAGGCGATTCTTGCCAACCAGGACGGCAAGAAGATTGCCCAGCTTTTCAAGCTTCCCGTTGACTCTGACGGCTTCTTCCAGGAAGCCCATGCCAAACTGCGGCCGGTGGATTTCGTCACGGACGGCATGTTTGTCGCCGGTCTGGCCCATTACCCCAAACCGGTGGAAGAATCCATTGCCCAGGCCCTGGCCGCCTCCTCCCGGGCCGCCACCCTGCTCTCCAAGGAATCGATCACCCTTGAGGCAATCAAGGCCACCGTGGTTGAGGAAAACTGCGACGGATGCGCCCTCTGTCTGGACGTCTGCCCCTATTCCGCCATCAGCCTCACGGAAAGTGTGGCGGATGACGGCAGGATCTCCCGCCGCATTGCCATCAACAAGGCCCAGTGCAAGGGATGCGGGCTCTGCCAGGGCACCTGCCCGAAACGGGGTGTCTTTGTCGCCGGCTTCTCCCTTGACCAGATCAACAGACAGGTCGCAGCCGCTTTGGAGATGTAATGAGGGTGATTGAATATGCAATTTGCCAAAATCTCACATCATGAGATCACTGAAATAAGGAGTCAATCATGAGTTATGAACCAAAAATAATTGCCTTTTGCTGTAACTGGTGTTCCTACGCCGCAGCAGATCTGGCCGGGATATCCCGCATGGAGTATCCGAGCAATATCCGTATTGTCCGGGTCATGTGTTCGGGTATGGTTCATCCGGAAACGGTGCTGCAGGCCTTTAATCTGGGGGCCGACGGCATCATGGTCCTCGGCTGACATCTTGGTGAATGTCATTACCTGGATGGTAATTATAAGGCTATGGCCCGCTCGGAGATGATCACCACGCTGCTGGATGATTTCGGTATTGATCCGCAGCGGTTTCAACTAACCTGGGTATCGTCGGCAGAACCGGACAAGTTCGTTGCAGCGGTCAAGCAGGTGACGGAACGAGTGAAACAGCTCGGCCCACACAAAAGCGAAGCTGCGCATGCAGCGTAACAAAGGAGGTTGATATGGCTGTTCGAGTTGCAGAAGAATGGCTGCACGCATGTTCGGGCTGTGAAATTGCCATACTCAATATCGGCGAACCCCTTGTTGAGTTGCTGTCAGTCCTTGAGTTTGTCCACATCCCTGTCCTCATGGACCATAAGTACTACGGTCAGATCGGCGATGGAAAAGAGCTTGAGATCCCTGAAGCGGATGTCGGCATCGTTTCCGGCGGAGTGGGCAATGAAGAGCATCTGGAGGTCCTTGAGGAGATGCGCAGGAAATGCAAGATCCTCATTGCCCTGGGCACCTGCGCCACCCACGGCGGCCTGCCCGCCCTGCTGAACAACTGGGACGTCAAGGCGGCCCATAAACAGATCTACGAGACGGTCACCACCGATCCATGCACGGTACCTGATCAGAAGGTGCCGAAACCACTAGACAGGGTTTATGCAACGGATGAAAAGGTCAAGATCGATCTGATGATTCCGGGATGTCCTCCCAACCCGCAGCACATTGCCGGGGCAATTCTCGCCCTGCTCAACGGTGAAGAGGTCAAGCTGCCGACCAAAAGCGTCTGCGACACCTGCCCCACCGAGAGGAAAGGCAAAGGGGACGTCAAGAAAGTTAAGCGATTTCTGGAAAATGCCGCCTATATCGCCGAGGAACCCATTGACAAGATGCGCTGCCTGCTGGAGCAGGGCTTCATGTGCATGGGCCCGGTGACGGCGGCCGGCTGCGCCAAGCGAGGAGCACCGAGCTGCATTATCGCCCGGGTGCCCTGCCGCGGCTGTTTCGGTCCTGTCCGAAAAGGCGGCAACCAGATGCTTGACATGATGAATGCCCTTGCCAGTAACGGCATTGATTTCAAATCCGTCATCGACCGGAAAAACCTTTTGCGATTCTCTGGCGCCCACGGCCTGATCAAACAGCAACGGCCGACAGAGTAAAGGAGACAAAAATGGGAAAAGTAATAAATATTCAGCCAGTTACCCGTATCGAGGGCCATGCGAGCATTGCCATTGAACTCGACGATAACGGCAATGTAAAAGACACGAAACTGCATCTCATGTCGCTGCGGGGATTTGAGAAATTCATTGAAGGACGCCCCGCAGAGGAGGTTCCCCGTATCGTTAACCGCATCTGCGGCATCTGCCCGTGGATGCATCATCTGGCCTCGGTCAAGGCGGTGGACGCCTGTTTCGGTGTCACCCCGACCCCGACCGGTCATAAGCTGCGGGAACTCTGCCAGGTGATGGCGTATATCAACGATAAGATTCTGCACTTCTTTTTCCTGGCTGCGCCTGATTTTGTCATCGGCCCGGACAGCGACTACTCGGTGCGCAATGTTATCGGCATCGTCAAGGCCGCGCCGGAACTCGCCCAGCAGGTGGTCAAGATGCGGCAGCTCGGCCAGATGATGATCGAGCGTTTCGCCGGCAAGGCGATTCATCCCATCGCCGGCGTCACCGGCGGCTTTGCCAAACCCATGACCGAACCGGAACGGGTGGGCCTGCTCAGGGACACCCAGACCCTGCTTGACTTTGCCATCTTTGCCCTTGATTTTGCCAAAAACAATGTGTTCAGCAAATACCTGGACGTCATTACCAAACTGGGCACCATCAACACCGGGTTCCTCGGCACGGTCGACGACAACGGCGCGCTCAGGATCTATGACGGCAAGCTGCGGCTGATGAAGCCAGACGGCGAATTCGTCGAATTTCCCTATGCCGAATACACCAACTATCTCGCCGAGCATGTGGAACCGTGGTCCTACGCAAAAATGCCGTATGCCAAGTCATGGCAGGAGGGATTCTCCATGGATCTGGAGCAGCCCAAAGGCATCTACCGTTCCAATACCCTGGCCAGGATCAATGTGTGCGATCACATCGCCACCCCAAAGGCCCAGGCAGCGCTGGAAGAGTTCCGGGAGAAATTCGGCCGACCCGCCCAGTACACCCTGCTTTACCACTGGGCCCGCCTGATCGAGCTGGTCTACGCCTGCGAGCGCAGCATCGAGCTGCTGCAGGACAAAGACATTACCGGCAAGAACATCAGGGCCAAAGTGGAGCCCAAAGCAGGCCGCGGTGTGGGCTGCGTGGAGGCTCCCCGCGGCACCCTGATTCATGATTACACCACCGATGACAACGGCTGCATACTTAAGGCCAATCTGATCGTGGGCACCACCCACAATATCGCGCCCATGAATATGAGCGTCAAGCAGGCGGCCACCATGCTCATCAAAGACGGCGTCTACGACCAGGGCCTGCTCAACAAGGTGGAAATGGCGGTGCGCGCCTACGACCCCTGAATTTCCTGCGCCACTCACCACCTGGATGGTGGTATGCCGTTGACCGTATCAGTCGTTAATGCCCAGGGAAAAGAGATTGACGTTCTGACCAATATGTAATAACGCATAAAACAATTCCTTCTCGAACGGATTGTTTCATCAAAATATATGGAGGACTTGGTGATGACTGATACGAGCCAGAAGAAGAGACATCAAATTCGTGTCACCAGGACAGACAGTGCCTGCGGCTATGTGGGGCACATGACTGTTGACGAGTTGAAAAAGATCACCGTGGGAAATGATTTCGATGGCTCCTGTCCGACCTGTGGTCAGATTCATCTGACCCGGGAAGAGATAGAGGAAATCGAAGGTCAGAAGGTCATCGACAGCAAGGAGTACAAGGAAACAACCAAGGAAGCCGAGGCATAGCCGTGTCTCTGTCTTGCCCGGCGGTTTCCCAGGGGTGCTGTCCGATGCACCACATGCAGTAAACGGGAAAAGGGGGTTTGTCCCCCTTTTCCCGTGTTTCATCAACCCGCCCGGCTTTCAGCAGTTTGCCTGATTACGGCATTTCATGGCAGAGGTTGCAGCCGATCGCCGTTCCCTTCTTCACCGTAATTGTGTCGCCTTCTTCCAGTCTCAAGCGACGGTCAGCCGCCGCCTTTGACAACACCGTACCCCTCAGATTTTTCCCGTGGCATGCCTTGCACCCGGCGGGATTTCTCTCGTAAAAATCCTCGTGATCATTATTCCAACGGGCATCATTGACATTATGCATGCCGTGCGGTCCGCTGGTGGTTAACCTCAGCCCGCTGCCATGACAGGCAACGCATTCAATGATGGTGCCAGTATGGCCCTGGATCTCAAGTGCGGCGACATTGTCGTTTGCCTCGGCAGACGGCCAGATGGCGTGGGTGCTGCCATGACAGCTTTCACAGGCCAGACCGCCGTGTCCGCGACTGTTTCTATACAAGGCGCCGTTCTCTTCGGCAAAACGCTTATTGGCAACGAGGACCGGCGTGGCAGAGGGATCAGCGGGATCGTATGCGGTTTTCCAGCGGATCTTGCCGTCCCGGTTGTTTAAGGCGTCGCCGGTATGGCAGGACTGGCATTTCGGCTCATCGAGCCAGGGGGTACGGTCCTTGTAGACCCCGGCCACGGCCAGCAGACCGCCATGACAATCCTGGCAGTTTATGCCGGCGCTGCCCATGGCGCCACGCAGGCACTGAGTGGTGCTGCCGGGATGGCAGGAATAGCAGGAGGTGGTGCCATCCTCGGCAATAATGGCAGGGTTGTTGTTATCAGGCAGGGCGCCATCGATTGTCCGTCCATGCACCCCGTGCAGGGCAATGGACAGCATGGGCTTGCCCAGCTGACTGCCCTGGGGTCCGGTTCCGGCAAGATCCAGCGCAGGCGAGTAATGACAGGAGGCGCACAGCACCGGCTTGGCGTTCATGAGGCCGGTGCCGTGTTTGGCGTCATGGAGGATGAGAATGTTTTCCCGAAAGGCAAGTTCCCTGCGCGGCTCGGCGCTCCATGACAATACCCCGTTGCGGTCCGCCGCCTGGCTGTCCGCGGCAACTCCGCCGTTCCCGTGACAGTTGCCGCAGTGCATCTCTGCCGACACCGGCAAAACGATATCGGTTGACGCCAGTTTTTTCCTGGTTGCCTTGCTTACGGCAACAATGTGCATCATCGGGTAATCCGCCGTCCTGCCGTTATCGTCAACCGCAGTAATGGGAATACCGGGGGCGGTAAACCAGTTATGATTCACATCATATTCGGCAAACGGCTGACGGGTGTTATCAGCTCCGGGCATGGTGGCGCCCAGTATGCCCTGGTCGTCGGGCAGACTGATGCCGAAAAGCTCATCGACATAATCCCAGAAATTACTCTTGCCGATGCTGGTGGTGTTGATGGAGCCGCGGGTGTCCGCCACCGCCTTATAGTAAACATCCACCTGGGAATCATCAAGAATTGTCGGTTCCCCGCCCTTACGAACCACCTGGGCGTGGATGACGTTGAAGGGCGGCAGCAGGGAGAACACCGAAAAATCCTTGTCATAACAGTGCATACCCAGATCATTGAAGGCAAGCACCCGATGGCCGCCGGCTGAAGGAGATACCGCCGGATTATCCGTGCATAAGGCCGGAGCTCCGGTCACCGCTCTTTCCACCAGTGATTTGCGGACTTTGACGGCCACAGTGCAGGGCACCGAATTGGTTTGCCTTATTTTGATCTTCATGCTCCAGGACGAGGCTGGACGTTTGGCGGTTCTGCCGAGCACCACGCCGCTGGCGCCGTCTTTGATGGTGACGATATCACCTTTATTGCACCTGCCGGCCAGCAACAGGAGCTGCCGGTCATTGTCCCATTGCGCCTTGCTGATAGTGAGTGCTGCCGCATTTGCGGCATGCGGCACGGCAAGAAAGGCCAGCAGCAGCACACTGCAACACATTGCCGCCGCCTGCCGGATATTACGTTTAACCACAGCATAACTAAACATACATCGGGTTCTCCTGTAATTGATGATTGATGTCCCGGCGGCCTTCTTCCGACAACAGCTCTCCATTGGCGGAAATTCCATATTGGTCTGTGACGATGAATGCCGCCTTGCCAAGGGGAGAAGGCCCGGGAAGGCACCTGTGAACGGGTGCAGCAAACCGGCCCGTTCAGCACCTTTCATCGCCTTGCACAGCAACCGCCGGTCAAAACAATACCCTGTGTCTGCAGTCCACAGAATATGAATCGAAAATATATGATAAAAATTACTATAACTAATAGAAAATGAAAAAGCAAGCACGATGAAAAAAATTGTCAGGAAAGACAAGAGATGCAAAATGAACCGGACAGCAATTAAGAGTGAGGTTGCGGGGGACGGAGAACAGGATAAAAAAACAATGTAGGTGCTCCGGCAACACTGCCCTCAGGGATCAGAAGGGGCAGATGCCCCCTTGGGGTCTTTGCCTTCAACCCCGTCAAACATCCTCAGGATCTCCTCCTTGTGTTTGGTACGGCAGAATACGGTCAGCATGTCTCCTGCCCGGAATACCGAGCTGCTGTCAGGAGTCAACACTTCATGCAAGCGCCTGATGGCCACAATGGATGTACTCTGGTGCAACGGCAGATCCGCCAATCTTTTGCCCACACACTCACTGCCTTTGCCGACAACCAGTTCAACAAAACCGATATCATCACCTAATCTGAGCAGCATGCGTTCCCGCATGAGATGCTGCTGCTGCTTGCGCATGATGCCAACCTGATAGGCCCTCAGGATATCGCTGCGGCTGATCAGTCCCACCAGCACATCGGGGTTCTGCCGGGAAACCACCGGCAGCCTGGCCAGATCACGGGGCGTCATCTTGCGGATGGCGGACCAGATCGGCTCATCAGGGAATACCGACAGCGGATCAGGGGTGGCCACATCCCATACCGTGACATCCTTCAGGGGAATATCCTTGCCCCGCATGGTGCGGTCAATATCTTGCAAGGTCCGTTCCATATCCTGCAGAGAGACCATGCCATAAAGTTTTTTATCCTGGCCGACAACCGGAAAGCCCTGCAGATGGGTTTCGTGAACAAGCACAAACACCTCAGCCAGGCTCTGGTCCCTGTCCACCGTGATCGGTGCGTAATTCATCACCTCTTCCACCATCACCCCCTGCATGATATCCAGGTCACGCCCCTGCTCAAAACGAATACCTTTCTTGGTCAGTTTGATGGTGTAAATGGAATCCGGGTGCAACCAGTGGGCGACAAAAGATGCGGTCATGCCGGCAGCCATGAGGGGCAGAATCAGCATATAGTCGTTACTCATCTCAAAAACGATGAGCATGGCGGTCAACGGCGCCCTGGCAGCGGCGGCAAATACCGAAGCCATGCCGACCAGCGCATAGGCGCCGATTTCTATCGGCAGTGAGGGAACCAGATACTTGACGCCATAACCGTAGGCACCGCCCAGCATGGCGCCGGTGAACAACGACGGGGCAAAAACACCCCCGGAATTGCCCGAACCCAGGGTAAAAGAGGTTGCCAGCGGTTTCAAGAACACCAGCATCAGGAGCAAACCGAAAGAGGCATTGCCCTGCAGCACCTGGGCAATAAAATCAAACCCGGAACCATATACATGCGGTACGTTGTCAAGCAGCGGCAGACCGAGTCTGGATTCATCGGGAAACACCGATACGAGGCTCGAGAGATGGGGATAAAAGAAGGCGAGTATACCGAGCAGCAGAGCTCCGACAGCAGGTCGGATCATCTGGGGGATCGGCAGGCCGTCAAAAAAATCCTCTGCCGCATTGAGCAGTTGAATGAAGAAAATAGCGACAAGGGCGGCGAGCAGGCCGAGAATAACATAGAGCAGAATTTCCCACGAAGAGTGCATGACATAGGCGGGAACAAAAAAGGCCGGCTTTCTGCCCAGAAAGAACTGACTGACGATGGAAGACGACACTGCGGCAATAACCACATTGCCGAAAACCGCCACCTGCATTTCACTGAGCAAAATCTCGATAGCAAAGGTTACTCCGGCGATAGGGGCATTGAAGGTCGCGGCTATGCCTGCGGCTGCCCCACAGGCAACAAGATTGCGGATCCGATCATCGGAAAGACTGAGCCACTGCCCCACGGTGGATCCCAAAGTCGAACCGACCTGCACAATAGGACCTTCACGCCCGGCCGAACCGCCGGAGCCGATACACAGGGCGGATGCAATAATTTTGGCAACCGCCACCCGGGGCCTGATCCTGCCGCCGCGCAGAATCAGGGCCTGCATCACCTCCGGCACGCCATGACCTTTGGCCTCGCTGGCGAAAAAAGCGATAATCGGTCCACCCAGCATGGCACCGACGACAGGAATAATGATGAACCAGATCCGGCCCAACCCCGGAAGCAAACCGGCAATTTTTCCAAAGGAAAGCTGATGGATAAAAGATATGAGATGAATAAAGCAGACTGCGGCCAGACCTGTGGCCGCACCGACGGCAACGGACAGCAACAGCAGCACCAAACCTTCCCGCGGTGCCAGCCGGTCAAGGAGTTTGGAAAAAAAATGGCTCTTTATACTCTGGCGCCCAAGCATGTCATTATAAAAAAACCGTTAAAATTTGCCGGGAAATGCCTGCGTTACAGTAGGGTACTAAGAAATCAACCCAGGTGCCAGAAGAAATAAACTGCGCAGGGGAAATTTCCCGGCAGCAATTTGCAGGTTCCCGGAAAAACAGAATATTTTCGAAATACCCTGCCAAACTTGTTGATAGCGCCGAGTGGATCAATTATCCTGAATTATCGGGTGTTGCCCGGGCAGCCTACCGGCAGCGGCGGACAAACCTGAAAACAGAGGTGGAGGAAGTGGGCCTGATCACGCTGATGCCCCGCAGCCCCCTGCAAGCAGAACTTCTCTTTTACCGGAACAGCCCGCTGTCCAGGAGGTTACGATCATGAGTCTTGTTTCCCGTTTTTTTGCCGGCAATGACGGTCTGGTCAGAGCATCGTTGAATTCCCCGCCCATTGCCATGGGTTCCATGGACCGTCAGGCAGTACGGCTCATCCAGATGGCATTGGTGGCCCTTGGGCACCCCATGCCGCGCTCCACCAAGCCGAACGGTACGCTTGACGGTATCTTCGGCGCGGAAACCCACAAGGGCGTGGTGGCGTATCAGCTGAAAAACGGGCTGTCCGCCGACGGGGTGGTGGGCAAGAATACCGTAAGCAGAATGGATGGGCAGGTGGCCAACGTTCTTCCCGATCCGCCGACCAATCCGGATTTGAAACTGCCGGCAAGCTACTATATTCCGCGGCCGGTGGAGCGCATGCGGCAGCCTGACAGCGCCTCGTGCTGGGCCACCTCGGCGACCATTCTTGAAAAATGGAACCATCCCGGGAAATTCAACAAGTATATCAATGAATGGCCGGTGCCGGAACAGATCGAGCTGGTATTGACCGAGGCAGGCAAGAACGTCAACGGCCGACCGCCGGATTATTTTGTCAAAGAATTTCAGAGGCAGAGGGGGCTGCGCACTGACGACAACGAGCTGCTTTACGTACAGGGACTGAAATTCACCAAATTCACCCCGCCCATGAGCCGCTTTTCCGATCCGTTCAACTGTTTCCGCGGGGCATATTCATGGATGGGTCTGCTGGCCTGGGCCAAACGGCCGCTGGCAGTCAACGTCGTGAGTTATCTGCACCTGTGGAACCACTGGCTGCTGATTACCGGCGTGGACCTGACCAGCTCCATGGGGAACCGGTTTGCCCCGAAGTCACAGTTCCCCTTCCTGAATGTGGGGATCATCCATTACTTTGATCCGTTCCACGCCAATCAGGCTATCATGTCGTCCGAAGACATGGATTATCTGGTTGGACCGCTGCCGAATTTCGCCTCACTTGCCGACCAGCACCGAGCGCGGGTGTTCTTTTAACAAAAAGATACAGGTTTCGATATTGCCGCTGTTGCGGGGCTGCTCCTTGACCGGCCGGCCCCTTTAAGGCATCTCCTTTCTGCCCAGAAATCTTCTGACCTTACCGGTGATCAGCTTATATCGATCAATGTTTTCCTGTATGGGGGAGAGATCCATGCCTTCCAAATGAGAGCTCAGGATGTTTGGATCAATTTGACGCTGCGCAGGATATATCACCGCAAAATTTTTTACCGGTAACGCGCTGGCGATTTTACGGGGCATGTCATCAAAGGCGCCCAGGTAGGAAAGAGTCCGTGGTCTTGCGCTTAGCATAATCAGCAGATCGTTGTTTGCGAGGTAAGCGCCGATTTCAGCTGTCTCCGGATAACAGTCTATTATCTTCACCTGATAATCCGCATGGCATTCGCAGCCATTTAACACCTGCTGCAGCTGGTCAAGGGATTTTTCCAGGCCCACATACAAAACCATACGCTTACAATTGTATGCAAGCGTATTGACGGCCTTTACCCATTCGTTGAAACCGTATTCGAACTCTGAAAACGGCGGCATGATGACGACAATATTGCCCCCGGCATTCAGGGCGGTATTCAGATGCACCAGTATGATCATCCGGTCGACTTTCGTAAGCAGGCTGTTGGGTGTGTCGCCAAAAAAATAGTCAAGAGTCGATTGTCTGCCTCTCCAGCCGATGACGATCTTGGTGATCATCATCTCCCCAGCCGCGCTTACAATACCATTCACGTCATTGACATCAACCCTTGATGAAGGGAAAAACAGATTTCTGCTTTTCCCCGACTGCTTAATAACTTTTTCCACGAGATCAAGTTTGTCCTTGATATTATTATCTGCCATCTGATTATCAGGAATGACCGTCAGGGGATAAATGGGCTCGCATGAATGGCTGTCGCGCAGGCAGGAAGCAAAGTCGAACAGTTTTTCTATGTTCTCAGGGTTGGAAACAGGCACAAGGATCTTCTCGTCCTGGTTTGCCTGCTCGCATTTACCGTTTTCCCTGCTCACGGCCAGCTTGCGGCCATAGATTTCCGTAACGAATGAACTCACCAGGCAGGTCACCAGAATGAGTAATATGGTACTGTTCAGTACGTTCGCATCCACCAGGCCGATTTTGAAACCAACCAAAACAACCGCCAGGATGGCTGCAGCATGCGCGCTGCTGAGACCGAATATGACGTTCCGCTCAATGGCGGTCAGCCGGAAGACCTGCTGCGTTACCCAGGCAGCCAGAAACTTGGTCGCTAATGCGACCACAATGAGCACTGCGGATAAATAAAGAACGTACCACCCCTTGAACAAGACACCCGGATCAACGACCATCCCCACGCTCACCAGGAAGAAAGGGATGAAAAGGGTGTTGCCGATGAAAACAATACGGCCCATCAGCACCGATGATTCGGGAATCGACCTGTTCAGGGCGAGCCCTGCAAGAAAGGCCCCGATGATAGCCTCGATGCCGATCAGTTCCGAAAAAAAAGCCGCCAGAAACACCATGGCCAGGACAAAAAGGTACTGGGTGCTTCCCTCTCCCTTGTAATTCCGGAAAAACCAGCGGGTAATCCAAGGCAGGCCAAAAAGGATTGCGAAGATAAACGCCACGAACAAAATCGACAACTGCCACAAATCGGCATTCGATTTATGCTGCGCCAGATTGGCGATAAAGGCGAGCAGCAGCAGCACCGCCGTGTCGGTTATGATGGTGCCGCCAATGGTTATGGAAACCGCCAGGCTTTTATTGATGCCCAGCCTGCTGGCAATCGGGTAGGCAAGCAAGGTATGCGTTGAAAACATGCTGGCCATCAGCAGTGCGCTGTAAAATGGATATTCCAGCCAGTAATAGCAGACAAAAAAACCTGAAACGAGGGGAATGAAGAAGGTGGCCAGTCCGAAGACAAGGTAATAACGATACTTCAGCAGACCCTGCATATCGAGTTCGAGGCCGGCAAGGAACATGAGATAGATGACGCCGACCGTGCTGAATATGCTGAAATTGATCACCCCCGATAAAAGATTCAAACCATAGGGCCCGACCAGCATGCCACAGAGGATCAGCCCGGCAATGCCGGGAATTCTCATCCTGCGGAAAATCAGTGGCGTAACCAAAATTATGAGCAATATCAGGAGGAAAATCTGTACCGGGTTTGTCAATGGAAAGGTAATATGGAAACCGTGTTGCATCGGTATGCCTGCAGTCCTCAGTGCGCTTCATCACAGAAATGGGAATATTTTCAACCTGTCCGCCCTGGAGAAGACAATGCCCGTTCATGAAGAAAAAAAATCCTTGCCCTCCCGCCTCATAATTCCAGATAAATAGTGGCTCCCTTGCCCGGCCCGGGGCTTTCGGCCCACAGCTTGCCGCCCAGGGCGTTCACCAGGATGCCCGCCAGGGGGAGGTTGAGACCGAAACCGGCCGGGCGGCGTTTTTCAGGCTCCAGCACAAAGGCCTTGAAGATATTTTTCAGGTCCTCCGGATCAATACCTTTACCCGAATCGGCTATGGATATTCTTGTTTTTCCGTTATGGCTCACGGCATCAATGACGATTTTTCCCCCGGGGTCTGAAAAACAGATGGCGTTGTCGATGACCGCGCCCAGCACCCGGTCAAGATATTCGGGATCCGCCCTGACCGTCATCCCCGGACTGACGCGGTCATCAACCGCGAGCGTGCGCCCTGCCAGCGCATCCTTCCTTTTGCCCAGCAGCCCGGCAAACGTTTCCTGCAGAGTGACCTGCCGCATGTCGGGTTTGAGGTTGCTGCCCGCCAGGCCGAAATAGGTCAGCAGGGTCTCCGCCAGTTTCTGGATACGATCCAGCGGGGAGTTGATTTCGTTGGTGAGGTAAATAAGAAAGGACATCTTGTTGCCGTCCAGCTGTTTGACCCGCTCATGGGCCTTGACCAGCTGGGCCGTCCTCTCCTGTACCATCTTCTCGAGATTTTCACTGTAATTTTTCAGTTCAACATTCTGCCTCTCCAGCGTCAGTTTCAACATCCTGTTTTCTATGCCCTTTTCAATGACATTCAGCAGCTGCTGCTGGTTGACCGGCTTGAAGAGGAAATTAAAGATATGGCCCTCGTTGATGGCCCGGACGATATCGTTTTTCTCCGCCTGGCCGGACAGGACAACCTTGCACACATCAGGATGTTTCTTGTGCAGCCGGCTGAGCAGCACGCTGCCCCGCATTTCCGGCATGAGCTCATCGCAGATAACGAGGTCCACCTGATTGTTATCAACAAAACCTTCGACTTCTTCAGGATTTTCAAAGGTATAAACGTTATACTTGCGCTTGAGCAGTATCCTGAGCTCAGTGAGAATGGGAAGTTCGTCGTCCACAATCACCACGGTATATTTCTCTTTACTGTCTTGCTGCATTATGTCAAGATTCATAGGGATTTTTCCCCTCCTTGTCGACGGCGGGTTTATCGTCACCCGACCAAGAAAATTTACCCTGTTTAGCCAATACACTCCGCTGCGGAAAAAATCCGCCACGGCAGTTACACAAAGAGCCGCACGGTAAAGCAGGCCCCTTTTCCCGCCTCACTTTCAACAATAATCTCCCCTCCGTGGGTATCAATGATCCGGTGACACAGATTCAAGCCAAGGCCTGTGCCGCTGCCGATGTCCTTTGTGGTGAAAAACGGATCGTAAATCTTGTTGATGATTTCCTTTTTGATGCCGATGCCGTTATCCTCGAAGCGGGCTTCGATGCATTTTCTCTTGACGTTGTGATAGGTGGAAATGCTGATCCTGCCCTCTTTCTTCGACAAACCCTTTTCCTTGATGGCATCCCGGGCATTCATGATGAGATTCATGAACACCTGCCCCATTTCCTGCGCCAGTCCCTGAAAGGGCGGGAGATGGGGAGCCAGATTCTTGACGATCTCCAGATCGTATTTGACCTGATTATGGGTGAGCACCACCGCATCGCTGACAATGGTATTCAGATCGCATGAACTGAAAACCTCCTCACTGTGGGCCATACGCTTGGTACTTTTGACGATGTGATCGATCCTCTCAACTGACTGGATGTTGCGACTGGCAATGTCATCGATTCCTTCCAGGACAAGGTCCAGGTCAAGCTCTTTCATCAAACGGCGGATACGTTCTCTCTCCTCAGCCAACTGGGACGGTTCGGCATCGAGATATTTCTTCAGATCCTTGATCAGTTTTTTCACGTACTCGATATTCATCTTCAAACCGTCCATGGAAAAGCTGATGGCCTGGGACGGGTTGTTGATCTCATGGGCGATGCCGGCAACCATGGTACCCAGCGAGGCAAGTTTCTCCTGCTTGATAATACGGGCCTGACTTTCCAGCAGGGCATCCTTGGCCATGTTCCGTTCGGTGATGTCCCTGACCATGGCGATAAAGAGGTGTTTCGGGCCGCGGAACATTTCGCTCAAGGAAATCTCCAAGGCGAAGTGCGTTCCGTCCTTTCTCTCTCCGGTCAGTTCGATGGGGGTGCCCATGGCTTTCACCAGCAGCGGCGTGACAACATGGTCCGTTATTTCTGCTTTCCTTTCATCACCAGCAGCTTTTACCAGGGTACCGATATGCCTGCCCAGCATCTCTGCCTGGGAATAACCGAACATTCGCGAGGCGGCGGAGTTACAGGACTCAATCCGCCACTGTTCATTCAAGGTGATCAGGCCGTCGAACATGTTTTCGATGATCGACCGCACCCGGATCTCAGCCTGCTCCCGTTCCCGAATGGATTCCGACAGGCGCTTGACGCCGAGGAAGGTGCCCATCAGGCCGAGAAACCAGAGGGTGCCATGGGCCATACAGAAGGTGAAGATATCCTGCTTGGACATGGCAAGTAGCGGCGCCATGGGAATGGAGACGCTGATCCCGCCTCTGATGTCTCCCTTTCTGTAACCCTGGGCAGTGGGGTGGCATTGCTGGCAGCCTGGTTCCGCCGGCATGGGACGCATGAGACGCAGATACTTTTCTCCGTCGATTTCCTCGACGGTATGCACGTCGTCAATGCCGTCTTCAAAGGTTTTCAGGGCTGCTGCTTCCCATGGGTCAGGGGCGTTTTCCGGGCGCAGGGGGTCGAGACTGGTGATATGGCCGTAAGGACCGGTGCCCTTGGGCCGCATCTCATAGATCTGGCGGATCAGATGCTCCGGGTTGACCAGGGTCAGGGACTTGCCGGACTCGGTGGTCGCCCGGTGGTCGGGAATGTCCTGCAGATGAGGATTTGGCTGGACATTCTCGCTTATCGGCACAAAAACCCCCTGGTGGCTTTTGGCCCAATTGTATAATATCAGGTCCTCGTCAAAGACCGTGGAGGCCTCCACCAGGGCTATCTTGGTCGTTCGCTGTTTGTGCAGCGTGATATTCCACGCCAGCGAGGCAAAAACAATAATCGTCCAGATGGCGGCCAGCTGCCAGCCGTAACGGCCGATCCCCTCATAGGTGATCTCTCTTTCAGCCTTGATCTCGTGATGTTTGCGCAGATAGCGCTCAAGGACGATGAACAGAGGGAGGGTGAACAGACAGGTGGTGCCGCCAACAATGAAATGCTCCACATCAAAATAGTGGATATCCGGATGAATGATCAGGTCCGTCAGCGAGCTGAGATTACCCAGCAGGACGATGATCATCAGGTAAAACAGCCCCCTGTATTTTATTGGATTCATTTCCTCATACCAGACAGATCTCTTTCAAGCCTCCTCAGTTAACCGGCTGGATGATGTCTCCGTAAGCCTTGATCTTACGGCGCAGGGTATCCTTGGAAATCCCAAGTTCGCGACAGGTCTGCATCGTCCTGAAATTGTTACGGGTCAATGCCGCGATGATGGAGTGCTTTTCAATCTCCTCCAGGGTCATGGGCTCACCGGTCTCGGGGTTCAGCTGCGCCTGGCCGGCCTCTGTTTTCTTCTGGAATTTCGCCGGCAGATGCTGGGGGAGGATGGGTCCCTTGCTGCAGAGGATGAAAGCGTATTCGATGATGTTCTCCAGTTCCCGGATATTGCCGGGATAATTATAGCGCATGAGAATTTCCAGTACCTCTTCGGAAAGGCCCTGCACTTCCTTGCCGCGCTGCCGATTGAACTTTTTGATGAAATATTCGGACAGCAGCGGCAGGTCCTCCATCCGGTCCCGCAGAGGCGGCACAATGATCTTGACGATGTTGAGCTGTCGATAAAAATCCTCCCGGAATTCATTATCTTCCACCAGCTCTTCAAGATTCTTGTTGGTTGCGGCGATAATTCGCACATCAGTGCCGACCGGCGTGTCCGAGCCAAGCGGCTCATAGGTTTTACTCTGCAGAACCTGGAGAAGCTTGGCCTGCATGGTCGGCGAGATATCACCGATCTCGTCGAGAAAAAGCGTCCCCTTTTCAGCGGTGGCGAAATAACCCTTCTTCTCTTGCTGGTCCTCGTAACAGCCCCCTGCCCTGCAACCAAAAAGCTCGGCCGCAAGAAGTTTGTCCGGCAGGGCGCCGCTGTTGACCGACACAAAGGGCATTATGCTTCTGTTGCTCTGCTTGTGGATGGCTCTGGCGATCAACTCCTTGCCGGTTCCACTTTCACCGACAATCAGGATATTGCTGTCGCTTCTGGCGAATTCCGGCAGGATCGCCAGGATATTCTGCATCAGGGGGCTGTTGGTGAGGATACCGGTCCGTTCCCGTTCCGCCGCCAGATAACTGCGCAGACTGTGAATTTCCGTGAGATCCCGGAAGGTCTCCACCGCGCCGATAATTTTACCAAACTCATCAACAAGGGCGGTGGCGCTGATACTCACGGAAATCTCCCGGCCATTCCTGTCGTGGATGATGATGTCGAACACATCGACCTTTGATTTGGTCTGCATCGCCTTGGCAAGAGGACAGTTCCCCTCGCAAACGCTGCCGTCAAAGACGTCCCTGCACCTCCGGCCGAGAACCTCTTCACTCCTGTAACCGGTAATGGCCTCTGCGGCCTTATTGAAAGAGGTGATCTTGAAGGCATGATCCACCGTGAAAACACCATCTCCTACACTATCCAGAATATACTGTCTCTGAATCGCACCGGTGTTGTCACGGAAACTCTCAACCCCGCCGATGATTTTTCCGGTGGCATCCAACATGGGAGCAGCCCGGACACTGACCGGCAGAACACGGTGGTCCGCCGTCTCTACATAAAAACATTCCTCCACATGGGGCTTGCCGGTCCTGATCGCCTTGGCAAGGGCCATTTTGTCCACCGGGATATTGGCCCCTTCCTGCCGGAGAACATCGGCAAAAAATTTACCGAGCACCTGCTCCTGCTTGAAGCCCGTTATCAGCTCTGCCGCCCTGTTGAACAGGGTGATCTTGAAGTCCATGTCCACGGTTAAAACACCGTCAAATACACTGTCCAGAATCAGCTGCCGATGGAAAATCTCCGTAATTTCCTGAAAAGACTGGACTCCTCCGACAATATCGCCACTGTTGTCCACCAGCGGCGAAGCGCTGACCAGCACCGGCACCAGCCTGTCTCCCACCTTAAGATGGCGGGTCAGTTTGAGCAGCGGCTGTCCTTTTCCCAGAACTTGGCCGACGATACAGAAGTCCTCACGCAAAGATGAAGCAAAAAGGTCTTTGCAGGTCTTGCCCAGGGCTTCATCCTCGCTGATACCGGTGATGCTTTGGGCCGATTTGTTGAAGGAGGTGACTTTAAGAGCAGGGTCAACGGTAAACACCCCCTCCGTCAGGTTGTCCAGGATGAGCTTACGTTGGATGGCATCGCTGAAGATGGCGGAGGACAGGCGCTGTAATGTACTGATGACATTCGAGAGTTTGTCGTCTTGTATCATCTGGTCAGGGCCCTCGCTTGCTATGAAATATTGCCGCAGCAATATCTTTTGAGAAATAAAAAAAGAGCGTGATGTATAGCAAATAAAGCATTTTTTTACAAATTTTGCAAGGTGGTTGTCTGAGGTAAAATGCCGCCCATAACACACAGAAGAATTACATATTCACAATTGCCGGTTTACCTGAAAGCAGCAGGCATGAAATCATTCCCACCTTTTTTTGCCCTCTGCTGATTGTTGCGGCGATGATATCAAAAAAATTGCGTAAAGCGTGGTATCCATGATGCGAAGAGAATCAGGATGGGATATATTGTCGTTTATGCCGTCATGATCGAATGGTGTGTGGGCAGGTTATGGTCGGCAATGACTGCCCTCACCATCATTTACTGCTGGAGTAACACATGGGTAACTGAAAACAAAAACAGACGATATCTCCGGGCGGGATAAAAAATATCTGGATTACAGTGAAACCTATTATAATCGGCATTGCTGCTCTCTGTTTGCTGGCGTGGCTTGTCAGTCTGTTGTAGAAAACTCAATCTGTTCATGGCAATTCGACGGCATCAGGGCAGCATTCTCTGCCATGGCCACGGATGCGACGGAAACTACCGCATGCAACCTCATTGACTTACCGGCACAAGGAGAAGAACTCATGTCAGAACAATTCAGAGACAAAGCTTTACCTCTAAACCAGGAAGGCGTGGCCGAGGTTGTCGATCGCCTGCAGGTCACGGTTGCAGAGTTGTGGGCAGTACTTAATGTTGAGACACGCGGCTGCGGCTTTCTGGCCGACCGGCGGCCGATGATTCTGTTTGAACGCCATATTTTCAGCCGCGAAACCGATCATCAGTTTGATATTTCCCATCCCGACATCAGTAACCGCAAGGCCGGCGGCTACGGGGCCGGTGGCGGCGCCCAGTATGAACGGCTGCAACGCGCCCTGGCTCTTGATCGCAGGGCAGCCCTTCGCAGCGCCTCCTGGGGTATCGGACAGCTCATGGGTTTTAATGCGGAAATTGCCGGGTATGCAGGGGTGGATGAAATGGTGACTGCCATGCAGATCTCTGAAAATCATCAGCTACTCGGAATGGCCGGCGAGATCACCAGCAACAGGCTCGACCGCTCCCTGCGCGCCCATGACTGGGCAGCCTTCGCCCGTGGCTACAATGGCCCTGAATATGCGAAAAACAGCTACGATACGCGACTCGCAGCCGCTTATCAGAAATACACCCTGGGCCCTCTGCCTGATCTGATTGTCCGGGCCGGCCAGATCTTTCTCATGTATCTCGGTTATCATCCCGGTTCCATTGATGGCGTTTCAGGCCGCTTTACCCGCTCAGCCCTGAACGAATTTCAGGAACGGCACGGGCTGCCTTTTACCGGTGAAATCAACGAAGAACTGCTTGAGATACTTAGGCTTGAAGTTGAAAAACTTCCAGCCTGAAGGCGATCGGCAAGGTTGAGCCTCACCCGGGTTGGGCCTGTCACTGAAATACATCTTTTCAACAGGCAGATACAGCCTCAGCGATGGTTTAAAAACATTATCGTACCATGCCGGTGATTAATACTTGAAAATTATCTGCTACAGCATTATTTACTATTTTTTTTAATATCGGGATTCCAGTGAATTGCCGATAAGGATAGTTGACAATCTGCTTCCGGCGTTGGCTTACCATCTCAGAACCGCCGGAAGCGTCCCTGCGTTTCGTTGAAAATGAGATGGGACAGGATCAAAAGAAAGGAAATGAACATGGCAAAAAAATCCTTGGGTTTTTTATTAAGCATCCTCCTCACGCTGGTGTGCTGCGCCGGATGCGGGGGAGATTTGCAAACCAATGATAACAGCCCGGATAAAAAATCAGAGTCCGGGGCCGGCAAGGCACAAGCCGCAGTGAAAAAAATTATTGAACCCAGTCAACTTATCAGCAGGATAGAGGCTGAATCATTTACCCGCGAAAAACTGCAAGAAGCCCAAAATGATGAGAAACAGGCGGTCGGCATGAAAAAATGCTTCTACGGGGCCGCCAGCGGGGATTCCGGCAATTTTTTCCAGATCAGCGTCCAACAGTCGCTTTTCATGCCACAAACTGCGCTGGAATCAGGGCAGAATCCAAAAACCATATTTGAGAACACCAAAAAAATTCTTTCCGATGGCCGGATTGATCTGAAAGGACTCGGCGATGATGCATTCATCGGGACCATCGCCCTGCATATCCTGAAAGACGACTACTATATCACCATAAGATTAGGAAATCCAAACGGCAAGGAGAACAGAAAAGAGCTTGAAGCAGCCGGCAGAAAGGCACTTGAGAACCTGCAGTCTCTGCTGATATGACAGAGGGTGCTTATTGCCCTTGCCCCTTTAGAAAACAGGGATGGCCCGCGAGCCGCCGCAGGGTATTCGCCGCATTCGCATGGTGCGGCTGAACCATGGCAAACGATTCCGCCGCCACCCTGCCCGCCGTTTCCGGCGCATCACCTGCAACAAGCCATTACCAGGCCAGCTGAAGCTGGTCGCAAGGAGAATTGCCATGTCAGAGCGCAAGATACCAAGCAAACTCTATCAGGAGCTTACCGGCCTGTTTCCCGAGGCCATGGCGGCGCTGGAAAACCTCGGTTCAACCGTGCGCCGCTCTGGTCCGCTTGATGAAAAAACAGCACAGCTGATCCAGCTTGCCGGTGCCGCGGCAGCCCAATCAGAAGGCTCCGTTCACTCCCATACCCGCAGAGCGCTTGAGGCCGGGGCCAGCAGGGAAGAGATCTATCATGCCCTGCTGCTGCTTGTTTCGACCATCGGCTTTCCCAAGGTTACGGCCGCTTTCTCCTGGAGCAAAGATGTCCTGGACAGGCCAGACCAGAAATAGGCGCTGAAGATCCGATTTGCTGATCCGCTGTTGCCCCTTCATCCCTGCACCGGGCATATCGTCCATCGCCTTATCATTTTTCATTCGCCCCTCCCGGCGCAATTGAATATGTTAGCCAGCCGACCATATTGATTGACAGTTAATGCTTTTATGGTTTGAAAATCAAAAAAAATCATATACAACAGATAGTGTAGAACTTTTACGGATTATATCGGTACAGTAACCGACAGTCGGCAGGGGTGATCAACCCGGCAAAAAGGATCCATCCGCAAGACAGGCAGCCAGCCGCGGACCATGCGGATGGCGACAGATAAAAATAAATGACAAGGGGGTGTTTCGATGAGCATGATGCAGGAGTTCAAGACATTTGCCATGAGAGGCAATGTGGTTGACATGGCAGTTGGTATCATTTTGGGTGGCGCCTTCGGGAAAATCGTTTCCTCTTTTGTTGCCGACGTCATCATGCCGCCCATCGGGCTGCTCATAGGCGGGGTAAATTTCACGAGCCTGTCAGTAACCATGAAAGAGGCCGTCGGCGACGCCGCGGCCGTCACCCTCAATTACGGAAAATTCATTCAGTCAGTCGTGGATTTCCTCATTATCGCCTTTACCATATTCATGGTTATCAAGATAATGAATAAGATGAAGAAAAAGGAAGAGCAGGCGCCGGCATCGCCTCCCCCGCCGTCAAACGAGGAAACTCTGCTGACGGAAATCAGAGATCTTCTCAAACAGAAATAGCTTGCATAGTATAACGGCTGAATCGGGCAAAGCTTTCAGGGGACAGATATGGCTGCGGACACAAACCTGCCGGCGGTGAAACAACAGCTCAAGGAACTCATCCAACAACGCGCCTATAAGAGAAACAGCGTTTTCAAAACACCCTCCGGGGTGGTGAGCACTTTTTTTGATTTTCTTGAAATTTCCCTCAAACACAAGGGAATACAACTGGCTGGCGAGGTTGTATTCTGTGAAATCAGGGATCTTGACATTCAGGCGATCGGCGGTCCGTCCCACGGGATTGTATCCATCCTGTGCCGGGCCGCCTTTCTTAGAGAAATCGGGGTGTTCTATGTCCGTGACAGCATCAAGAAGGAGGGAAATATCCATGCCCCGAAGTGGATAGAATCACGCATCAAGGGTGGAGACAGGGTTGCCATTGTCGGTGACGTGGTATCATCCGGCAGCCAGATTATCCGTGCCGTACAACAGGTCATGCAACTCGGCGGTGAGATCAAAAAAATTATCATCATCATCGACACCCAGGAGGGAGGCGGGATCGAAAAAATTAATCAGTTCCTGCATACAAACATGCTGGACATCCCGATCAAAGTCATCTTCACCCGAGATGAACTGGCCACTGATACAACCTCCCCGTAAAACAAAACATGTCGGCAAATTAGCATGCAAAGGGCCACTGCTCCTTATCCTGTTCCATAGTCAATTTTATGCACCAATTTTTCCAGCTCCATGAAGCGGCAATCCTGTGGCTGACCGGCTTGTCGACAGTCACCTTTATCGGCACCCTGATCATCGTGCCATTACTGGTGATCCGCATTCCATCCGATTACTTCGCCCACGCCACGCGTCATCGTGCTCCCTGGGCGACGCACCATCCCTTTGTCCGCGGGGCATTGCTCTTAACCAAAAACCTTGCCGGTTATGTTTTCGTACTTGCCGGCATTCTCATGCTGGTTCTTCCCGGCCAGGGACTGCTGACCATTCTCATGGGCGTCATGCTGCTTGATTTCCCGGGGAAATACCGGTTTGAAAGGTGGCTGGTGACCCGCCGGCCTGTTGCAAAATCAATCAACTGGCTCCGTAATCACGCCAGGCGCACCCCGCTTAATCTTGATGCTTGGGGATAATGCTGCAATCACTGACCAGCCGCTGGCAAAGATCCGCCAACGCAAGCGGACAAACCTGCCCACGCAGCCATGACACAGGTGATGCCACCCTGCTGGCCTTCGCCGGGGTACAGAAAGCTCTTGCCTGATTATCTCCCTGGCTGACATCTGGGAGGCCCTGCCGGAAAAACTGATCATCCCGAGCAACTCTTCTCGCCGCAGCTGGGCCTTTCGCGGACGGGGAACCATGACTCGGCAATACCGTCCGGATGATATCGCTTGATTTATCCGGCAAGAGATGATGAGATATCTTTAACAGTGTAGCTGTTTCGCAAATGAGAAAGATAGGCAAAATATTTGTTTTGCCAGGGAGGAAAGTTCCATGAAAGTATTCGTTGTTTACTACTCAATGTATGGCCATGTGTACAAAATGGCGGAGGCCGCGGCCGAGGGGGCTCGATCCGTGTCAGGGGTTACGGCTGAACTGCGCCGGGTCCCTGAAACACTCCCGCAGGAAGTGCTTGAGAAGATGGGCGCTCTGCAGGCACAAGAGCAGCAGCGTCACATTCCGGTCTGCACTGTTGACGATCTGGGTTCCGCCGATGCCGTAATTTTCGGCACACCCACCAGGTTCGGCAACATGTGCGGCCAGATGCGGCAGTTTCTCGACTCCACAGGGAAGCTGTGGATGTCCGGCGCCTTGGTCGGCAAAGCGGGAAGCGTCATCGCAAGCTCCAACACCCAGCACGGCGGCCAGGAATCGACAATCCTAAGTTTTCACATCACTCTCCTGCATCAGGGCATGGTGGTGGTCGGGCTGCCCTACACCTTTAAAGGTCAGATGACCAGCGATGAGATCAGCGGCTGTTCGCCCTATGGCGCCTCAACCGTTGCCGGGCCGGACGGCAGCCGGTCGCCCAGCGACAATGAACTCGCTGGAGCCCGTTTTCAGGGTGCCCATGTTGCGGAAATCGCAAAGAAACTCTGCGCTTGACCCAGGGGGCACCCCCCCCATCGGTTCATCACAGCGTCCGCAGATAAATTGTTCATCAAAAGGTAAAATATGCGTGGTTATGGAGATTGGTGCTGGTGGCCGGGCAATTGGTTCGGCGGCGGCCTGTTCATGGTTCTCTTGTCAATCCTGCTGATCTTTCTTCTTGTCTCACTTATCAGAAATATGGGCGGTAAATCCTCCCGCCATGCAGATGCGCTTGATATTCTGAAGAGAAGATATGCTGCCGGTGAGATCAGCAAGGAACAGTTCGACAATATGAAAAGGGATATTCTGGACTGATCAGCCTGCTGCAAGCAATGCATGGCGCGGAAACCGTTCACGGGTAAATAATCAGCACCTCGTTTCCCCATCGGCCTTTCAGCGATCCACCCGACAAACTTTTCAAGGTGCCGTTCACATGAAACTGATCACATCTCATCTCTTTAATGAGCTGCTTGTCCAGGCTGGTGCAACCGCCAGAAAACGGACCAATCACAACATCCATGAATCAGCAGCCGATCCCGTACAGCGGCTTTTTATCGCCGCAAGACTTGGTTCCTATTTCCGTCCCCATCGGCATACAGGCAAAAGCGAATTTGCCCTGGTCATCCGCGGACTTTTTGATGTGCTTGTCTTTGACGATGAAAGCCGCTTGACCCACCGGATCACCATCGGGCCCGGCGCTAATGTGTTTGCCTTTGACCTGCCGTCGAACATCTGGCATTCATGGATTGCCCGGGCTGATGAATCGGTGTTTTTCGAAACAAAGCAGGGACCCTATGATGCAGAGACGGCGGCGCAATACGCCCCATGGTCACCGGCCGAGGGAACGCCGGAGGTCAATGCCTTTTTTGCCCGCCTGCAGCATGCCAGAGTCGGAGATTACGTTGCCTGACAGCAGCCCCGCCGGTTTAGGAGCCGTGCAAAAATAACCTGTACGATCCTGCCTCGCCTTTACGGCTCCTTATGCCGTCTTGACATGACTAAATGTTCAATTTGTTTTTGCTCAACGGCTTACAGAAATGGCTTGGCGATAAAATAGCAACCAAGCCCCGCGATCACTACCCCCGCTCCCTTGCGGAACCACAGGCTGCCCCGGCCGAAGAATGCGCTCGCCATCAAACGTTGCACCGCGGCGGTGGAACTGCCGGCCACGGCAATGGGCAGACAGTGGCCGATGGCAAAGAGCAGGATGAGCAGCACCCCGGTCAGCACCTGTTGCTGCACGGTGATGATGGCCAGAATGGGGGCAATGAAGCCGAAGGTGCAGGAACCGGAGAGCACCCCGTAGGCCAGCCCCAGCACAAAGGCGCCCCTGTGCCCTTTCAGCCGCAGCCGGCCCAGGGCGCCGCCGGGCAGGGAACAGCTTTTGGCCAGCCCCAGCATGTCCAGGGCCACCCACAGCAGGACCAGCCCCACGGCAATGGCCCACCAGGGACCGACATCGCCCAGCATCCGGCCCAGCCAGGCGCAGATAATGCCCACCAGGGTAATGGTGACGAAAAGCCCGGCGCTGAACAGCACCGCATACCAGACCGCCTGCCGGCCCTTGATGATCTGATCCTGACCACCCACATAGGCCACCACCAGGGGGATGGAGGCCAGGTGGCACGGACTGAGTAATACGCTGATCATCCCCCAGACAAAACAACCCAGGGCGGCAATGGCGGTCCCACTGGTGATCCATTCGTTGACAAGCAGAAAAACGGCATCCATCTCCGCTTACCTCTTCTCGGGTTCCGCGACCCCCATCTCTTTCAGTTTGGCGACAATCCCCTCTTCAGCCAGAAACCCTTCGTGCCGGTAGATCTCCTTGCCGTTTTTGTCATAAAATATCTGGGTGGGGATTGAGCGGATAGCGAACCTTTGCGACTGGCTTCTGTCCTCCCACACATCGATAAAGACGATGGCGGCCCGGCCCGCATATTCCTTCCGCAGCTTGTCAAGAATCGGCGCCATCATCTTGCACGGGATGCATTTTCCTGCCCCGAGATCCACCATGGTCACCATGTCCTTCACCGGGATTTCCTGCTGAACAGCCCCGGCAGGACCGATTAACAACAGACTTATTGCAAAAATGATATATCCCAACATCCTGCTTTTCATGTTTTTTTCTCCCTTGTTGTGCAAATGCATCACCGTCTGCGGCATTGACTTGCTCTGCCGGTTGATTATGCGGGCCTTATCCTGCTCGCCGGAGATCTTTTGACATATTGTTGTTGCCCGGGTTCATATTTTCAGGGTCCTGATGAAATCACGGATCTCATCCCGCACCCGGCGGTAGTGGCCAAGGGCCACCTCTTCGCTCGCCGCACCGGCGGCAAGCTTGGGCGGGTCATCGAAGCCGTGATGCACCACCCTGGTGGGGCCGGGGAAAAACGGGCAGTGCTCGTCGGCATGGCCGCACACCGTGATGACCAGATCAAATTCCTGCTCCTGCAGATCGGTTACCAGTTTGGAGTGCTGGCCGCTGATGTCTACCCCGGCCTCGGCCATCACCCTGACCGCCAGGGAATTGAGCCCATGAACCTCGATGCCGGCGGAAAACGGCATGATATCCTCCCCGCGCAGCTGCCTGGCCCAGCCTTCCGCCATCTGGCTGCGGCAGGAGTTGCCGGTGCAGAGAAAGAGTACCTTTGTTTTTCTCGACATATCCGCACCTTATTTCAGCCAGGAGAGCACGTCCTTTTTGGACGGCACCTTGCCGGTGCATCTGATCTTGCCGTCAATCACCACGGCCGGGGTGGCGAAGACCCCCAGTTTGGCGATGGCGTTGAAATCGGATACCTTCTCGACATTTGCCGCAATACCCGCTTCGCCAAGCGCTTCAATGACCACTCTTTCCGCTTCATGACATTTCGGGCAGCCAGGCCCGCATACCTTGATTTCCATGATATTCTCCTTGGTTACTCTGAGTTTTTAATCCAGCAAAACTGTTTTTAAAAAAACGTTCCGTAAATCATCCCGCTGATGGTGGCCATGACAATCACCAGACTGACAAAGACCACTGTTTTCCTGGTGCCCATGATGGTGCGGATCACCAGCATGTTGGGCAGACTGAGCGCCGGGCCGGCCAGCAGCAGGGCCAGGGCCGGTCCCTTACCCATGCCGCTGCCGATCAGCCCCTGCAGGATCGGCACTTCGGTAAGGGTGGCGAAATACATGAAGGCCCCGGCAAAGGAGGCAAAGAAATTGGCCAGCAGAGAATTACCGCCCACGGCCCGGCTGACCCAGGTAGAGGGAATCAGGCCCTCCTCTCCCGGCCGGCCGAGCAGAATGCCGGCAATGAGCACCCCGAACAGCAAAAGCGGCAGAATCTGTTTGGCAAAGCCCCAGCTTTCCCTGAACCAATCCCCTGTCTCATCCTCCCTGGGGCTGATCACTGCACTCAGGCCGACAACGCCTGCCACAAAGGCCAGAGTTGGATGACCTGAGAAGAAAAAGGCAAAAACAAGTACAGGGACAGCGGCCAGCACCACCTGCCATTTCGGCAGGCCATACCAGAACATGAGCATCAGGCCGAGGATGGCGGCAAAGATGCCGGTGATCAGCCATTTATCCGCATAAATCGCCTGCCAGAGGCCGACGGGCTCGACGGGCTTTCCCCAGTTGGCAAAAACCAGGATGCCGATCATGGCGGCGAAATAAAGACCATTCTGCCACAGCGGGCGCGTCACCTCCGGTTCCGGCATGGCCGCCTGGGCCTCGATTTTTTCCATTTCTTCCTTTCTGAAAAAGAAATGCATGAGCAGGCCGATGATCACGCTGAAGGCGATGGCCCCCACCGCCCTGGCAATGCCCAGCTCAGGACCGAGAATGCGGGCCGTGAGAATAATGGCCAGAATATTGATGGCCGGGCCGGCATAGAGAAAGGCGGTGGCTGGTCCCAGGCCCGCCCCCATCTTATAGATGCCGGCAAAAAGCGGCAGAATGGTGCAGGAACAGACCGCCAGAATAGTACCGGATGTTGATGCCACGCCATAGGCCAGCACCTTGTTCGCGCCGGCCCCGAGATATTTCAACACCGAGGCCTGGCTGACAAAGACGGCAATGGCGCCGGCGATGAAAAAAGCCGGGATCAGACAGAGCAGCACATGCTCCCGGGCATACCATTTGACCAGGTGCAGGGACTCCATCACCGCATTATCAAAGCGTAAATTTCCCACCGGCAGGTAATAGCAGCCGAGGAAAACCGCCACGATCCAGCCCAGGGGCTTCCATTCTCTCTTCCAGTCCATGATCACACCTCCAGCTAACATGCAAACGTACGCAACAGCTAACGTTTGGCAGAGCGGATTTTCTTCATCTATAAAGGGTCTCCGTCATCCCTCAGCACCTCGTCCGCCACCCGGCGGACGGCGGCCAGGCATCAGCGGCCTTGGGGATTGCTGGCGGTACAGTTGCAGATCCCGGCCCTGGACGCTGCCATGATCCGTTCCATGATAAGCGACCGCCCATATCTGCCGGCATCCTCCAGGATATCCTGCCTGGAATAGCCGAAGCAGTAACAGACCAGTTCTTTTCCCTGCGACATGAAATCTCCTCTCCCGGCCAAGCCGGCATGACCATTACAGCCCCAATTTTTTCGCCTGTTTTTTTTGGCATTTCATGCGGCGGCATGATCAGGCGGCGCAGGTCCGCTCCCGGTTCAATTGGGGCAACCTTGCCACCAGCTCCCGGATCTGCGGTTCGTCATCGAGCCAGCCCTTGAGATTACCCAGCATCACCCGGGCGTACTCGGAATCCTCACCCATACTCAACCGATAGATGATCCACGAACCTTCCTTGCGATAGTCAACCAGCCCGGCCTCTTCCAGAATTTTCAGGTGTTTGGAAACCGTGGGCTGCGCCAGGCCGAGCAGCTGCCGCAATTCGCAGACACAGAGTTCCTTGACGCCAAGGATTTTGATAATCTTCACCCGGCTGGGATCGGACAGGGCCTTCATCACACGGACAAACCGTTTCATGTTTTCCTCCTCATTAATTATCATATTGCCATATGGCTATATGTATTTCAATTTTCATTTTCTGTCAAGAGAAGCCGCAATTTTTTTTACTGAAAGAAACAGACTTGACATATCCGCCTATGCGGATATATGGTAAACATCATGAAAGAAACGGTCAAACTTTTCAAGGCCCTGTCCGAAGAGGTTCGGTTGCGGATTCTCGGCCTGCTCTTGCATGGCGAGCTGTGTGTCTGTGACCTGATGGCGGTGCTTGATCTGCCGCAGTCCACCATTTCCCGCCATCTTTCCTACCTGGCCAATGCCGGCTGGCTGGCCGGAGAGCGGCGGGGCATCTGGATGTATTACCGTCTTATCAAGGATAACGGCGGCCTCCAGCAGGATCTCATGGCTGTCCTGATAAAACATCTGGCAGAGCTTCCGGCAGTTGGCAGGGACCATGCCAGGCTGGAGCAATACCGGCAGACAAAAAAAACCTTAACCTGTGGCTGAGTTGTAAAAAATTACCACAGAGAGCACAGAGCCCACAGAGATAACGAACAGTAATGAAAAAGTTCTCAGTGATCTCCGTGTGCTCAGTGGTGAAAAAAGGAACTTATCAGCATGGAACAACAACAGAAAAAGCTTTCCTTCCTTGATCGTTTTCTCACCTTCTGGATCTTTCTCGCCATGTTTACCGGCGTGCTCATCGGTTATCTCTATCCGCCCGTCCGCGACGTCATCAATACCTTCCAGGTGGGCACCACCAATATCCCCATCGCCATCGGCCTGATTCTCATGATGTATCCGCCCCTGGCCAAGGTGCGCTACGAGAAGCTGCACGAGGTCTTCCGCAATGGCAAGGTGCTTTTGCTGTCGCTTGTGCAGAACTGGATCATCGGCCCCATCCTCATGTTCGGCCTGGCCATCGCCTTTCTTTCCGGCCATCATGAATACATGGTGGGCCTCATTCTCATCGGCCTGGCCCGCTGCATCGCCATGGTCATTGTCTGGAACGACCTGGCCTGCGGCGACCGGGAATACTGCGCCGGGCTGGTGGCCTTCAACTCCATCTTCCAGGTGCTCTTCTTTTCACTCTACGCCTGGATTTTCATCACCATCCTGCCCCGATGGTTCGGTATTGCCGGGGCGGTGGTGGATATTTCCATGGCCGAGATCGCCAAATCGGTTTTCATCTATCTGGGCATCCCGTTCATCGCCGGCATGCTGACCCGGTTCATCGGCGTGAAGGCCAAAGGGGAGGAATGGTACCAGGAAAAACTGCTGCCGAAAATCAGCCCCCTGACCCTGGTCTTCCTGCTCTTCACCATCCTGGTCATGTTTTCGCTCAAGGGCGAATACATCGTGCAGCTGCCGTTTGATGTGGTGCGCATCGCCATCCCGCTCACCATCTATTTCCTGGTGATGTTCCTGGTTTCCTTTGTCATGTCCATGAAGGTGGGCGCCACCTATGAACAGTCGGCCACCCTTTCCTTTACCGCCGCCTCCAATAATTTTGAACTGGCCATTGCCGTGGCCATCGCCGTGTTCGGCATCGATTCGGGCCAGGCCTTTGCCGCGGTGATCGGCCCCCTGGTCGAGGTGCCGGTATTGATCAGCCTGGTCAATGTGGCCTTCTGGTTCAAGAGAAAATATTTTCCTTATGCCAAGGAAACTCCCACCGGGGTCTGTCATGTCAGCTGCGAGCCATAACAAGGCTTAAGCATACGAAAAAAGGAGAAAACCATGGAAATGAGTGTTGATGTGAAAATTTTAGGCCCTGGCTGCAAAAGATGTATCGAGATGGCGAGTATTGTCCGGCAGGTGGCTCAGGAAACTAAAATTCCGGTGAATATTGAACACATTGCAGAAATTGATAAGATCGCGGAATACAGGGTGGCAGCCACGCCGGCCCTGGCCATTGGCGGGGATGTGAAATGCGAAGGCAGGGTGCCGGCCCCCCAGGAAATTCTGGTCTGGCTGAAAAAAATCGTGGGGGAATATTGATGGCAGCGCTTCTTTCCGGCTGGACCAGGGAAATCACCCGGGCCGAGTGCCGGCCCGAGGCGCAAACCGTGCACTGCATCGCCAGGCTCAACGAGAATATCGGCGCGGTGATTCCCTATCTCAATGCGGTGCTGGGCGGTTACACCTGTATCAAGGACCCGCCTTCGGTCACCTTCCGCAGCCAGGGCAAACTGATCTCCGTCCACGCCGACCACATCGCCATCAATGCCAACCGGGACGAGGAGGAAGCGGAAAAAATCCTGCAATGGCTCAAACGGGAGATTAACAACGCCTGGGAGAGGCGTGACCAGATCACCCCGAGTTATGATGCGGCTCCCAGGCCGCGGGTAATCGATATTTTGAAACTGCTGCCCAAGACCAACTGCAAGAAATGCGGGCAACCGACCTGCATCGTCTTTGCCTCCCTGGCAGTGGAGGGCGGCAAGGGCGCCGATGACTGCCCGGAGCTTACGCCCCCCCAGAAGGAAAAGCTGCGGGAGTATCTTGGTCAATTCCGTTTTGAATGACGCAACTTTCAGAAGTCAGGAGACAGAAGTCAGGAGACAGAAGGAGCAGAAGACATCTGAATCCTCTGGAGAGAAAAAAACAACTGGCGGCAGACCGAGACCGCCGAGGAGGTTATAATGGACAAAGCAGATCATGACGAAATTCGCGGAGCGGTCCGGGAAAACTACGGGAAAATCGCCGCCGCGACCGCCGGCGGCTGCGGCTGCTCTTCCTCCGCCTGCTGCAGCGCGCCGGCCGGAGCGACCGCCGTGGATATTTCCCTGCAGCTCGGATACTCCCATGCTGAGCTGAGCGGGGTGCCGGAAGGTGCCAACATGGGGCTTGGCTGCGGCAATCCGCAGGCCATCGCGGCGCTGGCGCCCGGCGAAACCGTGCTCGATCTCGGCAGCGGCGGCGGTTTTGATTGCTTTCTGGCGGCGCGGGCCATTGGCGAAACGGGCCAGGTGATCGGCGTTGACATGACCCCGGAGATGATCAGCAAATCTCGGGAGAATGCACGGAAGGCAGGTTTTGCCAACGTCGATTTCCGGCTGGGTGAGCTGGAGAATCTGCCGGTGGCCGACGGCATTGTCGATGTGATCATCTCAAACTGCGTGATCAACCTCTCGCCTGAAAAGCAGAGGGTTTTCAGGGAGGCCTTCCGAGTCCTGAAACCGGGCGGCAGACTGGCGGTGTCCGATGTGGTCAGAACAGCCGAGATGCCGGACATCGTCAAAAAGGACCTGGCCATGCACACCGGCTGCATTGCCGGCGCCTCCTCGGTGCCGGAACTTGAAGCAATGTTGCGCAGCGCCGGTTTTGCGGACATCCGGATCGGACCGAAGAACGAGAGCCGGACCTTTATCCGTGACTGGGCGCCCGGCACCGATATCGAAAATTATATCGTTTCCGCGGTTATTGAAGCGATAAAGCCGGAAGAATGACTTTTCTTGCGGTTTTCAGGTTGCCAGGGTACCATGACTGCACAGCAGCCCCGGCAGCGGATTGGGCATGATAATTTCGCCCCGTGCCCCAGGCTGCTGCCTTCCCCACTCTCCATGGAGCCCGCAAAATGGCCCTGCTTGACATCAACCATATTTCCTATCAGGCCGGCACTGTCCGCATCATCGATGATCTCTGCCTGGCAATCCAGGATTCCGAGATCCATGCCCTGCTGGGGACCAACGGCACGGGCAAGAGCACCCTGGCCTATCTCATCGTCGGCTGTGAAGGCTACCGGCCCACAGCAGGCTCAATCATCTTTGCCGGCCGGGACATCACCGGCCTGCGGATTCATGATCGGGCCCGGCTCGGCATCACCATGGCCTGGCAGGAGCCGGTGCGCTTTGAGGGGATCGCGGTGGCCCACTATCTCACCCTGCGGAACAAAGAGCTCGATCCAGCCCTCTATCTGGACATGGTGGGTCTGCAGCCCGCTCTTTACCTGGACAGGATGGTTGACAGCTCGCTCAGCGGCGGCGAACGCAAAAGAATCGAGCTGGCCTCGATTCTGGCCCTGCAGCCGAAAATCGCCATCCTCGATGAGCCGGACTCCGGCATTGATATGCTCTCCACCCGGGACATCATCAATGTGATCAACACCTTCAAAAAAATCGGCTCCGCGGTGCTGCTCATCACCCACCGCGAGGAGATTGCCCTGAGCGCCGACCGGGCCTCGCAGATCTGCAACGGCAGAATCGCCTGTTCCGGCACCCCGCAGGAGGTGGTGGCCTTCTACAAAGCAAAACATTGTCTGGTCTGTGACAACAGGGGGTGTATTGATGTGCGCCCTTGAACAACTCATGCAGGCATTTGGCGATGCCGGCGGCGACCGGGCCATCCTGGCTGACAGCGCGACAGCGCATCTGGTGGCCGACGGCCACCGGATCCTAAGCAGCCGCGGGGTCACAGGACTTGAGATGGAGGCGGAGGCCACCTCAGACGGAATCAGCGCCAGGGTCCGGGTGCTGGAAAACGTCAGGCTGGAAAAACCGGTCCACATCTGCTTCGGCGTGCTGCATAAAAGCGGCACCCAGCATATCCGCATGGAAGTGAAACTTGAGAAAAACGCCCGGGCGGATTTCATCGCCCACTGTATCTTCCCCAATGCCGAGAAGGTGGTGCATATCATGGACGCAGTGGTGGACATCGGTGAAGGAGCAGAGCTCCGCTATGCCGAAACCCACTTCCATGGCAGTTTTGGCGGCGTCTATGCCCGGCCCGGGGCAGTGGTCACCGTCGGCCCCGGGGGTTCCTATGTGGGAGATTTCAATCTGATCAGCGGCAGGGTCGGCAAACTGGAAATTGATTACCTGGTCGAAACCGGGGAAAACGGGATAACGGAATTGACGGCCAGGGTATTCGGCCATGGCGATGATACCATCAATATCAAGGAAAAGGTGGTGCTTGCCGGTGAACATGCCAGGGGGCTCATCAAAACGAGAGTCGTCCTTGAAGATGAGGCATTTGCCGAGATAACCGGCATAACGGAAGGCAATGCGGCAGGCGCCCGGGGCCATGTGGACTGCATGGAAGTCGTCAAGGACAATGCCGTTGCCAGTGCGGTGCCCATTGTGCGGGTGACCAACCCCCTGGCCAAGGTCACCCATGAGGCGGCCATCGGCAGCGTGGACAAAAGGCAGCTTGAAACCCTCATGGCCCATGGCCTGACCCCGGCTGAGGCGGTGGACGTCATCGTCAAAGGCATCCTGCGGTAAGTTTTTTCACCACAGAGCACCCGGAGACCAAAGAGCTAACCAACGGTAATAAATAAATTGTCTGTGATCTCCGGGTGCTCTGTGGTAAATTTTCAACTTTTAAGTCTCCATCAAGATTATTAAAAAGGATACAGCAATGATAAGACGGATCAGCAGCGCCTATACAGGCGGGCTTGTCGGCGCCCTGGTGGACAGTTTCAATATCTGGATGCTGGGCAAGATCGGCTTTACGGCATTCATCGGGGTGGGCCTGCGCCCTGAATTCAGACCGGCATGGCTCTATCCGCGCCTGGTCTGGGGCGGCCTCTGGGGGCTTCTCCTGCTGCTGCCGGTCATGAAAAGCCGCCCCATCCAGCGGGGCATGCTCATCAGTCTGGCGCCCACCGCCATGGTTTACTTCGTCATGTTCCCGGAGATGGGCAGAGGAACCTTCGGCCTCGGCTTCGGGCTTCTCACCCCTGCCCTGGTTCTGGCCCTGAATTTCATCTGGGGCATCGTGGCGGCTTACTGGTACGAACATGGGCGCTGATTAAAAAGGAGCAGCGAATCCGCAATGTTTTTGTAATCCGGTCTGAATGCTTTATTCTTTGCCACTGGTGCAAGGAGTATTGTTTTGTTAACCTCTGCCCGCAGCGCAGACATCTTTCATGAGAATGATTATAATTTCCCAATAAGGCATATACACGCCTTCCCCCTGGTCTGAGGCATGGGACTTCTGATTTTCCATACGAAGCAGTTCACTGGGCAGATCGACATGAAAAAATTATTTTTTCCTTCATTCACATTAATCTTCCTCATCGCTGTCACGAGCTGTGCAACCAACATTACCAAAATCAACACCTCAGGCCCATACACCTATAAAATCAATACATTAGGTATTTCAAAAAATGTTCAGGCCGAGACAATCAACACGGCCAACAATCTCTGCCGGTCACTGAATAAGGATTACAGGTTTATCCGAAATATTGTGTTACCAAAGTCTGTCATGGGAGTTGATATGATTTCCTACGACCTGATTTTCAGCTGTGTGGACCCGGGCAGCGCGCCAATTGCCACCCCTGATGCGGGAATAAGCGACACACCGGAAAGCGCAGGCGTCCCGGAGAGCCTGCCGGACAGCGAGGAAAATTTTGCAACCCCTGAGGAAAAACAGGACAGAGAGAAAAAACTGGCGGCAACCGGAACCGGCGCCCGCCAAGATAAAAAAAGCATAATAACAGGTGACACACCCGGCGCACCTGAAAGCCTTGGCAATCCGCCCCCAAGCAAAGAGCTCGAGCTGCAAAAAGAGGAAGGCGTCATTATCGAAGAACATATTTTCGAGTAAATCCCCCTTTTCGTTAATTACTTCGTCATCTCTTGGGATTCCCTACTATTTTTATCCCATTGCATGATCTGCATCCGGCAAAACCCATCCCGTTCCTGACTGACACATACTATTAAAAGTATATAATTTTGATGAGTTAAGCGATATCTTTTGCTTTTATAGGCAGAAATACCTATACTGTACCCAGCAAGATATCAGACACCCCGGCATTATCAGTAAGCTGATGTCAAAACTTCAGGCAATGCATTGAATAACCGGCTATGGAGGGCTTTGTGAAACTAAATTTGCGCGTGAAAGTAATGCTTATCCCTCTGGGTCTGGTTTTTTTATCAACCGCCCTGATCATTGCCATGGCCATCCTGATGCAAAAGCATTTATGGCAGGACATGATGACGGATGTGTCCCTGGTGCAGTCGCAACTGCTCTTAGACGGATTGAAAAGATTCTGGCGACAAGAAGCGTTTGAAATCAGCAGTATCCTGCTTTTAATTATTGCCGCTACTTTTTTTGCAACCCATTTTCTGCTCAATCGTCTTCTGGCAAATTCCCTCAGCAGCATTGTTGCCAGCATCAGGTCAATTGCCCGGGGCAATTACAATCACCCCTACCCACGGGAAGAGATAAAAGAGCTGCGCACCATCGTCATCGAAGTGGAAAAATTAGCCCGCGAACTTGAGGAACGGGACAAACAGATCAAACAGGAAATCGCTGAACGCATCCAGACCGAAAAGGATCTGCGTAATGCCAAGGAAGAATGGGAAAAAACCTTCAATGCCATTAACGATGTTGTCTGCATCCAGAACCCGGAAATGAAAATTCTGCGGGTCAATCAGGCGGTCACGGACCTGTTTGGTCTTGAACAGAAGGATGTTGTCGGAAAACACTGTTATGAAATTTTCAGGAGGGGACTGGGCGTCTGCCCGGGTTGTCCCACTCTGGCGGCTATTGAGGACCTGAAAACGCACAGAAGCGTCATGCACCATGAGGTGCATGGCAAATATTTTGAAATTTCCGTTTCCCCGGTTGTCAACGGGGAAAACAAACTCGAAGGCATTGTCCATATCGCCAAAGACATCACTGAACAGAAGAGGATTGAAACCAGGATAAGCCATTCCCATAAGATGGAGGCCATCGGCACCCTGGCTGGCGGCATCGCCCATGATTTCAACAATATCCTCTCGGCAATCTTAGGCTACGGTGAACTCGCCAAAATGCGGCTGCCGGCAGACAGCCCGGCGGGGGATGACATCAAAGGAGTCATTCAAGCCGGCCTGCGCGCCAAGGAGCTGGTGAACCAGATCCTGGCCTTCAGTCGCAAAACAGATCAGACATTACTTCCATTGCACATCCAGTCCGTGGCCAAAGAGGCAATGAAACTCCTCCGGGCGTCCATCCCGGCCAACATTGACTTTCAAATGAGATTCAACGCCCAGTACTGCAATATTCTCGCCGACCCCTCCCATATTCATCAGATCATTATGAATCTGGGCACCAATGCCTACCACGCCATGCAGGCTGAGGGGGGCATTCTGGGCGTTTCACTGAAAAAAACCGGCCTTATGAACCATGAGATTCCTGATTTAAAGGCCGGACTCTATGTGGAGCTGGAAATAAGTGATACAGGGCACGGCATTCTCCCGGAAATCAGGGAAAAAATATTTGATCCCTATTTCACCACCAAAGAACTGGGCAAAGGAACAGGACTTGGACTGTCCGTGGTCCACGGTATCGTCAAAAGCTATGGCGGAGCGATAACGGTTGACAGCCTTGCGGGCAAAGGCAGCATCTTCAGGATATATTTCCCGATGATTGATGTGCCTCCTGCCGAACAACGGATAATGAACATCGAGGAACTCTATCAAACCGGCACGGAACGGATCATGTTTGTCGATGATGAAACAGCCATTCTGAAGTACAGCCAGAAGATACTGGGTGCCTTTGGTTATCGGGTCTCCTCATTTACCAACGGCAACGATGCCTGGCGGGAATTCAGCAACCATCCGGAGGATTTTGACCTTGTCATTACCGACATGGCCATGCCGAACATGACAGGTATGGAACTCTCCCGCAAGGTCCTGCAGCTCAGGCCGGGTATCCCGGTCATCCTCTATACGGGCCACAGTGACACGATCACCCAGGAACAGGCCAGAGAATATGGCGTCAGCAGTTTCCTGTTCAAACCAGTCACACCAAGCGAGCTGCTGAGGGCAATCCGCAATATGCTGGATGACCGGAAAAAATCGGATGAAACCATGTTGCCCGGCAACCTGGGCAGGAATCAGGCAGCCGTTTTATCGCTGCCTTCCCCCTGCCTGTGCGGGCATGACGTCCGGCAGCTGGCAACAGGGGAGAGGGTCTGTAGTCTGTAGGTGCTTAGGGGGTTAGCCGTTTAGCTGTTTAGGGGTTGAGGATTTCAGCTAAACGGCTGCAGACTATCAACCTGAACAGCTGAAATTACCCTTCCGCCGGCGGACCGAGCATGGTGGTAAACTGCTCCATGACCCAGCCGTACTGGCCGTTGGGCAACTGGACATAATACCATCCCATGGAGATGCTATAAACGGTCAGCACCGTTCCCTGCTGCAACTGATAAACAACCGGATGCTCGCCTCCCGGGCCGGAGCGCACATTCAGCCTGTTGGCGATGACCGAGACACTGCCGTAGATCTGCGGCGGCGGGGGCTGCACGACCACATCAGGCGGAGGGGCGACCACCATATATCCCTGGGGGACCTGGCGGTAATAGCTACCGCCAAAGTTAAAGAAGATTGCCCCGCCAATGGATACCCTTGAATGTCCCAGAGGCAGACTGGCGACGATGGCCCCCACCGGCGCCGAGACAACCACGTACCCCCGCGAGCCGGGACTGTAAAAAAAACCATTCCAGAAATAATAAGGTGACCTGTTTACATAAATGGTTCGGTAGCCGTGGGGTAATTTGGCGACCACATGGCCATGGCGGAAGGGAGGCCCCATATGCCTATGGCTCCGCCTGTGATCAGCACCGGCCTGGTCCGCGGGGGTGAGGGAAAAAAGAAAAACCCCCAGGAAGAGGGCTACGATTTTCTGTCTGGCAGTATTGTGTTTTTTCTCCATGGTTTCCTCATCAGGTCAACTGGTTCATTACACTTTTCATCTTCTCTTTATCAATCAAGCCTCTTGCAAAATGAACGTCGTAGCGAAATCGAGAGAAAAATATTCCGGGCAAGGATGGGTGGTGAAATCGCCCGGAAGCTTAGCAGTGCTACGCCCAGGACGATTTCACCAGGATGGCCGCACAGGTTATTTTTAGCCGATAGGAGTAGATGTTCATTTTGCAAGAGGCTCAATCGATCATCATTGACATAAACGGCACTGCGGGGCAAATAGTTTCATGCCAGACTGAAATTTTCCTTTTCCCGGTACACAAAGCGGTGATAAATGCGAAGCAGTGAGACCATGCATTCTCCGCCGCCAGCCGGCCTGCGCAAAAAAAAGAGCAGGACCTTTCCGGAAAAATCCACCCGGCCTGCATTTTTCCGCTTGACCAAATTTAGACAGATGGATAAATTAGGTCACACGATCAAATTTCAACATTTCAGTACAGGTATCATGGCAATCTACGAAACCAGTTTAAAAACCAGGGAAGCACTGATCAACGCCGCAGGAGAGCTGGCGGCGGAGAAGGGGTTCGCCTCCGTGTCCACCCGAGCCATCGCCGATCTGGCCGGGGAAAACGTCGGCAGCATCCACTATCACTTCGGCAGCAAGGACAAACTCTTTGAGGCGGTGGTGCGCACCGTGGTGCAGGCATGGCAGGACAATCCGGTCAGCGAGCTGCTCAAACAGCATGACACGGACACTCCCCAGGGCCAGGCCCGGGCCATCCGCGCCATTGTGCACCGCAATATCAGCCTGCTCTTCGGCCGGGAATTGCCAGTGTGGCACTGCCGGGTTATTTTCCAGGTCATGCAGAAGGCGGGGCCTTTGCGGGAAATCTTCAAAAATGAACTGATCAGGCCGTCGCATAACGCCGTTAAGGCGTTGTTAAAGCGCATCAATCCGGCCATAAACGACCAGGAGGCCTTTCTCCGCATCCTGATCATGAATACGCCGGTATTTTTCCATGCCGACCGCATGGGTTTCATCCTGGAATCCCTGGGTGAAGACCATTACAGCGGCAAATATCTGCAGAAATTGGAGGAGATCATCGTGCTGCAGACCCAGCTGTCTCTCGGTCTGCCGGCCGGCTGACAGTTCAGGGACACATTTACAAATCATAGCGGCACGCCCTGCCGCAGCAGAATATAATGACACGGTTTCCTTTGCAGTACCCGGAGACAACGAAGTGCGGTCAACAACATTTTCTCCGGATGCTCCGGGGTGACAAACAGACTTTTCGAGGCATAGCGATTCATGAAAACCATAGACACCATCAAAGCGATCACCCTGGCGGGTCTTCTGGCCGCCCTGCTCGTCCTGGCCGGATGCGACCGGCACTCCGCCGCCAAGGCGCCGCCCTCTGCCGCCGGCTCCCCCGAGGTGGGGGTGGTGGTGGTGAGCCCCGAACCGGTCACCCTGACCATGGAGCTGTCCGGCCGCACCGCGCCCCGCCTGATTGCCGAAGTGCGGCCCCAGGTGGGCGGCATCGTCCAGCAGCGTCTGTTCACCGAGGGCTCCGACGTGCAGGCCGGACAGGTGCTGTACCAGATCGACCCCGCCCTCTACCGGGCCGAATTAGCCAGCGCCAGGGCCGCCGTGGCCAGGGCCGAAGCCAATGTTGCCCCGGTCCGGCTCAAGGCCGCACGGTATGGGGAGCTGGTAAAAATCAATGCGGTCAGCCAGCAGGATTATGATGACGCCCAGGCGGCGCTCAAGCAGGCCCAAGCCGAGATTGCAGCCGCCAGTGCGGCCCTGGAGACCGCCCGCATCAACCTCGATTACACCACGGTCAAGGCGCCGATTGCCGGCCGCATCGGCCGCTCCTCGGTCACCACCGGTGCGCTGGTCACAGCCGACCAGACCCACCCCCTGGCCACCATCCAGCAGCTCGACACCATGTACGTGGATGTCACCCAGTCCACCGCCGAACTGCTGCGCATGAAGCGGAACCTGGCCAGCGGCCTGCTGCAGGACAGCGGCGAAGCACAGACCAGGGTCAAGCTGCTGCTGGAGGACGGCACCCCCTATCCCCTTGACGGGATTTTGAAATTCTCCGAGGTCACCGTGGACCAGAGTACCGGCTCCGTCACCCTGCGCGCCATCTTCCCCAATCCGCAGCAGCTGCTGCTGCCCGGCATGTTCGTCCGTGCCATTGTGACCGAGGGGATGAACCAGCAGGCGATTCTGGTGCCCCAGCGGGGGGTAACCCGCAACCCGGCCGGCAAGGCCATGGTCATGGTGGTGGGGGCCGAAGAGAAGGTGGAACCACGGGTCATCAAGGTTGTGCGGACCGTCGGCGACAGCTGGCTGGTCAGCGAAGGCCTGCAGCCAGGCGACCGGGTCATCCTGGAAGGAACCCAGCGGGCCCGGCCCGGCACGCAGGTCAAAGTGGTGCCGTTCGGAACGAAACCGGGGGCTGATGCCGCCGCGGCAAAATAGGTGGATAGGTGGATAGGGGTTTAGTCTGAAGGTATTTAGGTATTTAGGTGCAGACTAAAAGACTAAACACCTAAACAGCTTTCAGACTTAACACCTAAACAGCTTCAGCCTAATAGACTAAACAGCTAAACAGCTTCCCTACGCTCCTGAAGGAGACTTTTCATGCCCCGTTTTTTCATAAATCGCCCCATCTTTGCCTGGGTAATCGCCATTCTGGTCATGCTGGCCGGTCTGCTGGCCATCAAGACCCTGCCGGTTTCCCAGTATCCGCCGATTGCCCCGCCGCAGATCAGCATCAACGCCATCTATCCCGGCGCCTCGGCCCAGACGGTGCAGGATACGGTCACCCAGGTCATCGAACAGAAACTGAACGGCATCGACAACCTGATCTACATGTCCTCCACCAGCGACTCGGCCGGCGCCGTGGCCATCAACCTGACGTTTACGGCCGGTACGGACCCGAACATCGCCCAGGTGCAGGTGCAGAACAAGCTGCAGCTTGCCACGCCGCTGCTGCCGCAGGTGGTGCAGCGGAACGTGTCAATGAAAATGAGACACCATTGTGTGTAAATTAAACTCACTCAGCTACAGTTGCAGGGAATAGCATGTTGGGTAGGTTAATCAAGGTCAAGCCCTTCGGGTAACTCCGCTACGCTTC